>SESA01001796.1_pt1 | contig 10628 bp, 11 predicted proteins | sample 3171451 | NCBI WGS metagenome assembly SESA01 (sample SAMN06051862, study PRJNA518727) | freshwater metagenome | biome: subpolar coniferous forest; feature: holomictic lake; material: water; isolation source: holomictic Lake 227, 8 m depth | place: Canada: near Kenora, Ontario | collected...
TCAAGGCTTCGAGAACGGTCTTACCAGGCAGTACTTCAGCGGCCATAGCGGCTGAATGGGTCATCCCTGAACACCCGATCGTTTCGATCAGCGACTCTTGAATCACACCATCCTTGACGTTCAGGGTCAGCTTGCAAGCGCCCTGTTGCGGTGCACACCAGCCAACGCCATGCGTCAAACCGGAAATGTCTTTGACTTCCTTCACCTGCACCCATTTGCCCTCTTCAGGGACAGGGGCCGGACCGTGCTTGGCGCCCTTCGCGACACAGCACATCTGCTCGACTTCATGCGAGCATGGATACGGACAACTCATTCGTGTTACCTCCAGTAGTTAAAAAAGAAGTTAATAGTATACTGAAACAGTAGCCTAAACACAATCAACAAGAGGGAAAAATTTCAAAACGCGAACGGTCGCCTTAGTTCGTTAGTGCGTTAGTTGGGGTTTTTGACTGAGTGACGAAATGACTGAGTGACGGATTGAGAGCGTGACTTAGTGACTGAGGTGACAAAAATGGTCGCGCCCTGTAACTTGATTTAACGCTTAACTTTTAACGAGACAAAAAGGCCTGCGGCATGACGCCACAGGCCTTTTTGAATGCACAATACTCGCTAGCCGCTTACTTCGCGTAAATCTTCTTGGAGTGATAGTGATTATGGAGGAGGTGATGAGCTTTCTCGCTGAGCGGCTTGCCGAGGTAGTCGGCATACAGTTTTTGCACGTCAGGATTGAGATGTGACATGCGCTGCACGCTCTTCTCGTCATCTGTGTAGATGCCTGCAGTGCGCAACTTGCGGACTTCGTCTGTCGCGCCTGTTGGCTGTCCACCACCGCCAATGCAACCGCCGCGGCACGCCATGACTTCGATAAAGTCATAACGTGGCTTACGGCCTGCAGCGCGGTCTTCGCGGATGGAGTTGAGTACTTGCGCGACATTACCCATCTGGTGAGCGATCGCGATACGGACCTTGGCGCCCTTGATATCGATTTCCGCCTCCTTGACACCCTTCATGCCTCGGGTCATCTCAAAGTTGATTGATGGCGGCTTCTCGTCGCCTGTGATCAGGCAGTAGGCTGTACGGAGCGCAGCTTCCATGACACCACCGGTGACACCGAATATCGTTCCAGCACCAGAGTAGGTGCCGAGAATGTTGTCAGCGCCTTCCGGGGCGAGCTTCACGAAGTCGATACCCGAGCTCTTGAACATGCGTGCGAGTTCGCGGGTCGTGAGGACCACGTCGATGTCCTGATGTCCGCTGGCGAACATGTTGTCGCTGCGCGAAATCTCGTACTTCTTGGCGGTACACGGCATGATCGAGACCATGTAGATCTTTGCAGGATCAATGCCCATCTTCTCAGCATAATAGGTCTTCGACAGCACGCCGAGCATCTGCTGGGGCGATTTAGCCGAGGAGAAGTTATCAATGAAGTCAGGGGCATATTTTTCCATCCAGTCTGTCCAAGCCGGGCAGCATGATGTGATGAGCGGCAGCGTACCATTCTTGGTGAAACGCTCAATGAACTCACTTCCCTCTTCCATAATTGTCACGTCTGCTGAGTAGTTCGTGTCAAATACAGCCTTGAAGCCCAGACGACGCAAGCCCGCGTATGTTTCGCCGGTCATCAATGTGCCTGGATCTTTGCCGAAGGCCTCGCCGATAGCGACGCGGACCGCCGGGGCGATCTGGACAACACAATACTTGTCTGGATCGCGCAAAGCGTCCCAGACCTTACGCGTTTCGTCGTTCTCGTAAATCGCACCCACGGGGCAGTGCGCTGAGCACTGACCGCACTTGATGCACGGAGACTCATTGAGGGAAACATCCGCAGCAGGAGCCATGCGGGTCTTTTCGCCACGTCCGATGAATTCCAATGCCCAGACATCCTGCATACCCTGACATACGAGTGCGCAACGGCCACACTTGATGCACTTCTCCTGGTTGAGCACAATCGAGGTTGTCGAGTTGTCAACAGGGATGCTCGGGACATCTGTTGGGAAAGGAATCTCGCGGATACCGAAATCTGCGGCTATCTTTTGTAATTCGCAGTTGTTGCTGCGCAGACATTGCAGGCAGTCGTTCGGGTGATTGGCGAGAATAAGTTCGAGGACGGTACGACGCACGCGCACAATGTCGGAGTCATGCGTGGTAATCTTCATGCCCGGAGTCACTTCCGTGCAACATGCGCGAAGGAGCTTCGGTGAACCAGCCTGACGAACGACGCAAATTCCGCAGGCAGCCCAGGCCGGGAGGTCAGGGTGATAGCAGAGGGTAGGAATTTTCACCTGAACAACTCTTGCGGCATTCAGGATGGATGTTCCCGCCGGCACTTCGACCGTGAGACCATTAATTTCGAGTTGAATCATCTTAGACATAATAATCAAACCTTTCCTAAATTACGCACGGGTGACAGCGTGGAACTTACAGACGTCGAAGCATTGGCCGCACTTGATGCACTTCGTGCTATCAATGGTATGCGGTTGCTTACGTTCGCCAGCGATTGCGTTCACCGGGCAGACACGCGCGCAGGCTGTACAGCCGACGCACTTTTCAGAGAGGATATTATAACAAAGCAGGTTCTTGCACTTGCCGGCTCTACATTTCTTCTCTTCAATGTGTTCTTTGTACTCTTCAAAAAAGTAACGCAAACTGGAGGTTACCGGATTAGATGCAGTTTGTCCAAGACCGCAGAGCGATGCGCGGCACATGGCCTCGCTGATCTCCTGCATGTTCTGGATATCTTGCATCGAACCTTCGCCTTTACAAATCTTTTCAAGATAGTTCAAGAGCTTACGACCGCCGATCCGGCAGGGCGCACACTTACCGCAGGACTCATCCACCGTGAAGTCGAGATAGAATTTCGCGATATCAGGGATACAGTCATCTTCATCCATGACGATCAAACCACCCGAGCCCATGATGGAACCAATCTTCGACAGGTTGTCGTAATCAATCGGCACATCAAGGAATTGAGGGGGAATGATACCGCCGGAGGGACCGCCTGTCTGAGCCGCCTTGAACTTCTTTCCACCGCGGATGCCGCCGCCGATGTCAAAAATGATTTCCCGCAGGGTGGTTCCCATGGGGACTTCGATCAGGCCGGAATTGTTGATCTTGCCCGTGAGTGCGAAAACCTTGGTCCCCTTAGATCCATGAGTTCCAATCTTACTAAACCATTCGCTACCCTTGAGGATGATGATGGGGATGTTGGCCAATGTTTCCACATTGTTGATAACCGTCGGACGGCCCCACAACCCCTTGACTGCAGGGAAGGGAGGACGAGGCGTCGGCATGCCTCGATTGCCCTCGATGGAGGCAATCAATGCGGTCTCTTCACCGCATACGAACGCGCCAGCTCCAAGGCGGATTTCGATGGTGAACGAGAAATTGCTACCGAGAATATTTTCGCCCAGCAACCCATATTCGGAAGCCTGTGCAATGGCTGTTTCCAGACGCTGGATGGCGAGCGGATATTCAGCGCGGATGTAGACGTAACCTTTATTCGCGCCGATTGCATAGCCTGCGATGGTCATCGCTTCCAGCACAGAGTGGGGGTCGCCTTCGAGCGTGGAACGGTCCATGTATGCGCCTGGATCGCCTTCATCAGCATTACAGACCATGTACTTTTGCCCAGCAGGTTGCATGGCGGCGAATTGCCACTTCTTCCCCGACGGGAAGCCGGCACCACCACGTCCGCGAAGACCCGACTTTAGAACTTCGGCGGTGACCTCGTCGGGCTTCATTTCAAAAAGGACTTTTTCAAGTGCCTTATAGCCGTCGCGAGCAATATATTCATCAATCTTATCGGGGTCAATCAACCCGCAGTTGCGCAGCACGATACGGAACTGTTTCTGGTAGAAGTCAATCCCTTCAATGCTCACATTCGTCTTGCTTTGATTCTTATCATAAAGAAGGCGATCAACAATGCGCCCCTTGATGATATGTTCCTTGACAATGGCATCTGCATCTTCTGGCTTCACGTCAACATAGAACGTGTCCTGAGGCAGAATCTTGACAATCGGGCCCTTTTCACAAAATCCGAGACAACCCGTGCGTACGACCTGAACATCGTTCCCCAGTTTATGAGTTTCGACGGCGCTCTTCAGCGCGCTGAAGAGCGCGACACCTTTGTTAGATTCACAAGCCGTACCGCCGCAAACTAAAATGTATTGTTTATAAGCCATGGTATTCTTTTCCTGTTTACTTATTAATAATGTCCAACGCGGGCTTATCGCAAATGTGGTTGTCCAACAATTTCTTGCCGAGGAGATGCTCTTGGACAATCTGTTTTGCGACATCCTTGCTGACGTTACCGTAGATCACTACTGGCATTGCTGGTACGATGACTTCGACGGTGGGTTCGGAGTGGCACAATCCCATGCATCCCGTTTGGCGGACCAGCACGTTTGTGACGCCTTTTGCGTCGAGCTCGTCGATGATGGCGTTAAATACGTCCTTTGCGCCCGCCGCAATACCGCATGTACCCATGCCCACGATGACGTGTACGTCCTTGTTAGAAGGGTCGCGCTTGACCATCGCCTTTTGCTGTTCTTCGCGCAAGGTGCGCAAAGTATCTAATGTTAACTTAGCCATTTCTCATCTTCCTTTTTAATCTTGATCAATCTCATCTAAGGATTGGATTGATCTAAATCGTTTTCCTTTGACTCGAGGTATGCCTTTGCCAAAACAAGTGTACCCGCTTCTTCCAAGTTTCCAAGCGCATCGATCAGGTCGTTGCGCGAAATCTCATAACTGTCTGCGACTGTCTTCCGCGTGAGAATCAAATTGGTCGTATCCCCAAAGTTCATCAATCCGAGAACTGTCTGCGCCAGGTTTCCCATCGGTGGCGTATCCCAGTGCTTTGCATCAAAATAGAAATGTACGGTTGTGCCTTTTGCGGGTTTGGATTCGATGTCTACTGCGCCGCCCGTCGCTTCCACAGTTTGAATCAGGAACGGCAATCCCAGTCCGATTCGACGGTGGACATGCTTGCCGGCTTCACTGTAAAAAGGGTCAACCGCCTTCTTTAATGTTGTCTCATCCATTCCTTTGCCGTTGTCTGCGATGCAAACGTCAATTCGTTCGGGATTTGTACTGACCTTCAGTGTCACCTGCGATGCACCAGCCTCAATCGAATTCTGAACAAGGTCGGCGATAATATCGCAGACAGTTGCGTGCACAGCTTACTCCTTGTTTATCCGTGCACGGATTTTTTGGATGAATCCCTGCAGATCCTTTGTCTGAACCTTGCCAAACACTTCACCATTCACGACGAGAACAGGCGCGAGACCGCAACATCCCAGGCAACGGACAGCTTCAATCGAAAATTCTCCGTCGGGTGTCACGATGTTTAAGCCAACGCCCAAAATGCCTTCCAGTTCATGAAGGATGTCTTCGCCACCCTTGAGATAGCAAGCCGTCCCCATGCACACTTGGATATTGTTACGTCCAGGCTTCTTTAGTTTGAAAAAATTATAGAACGTAATGACACCATATATTTTTGCCAGTGGCGTATTCAACAGCTCTGCTACTTCAAAGGCCACCTCACGGGGAATAAACCCAAAAGTCTGCTGCACACGATGCAAAACCATGATCAGATTGCCCGGTTTGGGTTTCCATTCGGCGATAAAAGCTTTGAGTTCAGGCGTTAGCGTCTGAAAGCCTTCTGCCGGTTTCGAGGTATTACTCACGGTGTTTCACCTCCACTGTAAATCCAGCTTCGTACCGTAATCAAAGCCAGAATGGTTAAAAAAAATTGAGCATATATTATCGCACATTCATTATCGATTGCCAAGCTTGAAAGCATTTTGACCCTTATTTTTTTACGAGTTTCTTGCTTTTCAAGTTGCCGACAAGCCCGCAGCCCGGGGGACGGAAATAAACGAAGAGGTAACTTCTTAAATTAAAAGTTAAACGTTAAGAGTTAAAAGTTTGAACGCTCAACGCCTAACGCCTAACGCCTAAGTTGAGAAATAAGGAATAAGCGTATTCGCTTCGCGAAATTTCACTTCAGGGATTCATAACCAGATGATTTTTGAGAGCGTTTCTCAGGTGCTCAACACGAAACTGTTTCAGCTCGGCTTGGTTGCTCCTACGTCCGATCGTGTTCAAATCATGAGCATCAGAAGAACGCAAGATGGGAAGCCCCTGTATTTTACCTGCCCAGTCCGCTTTCGCAGCGCGATAGGTCAATTCAACCGCATCAAATCCCTCGTTTCCGGAAAGACCACCTAATTGCGAAAAAACGCTGAATACGGGGCGGTCGATGTGGCAGGCAATAAAAAGCCCATCGAGTTCATGAATCTTATTTCCGATCTCGTATACGGTCAAACTGCAGGGGGCGCTTAACAACCGCCATTCCAGCTCTTCGATTTCATCATCTACGTTGACGACGGGTTGATCGCCAAAAATATCGGGTTGATTGACACGTTGAGGGAGTGCTGCGTAAATAATATCGGTCATCTGCTGTGCTTGTTCGACCGTATCAAAAACAGCTAACGTATGGAACTCTTCTGCCGTTGCGATCTCCATGCCGAACAAACATTCGAGTTCTGCTCGCCGACACGCTTCTGCAAAGGCTGGACAATTTCGTGAGGTATTGTGATCTGATAGCATCACACCGTTGAGTCCTGCGCGCTGAGCTGCGCTAACAATCGCGGAAGGCGAACATTCTAAACTTCCGCAAGGCGAAAGGCAGGAGTGAATATGAAGGTCAAAGGTGTATAGCACGTTTTTTTGTCCTCATGCGGTCAGCGTGTTTGCGATCAAACAGGTCGCATGAAATTGATCCAGCGGGGTTCGTAGAATGGCGATCTGCTCGGCTGTGGCGGCGGCAAGCATATCCGCCGGGATCTCTCGGTTATGCGTTACCAAAATAGCAACAGCGCCCACAAGGGTACATACAGCCACCGTGTTTTTATGATTTTGAACGGTAATCAGGACTGACGTTTCTGGGCAGTGCCCCATGACATCGCTGAGCAAGTCGGAGGTGTATCCGATCTTGATGTCCGCAGATGGAGTGGGGCAACTTATGACCTCAACCCCGGTAGCAACAATAAATTCGGATATATGCATTTAAGTTTCCTGACTCGCTGGAGATGTTCCAATATTTACAACGGAACGTACCGTTGTTCCAACGCCCACTTTTGACGTGATTTCAAACTCGTCGGATACTCGTTTGACGTTGACCAGTCCAAGACCGGCTCCAAAGCCGAGTGAGCGGACCCATTCGTTCGCGGTGGATGTTCCATCTCGGCACGCCCAAGCGACATCCTCGATGCCGGGGCCTTTATCTTTCGCCACAATTTCAGAACGGCCATTTCCAATTTGCCACGATAAGACGCCCCCGTCAGAATGGACGCAGAGATTGATTTCGAGTTCATACGCTGCGACTGCGATACGTCGGACAGTCTTTGCGGAAAACTGGCGCTCAATCATGGCCGACTTGATGGCATTCGCGGCCTTCCCGGCATTTTCGAAATCGTACTTGGCTACAGGAAAATCACGTAACATGTAGGTGCTGGTGTCGAGCTCTTGCATGGTGCGTGCTGAAGACTTCTCCATGCGGTTGAACTCTTCGCTCAACTCGGACAACAGAGCGCGATTGATGTCACGCTGACAGACAATCCCCACTAATGAGCGCTCTCGATTGAGCACAGGGAACCGTCCAAAATGAAAACGATCAAAGTATTGGATTGCAAATGATAGGGGCATGTCATCTTCGAGGACGACGAGTTTGGTGGTCATGTAGTGACCGCAAGGCTGAGCAATATAGCCCCCTTCGATTGCCCGAATAATATCATCGGTACTGATCAGTCCGAAGAGACGCCCGTCTTCAACCACGGGGATGCCACTGATATGCTTCTCCTTCATGAGGCGCTGAGCCTCCCATAGAGGAATACAACGTTCGAGGCACACAACGTCACGCGTCATGACATCACGGACTTTCAGTCGTTGAATTAATTCGAGTAAAACAAGTGGCTGATGCCGAACGTCCACGGGCAAAGTCTTCCCGAGCGTTTCTTCGAATATGCCTGGCGTGGATGCAGATTGGGTGGATGCGTTTTCCATTAGTTGGAGATGCAACGATGTATGGCAATGCAGGCATCAAACTTTGATTGTTTAGCAACGGCAAGGGTCATTCCGAGGTCTAAGGCCACTTGCTTCATGGAAGAGGGCAATGATTTGCCGTTGACGACAATAACCGCGACGGCTCCGACAATCTGCGCGGTGCGAAGCACTTGATCACTCGCCAATGAGGTGAGCAACAACATATCCTCTTCGTCCACCAAGAGGACATCACTCATCAGGTCCGAAGCGATAACATGTTTGATCTCCTTTAAGAATGCATCTCCACGGACAATCAGTTCGGCATTTAAAACAGAGATAGCATCTTGCACGTTCATTACGAAATCCTTTTTTATTCTATGTAAGAAGGCGATATCATATCGGATTTCTCAGGCAAACTCAATGGTTGAGTAAGAAAGTGAATATCCAATATCCAACAAGGAATATTCAATATCCAAGAAGAAGACAGCGTTTCCGATGGTTGTTGATCATTCCGCCTGTCCACCGTAGGCATCGCGAAGGTGGATGTTCATGATTGGATCTTCAAGTGGGCTTTTTAGGTTTAATCCAAAGGGATCGCATTCGTAGTCAGAAGGTATAGCCAGTTGAGAAGGGTAGCGATTGCAAAGAAAAGGAAGAGAAGAACTTTTTTCGTGCGAGAGAGTGAAAGCAGGACCATCCGCTTTTGCAGTAAGGCCGCACTGATGTTAAGAAGGATGACGGGCACAAGTAAGCAAACAAGAGAAATGATAAGAGGCTGAGTCAGAAAGGCAGTTTTAAGGTCGCCGGACACAAGTGATAAAAACGCACGTGTGCTGCCGCAGGTGAAGCAGGGGATGCCCGTGTATCGCCTTAACGGGCACAACATAATCCCGCAAAACTGACATAAAAGAATAAGGCTCCCCATCAGACACAGGGAGCCTATCAAATAGACCATGGAGCGAGGGCGATTAAGCTGAACCCAGTAGAATTTCATGGTAATGAATCCGCCGTCGCCCTGTCTATTTTGTTATTTTAGGAAAATATCAGGTGTGAGGACTTCCGTCTTATTCCCGTACGTCGCCTGATAGCAACAGACCATCATACAGTAGGATAGAGGCACTGTAAAAAGCGCGCCAACACCACACAGGAAAATACCTGCGCCTGCAATCAGGTTTGCAACAAGTGCGAAGAGGAGCTGGTTGAAGAAATTACCACTGGTCGTCTCGTTGATGACTTTCTTCACGGCATCAATCGCGGTGAGGTTTTCGTACGCAATAAACATAAATCCCCACCACAACAGGGTTCCGAGTGCCATGGAGAGAAGAGTTCCGATGACAGGGATAAAGGCTAAGATCGTACTACAGACCATAAAGAAGATCCAAAGCAAGAAGGAATGGAGAAAGAAATCAAAGCCTTTAAATAGGTCACCAGCTTGAGGTGGCGGATCGTCTTTCTTCAGCAATCGATCAATGATGAGTAGCACACCAATATACAAGGGGCCCATTAAGACGGTACAGGTCAATAATCCTAGCAAGGAAGCGAGAAAGGAAACGAGGATGAGCAACCCCATGTTTCCCTTAAACAAGTTGAATCCGTTGCTCATCTCTGTGCCAAAGTCAAATTTTACTAGCATAATAAGAACCCTTTCATTAATAAAACTGGGTAGCTGATTGACTCAAGTTATGATAAAGCGTATCATTTCTGCCATGAAAGCAACAAAAGATGCCCCATATCCCAAGACTTTTGAGGAATTTCTCGATTGGTTTCCGTCGGAATCGGACTGCATGGAATACCTCGAATGGGTACGCTGGGGCGATGGCTTCAAATGCCCGCGCTGTGGATACGCCGACGCATGGCGCACGGAGCGTGGCCTCCGGCACTGTCAGTCCTGCGGGCATCAATGTTCGCCGACGGCAGGAACGGTCTTTGAAGACAGTCGGAAACCGCTCCGGCTGTGGTACCACGTAATTTGGTTGATGATGTCCCAGAAGACGGGCATGAGCGCCAAGAACTTTATGGACACCTTTGGCTTTGGCAGCTACCAGACCACATGGGGTTGGCTGCAGAAGCTCCGTAGCGTCATGGTCCGCCCGGGGCGGGAATTGCTGAAGGGGCGGGTCGAGTTGGATGAAACATACATCGGCGGACAAAAAGAAGGTGCTCGCGGCCGCGGAGCGGAGGGAAAGACTCTTGTTCTTGTCGCAGTCGAAGGTTTTCCGAAGCAAAAGCTTGGGAGAGTCCGGTTCCGCCTGATCAGTGCTCCCTGCTGGAAGGAGATAGCGGCCTTCGTCAAAGACTACATAGAGCCGGGATCGACGATTGTCACGGACGGGCTCAAATCTTATTCGAAAATGGAAAGCTTCCAGATGACGCACGAGAAAACCATCGTCACAGGAGGAGGCGAAGAGGAAGTAAGTCGCCTCGAGCACGTCCACTTGGTCATCTCTCTGCTGAAAAGGTGGCTGACGGGGACCCATCAAGGAGCGGCAACGCCCGGTCACCTTCAGGGGTATCTCGACGAGTTCGCGTTCCGTTTCAATCGAAGGATGTCCACGCATCGGGGAATGCTTTTTTATCGGCTC
>SESA01001797.1_pt1 | contig 10622 bp, 2 predicted proteins | sample 3171451 | NCBI WGS metagenome assembly SESA01 (sample SAMN06051862, study PRJNA518727) | freshwater metagenome | biome: subpolar coniferous forest; feature: holomictic lake; material: water; isolation source: holomictic Lake 227, 8 m depth | place: Canada: near Kenora, Ontario | collected 2013-06-25...
ATTGACCCTGCTCTTGCAGACGCAGGCAAAGACAAAGTAACCGGCAAAGCAAAAGAGCGCCCGCCAATCCCCGCTTATTATCTGCGCAAGGAATTTACTCTGCCAGGCGGCATCCGTCGCGCCACGGCCTGGGTGTGTGGCCTTGGGTTTTTCGAACTGCAGGTTAATGGCCGGAAAATCGGCGATCACCTGATGGACCCGGCGCTCTCGTTGTATCCCAAGCGGGCTTTCTACGTGACATTTGATGTGACCAAGGAATTGGCCTCCGGCCCCAATGCTCTTGGGGTGACTCTTGGCAGCGGGCGGTTCTACTTTATGCGCAGAACCTTTGGATTTCCAAGGCTGCTCATGCAGCTGGAAGTCGAGCACAAGGACGGAACGGTGACGCGCGTTGTCAGCGATGGAAGCTGGTCCTGCACCGATCAAGGCCCCATTCGAAGCAACCAGGAATATGACGGGGAAACCTACGATGCCCGTATGGAGATGCCCGGTTGGGATCGGCCAGGTTTCACCGGCTCGGGCTGGATACAGGCAGAGGTGCAGCAACCCTTTCCGAAGTCCCAGATGCAGGCCCAGATGATTGAGCCGATGCGTATCACCGAACGGCTCAAACCTATTTCGGTAACGCCTTCACCTAATCCTGGCGCATGGCTGGTTGATTTCGGCCAGAACTTCTATGGAAACGTGAAACTCCGTGTCAGCGGCAAGGCAGGCGATCAGGTCTCCATGACGGCTGCTTACAGTCTCGACAAATCCGGCAAACTATTCACCGCCCCCAATCGCAGGGCCAAATGCACTGACATTTACACCCTCAAAGGGGGTGGGGTGGAGGAGTGGCATCCGGTTTTTGTCGGCCGTGGGTTCCGGCGTATCGAGGTGAAGGGCTTCCCGGGCACACCCGATGCCAGCAATTTCGAGGGTCTGGCCATCCACAGCGACCTGGAGTCACGGGGGGGGTTCGAATGCTCCGATCCCCTCATCAACAAGCTTCACAGTAACTATCTTTGGACTGCTCGCTCCTATCTGCGGAGTGTGCCGATGGACCCTGATCGCGACGAGCGGCAGGGGTGGACCGGCGAGGCCAAGGATCCGGAAAGCCAGTTGTGGGATTTGGGCGTCGCTTCATTTTACGGGAAATGGCTCGATGATCATCGCTACGAGCAAGGCGCCGGGGGCCAGCTTCCCCCGGTAATCCCATCCTTCCAGCCCTGGTCAGGGGATATCCTCTGGCCTTCGACTGCGGTCCTCATCCCGGAAACGTTGTATGACTACTATGGGGACCTCAGCGCGTTAACCAGGAATTACAAAACCATCAAGGGCTTTGTCGACTCCGGACACAATCGGAAGAACAAAGAGGGGGTCCTTCCCACCGCCGCGTATGCTGATTGGTGCGATGCCTCGGCAATGGCGCCGGTTCGTAAGCGTGCTGTCCAGAATGGCTCGGCGCCCCGCTATGAATGCGGCGCCACCCCCGGGGGGTTGCTTTCCACGGCTTATCAGTATCATAACGAAATGGTCCTGGCACGGTTCGCCAAGCTCCTGGGCAAGAGCGAGGACGTAGCCCTCTACAGTCAGCGAGCCCAGGCTACCCTTGCGGCATTCAATGCCGCTTACCTGAACCCGGCTACCGGCATCTACAAAGGCAGCACGCAGACAGGCCAGGCTCTGCCCTTGATGTTAGACATGGTTCCCAAGGAAAACCGTGACCGGGTGATCGCGGCCCTGATTGACGACATCATGATCGGCCGGCAAGGCCATTTCTCCGTGGGCCTGATTGGGACCCAATGGCTGATGCAGACCCTGACCAAAATCGGGCGGGCCGATGTGGCGTATGTCCTTGCAACCCAGACCACCAAGCCCAGCTGGGGCTACATGGTCAAGAAAGGGGCAACCAGCATCTGGGAACGCTGGGATGGCGATACGGGCGATGTGGCGATGAACAGCGAGATGCTGTTGATGCTGGCCGGTAACCTGAACGCCTGGTTCTATCAAACCCTGGCCGGGATTAACGTCGTCCCGGAAGCGCCGGGCTTTAAGAAAATCCTCATCAAGCCCCACCCTCTCGGTGATCTGACATGGGTCAAGGCCCACCACGATTCACCGTACGGACGTATCGAGAGCAACTGGAAAAGAGAGGGTGACCTCTTCAGCCTTGAAGTGGTCATCCCGCCCAATACCACGGCCTCGGTGGCAATGCCTGACAAGTCGACCCATGAAGCCGGATCCGGCAAACACCGCTTTACCTGCAAATGGACTCCGTTTGTTCCACCGGCTTTGAATCCGGGACTTGTCCCTGCCAAAACGCTGGAATCGACTGAGGGTTACATTGCCTCGTGGATGATTTCCGGCCCTCACTACCAAGGTGTCCGCGCGGCAGCACTGATGGAGACAGCATTTCCACCAGAGTTGCCGGAAGGTCAGGCCGCTTGGCTGCATTATGATGCCCAGCAGGCGCAAGGCCCAAGGATCCTTCAACTGGGTAATGTATTTGATGGAATCGAGCATGCCACCTATCTGAAGTCGGTTCTGAAGGCCTCAGCCGAGATCAATGACCGCGTGGAAATCGCCACGGAAGCACCAGTCAAACTCTGGCTTCACGGGGCACTTGTGAGCGCAAAGACCAGCGAAGCCAACAAGCAGGTCTTTGAGGTAACGCTCCGCGCAGGAGATAACCCGCTCTTGATTAAAACCGTCCAGATGAAACCCGACACCCTCGACATGAGCGTGCGGCTGCAAGGCACCCGAAATGGTGAACGTCTGGATGTCAGCACTCAGGCCCAATGAAATCACAAAACAAAAAAGCAAAAGGAAAAAACATGAAGCGAATCACCATATTATTACTGGCATTCATTACAACTTCCGCTCTGGGCGCTCCTGCGCCTACGCCTGTGGATTTGCGTTGCGAATATCTCGCCAACCCACTCGGCATCGACAGCCTGAATCCGCGCCTGAGCTGGGTGATCACCTCGGATCAGCGCAGCGAGATACAATCCGCCTATCAGGTGCTGGTTGCCTCCTCGGAGGACGCGCTGACCAAGGACGCGGGCGACCTGTGGGACAGCGGCAAGGTGGCCTCGGACCAGTCAATCCTCGTGCCTTATGCGGGGAAGGAACTTGGCTCGCGCATGGTTTGTTTCTGGAAGGTCCGCGTGTGGGATGGCCGCGGGCAGGCGTCGCCCTGGAGCAAATCCGCGTCGTGGAGCATGGGGCTGCTAAAGCCCGGGGACTGGAAGGCCAAGTGGATCGGCGTGGAAGCTCCTACGCAGTTGGCCGAGGATGATCCGCATCGGCTGGCAAAACGGATCTGGTTTCCCGGGGAAGGCGATCCTTCACCCGCCGCATCCGAGGGGAGACGATTTTTCCGGCGTACCGTGATGTTGCCGGAGGGGAAGACGATCAAGCGGGCCACGCTGGAACTGGCGGCAGGCAATGGCTACGAACTCTACGTCAATGGTAAAAGGTTTGGAGATGCCCGGTTTGAAAAGGACCTGACCATGGAGCTCCATCCGGGCGGCAACGTGATAGCCCTGAACGTCTCAAACGTCAGCACTGCCAAAAAACCGGTCCCTGTTGGAGTGGAGGCTCTGCTGCGGGTGGATTACGGCGACGAAAATCCACTGGTCGTGATGAGCGACCGGCAGTGGCGCAGCTCAAAAGTGTTTGCGCCCAAGTGGGCGCTGGTCGGGTTTGATGATTCGACCTGGGAGGCGGCCAGCGAATTGGGGTCCGGTGGAACGGCACCGTGGGGACTTGGACGGCTGAATCGCCGGTTGCCGGCGCGGAATTTGCGCCGGGAGTTTCATGCAGACAAGAAGGTCGCGCATGCCACCGCCTATGTGTGCGGTTTGGGATTCTTTGATCTCTATCTCAACGGGAAACTGGTCTCCGACGGCATTATGAACCCAGCACTTTCGGATTACCGCCAGGCGGCCTATTACCTCACCCTGGACCTCACCCGCGAAATCAAAGCCGGTGCCAATGCCTTGGGCGCGGTAGTTGGCAATGGCCGCTTTGTAGCTCCGCGTAGCGAGGCGCTTGATTGTGGAGTTCCCCGGCTCCTGCTCCAACTGGAGTTGCAATACGAGGATGGCACCCGGGAGCAGATCGTCAGCGATGAAAGTTGGCGGGCCACCGATGCGGGTCCCATCCGTCATAACAACGAGTATGACGGTGAGACCTACGATGCCCGTTTGGAGATGCCCGGCTGGGACCGCCCCGGCTTCGATGAAGCGAAGTGGAGGCCCGCCCAGCTGTTGCCCGCGCCCACTAAAAACATGTGCGCCCAGATGATCGAGCCGATGCGCATAACGCAGGTGCTCAAGCCCGTGGGCATGACCAACCCCGCCCCCGGCGTCTTTATCGTCGATTTCGGCCAGAACTTCTACGGGACCGTACGCCTCAAGGCCTCGGCGCCGAAGGGAACGACGGTCTGGATGACCGAGGCCTACAGCCTCATGCCCAACGGGTTCATCAAGACCGTGGATAACCGCTCCGCCCAGGCCACCGAGACCTACACATTCAAGGGCGAGGGCATTGAGCAATGGATGCCACGGTTCCGCGGACAAGGTTTCCGGCGCGTCCAGGTGACCGGGTTTCCCGGGCGCCCCCGCCTTGAAAACTTCGAGGGCATGGTTATTCACAGCGACGTGCCGGCCGTTGGGGAGTTCGAGTGTTCCAACGATCTGATCAACTGCATTCACATGGCGATCCGCTGGGGTATCCGGATGTATCTGCGCAGTGCCCCGTTGGACCCCGACCGGACGGAACGGATGCCGTGGCTGGGCGATCCGGCCAAGGATTCCGAGAGCCAGGCCTTCAACTTCAACGTGGCACCCTTTTATGCCAAATGGATTGATGACATCCGGCGTTCCCAGCGTAACACTGGAGCGATTCCTCATGTGTCGATGTTCTGGGGACCGGGAAGCAATGTACTCTGGCCGAGTGTGTTTACCATCATTCCAGATTGGTTCGTGGACTTCTATGGCGACTCCAAGGTGGAGACTACCAATTACGAGGCGATGAAACGCTGGATGGCAGCCATGCAGAAGTATGAAGTTGAGGAGAACGGCACGGTCAAAGGCGGAGCCTACGGCGATTGGTGCGACGCGCTCTCCCTGGAGACCAAGCTCGCTGTCGAGGGGGGCGGCAACACCTCCAGGGCGCTCATCTCCACCGCCTATCATTACAACAATTACCGGATCATGGCGCGGGTGGCCCAGCGGCTGAACAAGCCGGAGGACGTAAAATTCTTCACCGAACATGCAGATCGACTCCGCGATATTTTCAACAAGACATTTTTCGACCCGGCCACCAACAACTACTTGGGCGGAACACAGTGCGCCAACTTGCTCCCTTTGACATTTGGACTGGTTCCAGAAGGCCACAAGCAGCAAGTCATCGCCAATCTGGTGGACGACATCATGGTCAAGCGCAACGGACATCTTTCAGTGGGGCTCATCGGCGTCCAATGGCTGATGCAGACCTTGACCGAGTGCGGTCGGCCCGATGTGGCCTGGACCATCGCCAACCAGACCACCCGTCCGAGCTGGGGCTACATGATCTCCAAGGGGGCGACGACTATCTGGGAGCGCTGGGACACCGACACGCAGGGTCCGGGCATGAACAGCGAGGCCTTGCTCATGCAGGCAGGGAATCTCGACGCGTGGTTATATCAGACCCTTGCGGGCATCAATTACGACCGTCAGCAACCCGGCTTCAAACACATCATCCTGCGTCCGCATCCGGTCGGCGATCTGACCTGGGTGAAGGCCCATCTCGATTCGTCATACGGCCGCATCGCCAGTCACTGGGAACAGAAGGGGAAGCAGTTCATCTGGAACGTCACCGTTCCGGCCAACACCACCGCCACCGTCTATGTACCCGCCCGTAGCGCTGAAACGGTCACCGAGTCCGGCAAGCCTGCCAGCAAAGCCGAGGGTGTGCGCTTCGTGCGGATGGAGAAGGATCGAGCGGTGTTTGAAGTCGGCTCGGGAAAATATCGCTTTGAGTCAAAATGAAGCATCTGAAACCTTGAGAATTTTCAAAGTAAAAAACTTTTACACTCTCTACGACACAATGAAACCAAACCCTCTAACAAAACCGAACGTGAAGGAGATTATCAAATGAAGATGATGAATCGAAATAAACTTATTCTGCTGGCATTTGCCATGAGCGCGTCAACCACTGTGTTCGCCACTTCCAACACCGTGGAGACGGTGAGTGTGGCGGACCTGGGGCTCAACAGGGCGTCAACGCATGCGTATGCGCTGAAACCGGGCAAGACGGTGAGCAGCAAGGTGCCCAGCCTTGGTGGAAAAGCCATGACCAATGCGTTTGGAGTGGCGGGCAACTGTGTCTTGACTTATGACCTCAAGGGTGAGAGCCGCCGACTGTCGGGTCTGGTTGGCGTTGATGACAGTGTGGACAAGACCTTCACCGACAGTGTGGAAATGAAAGTGTATGGAGACGGCAAGCGACTCTGGGGCAGCGGTCCGCTGAAATTGGGTGACAAGCCGGTGACTCTGGATGTGGATCTGAAAGGCGTCAAACGGCTTGAGCTGATTCAGGATTTTGCCGGCGATCACTTTATGACGATGGATGTTGCATGGGCGAACATGGCCATCACCTATAGCGGCAACCGACCCGCAGCGATCTATCCAGGCCCCACGCCGTTCCTGGGAAAGCCATTCATCACCCCGCCGGGTCCCGAGACGCCGCGCATCACCGGCGCGCGCGTGTTTGGCGTGCGTCCCGGGTCTCCCTTCCTATTCACCGTCACTGCCAGCGGACGCAAGCCCATGACCTACGTGGCCAAGAATCTTCCCGAGGGTCTCCAATTGGATTCCCAGACTGGCCTGGTCACGGGCTGTTTGAAGACACAAGGCGAGCATCGGGTTCTGTTGACGGCACGGAATGAATTGGGTAGCGCCGAACGTGAACTGAAGCTTGTGGTCGGCGATAAGATATCCCTGACCCCGGCGATGGGCTGGAACAGTTGGTGTGTGTGGCTGAAGAAGGTGGATCGGCAGAAAGTCGAGAAAGCCGCAGAGCTCCTCGTCAGTACTGGCTTGAAGGATCACGGCTACCTGTACGTGAATATAGACGATGGCTGGCAGGGGACGCGCGGGGGCAAGGAGAACGCCCTGCAAGCGAATGAGAAGTTCCCCGACATGAAGGGTTTGTGCGACAAGATTCACCAGTTGGGGTTGAAAGCGGGCATCTATCACACGCCATGGATGACCTCGTACGGGAGATATCCGGGCGGCACCTCAGCATATCCGGATGGCAAATGGACGATGGAGAAGGATGGCAAATCGTTTTCAGTTGGCCCGCATTCACTTCTGAAGCAGGATGCCAGACAATTTGCGGAATGGGGGATCGATTTTTGCAAGTGGGATTGGATCTTGAATAAAGCCCCCGAAATCATCGCTGTCTCGGACGCGCTCAAACAGTCCGGGCGCGATATCATCTGCTCCCTGTCCAATCGGGCTCTCTACGAACTGGGGCCGACCTTTGTCGAGCATGGCAACTCCTGGCGGATTGCGAATGATTTCCTGGGGCGGTGGACGTTCGCGGCCAACATTGCGTTCTCCGGAGATCGATGGGCGAGATATGCAGGACCGGGCCACTGGTTGGACATGGACATGCTCGTCTGTGGCGTTGCCTGGGGAAAGCAGACCGGTTTAACCGCCGACGAACAATATGTGGAAATGAGCATGTGGTGCTTAATGTCATCCCCGCTTATGATCAGTTGCGAACTTGAAAAACTCGATGAATTCACGCTGCGTCTGCTGACCAATGACGACGTGCTGGATATCAACCAGGACCCGCTGGGCAAGGCGGCGCGTCGCACCTTGACGCGCGGCCTGTTGGATGTCTGGGTCAAGGATCTCGAAGATGGATCGAAAGCAGTCGGTTTCTTTAACCGGGCTCGTGAACCGCTCGAAGCCACCGTAGATTTGAAGGACTTGGGGCTTGCAGGAAAATATCACGTCAGAGATTTGTGGAAGCGGGCCGACTTGCCAAACGTCGAAGGACAGATTACCATTAATCCCGCACCCCATGGCGTTCAACTGTACAAATTCACAAGGACGAAATAACGGCTCTTCACGGTTTGACGAAAAATCTTACCGCAAAAGCCGCAAATGTTGCGTGGCTATCTCATCCGCCTCACCCGTGAATACACGGACGGCGGAATGGATAGCCACGCGGAGGAATAGAAAGGTGTCACACAAGGGAAGATGGCGGATACTGTTATCAGACGTATCAAAATCATTTTCAGCGCAAATGTTCGCTCCGCCGTCCGTGTATTCACGGGTGAGGCGGGCGTGACATTTGCGCTCCAATAGCGGTTTTTGCGCTAAAACACGAAGACATTATTTTCGACAAACAGTGAGGAACCGAAATAAACATGAATATGCTCAAAAACACAACACGCGCATTTTGCTGCATTCTCTCCCTATCAACCGTAGCCTTGGCTGCGGAACCAGCCGCTAAGCCTGCTCTGGTCAAAGCTGGACCAGTGCAAGCAGGATCGCGTGCGCTGGGTAACGTGACGAAGGTGGAAATGAAGGGACGCGAAGCGCTTATAAGTTGTCAGCATGCAACTGTGCGCGTCAATTTCTGGTCGGACCGCGTGGTGCGGATGCAGGTGTCACAAGACGGTTCCTTTACCAACTTCAATGATGCGAAGGCATTCATGATCCAGCCGGGACTGGCTGCATTCAAGGGCTCGATTCCACAAGCGACTGAAACGGGCGATGCCCTGACGCTTGTCTCGAAGGACGTTGTGATGGAAGTTTCGAAGCAACCGTTCCGCTTCCGGTTTTTCAAACCGGATGGAAAAAGCCTAGTGGCGGAAGGAACTTTTGAGACGGGAGTCCGTGCCGCTTTCACGCAGGATGCCTGCGGGAAAGAGGAACATTATTTCGGACTCCAGAACGAACACGACGACACGCTCGATCAGCGCGGTCGCACGGTGTGCACGCGTGATAACAACGGCGCGGGTTGGTCAGCTCCTTTTGTGATGAGCACAGCCGGGTATGGCCTCTTCTTCAACAACGAGGAGAGCGCAAAAACATTCTTCGCCTTCAAGCAGCCCGTTGTCATCGAGAACACGGAGGGCAAAGGCCCCATGGATTTGTTCTTTATTGCGGGAGGTGATCTCAAACAGATTTTGGGCGTCTACACGGAGATCACGGGCAAGCCGGGTATGCCGCCCAGAAAACTGCTGGGCTTCCAATACCTTGTCCAAGGTACGCCTATTGACCACGAGGAAGCCTTCCCTGAATGGATCAAGCGCGGTTATCCGATTGATTCCTGCATCACCTTTACCGATCACCAAGTGGAAGAGCCTGCGGAAAGTGTAGCGGTGGCCGGCGTCGCCCAGCGGATTCATCAGCAGCATGGCCTCTTTGGCTTCTATTATGATCTCCCGAAGTGTCCGGGAACATTTAGAATATCCAAGCCGGAACCCACAAAGCGCCCCTACGAGGGCTGGGACAATTTTAAGGAGCTGATCAAGACCCGGCTACTCAACAATGGAGTTGATTGGTTCTGGACGGATGAAACCGACACTGGCTTTGACCCGCGTTTCCAGCATAATCTTTATACCGCCATCAAGGACGTTCAGGAGGTGTATGACAACCGGCGTAGCTTCAACTGCGCGCGAGGCGGTTATGCGGGTGCGCAACGCTTTGGATATCCCTGGATGGGCGATGTCCATTATGGCCGCAAAATGATGATCATGAATCTCTGCAATGGACTTTCCGGATTTCCACACTCCACTCACGACATGAGTGGTGCCGTGGTTCGGGAACAGACGGATAGCATGTTCCTCAACGGAGTGAAATGCAATCTGTTCAATCCCCTCAGCCAGTGCAATGCCTGGTATCGCTGGCAGCCGAAAAGCCATCGCCCCTGGGATTGGTCGCCGGAAGTGGAACGGGTCTTCAAGAAATTCTTGGAGGTGCACTATCAACTGATCCCATATTATTACACGACTGCATGGCAATCGTGCCAAAGCGGATTGCCCGCCTGGCGCGCGCTGGTGTTGGATTACCCGGATGATCCGATTGCTTATTCATCCGATGAGGTTCTGATCGGGGACTGGATGCTCATGGCACCTCTCTACAAGGAACCTGCTCGTGCGGTCTATCTGCCGAAAGGCCAATGGTATTACCTCTTCGACAGTGCCTCGCATTTCACGGGACCTACTATCTTGACCGGCGTTCAGCCGCCGCAGGATGAGTATCCTGTATTTGTCAAGGCCGGGGCGATCATCCCCATGGCGCCGACGATGCGCTACGTGGGGGAGAAGCCGGTTGATCCGCTGACCTTGCTCATTTATCCGCTGGATTCCGGAACCTCCGCGTATACCTTTTATGAGGACGACGGGATCACCCGGGACTACATGAAAGGCGATGCCTGCACGACCAAAATCGCATGTGAGGGGAGCGACGCGCAGGTGCGGATTGTCATGGGTGAAAGGGAAGGGCACTTTAAACCCGCTAAGCGTGTGCAGCTGCTGAGCGTGTTCCAGACGGCCCAGCCGAAGCACGTCGAGTTAAATGGAAAACCCCTGCGCCCCTGTGAGACACGGGAACAATTGGATGCGTCACAAG
>SESA01001798.1_pt1 | contig 10621 bp, 22 predicted proteins | sample 3171451 | NCBI WGS metagenome assembly SESA01 (sample SAMN06051862, study PRJNA518727) | freshwater metagenome | biome: subpolar coniferous forest; feature: holomictic lake; material: water; isolation source: holomictic Lake 227, 8 m depth | place: Canada: near Kenora, Ontario | collected...
AATACTATGCTGATTCATGCTTGTTTTAGCTTGTTTCATTCTGATTCATTCTGATTTAGCCCGATTTCGCTAGATTTCGCTAGATTTCATTCACAAAATCGGTAAACAAACACTACGAAAAATAAAAACGTGATGAACAATGACAGAAATTAAGTTTACATTCATATTTTCGCATCCATCAGATACAGACCTTCGACTTATATTAGTTAAAAACACAGTTAGAGAACGACAAAAGACAGGTAGAAAGTATTGGTTGAAGTGGTATATGTATTGGGATTATGAAAATAATTTAACAATAGCCAGACGAGAATTTACCGAACGAGCATTAGTGAAAGACTATTATGAAATTATTGAAATGGTAGATATAAAATGGAAACAAGTAAGTAATAGCGAACTGAATGAAACATTTGAGCAATTACTTAAAGAGTTGAAGCAATTTGAACCGTGTGTATGGTAGATTTCACTTTTATTCAATCTAATCATTTTGTTTTTCAAACAAAATTCTATCAAACGAACCTATTATAGTGCTTCCCGTAAACGAACGCACAACGAACCTATATATAAGTTTCGTTTAACGAAACGCACAACGAACCTATACTACGCTTCGTAACGAAATCCTTATATAATAGCACAACAATACGGTAGTAATGAGAGGTGAACGAGAACATACATATATTATAGTAGCGAGGGATAATATTCCTGAGTTAGTTCATCGATAAGAAGTACCCACTATTCGGCGTTTAAACTGGAGGATTGATGAATTAGCAAAAAGGGAGCCAGTCCCTTAAACAGCATTTATGCTGAAGATTTATAATGGTGGTGATTGATGTTGATTATTTCGCATTTCCCGTTCTTAACGCCGTTAAGTTGAGTGAACAAAATAATTTACTAACAATTGTTAATAGTAGACGTCTACCTATCAAATGAGCCTTAAACCTATATTAAATGGGTATATAAGTTCACTATCGTTAAGAAACGGCATATCGAAACATTCATATACTACTAACAACATTACGATACAATGAGGTTTAATACCATGAAAAAGACAACGAGCATAGACGGCACGATTAGATACGGATTCCCATTATTTACAGTATCGTTTCTGATACTACTTGCACGATATCTGAACCCAACAACACTATACCCGTTGTGGATTGTTCAATGTGCTTGGATAGTTGCTATGTTTGTTGGGACGATTTTCTTGTTTGCGATTCTATTTATTATCGCAATCGGGGTAGCATCATACAGAATTTGAGGTGTAACTATGAGCAAAGCACTTGACGACTTTCGAGATAACATATTGAAAATCAACAATGTTGACGACGAAAGCACAATTAGAGAATTAGTTAATCTAATCATAGATGCTACTGTCGAGTTTGTGGAAGAGAACCCAGAAGAGTTTAATCTATATACTAACCAAGATATAGATGACGCAAAAGCAGAAGGAGAACAATCCGTAGTTGATTGCCCTAGTGATTACAATTTGTTTTCTGAGGGCGACCTTAACGATAGTTACGATAACGGAGTAGGAAATGTATTAGATACCCCCAGCGACTATAGTCTATATGATAAAGACGCAATCGAGGAATTGAAAGCTGAGTGGTTAGCTGAGTACGAAGCCGAAGAGAGTTCGAAATGGTAACATTTAAATAGTATAACGAGGATGTGATAACTATGGCAAACTGTAAGCATTGTAACGACGAACTGACCTATATTCTGGTCGAGAGCAAAGAAACCGTCTATTATAATTTAACGAAAGACGGGGATATCGAACACGATGGTAGTGAGAACTCTTGTAACGGAAGCAACTATTTATGCCCGTCATGTACGGGAAAGGTAGCTGAAACTGAGGAAGAAGCAATTAAGTTGATGAATACCATATCTATTCCCAGACTCTACCCCCCTGAGAATATGTCAATGAGCAATATCTTGGAAGATGTGGAGTGCTTGATAACAGATTGCACGGTGTTTGCGAACTCGTTGGATAGTGGCAGTCTCGATGAACCCTGGGATACGAGCGATTTCGACAATTGGCAAAACATGGTATATGCACTTGAGCGTATCAAGAAGTATATCGAGCTTATCAGTCCGAAACAAACACCTTAAATAGTATAAGGAGGATGTAGTGCTATGTCCACATATAGAAAGTTGAAGCATTTGGAGAGCATAGTAACGAAAACTCGTAAATACTCAATCGTCAGTTCGAGAAAGGGCGGGGCATCATTCGGTCAAGTCGTAGCTGTGAATCTCAAAACGATGAAAGAGGAAACGCTATATGTATTACACAATAGCATAATCGCAACGAAAGCCAACAATATTGTAACTCTAAACTTTGACGGATGGAAAACGCCATTGACAAGAAAGTATATGGAAAAAGCACTACAGATAGAGAATATTAAAGCATCTATCTATAGTAACTATGGAGTTCCGTGTATTCGTTTGGTAGACGAGCATTACTGTTTCATAACTGATAAGTGTCGCATAAACACGAAAGCACACACAATCAATCTGCCCACTTATGAAACTTACATGAACGCCAGAAACAAAATAAACAAATGGTGATGGAACATGACAAAGTATATAACATATCAAGATGATGTGGAAGCAGTAACCAAAACGAGATTAAGAATGGAAGAGTTACTGTCATCACTTCCCGAATTGGAAAGAGAGAAGATATTGGAAGCGATAGACGAATATGTAATCGCAAAACAAAATGTGGCAGAATGGGATAGACATTATGCGGAATGAAACACTTTATATAGTATAACGAGGATGTAGGAACAATGAGCGACTTTGAATTTAAGCGAACAGCAGTATGCCAGTACGATGAACAAGAGCTAAAGGATATGGCGGACACAGTCCTAAAGACCATAAACTCAATTAGGGATCTGAAAACGATTCTAAACCCGAAGTTGAGCGAGAGCGTAGAGCCAGTATTGAGGGAAGCAACGACGCTATATAATAAGCTATCTGAGGATATGAGAAAGCTTAGGCAGATGCGTCAGTAGAACGAAACCTCTTAAATGAAACATCTTATATACTGATAACGAGATATGATAGCATGGCAATCATGAAGAATATCAAACTGGCACTTGGATATTATGAATGTCCTAGATGCAGACGGGCGACACGGACTCTTATATGGGGAAACGACGAGGGTAATGGTATTTGCCCAAAGTGTGATTCCATAGACGAACCCCTTAAATAGATGAACGACGATAACGAATCATAGTGAGATGAACGAACATGACGCCAACGAAAAAGCTGAATGATAAACAACGCCAGATGTGTGAATGTGCGTCTGAGCGTATGGGCAAAGCTATGAAAGGTGGGTGCAAATCCGCTAAAGCAAAGCAAATGATTGCGGTTAAATACCCAGTCCTGAATATCACACCCGTAGCGTGTTGCGATAAATGTGCAACTAGAATCAGAAAAAGCGCGGCTACATACGGATATACGGTAACTGCGAATAAGATTGTGGTATTTCCCCCGTTACTTAACCATAGTTAAGAATGGGAGGATCTGAACTGCGAAACCCCAAACACTACACTTTATATACTAAGAAAGCAATAGGTGATTTGTGGCGAAAGACGCCAAAAAGGTAGGTGAAAAGCTATGATAATCAAGGGAAACAAGGCAGAAGCAAAAGCGATGTCGAAGGCGTGGAAAAACCCAGATTTCAGGGATGTCGAAGGCTTTACAGAAGCAATCGCCAGAACCGAGGATGCGGAGTTCGCACCGATTGAAGTGCGTGGTCGAGCCGTTCCGAACCGCTTTGCGGTGGTCGGAAAGGACTCAGGCGAACCGTATGGATTCGCATCGGCCAGATATAAGATTGTGCAAAACCAAGAGGTTCTGCTACCCGTAGCGATGGCCATACAGGAAGCTGGAATTCCAGTTAAGGGTTCCATCTTCGAAGAGGACGGCGTAACCAGGGCGGTCTTGATGGTAGGCAATCCATTACATCTGATGGATTCGGACTATAACATGACCATCACGGCCTATAACTCATACAATGGGGAGTTGGCCTTTGGGGGTATATCTGGCCTAGTCCGTCTAATCTGCTCAAACGGTATGATGGACTTGCAGGGTATCTCCGCCCAGATACGCCAAAAGCATATCATGGACTTCGATGACTCAGTATCGAAGTGGATTGAGTTCTTCAGCCAGTCAAGCCAAATGGCAATCAAGATTGAGCCAATGGTAAATAAGTGTTTGGCCGAGGAAATTCATTTCGGGATGCTGGAGCCGATATATCGGGGTGCTGGTGTTGGGCAACGGACAGCAATCGAGATTGTGGACAATTTCGATAAACTGGTTCCAGAAAACCTAAGATTCGGAGTTAATAAGTGGACAGCAGGGAACGCCTTGACCGCCTACTACTCGCACCGAACGAAGGGCGGATACAAAACGAACCGTGAGGGTTTAAGGGTAGCTGGAGCGTTCTTCGATGCTAATCTCAGCCAGGCTTATCTCGATGGAACGAAGATAATGCAGGGCGAGAAGGAAGCGAAGATAGCCAAGATAGTTCTCGGCTAAACCCTTTCAAACACTTTATATATAGGGTTCACGATAACGATATTGCAGGGAAGGAGAACGAAATACCACCCAACGAGATTGAGTGCGACGAAAAGGTAGGTGAAATTAAAATGTATGTAGGCAACTCAGGAACGAGTAAGGGTAATCCTTAGCGTAGCGTAGGGAGTACGCCAGCAGTTACTAATGTGAATTAAAACTGGGCGAACGCTCGAACGATCTAATATATAAGCGTTGCGTTATGGGAAGCTGGAGCCACCCACCCAGAAACGGCTCCCCATATCAACGATATTTGACCGACGACGATAAACGAAAGTGTGTTTTCACCTCCACCTATCGAAGCATATTTTCAATCGAATTTGTCGGCCAAACAAACATCTTAAATAGTATATCGTCGATCAAGTGTCATGAGCTACAAAATCGGTGATAAAGTAATGTGGCGTGGTGCGTGGGGTAGCGATGCCCCCAAGATAGCAACCATCGAAAACATCGAACTGGTCGAGGAAGGCCAGAAATACGGTGATGATGTTCTTGAAATAGAGGACGATCAGATGCAAGGGCGAACGGTGGTCGTTTCGCTACTGGCCGACGGTAGTTGGTGGGCATACGGATATCAAATTAGCAAACTCTAAATCAAACACTTTATATATCAAAAGGTAGATTAGACAATTAGGTGATGGAATTGAAGACAATCCAAGACCAGACAAAGACAGGAATGGTATTCGAACACATCCGTACCAACGGAGCCAGCACAATCAAGCAGATTGAAAGGGCATTGGGATTCGACGCACACACTTGCGTATATCAAATGAAGGTAAGAGGACTATTGATTTCCTCTTCAAAGAGTGGAACTCATCAGTCAATCTATGAGATTCTGCCGAGGACAGTTCATACTCAGTTGAATGTCAAAACCCCTAAGAAAACGCTCACCAAGATGCGTAGGAACACCAAGCCCAGGCAATTGATTCAGGTCGTATGCGGTAATGACCTAGTCCCCGTATTCAAGTATGCGGTAGGGGCAAGAAAGACGGTTATCAACGGCTTCAAGACTACGATGAGCTTCGATCACAACAAGACGAACCTCGTGGCAATCAAGGCAATCGTGGCCAACATCAGCAACGACGGCTTGACGGTCAGCGTTTCGCAATTGGACAAAGTATCGGAGTATGTGGAGAGCCCACTATTCTAAACCCTTTAATATGATGAAGGAGATCGACCAGTATGGCAAAAATCAAGTCGCAATTCAAAAAGTGCAGACTATGTAAGCGAACATTCGCAGACGACGAATCAGGGGAAGACGACGATACAATTTGTATCGACTGTGAGTGCGAGATCGACGCAGAAGCACTTTAAAACACTTTATATACTAGAACGGCCATATCTAACTATGGGCATATCGTATAACGATGAGGGTTTGGCCACACTCAACGCTGGTAATCTATTGCTCCTACGGCCACGGGGGATAGACGATGCGGTATTACACTCGATAGTCGATCATAACGACTGCGAGAATCACGGTTCAACTCCGTGTATGTCCACCCTATTACAACACTTTAAGTAGTAAGAAGGAGATAAGAGATTATGCGAGTAAATGTGAAACGCAATCACGAAATATATCTGGATGGAATGGAAGGTAATGAATGTGTCGCCTTCGGTCTGATGTCAGTAACCGTTGGAGCCGTCAAAGTGAACTATCACATTCACGAAGATGGAAAATGCGACGGCACAACCATAAACTGCAAAAAGGCGACTAGAGTGATCGCCGTCTAAACCACTTATCCAACACTTTATATATGAAGATGGAGATAAGGTATTATGTCAGAACACGACAACGGATTCAGACGGGCACAGGCACAGTATGAAGCAAAAACCCCATACGACAATGAAGTAGAGGACAACCGAGCCACATACAAGATAGAGGGGAGCGTATTAGACGGGGTAGAGAACCGCATCATCCTTAAAAATCTGAACGCCTACGATGTGGAAATCATAGGTGAGAACGATGGCGACGAATATCGTAATGTCATATCGTTCACCATCAGTAACGAAGATGATGATGATGACATTGAAACGGCTACCAACGAATATGACCGAGTTAAAAAAGAGTTAGAGATAATCGGGGCATACATTGATAGCGACGAATTCAACACCTCGTATGTCGAATATGAGCCAGACTACGACTAAACCCCTTAACTAACACTTTATATACTATGATGACGATCTAGTTACAACGAGAGGTGAACGAAGATGTATACCGTCTTTAATTGCGAACAAACATTGAGGGATAGCGTCTACGACAGTATAGAGGAATTCCTAGAATGTAACGCCGACTATCGCAGATTCGTCAAACACGGAGCAACATACGAACGCCGCAATAACGATTATCACGGTTGTTCAGGTTGTCAATATTGTGACGATCACCGAAACATGGCCAGACAACATAATCTCGATGTGATCGTGAACAAGCAAAGCCGTGATATAGTGGGGCTACTTGCGAAAACACCTTAACCTACACTTTATATACTAAAGAGTAGATGACTGAACATGGCAGAAATGGAAGAAAAACCATTAGGTGTCGGATGCTTTGGAAGGCAAGATAACCGTGTCCACGCTTGCTGGCATTGTGGAGATTGGGAGAAATGCGGCGACCTCAAGAAGCGAAGAAAAAGAGAACGCCGATTGAGGAAATGAAAACCCTTTAATACCATAAGGGAGATAACGACATATGGCAGAACACAACGGAAGCCCGAACCGAGAAACGTATGCTATCGCTCTGGTATTGGAGAACGACGAATCCTATATGACCGATGTCATCGACCTAATAAAACAAAGCCACGATGACGTTGATACGTTCGCTAAAGCGTTAAAGACCTGGGTAATCGATGAGGTGCAGAACGTATTATGTGCCCCGACCATACGGCCATTGGGAAAGGAGATCATCGACGAACTCTTAGATATGGACGTAATCGATTGGGATTTCATAGCGGAATCGTTTATCGAATCATACGCCGAGGTAGACGAAACGGAAGATATGACCGACTAAACCCCTTAATCGATGTCCTTAAATACCATAAAGGAGATGTAGTATTATGGCAGATGAATGGGTCAAGTTAGGAATCGCCCAGAAATGGGACGGTTCGAGCGTTAAAACCCCTTCGGATATGATGTTGAAAATGTGCCGCCTGGCCAGAAAAGATAAATATCTTAAGGCCGTTAAGATCAGGGACGATATCATAACATTATCTAGAGATAGATTCGAATTCAATGCCTACATAACCGAGGAGGGTATGCGGAACGAACTATCTCGAATGATGCAAACACCTTAATCAAACACTTTATATAGATAGACGAGGATCTGGTAATATGGAAGCATTAACGAAACTACCAAATATGTATTCGACGGAGAATGTGCCATTGAACGACAAGATGGTCATTACAATCGGCTATCTGGTCAGGATGTTTTGGTTGATCGCAGAATACGACCCAAAAACCAAATTGGCGTTCGGCTACGCTAATCTAGGCGACGATCAAAACGCAGAGTGGGGCTATATTTCAGTCGCAGAACTGGAAGAAGTAGGTGCCAAGCAGATAACGACCGAGCCTAAACGGTTCGAGGATGCTCTTAACGACGCTATGAGCGTTCGACGAGGTATGTGGGGCTTTTGAACCAAATCAAACACCTTAAATACTAGGGAATAGATAAGGTGATATGCAGGAAACGCCAGAAATGACGAGACTGCGAGGCGAGATCGTCTCGATGCTAGGTAATGTGAAAATAGCCTCTTTACAGGCCGCCATAGATGATATGAAAAAGCAAGGCCAGTATAAGCAATACGTCCAACAGCGCAAACTCGGTCTACTGATGGGAGATAAAGGCGAGATGTTGGACAAGTTATTAGTGATCGGGGTTCTGAAATAGACCCCATCAAACACTTTATATACAAAGTCGTAGATAAGGTGTTATGGCACAAATCGAGGATGTAGAAGTCCGAGAAACGGCATCGAAGTTGGTCAGATTGCTTAGGGCTACGATTCCCGCAAAAGAGAAAGAGATCTATAACAATATGACCAAATACGACTTTAAAGACGTACAGATCGCCGAATTGCTCTACGAATTGGTCAGGCTGGCCGATGGTAATTACGACGAGATCGTCAGGGAACGAACCCGTCTTTAAAACACTTTATATATCAAGACGACGATAAGCAGATGGTGAGTAAATGGGCAATAACAACCCAGGAACCAGGCGAATCGGGCGAGGTGGCGACGAACTTAGATATTCGGTCTACGATACGCATAACGACCACCACGAAGAATACGACGACTTCAACGAAGCTGTCGAAGCTTGCGACGAAATGTGGCAAAAATATAACGTGAATTGCTACGTTTACGATTCGTTCGAAAATGCCGAGGCCTATAAAGCCTCTTAAACCCTTTCCCGTTCACATTTCAACGGCAGAAATCAAAGACGGATCGTTCTGCCTCGATCCAAACTACGAAAACCGTAGATCGTCTTAGAGTTATGCGTAGCATAACGATTTAACGACAGTTTATATACCTAAACGACAATTAGGTATTATGGACATGAAAGAGATGTTCGGAAGCGATGCTGTCGCTCGTATGAGGTGCAGTAAGAACACCATGCCTTGCAAAAGGTGCGGGGCGATCATGACGCAGGGTAGCGGCCATTTCCCCACGGATTACAACTGCAAAAGTTGTAATGCCGATTTCAACGGCGCAGGTCAGGAAATGCGTCAGGAGCCTCGTAACTATCGTCAGTTTGATGATGATTACGATTATTGTGGAAATGATGACTAAAACCCTTTTTCGATCCATTTTTTTTAAGTTCTGGCCGAGATCGTTCGACTTAACACCTATATGCACGACAGTTTATATACTAAGTCTGTGATAAGGTATCATGGAGCATACGAGAGTATGGAACCAGGAGCAGAGATGTTGGACACTAGGCAAATTCGAAATGTCGAATAAGCAAATACTCGATAAATATTGTATGTGTATGGAGAGGGGACGATATGGAACCGCCGAGTCCTTATCCCTACGCATGGAAGGTATAGCGAGAACCAAACCCTTGAAATGGGAATGGTTGAACGCAGACCTGAAGGCTTTTGCCTTTAGGCCAAAAATAAACATTCACCAGTATCAGCGTTAAACCCTTTATCCTTTTTCTTTTTTTCGTTCAACCTGGAGCCCAGAAATGGGCTTAACGACGATCGTTTAACGAACGTTCAGATAACGAAATCGTTTTGACGAAACGATCTCAACGAAATGCTTTCAACGAAACGATCTCAACGAAATGCTTTCAACGAAACGATCTCAACGAAAATTGTGCCGAGTCGATCACGTTCTACTATATAAATGATCTCTTTTTTCGTTCGTTCGTCGTTCGGATCGTTTTCTACGTTTTTCGTTAGTTTTCTACGTTATCCCTATTAAATTCTTTCCCGTTCGTTCGTTCGTTTTACCATTTCCACGTTCACCTTTTCCCACGTTCGCATGGGGATCGTGCGACGTCACGTGACGCACGTGCGCCATTGAAGATCGTTTGGCCATTAGGCAAAAACGATCTGAAAAAAGTCGGACTCGATCATTGCGACAGTTTATATAGTAAATAGTAGATATGATGGTTGAGGTAATACGATGTCCCTAAAGAACATCAAAGCTATGCTAGCGGTATGTATTGCGAAAGAGCACGCCGATATGGAAGTGTTGGACACGGTTCGAAACCTGAGAGTCCTTTCAGCCGAACCAATGGAGAAAGACGATGAGAAGCGTAACCGTGCCCAGTCAAATGTATGTCGGGAGCGCGCGAGAGCGTTTGAGACGATACAGGATTTCATCGAAGAACAATAAACGAGGTCGAGATCATGACAAAAGGAATCAAGGACAATCCAGAGAACCGATATCGGACAAAAACCATTTTACACGCCGACGGGCGGGTCTGCGAGGCTCGGCATGGGCTTTATGGAACTGCCTATGTCGAGCTCGGGAAACCGCACAAAAAGCGTTAAAACCGTTTCTTTTCTTTCTTTTCCCGTGGAATGTGAGGCCTTTGTTGGGTCGATCCCA
>SESA01001801.1_pt1 | contig 10618 bp, 10 predicted proteins | sample 3171451 | NCBI WGS metagenome assembly SESA01 (sample SAMN06051862, study PRJNA518727) | freshwater metagenome | biome: subpolar coniferous forest; feature: holomictic lake; material: water; isolation source: holomictic Lake 227, 8 m depth | place: Canada: near Kenora, Ontario | collected...
CCTTTAACGTAAACCCGCTTTACACGCATTTATGAAACTACCTGATTTATTTAAAATAATCATCAGTCTTGGCTTTTTCAGTTTTTCGATGCCAGGGCTTACCGATAGCGCCAGCAATCAACAACTCACGGATGTTGCCTGCCGTTATGAAACGACAATAACGCCTGATGACAAGTCCACAGCGCCATCAACGACTACCTGGTTTTTCTGGCGAAAACCCGACATGATTCAAACGCAGGATGAAAGCGGCCGTTATGGCGAAATATGGGAAAAGACAGCCACCGGCAACATTCAATACCACAAGCTTTACCCAGCCGACAAAACCGCCGTCGAATACATGCCGGCGGATAGCCCGACCCATAACCTGGATTTTGATTGGAACAAACTCTCCAGCATGCTGAGTCAACAAGAACTTGACGCCCTTAAGTTTGTTGAAAACAAACCCGTATTAGGTCGCAGCGCCGAAGTACGCACCGGTAAAATAAACGAGCAATCGATGGAAGTACTCTGGCTGCCAACTGAACAGTTACCGGCAAGCATCATCAGAAAAGATAAAACCGGCACGGTAGAACTTCAACTTGTTGAAATTACACCGTTGACAGCAGCCCGCCAAAAACCGATAGACCGTGAAACCATTGCCAATTACAGACAGATTGACGCCGCTGATTTCGGTGACATGGAAAATGATCCCTTCGTTAAGAAATTGATGTCGGTGGAAGGGCATCATGCTCATTAGCCAACACATAAATTGACGGCACGGAAACCATGCAAAACAACAATTACAAGACTACTCCGTCCCCCGCCCTGCTTCTCAACCACGACTTTAGCGCCAATGCGTTCTGCCAAAATAGGTACATGCGAGATTACACCAACTTTTCTGCCCAAGACTTGCAGGGTATCCAGGCTGGCGATGGCTATATCCAAGGTTTCCGGATCAAGGCTGCCGAAGCCTTCGTCGATAAACAGGGATTCAACCTGGGTTCTGTTTGAAGATAGCGATGCCAGTCCCAAGGCCAGCGCCAGCGAGACCAGAAAGCTTTCGCCACCGGACAGGCTGTGTACGCTGCGCACGTCATCAGCCATGTCCCGATCTATAATCTGCAATTCCAGATCACTGCCAGGTACACGCTGCAAGTGATAACGCTTGGCAAAATCTTCAAGATGCTGGTTGCTGTGCGCCAACAAGGCTTCCAAGGTTAAGCTTTGGGCAAAGACCCGAAATTTTGAGCCGTTGCTGGAGCCAATCAATTCATTCAGACTTTCCCATTGTTGCCAGCGGTTTTGTTGCGTTTCCAGTTCAACTTTTAAATGACTGCTGGCGGTGATTTTTTTATCATCTTCCCGAAGCAGAAAAACCTGCTCGTCTCTCAGTGAACTCAAATTTTGTTGTTGCAACTGTAACTCAGCGGCTGTTTGCCGGGCGACTTCTTCGGTTATTTCAACGGCATGATTTTGGTGCCGCTGACAGTCCTCGGTTTTCACTTTTAACAAGGTTGTCGATTCCTGTAAAGCCCGTTCCAAAATCTGCCTATTGGCTTTCTGTTCAGTCAACCACGCTTCATCGTGTTTAAGCAAGTCAGTTAAGTGCTCAAGAGTAATCGCATGTTTTTCCAGTGCCTGATTCAGTGTGGTTAAAGCAGCTTCCCGGTTATTTTGTCTGCGCGTAGTCTCAAGCTGCCAATGTTGTTGCTGTTGTTGAAGGCTTGCCAGCTCTTTTTCAAGTTGCGTGCTGGCATTAACGGCTTGTTGATGAGCCGCTTTGGCGGTGAGCACGGCTTGGTTGATGTGTTGCTCATAATTATCCGCTGACCACTTGGCTCCCGAAGCCAAGCTTGGCAACACCTCATCCCGCTCGGTTGACAAGCTTAGTTTTTCTTGCGTTTTACGCCGGATTTCAGTTTGTTTGTCTTGATAGTGTTGCAGGCATTGTTCCAAAGTTTGCGCAGCCAGTTTTTCTTCATGCTTGATGTCAACCAATGCGGTTGTTGCGATGGCAAGTGCTTGTTCGGTCTGGTGAAATTTTTGCACGTTTGCCTTAAGTTCAGCAAACGAACTGTGTAAATAAACCGGCCAGTTTTCCAGTTGCGCGAACGGTATTTGCAACACCTCGACAATGGCTTGCAGTTGTTTTTCCTGTTGCAAAATAATGGCGCTGCTATGCTGCAAATCAGCTTTGTGCTTGGCGAGTTGCTTACCCAGTTCGGTATAGTCATTTGCTAACTTTTCTGTTTTTAACTGGGTTGCGTCAAACAACGCTTGTGCGGTTTTTAGCTGTTTTTGTAATTCAAGCGCAGCTTTTTCTTGGGTCTTAACAAGCGCCAACGCACTTATCAATTTTTCATTGTGCGTATTGAGTAACGGTAAAAGGGCATTATCGGTCAGTAAGCCAGCGGGTTTATCGGGCAGCGCTAAAGTACGCCACTCCTTGTCTAAGGATTCCAGTTTTGCCTGCGCTTGCGTTAAAGACGTTGCATAATCCCGCCGGGTTTCCAAGGCATGACTAAGCGTTTTATTTAATTCTGCACTGTTTTTAATCAGTGTTTCTTTCTGGCTTTGCAGTTCTTTAACACGACCTGATTGGGCGGTTATCTGCTCATTAAAAAAAGCAGGTAATTTCGCACTCGAATTGTCGGTGCCTTTGAAAGGATGTTCAAGCGCACCACAAACCGGACACGGCTGATCTTTGCTTAATAATTGACGAAATTGTTCGGCGTTTTTATGGGTGGTTGCCTGAAGCAAATCCAGCGCTTTTTTGGCTTCCTCAAGCACCAGTTCGTTATTGAGTTGTTGCTGCGTTGCTGTTTGCAATTGTTCGGTCGCACTACGAATAAGCTGTTCGGTAGCGGTTAGTTTTTCCGTGTCTTGTTTTATCAGCTGTTGCAGTTCCAACGCCTGAGCAGCCAAATTCAAAGCGCCATTTACTGCTTTTACACTGGCTTCAAGCATGTCTTTTTCTTGATACAAAACCTCCAGCGGCTGTTGACTGCCCTGCCCTTTCAGTTGTTCAAGACGGATTTGCTGTTGCTCTTGAAGTTGGTGGTTTTCGTCAATCGCTGTTTTTAAACCCGCTAAAACCGGCTCGGCTTTATTAACCAATGCCTTAAGATTTTCGGACTGCAAAGTATGTTCTGTTTTTTGGATATTAAGCTGTTGATAGCGTTCCAGCTCACCTTGCCAGCGATTCCACTCAGCCGCGATGGGCTTAAGGGCTTGATTATTTTCTAGCCAAGCCGTTAGCTGTGCAAGGTTTGCCGTCTTTTCGGTTTGTTGCTGTAGTAAAGATTGATGTCGTTGCCGGTCAGTTTGCAGCGTCTTATTGAGATTAAGTTCTTCAGCAGCCAACGCATTAATAGCCTGTTGAATAACATCAAGACGGGTATCCAAATCCCGTGCTGTTTTTAATACGGGCTGGGCTTGCTGTTGTTGCAGTTCAGCGGCTTGCAGTTGGTCAAACAAAACCGTCAGTTGAGCCTTGACTGTTTGCAAAGCACTTTCAGCGGTTAGTTGTAATTGGCTGCTATGATTGAGCGTTTTTTCTGCCACCAAATAGTCATCGTTTGCGACTTTATAATGACTTAACAACGGCTGTAACGGCTGCACGGCTTCAACTTTTTGAATCAACAACCGCTCGGCTTCAGCGGCATCCCACACCTGTTGCCGGGCAAGGTGTGCCTCAGTAGCTAACTGCTGTGCTTGCTGGCGTTTTTTAAGCTCGTTATACCAATCAATGATTTTTTGATTACCACTGATTTGCCGATCCAGTTCCGTTAATTGCTGACTGAATTGATCCCGTTGCTGTTCGAGGTTTAAACGGGCATCATTGTCCAACGGAATCAAATTCTGCATAAGACCGGTAATCCGGCTTAAGGCTTCTTTTTCTGTCCTCGCCCGCTCGAACGCTTCGATAGATAACTCGGAATAAATGTCCGTACCGGTTATGCGCTCCAAAAGGCTGGAGCGTTCGTCTTTTTTTGCTTTTAAAAACGCGGCAAAATCGCCTTGCGCCAAAAGTACAGAACGACGAAACTGATCAAAATTAAGGTCAATCAATTCACTGATAGTTTCCAGCGTATTTTTTTTGCCCTGACCAATCCGCTGGCCGCTATCAATCTTGCTTAATATTATTTCCTGCGCCTGCAACCGGCCGCTTGCTTTACCTCTGGCTTTACTCACTTCCCAGCGTGCCCGATAGTGGTGTTTATCTTTGCCGATAAAATCGACTTCAGCATAAGCGGTGCTGGTGCCACGACGCAAAATAGAGCGCACATCATTACTGGTAACGCGCAGGTTTTCATCTTCATCCTTGTGCCCCACCGCAAAACCGTGACCATCCGGCAAGCGCGGCATTTTGTCATAAAGCGCCAAACACAACGCATCCAGAATCGTACTTTTACCGGCACCGGTAGCGCCGGTAATCGCGAACAAACCGGCTTGTTGCAGCGGGCCTTCAGTTAACAAAATCTCAAAGGGTTCAGCCAGACTGGCCAGGTTTTTTCCTCTAATCGCTAAAATACGCATTATTGTTTTGCCCTAAGATTTTCCAACAATTCATTAAATAACGCATTCATGTTTTCGGGGGCTTCCTGGTCAAATTTGTTTTGATAACAGCGCTGAAACACATCCAGCGGTTGCAACTCTTCCAGTCGCTCTTCCATTGTTACATCGGCCAGACTTTTACTGCTACCACTGTAAGCGGTCGATATTTTTAATAAACGCACGGGCAATTTTGAAATCACTTCTTCAACTTGTTGACGCAAACCAGGCTCCGGTTTTTCAAGTTTGATTCTTAATTCAACAAAAGGTCGTTGTTCCAGCGGCAAGTCTTCATCGAAAACCATCAGCTCCAATTGCTCAAGCACATCCAACAATCCGGCAAAATCTTTGCTGTTAGGGATGCGTAACAAATCAATACTGCGGGGAATTTTAAGGGCTACAGTCTCCACCGGCTGACCTTTTTTAATATCCACTTGCAGCACTTGATGCAGATAATGACTTTCATCAAAGGACAACGGAATCGGCGAACCGCTGTAGCGAATATGTTCATTGGCACCGACCGTTTGCGCCAGATGCAAATGGCCTAACGCCACATAAGCAATGTCTTCCGGAAATAATTCAACCGGCAAGGCATGTTGATTGCCACCCAGTATTTTGCGCTCACTCAGTTCTGACACACAGCCATTCACCATGTAACAATGTCCCGTTAAAATCAGTGCTTCATCCTGCGTTGCCTTGGCCTGCAACTCACCAAACAATTGTGCATAAAGCGCTTTAACACCCGAGATTAACGGCTCGTCATCCTGCTCACCGGGTTGCATTGATTCAATACCGCTTGCGACACTCACACCCTCCCTGGCAGTCGGTAAATCGGCATTGCGTAAAAAGGGCATGGCACCGCACCAGACTTTAATATCGCCCGTTGCATTGGTCAGCGGCACCAGCAATCTATCCCAGTTAATAGCGCCGTCCTCACGCACCAAGCCACCGACCACAGTAACACCCAGCGCATTAAGAATGGATGACGGCGCATCCAGACGACTGGCAGAATCATGATTACCGCCGATCAAAACAATATTCAAAGCGGGTAACTGTGTTCTGGCTTTAACCAAAAACTCATACAATTGGGTCTGGGCGGCGGCTGATGGATTGGCTGAATCAAAAATATCACCGGCAACAATCAGCGCATCCGCCTGCTTATTTTGCAGCTCCAGCAGCAACCAGTCCAAAAACCGCTGATGCTCCAGTTGCCGCGATACGCCATGTAAACAATGACCCAAATGCCAATCTGCGGTATGAAATAGTCTTAACATGGTCTTCCTGGTATGGGTATCAATAGATAGCGTGGAAAATTAATTTTATCGGGTAAGGGCAAGATAACAGTAGCACTTGATATAGGCAACCTATAAAGCGAAACGCCCTGATCTTGATTAATGTATCACAAATCAGCTATTAAAAAGCTCGTAAATACTTGCATTAATGTACGACTTATCGTACGATAATTTTTTACAATTTAATGGGTAACTTTTATGCAAACATTAACTGCAAGTGAAGCTCGCGCAAATTTCTATCGCTTGATTGATCAAACGGCGGAGCATCATGAACCAATTACTATCACCGGTAAACGGACTAACGCTGTTTTAGTCTCTGCTGAAGATTGGTCAGCCATACAGGAAACACTTTATTTATTGAGCATACCGAATATGCGTGAAACTATTATGACAGGCATGGCAACAGACATTAAAGGCTGTAGCAAGGAACTTGAATGGTAAGTTGGGCATTGTTTTATACAAAGCAAGCACAAAAAGATGCCAAAAAACTTGCCGCCGCTGGATTAAAAGACAAGGCACTTCAACTGATTGAGATTTTAAAAACTGATCCCTTTCAAAATCCGCCACCCTTTGAGAAACTTGTCGGTAATCTATCTGGTGCGTACTCGCGTCGAATCAATATCCAACACCGTTTAATCTATGAAGTGCTAACCCATGACAAACAAATCAAAGTATTGAGGCTTTGGACGCATTATGAATAGACTCGCGGTAATTATTCTCCCTTTAAAAAAGGGGGGAGAGCAAAGCGAGGTAAAGGCTTTATTGATAGAAACCGATCTACTCGACGATAAGATGTGTTTTTACAAAAACGCCCCTGTTTTTCCAATCTTAAGCGGAATATCCCCATTGCTTAAACTGATCTTGTAAATCCGGATCTTCTTTGAAGGCAAGATAGAATAAATATTCAGAAGCTAAATCTATTTCATTAGGCCAAACAAGGGTGCTATGTTCGACCTTAAAATCTTTGAAGTTAGATTCCTCTTTTAACTCAGAAAAAATCGGCCTTTTATCGTGAAAAATAGTTTCTTTTAGATTTACGATACCTTTCCTGCCGTTATTGAACGTAACGCTAATGCAGTAATTACCGGAATATTTCGCTTCATTTACAGCCAACATTTTTTAACTCTTTAGACCAAAGGTTCAATTTTGTGATAATTTCCTGATTCCTTAATACTATTCCAATTTTCAAGCAAGTCTTCTTGATGTTCTTGTGCCCACTCAACAACTAAGCTCATGACTTTTGATGGTAATTTTCCTTCAATCAGTCCCAAATTATTAATAGCAATTGATGCCTTAAAATCGTTGTATTCGGCATGAAAATGAGGAGGATTATGTTCGTTGAAATACATGTAAATTACAATTCCAAGAAACCTGCTTATTTCCGGCATGATGTTTTCTCTATTGACTATCAAACGTAGAGTTAACCGAGCACTGAACGGAAAGCTGAAAAAAGACAGATTATAACCTCGTTTTGGTTAGGCGCAATGTGAGGATTTTAGAATTGGCCGAATAAATCAATAATTTCCAATTGCTTACAGCGACTAATAAAGTCTCTTAACGCAGTAACAACCGTATCTTCCTTGGTTTTAAAATGCCCCACTATTAAAACCTGTTACTTACCACAATCACAAGACTTTTCGCCTGCAACCAACCGCGCTAGAGGCACACGATATTTTGCAAACACTTTATAAATCAAATCAAACAAGGGTTTTAATACCGGCCAACCGGTAGCGGCCATTAACCATCCCAAACCTACTGCTTTATAGGTTTCACGAAATACGCCCATACCTTTGATAATTTGGCCATCCGGATAAACGCCGTGAATCTCCGCCATTAATTCAGCGTGCGTTTTACCGTAAACAGCCGGATCAAAACCCGCATCGTTAATATCTTTAAAGTCCAGTCGCCCCTGTTTATTTCGAGAATATAACCAGGCCACTTCTTTACTGCAAAGTGGGCATAGACCATCATAAAGCAACGTAAATTCTATTTTATCCATCACATTTGTCTCAGTTTATTAATGGCATCAGCTAAGCGTTCAGCGCCATCAATGGGGTTATTATCGAATACCATCATGTACTTAAACCTGGCACCGGCCTTGGCCTCCCAAAGCTTGCCCAGCTTAAGCTTTAACTCTGAATCAGAATTATCCCGGTCATCGCCTTTGGTTTCTATAAGGATAATTTTGCCGCTGTCGGTTTTGACTATAAAATCCGGGTAGTGATTGATAAAGCCATTAATCCTGAAGCCTTTACCTCTGGACAGGTTTCGGTGCCACCACTGAATCGTGTCAAGATTGGCAAATTCGTTAATGACTCTGGCTTCAAAAAGCCCCATTGCGGCTTCGGTACTATAAAGACTTTTAGGTATGTCCTGCGCATTGGCGGACGGTGTAATGATTTCCGGCAACGTAAAGCCGGGCTGCATCAGAATGGTATCAACATCCAGATAATCAATAAACGTTTTATGGGCATGGATACCGGATAGCGTGTTAATTTTTTGTTTTATTTTTCTGACATAATAAATATCCCGTTCCAGCGCATCACGTATCTGGTTCTCGCTAAAAGTGTCGGTAATTCGACTGATGTAATTTTTTATTTCCGGTTCAGAAATAGGAGTCATGTTGCCAATCAGAGTTGTTAGTCTGGCATTCAAGTTCATCAACTGGCTGTCCCGGTCACCTTTTAAAATGATCAGGTTGTATTTTTTTCGTTCCTCAGGCTTGGCTTTAAAGGACGACACTTTGTATTCCCCTTCATCCACATATTCCAGGTCAAGCCGGTATAACTCCGTTTCAACATCTTCAAAGCTAATCGTGGCATCAGCCTTGCCGAGATTAAAATTCTTTAATAATAAATCTTTCTCAAACAGCTGGGTGGTCTCGTCTTCAATCCAGCCTTGGGATTCGACATGAATAAAAAACTGGGGGATTTTCAACGCCAAAGCATCATCCTTAAAATTACCTTTAAGCTTATGCTTGTTCATTTTATCTTCCAGCTCAATGGGAATATCAACATTCAATGCCTCTCGGGCTTGTTCTTCGTATGTCTTGGTGGCAATAATGGCTTGCTGTGTTAAAGCGTCAACCGCTATTTCACCGGGCGTTCGACTATCGCCGGTGTCATTTTCATCATTGATTACGGCATTAATGACTTCTGGATTAAGTACAAGATCGGCTACCTCGTAAGCCGCTTGATTATCAATCGAACTATTTGACGGGTCTATTGAGGCAGGGTCATAAGCCTGCGTTTTAAAAAGATCATCCGTTTCAGGTGACTGATTTGCTTCCACTACTGCGGGTGTGGTGATGCGATAATCTTTATCAGAAAACCCGGCCCGATTAAGACCTTTAACAATATTTTGTAAGGTTGCGCTAAACAACGAGGAAGCGGTAAAGACATAACTGGTATTTAACAACTCATGACCGTGCTGCTGAACATGCGGCATACGCAGTATTCGGCCAAGAATTTGTTCTACATCGACCGCCGACGATTTATCTGCCAAGGATGCCAAAATATAAGCAAAGGGACAATCCCAACCTTCTTTAAGCGCATTAACCGTAATGATGTAACGTACCGGACAATCACGGCTCATCAAATCAAGACCTTTTAGCTCGTTGATATCCGCTGTTTTAATTTTTATCTGCGCTTCCGGGATACCGGAGTTAATCAACTGCTCTTTGGTTTTCTCGAAGGTGGTCTTGTTTTCGCCGGTACGCGGTTGTGCCTGAAATAAAACAATCGGCCGAATGTATTTTCCGCCGGCGGCTTCCTCTTTAATGGCAATGTCTTCCAGACGTTTCCGCAGGATGATGGCGCTTTCAATGGCTTCATTACGGCTGGGTTGATTTGAAACAATCACCGGCAATTTAACCATGTGCTGCTTTTTAAGTGCCATCGCATCAACATAGCTAATGATGTTACTGTTATTTCTGGGGGTTGCCGTCAGGTCAAAAATAAAATGCGGATTGAGATTAACCAGCATTTCCACCGAAAGTTCGGTTTCGGCATTATGACTTTCATCAACAATGACAATTGGTTCCAAGCCACGAATCACATTAATTAAGGCCGTGGCATCATAGTCCGTAAGTAATAATTCATTTTTATCGACCTCATTAGCGGCAAAGGAGGCCAGATAAGCATTATCCTGAAAGATTTTACGATCTTCCTTGTTCTTGGCTTTTAAACTGCCAAAGCTCATGACAATAATAGACAGTTGCTCACTCACCGTATCCGCCGAAAATCCTGCGCCCATCAGCAGGTCGCGCTTTTCAAAAACTGCCACGCGATTGCTGAAAAGCTGATTGAGTCGTCGCCGATAAGGATGCTCTGCATTATCCAAATGTCGAACGGTTTGCTCAAGAATGGACAGGGACGGCACTAACCAAACCACCAATTTGCTACGCTCAGGATTATGAACAGCCAGCGCATCAAAAATGGCTTTAATGGCATTAACCGCAATAAAGGTTTTACCACCCGCCGTCGGTACTTTGGCGCAGACATGGGGAATACCCGGTACATTATTTTTATAAGCCTCCATACCGGTCACGCCTTTTGCATCCCAATACGCTTTAAAAGCGGTGCCCGGACTGGCATTAACGACCAGTTGAGCTAAATAATCATCCAAATTATCGATGACGCGCTGTTGATAATCTTTTAATTCCATGTTGAGACAACTTTTTCAGGTTAATGACAAACAAAGTACAAACCCGGGCTTGTACTCCACGGCACTTTAGGCCAGATACAGTTTTAATGGGGTGGCAACCGTAGCAATACGCTCAAAATCTTTGTCGC
>SESA01001802.1_pt1 | contig 10612 bp, 5 predicted proteins | sample 3171451 | NCBI WGS metagenome assembly SESA01 (sample SAMN06051862, study PRJNA518727) | freshwater metagenome | biome: subpolar coniferous forest; feature: holomictic lake; material: water; isolation source: holomictic Lake 227, 8 m depth | place: Canada: near Kenora, Ontario | collected 2013-06-25...
GTGCCCGAGCCAGATTTGCCGCCAAGAATTCCCTCGGCGATGCCGCCAAGGCCCTTGATGAAATCCTCTCCCTTTGGCAAATCCAAATTGGGCTCCACTTTCATTTGCAATTGATCGCCTTCAAGCGGTCCAGAGAACGTGACTTTCACCTGCACGGATTGACGCATTTGCGCCGTGGTGCTGCCCAAAATATTGTTGATGTTGCCAAATGATTTTCCAAGCAAGCCGTTGCCAGCCATGGCGTTGGTGACGCCTTCAAGCGGATAGCGCACCCGAATGAAGTTGGCGAACGGCGGATGCGATGCCAGATTGATGTCAGCCTCTGAAAAAATAGTTTGCTGCCAACTGTTGCCAACTTTGCTCACTTGAATTGTGAAATCCTTGTACGTGAGAATGCCCTTGTTGATTTCACCGTTGAGCGGCGAGAGCAAACCAGGAATGGTGGACTTGTTGTCTTTCACCGTGGCAAGATTCATAAGACTGATCAACTGTCCGCTTTTTTCCAGCTCAACTTCGCCAACATCAATGGTGAAGCGCGCATCGGTTTTGGCCATGTCAAATGGAAGCGGCGCGCGCACCATGGTGACCGTGGTGTTGACCGCCTTGTTTTTAAATTCAATGTCGCCAAGAATTGGATTGATGGGGCGTAAAATATGCTCGCGCATATTTTCATCGGGGCGCAACTGAAACGTAATGGCCTCGCTTGGCACGACAATGATTTGTGAATCCACAATGCGCACCGCGGGAATATCAAGCGTGAGCGTTGGGCTTTCAATGTGGCCCTTGAAGCGATCGGAAGCTTCAAAACCAGTTTGACCGGCGAGTTGAATGCTGAACACTGGACCGGCGAGATTTTGAATGAAGCCGTCGCCTTCTGAAATGGCGTCAATTAACGAAGATGGAAACTCGCTGATGTTGATGCCCGCAACCAATTTCATGGTTGGAATATTTATTTTCCCGTTTGGTCCAGCAAGATTCAGCGCCTTCACCTTCACGCTCATGGGCTTGGTGGGCTGGCCATCGGCGGCAAGGGCGCCAGTGAGATTCAGCTGCGCGCTTTCAGCGCCGCTGGTTTGCAACGAAATATCCGTGGCCGCAAAATTCAAGGTGGCCACCTTTTCTGGCGCAGCCTGTTGATTGCGTGGCGGCGCGGCTTGCTTGTTTGTGGACGAGGACAAAATGTCCGTGGCGAACACCACTTGAAATGGCTCAACGCGCGCGTTGGTGGCCACGACCGCTCCCGCCGCAAGTGGATTCAATTCGCCATTGACGGATGGAATGACCACCGACGAAATGTCGAGCGCCACCTTGATGTCCGTCAAATTTCGCACAGGTGATTTTTGCGGACCGCGGTCCAGAAAAATTCTCACCGCGTCGCCAGGCACGCTTGCGTTGGCGGAACTTTTTGTCAACACAATGGATCCATTGGCGGCGCGCGAGCCGTTGATGTTGGCTTTCACGCGACCCAAATCCGCGTCAAGCGCGAATGTCATGGCGCCCGATTGCGCGCCAACTGTCGCCTTGAATTTACCCGAGTTCATGGCGCCATTGGTGGTCCACTCGGGAACATCGCCCATGCCGGCGAAACGCGCGATGCGTTGCACGGCCACTTCATTCGCGGTGATGGACCCATTCCACTTGTCCGCGTTTTGCATTTGAAATTCACCCGACACTTTCGCGGCCAAGCCGCTGGCATCCAACAGATCCGTGTACAGCGTGGTGGACACAGCGCCATTGAAAGCAAGCGGACCAGTGAAAGAGGCGCGCATATTTTGCGCAATGATTGTGTCGGTCAGACCCATGGAGTGCGTCATGGAGAGTGAAGCCAGCGTGCAGGTCACGCTGGACTTTGGCGAATTGAAATCGCGATCAATGCTCGCCTGAATGCTGAGGTCGCGAATAGCTGCGTTGCCCGCGCCGCTTGGAAGACCGTTAGCCACAAGCGCGTTTGTGGTGAAGCTGCCCTTGAAAATTTGCGGACCAGTAAGGGCGACATTGCCGCGAAGCACCGCGTTCTGCAAAGAGGCCGAGCCAGTGAGCCCGGGCACTTTTGTCATGAACACTTGCTCAATTAAAATAGACACGGGGCTTGGCATGAATTCTGTCACGCCATTTTCGAGCGCCGGTCGGTTCAATTGAATTGGGCCCGCCGCGATCACGCACTTGGCGGGCGCTGAAATTTTCACAGCGCCTTGACTGGCCCATTCCGCAAGGCTGGGCGAAATTGTTGCGGATGTGTTGTCAAGCGTGGCGGTGACATTGGTCGCGTCCCAAGCGACATTCATATTGATGACACCAGGCACGGTTTGCGCGTTGATGCGCAGCGTGCCTTGTTCGTATGAGCCTGCCAGTGTTGACTTGATTGTTGAAGCGCCAGGCTGAACCTTGCGCAAAATGTCCACGATATTCGCAGGAATACCGGGCAAAAGTGTTGGGTCGAACGGACCCACTTGCGTGTCGCCAGTGATTTTCATTTGCTTGAGAGCGAACTCTCTGTTGCTCATCAAGCCGGCGATGTTGGCGGACACATTCACGGGCGCGCCATTGAGCGTGGTGTTGAGCGCAAAATCAACTTTGTCTGCCAGTGGCGCGGCGGCAATCTTGATGTCAAGCGGCCCCATGGCAACTGGAGCAATTCCATCTTGAATAAATTGCGCGGCACCAACGTTCAACGAACCTTGGGCCGTGAGATCCACCAAATTAAATTGTCCGTTCTCACGAACAGGCGGAATATAAAAACTTTGCAACGCAACCGAGACTGGCAGCGGTTGCATGGTGATGACATTGAATGGCTTCAACAACTCTGGAGAAAGTTGCGCGGTGAGTTGCGTGGTCTTGCCTTGCACCGCGCCGGTGTTCACATCGATCGCGGCGGAACTTTGCAATTGAATCTGCGCGCTTGTCAGCGACAGATCAAATCCAGTGGCGCTGTTGGTTGCGGCCTGCAATGAAATTGTTGGACCAACATCGCGCGTCATGTTGATGGGCGTGCCCTTGGTGAATTTTTCAAACAGCGAAGTGGGAATATTTTGCGCCTGCACGGAACCAGCCCATGTGCGCGGATCCTTGGCCCACGTTGCGATTGGATCTTTGGAATTTGGACGAACCGCCTGCAACTTGGCGGCGATTGTGGCGGACTGTCCATTCACTGAAATAGCAATATTCGACTGCAAATAAATGGGTTTTGTGGAGGCGGCATCGATTGAGAATGTGGCCTGAGTGATCTCCGCGGGCACATCAAGCACGGGCAAAAGAACGCCGTCCACCTGCGCGTTCAGTGAACCATTGACGGCGATTGGATCAAAGACGCCGGTGGTATTGAAGATGTTGGTGAACGTTCCGTTGGCGGAAATGGCTCCAGGCTTGTCGCCAATTTTTGTGTTGGCGGACAGTTGAATTTCCAGCGGACCTTTTTGACTGACCGCAAGTTTGGCTTTGAGTCCATCAACAGCGAATGCGGGACCGGCGGCGTTGGAAATATTCGCATCAAAACGACTGATTGTGATTTGAATAGGACGCGACGGAAATTGAAACGACTGCGTGGCTGCCGCTGTTGATGTTGCGGGCGTCTTTTGCTGCGCGGCTGGCGCGTCACTTTTTGCAAGATCAAGCAAACTCAGTTTGCCAGCAGCGTCAAGCGCGCCTGTGATTTTGGCGCTCACCGTGACATCAATTGAATCAACACTTCCTGTGGCCAAATCAAACAAGCCGTTACGCAGCGACGCGGAAACCGCCAGGGAACTTTTTGCGTCATTGCCAACAATGCTGAAGTTGTCCACTTGCTGTGGACCAAACCATGTCAGTGAAATGTCGCCGATGGAAACTTTGCCGTTCACTTGCTCCGCAACAGCGCCAGTGATCAACCCGCGAAACATTGGAAGCGACGCGATGGATGGAAGGAACGCGACCAGCGCGATTACGCATGTAAGCCCGCCAAGAATGATCCACATGAAAATCTTGCGAAGTTTGCGAGGCTTTGAAGTGGCTGATGCGGACTGAGTTGTGTTGTTTGTGTCGGTCATGGTTGGACCACACAAATTACCTCAATCAACAGTGATTGGTGTGGGACCAGTGGCGGGCGCAAGTTGCAGCATTTTTTCAAGGGCTTTGCGCGCCAACTCCGCCGCTTTCGGGTGAACAGAAATTTGATTCACCACGCGACCCTCCGCAAGTTGATCCAAGCACCACAACATGTGCGACTGATCAATTCGATACATGGTGGTGCACAGACATTGGCAATCGCTGAGCATGCGCACTTGCACATCGCGCTCCTGCGCGGCTTGCGCAAGTCGGTTGACCAAATGCACCTCCGTGCCAACAACCCAACTCGAACCCTTGGGCGCGTTCGCAATTTGCTGAATGATGAACTCCGTGCTGCCGACTAAATCCGCAAGCTCGACCACTTCCTGGCAGCACTCTGGATGAACTAAAATTTTCACCGCTTTATTGTCCGCGCGCGCGTCTTCCACGTGCTCGGGCCGAAATAATTTATGAACGCTGCAATGACCCGCCCACAAAAGCACTTTGCTTTTTTGAATCACGCTTGCGTCCAGGCCACCCATTGGTTTCTTTGGATTCCACAGCGCCATGTCGCTGGCGCCGCCATTGCGTTGCGCATCTATTTCGCTTTTCAATCCAAGATCGCGCGACGTGTTGCGCCCCAAATGTTGATCAGGCATGAAGATCACTTGCACGCGCTCGCCCTTGGCCAACTTGGTGTCGCCGCCATCAAACGCCCACTTCAACACGTGCCGCGCATTACTTGATGTGCAACATGCGCCGCCGTGCTCACCAACAAACGCCTTCACCGCGGCGCTTGAATTCACATACGTAATTGGAATCACGCGCACTTTTTCCTTGCTTTGCGCGTGCGCTTTTTCAATTTCTTCCCACGCCGTCAACGCGTCTTCGTAGGCGGCCATGTCGGCCATTGAACAACCAGCGGACAAGTCGGGAAGAATTACTTTCACAGATTCATCAGTGAGAATGTCGGCGGTTTCCGCCATGAAATGCACGCCGCAAAATAAAATAAATTGCGAGCCACGCGCCTTGGCTTCTTTGGCCGCCATGCGACTGAGTTGCAAGGAATCACCAACAAGATCGGCGTGCGCGATCACTTGGTCCTGTTGATAGTGATGGCCAAGAATGAGCAACTTGTTTCCCAGTTGCTTGCGACGCGCGGAAATGGCGCGCGCAAGCTCCTCATCAGAGCGCGTTCGATAGTGCGCGGGAATTTCTGGCTGCCACAACATGTCCACATTCTAGAACGAACTTGCAAGCGAGGCTTGCGATTTCAATTTGCAACACATGTTTTAAATGAGCGCGGTTTATTTCACTGATTGAATCGCGGGCGTGTGAATGCCCTCAACGGCGATCACTGGCAAACCCATGTGCTTCTCTATAGATGTGGCAAGAATTTCCGCCTCTAGGGCGCTGGACACAAGCACGAACAGCGTGCTGCCACTGCCGGAAACGTGCGCCACGCGCTCGGTCAACTCCGCCAATTCCTCGAGTTCGCCGCGCAACTTTGGCGCAACTTCACACGCGGGATGCGCCAAGTCATTAAACGGCGCGTCGTGCGCAATATTTGGCATGACAGACAACGCGCGCACGCGATCTGTTTCAACCGCGCCATGCGGACGCAGTTGATCCAGCGTTTGATAGACCGCGCCAGTTGGACACGCGGCATCTGGAAACACAAGCAGCGCGTGCAAATTTTCTGGAAGCGGCGCGGGCTCAAGTTGCTCGCCAAGACCCGTGACAATCGCGCTGCCACCATCAATGAGAAATGGAACATCGGAGCCGAGTCGCGCGGCGATGTCGCGCAATGTTTCCCGCGACAACTTCAAATCAAAAAGTTCATTCAACGCGCGCAACATTGCGGCCGCGTTGCTGGAACCACCACCAAGACCGCCGCCCACGGGAATTCTTTTCTCAAGCCGCATTTTAATTGGCAACTTGCGACCAACATGCGCCTCCACGGCCATGTGCGCGCGCACCGCCAAGTCCTTGGTGAAGGACCAATCAATTTCAGTTTTACGCCGCGCGTCTTTGTGCCAAATAATTGCGTACAGCGAAAACGAATTGGGCTCCAACACTTCTATAAATAGTTCGTCATGCAAAGACACAGTCACCATCCAACTTGCAATTGGATGCATGCGCTGCGCGTTAGGCGCGCCAACAGATAACGCCAAATTCAATTTGGCGGGGGCGAATGCGCAAATGGTGCGGCGCTGGTTCACACCATGAAACTAGCGGAGATTTGACCGCTTCGGCTATCCTGAGAAACCCCGTATTGAACGCACTTAAAATTTTGGAAACGCCCGCGCTGTCACACCCAAGGAGCCACCCATGTCTCAACCCGCCATCGTTGCCGCGCCAACCGCGCCTAAAAATTTCGTGCCAGCAAACACCAACGCCGCGGATTGGTCGCAGCTTCAGCCTTTGTATCAATCGCTCATCACGCGCGAACTGAAGTGTCAGCGCTGCTTGGAAAAACTAATCTTGGATCGCAGCGATTTGGACGCTGCCGCAGAAGAAGCCCAAGCGAATTTGTATATCGCCATGACATGCCACACCGATGATGCGGCGGCAAAAAAAGGTTTTCTAGATTTTGTTGAGCACGTGGAGCCGCAACTGAAACGCGTTGGTTTTGAGTTAGACCAAAAAATTGCAAACAGCCCTCACGTGCCAAAGCTGGACGCCAATCGCTACGGAGTGCTGCTTCGCGCCGTGGGCCAAGAAGTGAAATTGTTCCGCGCGGAAAATGTGGCGCTGCAAACGCAGGCCACCAAACTGGATCAGTCCTACAGCGAAATCTCCGGCGCCATGGTGGTGAACTTTGATGGCGAAGAAAAAACTTTGCCGCAAATGGCGCGCTACCTGGAAGATTCCGACCGCGCCAAGCGCGAAGCAAGTTGGCGCGCGGTGGCGGAGCGCCGTCAACAAGATTGCACAAAGGTGCATGACATTTACAGCAAGCTCATCACGCTGCGCGACCAAATGGGCCGCAACGCCGGCTTTGATAATTTCCGCGACTTTCAACATCAGCGCATGCATCGATTTGATTACACACCCGCCGATTGCGGGCATTTTCACGAGGCCATTGAGAAACATTGCGTGCCGCTTGTTCGTGAAATGCAGAAGCAACGCGCCGCCGCGCTGGGTTTGCAAACCCTGCGTCCGTGGGATTTAAAAGTAGATGTGAAGGGCCGCGCCCCGCTTCGACCATTCACAAACGGCGAGGACTTGACCGCAAAAACTTCGCGCACCTACCGCAACATGGACGCGGGTCTTTCACAAATGTTCGACACCATGTTGGGTGGCGGATGTCTTGACCTTGAGAGTCGCAAAGGCAAAGCACCGGGCGGTTATCAATATCAACGCCAAGCTTCGCGCAAGCCATTTATATTTATGAACGCCGTTGGCTTGCATCGCGATCTCATCACCATGGTGCATGAAGCCGGCCACGCGTTCCACAGTTTGCTTTCCAAGGAAGATCCGATTTTGTTGTATCGATCAAGTCCAACTGAGTTCGCGGAAGTGGCAAGCATGAGCCAGGAACTTCTCACGCTTCCATACCTCTCGGAATTTTTCAACGAAGCCGACGCCGCACGCGCCAAGCGTGAGTTGCTTGAGGGCGCCATCGCGGTGCTTCCGTGGGTGGCGCATATCGACGCGTTTCAACATTGGGTGTATCTCAATCCAACGCACACCGTGAAAGAGCGCGAGACCAAGTGGCTGGAACTGGACGCGCGCTTTGGCGGCCTAGTGGATTGGACTGGCCTTGAACAATTCCGCGCGTCGCTGTGGCAGCGTCAATTGCATTTGTTCGGCATGCCCTTCTATTACATTGAGTACGGCATTGCGCAACTTGGCGCGCTGCAAGTGTGGCTGGCCAGTTTGACCAATGAAAAGCAGGCGATTGCCAATTACAAAGCCGGCCTTGCATTGGGCGGCAGCAAGCCACTTCCACAATTATTCCAAACCGCCGGCATTCAATTTGATTTCACCGCGCCCATTGTTGAAAAACTCATGAGCGCCGTGGGCTCGCAACTCAAGCAACTTTCCTAATTTCGCAAACTCATTACCCTCAGGACATCATGAAAAAAGTACTCATTCTTGGCGCTGGAAAAATTGGACGCATGTGCGCGCATCTTCTGCAACACAGTGGCGACTATGCGGTCACAAGTTTGGACAACAGCGCCGCAAACCTTGAGTGGGTGAGCAAGAATGTGACGGGCGTGAAATGTGTCAACGGTCGCTTTGATGACGCCAAAGCGCTTGACACGAATTGCGCGGGCCAATGGGCCGTCGTGAGTTGCGCGCCATTTCATTGCAATGTGTTGATCGCGCAAAAAGCAAAGGCGCACGGCGCGCACTATTTGGACTTGACCGAAGATGTGGCCGTAACCAAGCAAGTGATCGCAATGGCGCAAGGCGCAAACACCGCGTTCATTCCGCAGTGCGGACTTGCGCCCGGTTTCATCACCATCGCCGCGTGGCATTTGGCCAAGGGCTTTGACAAGTTGCATGATTTGCGTTTGCGCGTGGGCGCCCTGCCGCGTTTTCCCAACAACGCCATGAAATATAATCTCACGTGGAGCACCGAGGGCCTGATCAATGAATATTGCCAGCCTTGCGAGGCCGTTCAAGACGGGCACTTTGTAACGGTTCCCCCGCTTGAGCAACTTGAGCACATGCAAATTGACGGCATTGAACTTGAGGCTTTCAACACTTCAGGCGGACTTGGTTCGCTGGGCGAAACGCTGAAGGGAAAAATTCAAAATCTCAACTATAAGACCATGCGTTTTCCCGGCCACCGCGACCAATTAAAGTTGCTGATTGAAGATTTGGGTTTCAAGAATCACCGCGACGATCTGAAGAAGATTTTCGAGCGCGCCCTGCCCGCCACCGAGCAAGATCAAGTTGCCATCTTTGTAAGTTGCGTTGGCGAGAAGGACGGCCGCCTACTTGAGAAGACCTACGCCAAAATTGTTCTGCACAAAGAAATCAACGGCTTGCCGTGGACCGCGATTCAAATCACAACCGCCGCCGGCATTACCGCCGTGCTTGATTTGCTCAAAGAAGGCGCGCTGCCTTCAAAGGGATTTATTCGCAACGAAGATGTTCCGTTCGAGGCGTTCATTGCCAATCGATTTGGAAAGCATTACGCGTAATGAAATCACACACGCTGAACACCTTAAAGTTGCGCTTTGCGTTCACCGAAATTGTTTCGATAGCATCGCGCTCAACGCATGCCTGGTGAGATCGCCTTGGGTTCATTCTGCGTCTGTCCGGATGTATCGGCGGGCATCAGGTCGTCAAGAATGACCTGCCAGTTCTGATGGATTTCGTTGCGCTGTTGTAGAAGATCCTCGATCTTGATCTTGACTTCCTCTGCTCGATATCCCTTTTCCTTTGCGGCGTTGAGATCGGACCATTTCAGAAGCAAAGCCTCGGCTTTGGATCGCCAAACTTTGAATTCCAATTCCCATGATGACTGCATGCTTTCGATCCGCTCGAATATAAACTTTGATAGGTCTTTGCTAGCAAGCATCGCGGTGAACTTCGCACGCAATGCTTCACCCTTGGGGTCGCTGACAATTTCGGGATAGATCGTGCTATACGCAAGAAGCCGAAATTCTTTCTGCTGTTTGGCAGGAAGTTTCGATTCAATTCGCTCAATCGAGTTGATCTGGGAGACCCTCATTTGGCTTCCGATCTTTGATGGAGCTCGCATAAGTCTGTCCATTTGGGACGCCTGCGACGTAGGGCCGATTGTGCCAGCGAGTGCTTGATCTATCACCATGAGCCTTTGCAATACACCACCCCAACATGCTTTGCATTGCGCGGACTTCAAAGTGGACCAAGCGCGTTCATAATCGAGCAAATCCGCCTCCACTGATATGCGAACTGGGAATTCCCAGTCCAACTCGTCAATCATGCAACGCAGATCCAGGTCAGTGCCCCGTTGGGAGATTGGAAGAATGGAATTGGAATATCGGCGTCCAGCTCGAAGGATGAACGATTCGAGAATGGTCGCCCCGATACTCCCATCTTTTGCTTGCGACCCACGGGCTTCAAGTAATTTGGCGTCAAGGCAGTCTTGCAGCGACTGTATAAAGTTTGTTTCTGCGGAAACAAGAGCCCGCTCGATCTCCTGCGCTTCGTGAGATTGATCACGAATCTGTTCGGTTGTGATCAGTAATCCTTGTTTATCCTCGTCAGAGAGCTTGCGAGATATACCGAGGTATTTGTCGGCATGGCGTGAACCCACACCATCAAATTCCGCAATGTATAATGTGTACTTTTCCGCGGCGCACGTGACCAGGATTTGGCGCACATCATCTGGAATCGGCAGTTTCGTAATTCGATCAGCAAGTTCCGCACGAGTGAGTGCTCCCGAGAAATTCCTGAAATTGAGATATCCACCGCCAATCTTGCGGGAATCACCAGGAGTAAATGATTTCGATGGATCTTTGGCGCCAAAGACTTGGGGATCAATTGCCGGCGGATGTCCACCTGCTAAAATTATTACTAAAAGGAAGATTGCGTAAATCATGGGTCTATGACAACACCTCCTCCTTCACAGACTTCTCCCGTGGCTACG
>SESA01001804.1_pt1 | contig 10598 bp, 7 predicted proteins | sample 3171451 | NCBI WGS metagenome assembly SESA01 (sample SAMN06051862, study PRJNA518727) | freshwater metagenome | biome: subpolar coniferous forest; feature: holomictic lake; material: water; isolation source: holomictic Lake 227, 8 m depth | place: Canada: near Kenora, Ontario | collected 2013-06-25...
ACCTTTCGGATTGTTGTTGTAGGGATAGTTACCATCATAATTTGCCTGGTTAGTCGTCAGATTCTCTCCCGTATTGAACGGGGTTCTGCGTCCTGCCCGGCAGGCGTACTCCCACTCCGCTTCTGTGGGCAAACGATACCTCTTACCCGTTTTTGCCGAAAGCGCTTTGCAATAGGCCACCGCATCATTCCAGCTCACATTAACCACGGGATCATTTGCTTCACCCTGGGAACCTTCGTCCCACGGATACCCGGTTGCTGCCACAAATTTCCTGAACTCGGCAACCGTTACTTCATATTCAGCGATATAAAAGTCACTCACTTTTACCTGATGCTGGGTCTCATTGCTCGATCGGTCAACTTCACCCTCAGGACTCCCCATCGTAAAGGTGCCGCCTCGAATGGGCACAAACTCCGTCGCTTTCGCTGGCAATGCTCCGCTGAAAAAAATAACCGCCGCAACAAGAAGGGTTGAAACGGTGGAACAGATACGTTTTGGTTTCATTTTTTGACCCACAAAAAAAATGGTTAAAGGTTTCAATGGTTAAAACGTTGGCACTTTAATTCTGGAAGGCTTTGCCGGAACAGGTACAGGTACCGGACGGGCGACCGGTTTTTTATTGACCTTCAGATTTTCGCGTTTTACCTTTCCAAAGGCTATAAGGGAATCTCTCTCATGTTGCAGCCTTGCAATCCTGACCTCTTGTCGCTTTGCCTTCAAAAGAGCCTCTTTTATGGCAACTGAATCAACAACCACCGGTTGCGCAAAAACAGGAGCGGGAACTGACTCTTCAACAGGCGCTTCAACAGGCTTTGGCGGACGATTGAGCGCGAAGAGCCCCAGCGCAACCAGCAGCACCAACACAACCGCTCCCACCATGACCCGTTTGTCGCGCAGCCACTCCATCCCGTCAGGTTTTGGCGACGGCGGTGGCTTGAGCGCCCTGATGGCCTGCAAAAACTCTTCGCAGCTCTGGTAGCGCCGGTTACGATCTTTTGCCGTAGCCTTGTCGACAACTGCCTGCATCCCTGACGACACATACTCGTAGATGCCCTTCATCCTTGGCAGTGGCTCTTTGACAATTTTGGACTGAATTTCAAAATCCTCCTCCGTTGCCGTATTGTAGGGCGCCTTGCCGGTAAGCATCTGGTGCAGCACCACGCCAAGGGAGTAGATGTCGGTGCGCAGGTCGAGCGGCTCCCCCTGCTTGCTTTTGATCTGCTCCGGGCTCATGTAGGCCATCGTCCCCGGGCTTTGGCCTGTAGCCGTTTCACGGGCAATGTTGGTGTCTTTGGCAATCCCGAAATCGACCACCTTGATCTGGTTCTCCCTGGTCATGAGGATGTTGGCCGGCTTGATATCGCGATGGATAACGCCGCTGCGGTGCACATAGACAAAGGCTTCGAGCAATTTGCCGAACAGCTCCCTGGTCTCCTCTTCAGGAATGGGGCCCCGGTGACGGGTGATGTACTCCTCAAGATTCATCCCCTCGATATACTGCTGTATCAGCAAGAGTTTGTCGGGGTGGTAGTCAATCAAACTGACAATGCCGGGATGATCCAGTTTTGCCAGAGCTTTGGCCTCCCGCTCAAAGAGTGAACGCACATAAGGATCTTCGGCAAGATGCGGCAGTAGCGCCTTTATGGCCACCCGCTGCTCCGTTACCGGGTCAACGCCAAGCCAGACCCGGCTCATCCCGCCCTGGCCAAGTTCACGCTCAATGCGGTATTTGAGTATCTGTTGTTCCATGGTTACGCTTGAAAGATCATGAAAAATTGGTCAAACTGGTTAAAAATAGCGCACAGCCCGAGCTCGAATTCCAAGTACTTTATCATCCTTTTCCTGAGACCCATTTCCAAAACCCTGATTCCATGCCATATCTTCACTAAATTGCGACGAACTCCAGTAGAATGCGCCATCTACAAAACCACCAACAACACTTTTCTGGAGATAAAGGTGATTCAATTTTTTTTTATTTGGCAAAAACCAGTCGCTATAACCATTTCTTACGAGCTTATCACACTGGCTTTTAGCGTCATCCCAAGTAAAGTAACCTTCAGGTTTCCCGGCAGATTGACCCGGTATATCCGATTTAGCAGAAATCAACCCGTGCTGCCCACTTTCATCAACATAAAAAATAATGCCTCCTCCATATTGCTCACCAATTTCATGCGCGACCGGTGCGGCAGGAGCCTCTACCGGGTAGTCTACGGCAGGCACCTCTGCTGGAGCTTCTGCAGGTGCTGCGGCAGGGGCTGCTTCTGCCGCAGGGGCAGATGGCTCAACGAATGCGTCAGCGGGTGCTGCAGGCGCTTCTACAGGTGCCTCAACCGGCGCTTCATGTTTGCTATGGCTCATGACCCCTGACACAACAAGAAAAATCACAACAATCACGGCGAGTGCCACCGCTTTCAAATTTACCGGAGACGGGAGATTTTGTTGTGGTGATTGAGAAATCTTCTGTTGCGGTTGCTGTGGTGATTGCTCTTGCGTCGGTGCCTTTATCGCCTGCATAAAATCGTTGCAATTCCGGTATCGATCTCCCTTCTCCTTCGCCGTCGCTTTATCTACGATCCTCTGCATCCTGTCCGACACGTACTCATACGTACTCTTCATTCTCGGTAACGGCTCCTTGACAATCTTGACCTGCACCTCAAATTCCGATTCCGTGTCCATATCGTAAGGCGCTTTGCCGCTCAGCATCTGATGCAACAGCACTCCCAAAGAGTAAATATCCGTGCGTTCATCAACCTCCCGACCATTCACCTGCTCAGGGCTCATATAGGCTACAGTTCCCATCCGAACACCCGTCTTGGTGCGCAGGGTACCACTGCTTCCTCCGGCTATCCTCGCAATGCCAAAATCCACAACCTTGACCTGGTTGTCTTTTGTCATGAGGATGTTTGAGGGCTTGATATCACGATGAATCACCTTATTGTCATGCGCATAGGCAAATGCCTCCAGTAACTGGCAAAAGAGTTTTTTTGCCTCCTCTTCAGGAATCGGCCCTCTTTCCTTCGTTATATACTCTTCAAGGGTTATTCCTTCAATGTATTCCTGAACAAGAAAGAGACGTGTACCAATCTCTTCGTAGCGGATAAGGCGAACAATATACTGATGACTGAGTTTCGCCATAAATTGCGCCTCCTGGCGAAACCGCTCACGCAGATCATCATGATTGGCCAGATGTGGCAACAACTCTTTTATAGCCACTTTCTGACCAGTCTTCAAGTCGATGCCAAGGTAGACCCGACTCATCCCGCCCTCTCCAAGAAGGCGTTCTATCTGATAGTTCAGTATCTGTTGTTCCATAACTTAATATTCAAGGCAGAACGTGTTTGTATAAAACTTAAAGCCAAGGCTACAAGGAGCCCTGATAAATATACTGCAAATACTCGGCGCATTGCCATAAACAATAGAGAGATGAAAGGAAATATAATACCGCAGCAATAATGGTATATTGCGTCAAATCAGAAAGATATTCTGGTTCCTTTCCATAGTGATTCGATCCTCCGCTCCCTTTCAAAAAAAATATTTCAACGATATACCATATTCCCAAAAACGGCACCAAAGAGACAAGACAAAACCAGCCTGACTTGTTCCGATCATGGCATCTTTTTACCGACAAGGCAAGTCCAGGCCAAATAAATAAAAGTGGGACAATAGAAAGGAAAAGGGTCGCCACATCCAACGACAAGGGATGAGAAGAAGAGATTCTGGCTATCATGAGATAAAAGCCATAAATAATAAATTGAAGAACACCAAGAGACAACGTATACGTCCACCAGGTCGATCTGTTGATTCTGCCACTGAAAGAGAAAAGTATCTCCTTAAAATCGACAGATTGGAGATAAGAATCTTGTACCGCCCTGACTGAGGAGGTGCTGCTTGATATTTTTTTTACAGCATAAGAAGTCAAAAGTGCATCAACCCTTTCCCATACAAGCGGAATTTTTCCAGCAAGCATGACCGGGGTGCCATGCTCAATGGAGATCTCCTCATTATTGACTCTCCGGCCATGAATAACCGTTCCGTTTGTGCTCATATCCCTGTAGAAACAGGTTGCACCAGACAATGTTATTTCTGCATGTACCCTGCTGACAACAGGATCCGTGACAACAATATCACATCCTGGATCCCGCCCAATGGTGATTTTTTTCATGGATAGTATGATACCTTTTGTTCTAATGATTTCAATACTAAGAATAAAACCGGCTTATCCCGCCTTAAACGCCCGGATTGGCCGAACGCGATGAGCAGTTGTCTTTTTGTCATTGAGTTCTTTGCCGTTACTGAAATCCCGGGTAAATGCACTCAGTCCATCCTTCTCCGTAGAACTCCAGTAAACGGCTTTTTCAAAAGCGCCAACAACACTTTTTTTGAGCCAGAGTTTCTTAAGCTCATCTCTGGTTGGCAGACGCCAGTCGCTGAAGTTTTTTTCTACCAGAGCAGAACTTGTTTGTTTTGCATCCTCCCAAGTATAGCTGATACTGTTTGGCAGATCCGATTTGGCAGCAATAAGGCCATTCTTGCCACTTGCATCGACATAAAAAACGATCCCTCCACCTGACTCTTGACCAATCTTTACTGCGCCCACCGTCTGTGATTGCGCTCCAATTGCTGCATTCTTATGGGCATCAACCTCTTTTTTGGCCTTCAAGAGTGCTGCTGCATCCTTCTCACTTTTTGCTTTTGCCTGCGCGGCGGCATTTTGCGCAAGTGCTACTGCAGCTCTTGCAGAATCCCGTTCACCATTAGCCTTTTTAAGAGCAGCCTGCAGTGAATCATTTTGATGTGCAACCCTCTCTGAGCTATTGTTTTGACTCTGCGCAGAAGACAAACCATTGGTGACCGGAGCTTTGTTGGGTGGAACGGCAACGTTTTCATAATGGAAAAGTGCCGCAATTTGTTGACCCATGCCACCACCGAATGAACCTCCTGAAGCCATAAGTGCTATCGCGCCAAACAAGCATACGAGCAACAAGGCAACTCCTGCCGCCTGCAACACTCTCTTGTTGACTTTGACGGTATCGCCCTTTCCGCTCCTGGCAACGCCACTACCGCTGAACTGTACGAGCTGAAGCGTAATATTGTCGATACCACCAGCACTATTTGCAAGCTGAACAAGCTCTTTGGCCTTGTCATAAAGCTCCTTCTCCGAACCTAACAGCTCTTCAATCTGCTGATCACTAACCATGCCGGTCAAGCCATCGGTACAAAGAAGCATGATATCACCCTGCCGCGATTTGCAGGGCTTCTGGCAAAGCGTTGGAGGCTGCATCCGTTCAAGCCCGAGAGCATTGGTAATTTCATTTTTTCTTGGATGACTCTCGGCATCTTGGAGACTTATAGCTCCAGCATCAACCAGCGACTGTACAAACGAATGGTCTTTGGTGAGTTGCTGGAGGTGATTTTTGGTATAGAGATAGATTCTACTATCGCCAACATGCGCATAATAACCGCAATTATCTCTCAATAGCAGTACAACAGAGGTAGAACCCATCCCCTTAAGTTCAGGATGCTGGTGCGCATAGTCTAAAATAGTCTTGTTGGCATAGAGCAGCGCCTCATTCAGGGCGTTGAGCGGATCAGCCGAGAACTTGCTGTTCAAACTCGCAATGATCGACTCAACCGCCAGTCTGGAGGCTGTTTCACCACCGGCATGACCGCCCATACCATCACAAACAACCACCACTTCACCATTCAGGGTCTCTCTGGTACCATAATAGTCTTCATTCACACGCCGCACCCTGCCAACATCGGTTGCGTTTGCTATTTCATAATGCTTGAAACTTTTATTCATAGTATGGTTATCTATCCTGACATTATAAAAAAATGGCACTCTTGTACTGCGTTACGCACGAAGCAAATAAAACGGTACCATAATAAAATAGATGCGGACTCCCCCTATTGTAATGACACACTCTTTATCAAGTTGACCTTCACTTTGCATCTCTCCATTGATGTATGTGCCATTGGTTGAGAACTCATCCTTGAATAAAAAGAGGTTATTTCTGTAGAGGATGGTCAGGTGCTTTGCTGAAACAGCGGGAATATTTTCTATGACAATATCACACCCCCTGTCGGAGCCAACAAGGTTTTTCCCTTCAAATAATGGAAACGATTTACCTCGTTCATCAAGGTCATAAGAGACCAGAAAACCAACAAGCTTTCGCTCTTGCGCGGGGTTTGACGCGCTGAATATTTTTGTTCCTTGCTGAACACCTGCTTTGTTGCCAGTAGTCACAATTGTCGCGTTTATTGCTCCCTGACTGGAGGATATCATGGTTTTTTCGGTGCCTGCGTATTCGGTTTTATCGCCAACAACTGTTTTATTCATGATACTTGTATCTGTTTTATTAATTGAAGAGGCATCATTCAAAAGTGATGTTTTCGGGCAGTAAGGGCAACCGCTGAACTTTTCAGAGTCAAATTGATGACCATTGACACATTTATTGATGGTTGGCATAGCTTTTAGGAATTACAGTTTTGAGTTATAAAGATCGACAGCATGTTTTGCAAGAATTGCCATATTAAAGGTCTGCGTATTAACAAGCTGCTGATTATTGACGCCAACAAGCTGCCCTTTTTCATTGAATATCGGCGATCCGCTTGATCCTGGGATGGCTGGCAAGTTATGGCCAAAGTTGATATCATCCGCAACTCGTGACAGCGTACCATCCTCAAAATTGACTTTCAGCCCCTCGGTTGTCTGCCCTAATGCAAAACCGGCTGGATAACCAATCATCATCAGTTTCATACCTGGTTTCAGCAATTTTTTATCGGTAAGAGCCTCATCAAGATGAACATACTCCTTCACCTTGCCCGGCAATGTCTTGTTCTTGACCTGAATCATCGCTACATCAAGCTCTTTAGCTCCCGAATCACGCAAATAAAGGCAACCAATCAAGTCACTTTTTGCATTGATATAGGTGTCATTAAGCCCGATACCAAGATAGAGCGACTTGCCGGAGACAACGACATTGACTTTATTCAAATCGTGCAGGCTCGTAATCACAGGCAAAACATTTATGTTTGCTCCAATTAAATTACCAATGAGCGCGGTAGACTTATCCTGTTCAAGTCGCGCAATCTCTTTAACAATTTCACCCTCAACAAACGCCTTGACAGCCTTGGTGTTGTCATCATAATCCCAGGGCAGGGCAACATGACGGTTTGTCATGATTTTCCCATCAGCAGAAACAAAAAAGCCACTGCCGGTTATGGTTATCGGTTCGTTTTGTCCAGGATTATAGAGTTCAAACCCTTTCTCGGTTTTCGTCATGTAAACCTTTTTATTATCCCCAAAATCAACTTCGTACACATAGTCGTTGTAAATAATAACGACTGAATTTCCATACTTTTCCATCACTCCAACCGGCATAATCCTCTCTTTAAGGAAATAAAATCCGATTCCGAGCATAAGCACAACCGCCGCAGCAATGGCTGGCAGCATGAATTTTTTTGTTGTGCCTTGTTTGCCGAACAGTTGGGCTTCCCAGTTCAGAATGTGCCCGTCACCGATAACAATGGTATCACCCCTCACTATTTTTTTACTGGTGATAGCCAAACCATTCACCGTGGTTCCGTTGGTTGAATGCTTGTCTTGCAGCAACACCTCCCCACTCTTGAAGAGCAGAAGAGCGGCATGTTCGCCGGAAACATCCGCATAAGGCAGAACAATAGTGTTTGATGGATTTCGACCGATGCTCACCGTTTTTTTGATTTCACCACTAATTTTCTCCTGATATTTAGGCTTCTTGTCGGGGACAGGACCCTTCAAATAGCTCCAGATATCAATCCGGTAATGGCTCCCGAGCCGAACCTCATCAGCCGGAGTAATGACCACCTCTTCATCTTTTTGAAGAGTTTTCCCATTGACAGAGGTACCATTTCTGGATTCAAGGTCGCTGATCCTGACGGTGCCGTCGTTATCAATCCTGAGAAGCGCATGCACTCTGGAGACATCTTCTTCGCGAGGATTGACAACAATCTCATTGTCGGAAGAGCGGCCTATTTTAAGAATTCTCATGGGTTGGGTTGTTTATGGGTTCTTTGTGCACAACAGAAAGCGCTATGGAAAAACAGGTTCACTACTCTCCTCCTGACTCAAGTATCAAGGTATCCTCATCATTCATGCGACGGTAATTCTCGCATCCATCTTCATTCCCATTATTGCAGGATTTTTGATACCACTCCTTGGCTAGTGCCCTGTTCGCCGTAACACCCTGGCCATATTCATAGTTTCGCCCAAGATTATTCTGGGCAGTTGCTTCGTCCTGATCGGCCGCACGACGATACCAGTTATTGGCTTGTGTGTAATCCTGGGTTACTCCTTTGCCTGAGTCGTACATATAACCAAGCCAACACTGCGCAACTGCTAAATCCTGATCAGCCGAAAGACGAAACAACCTGACAGCTTCAGCGTAATTTCTAACAACGCCTTGACCAATCTCGTACATGTAACCAAGACTATATTGAGCATTCATATTGCCACTCTCTGCAGCAGGACGGTACCACTTCACAGCTTCAGCAAAATCCACTGTGCCACCTTTGCCATAATAGTAGATTTCGCCAAGGCTATTCTGGCCATCAGTGCTCCCCTGCGCACCTGCGAGACGGTACCACTTCACAGCTTCAGCGTAGTTCTGGCTAACTCCCTCGCTGTTTTCATACATATAGCCGAGACGGAATTGCGCATTCATGTTACCCCTCTCTGCGGCAGAACGGTACCACCTCATGGCTTCAGCGTAGTTCACTGTACCGTCTTTTCCAAGGTAATAAATCTCGCCAAGGTTATTCTGGGCATCAACACTCCCCCGCGCACCTGCAAGACGATACCACTTGATCGCTTCAGTGTAGTTCAGGGTGACACCCTGGCCACTGTCGTACATGGAACCCAGGCAGAACTGCGCATTTGCATTACCGTTACCCGCAGCCGTTTCAAACAATGCTTTTGCATCAGCATAATTCCCTGCATCATAAAGTGATTTACCCTGTTCATACTTTTTTGCAGCATCCTGTTTTTTCCACTGCTCGGGCAAACCGCTGTTCAAAAAGGCCAGCAGAGTAAAAAGAAACAGCAGCGCCACACCAACCCCGGCAACAACCCGCTTGTCAAGGGTTTTCCACCACGGCGGGACTGGAGGAGGAGGTACGTTTCCCTTGATTGCCTGTATGAACTCATTACAGCTCCCGTAACGTGCACTCTTCTCTTTCGCCGTCGCCTTGTCGACAATGGCTTGCATCTCATTTGAGATATATTCATAAATATCCCTCATCCTCGGCAAGCGCTCTTTTACAATCATTGTCTGCACATCAAATTCCGATTCGGTCGCCAGATTATAGGGAGCCTTGCCGGTCAGCATCTGATGCAGAAGCACGCCAAGGGAGTAGATATCGGTCTGCCAGTCAACCACATGACCACGAACCTGTTCAGGACTCATGTAGGCGACCGTCCCGATTCTGGTACCGGTTTTGGTGCGCAGAATGCCACTCTCCCCTCCGGCGATCTTGGCGATGCCAAAATCAATCACCTTGACCTGATTCCCGCCGGTAATGATGATATTTGAAGGCTTGATATCGCGATGGATGACATCGTTTGCATGTGCGTAGGCAAAAGCATCAAGCAACTGGCAGAAGAGCGCTTTGGCCTCCTCTTCTGGAATCGGGCCGCGATGGTTGGTAATGTACTCCTCAAGGTTAATCCCTTCGATATACTCAAGCACCAGGAGCAGGCGATTGCCGCTCTCTTCGTAACGGATAAGACGAACAATATTGGGATGGTTCAGGCGGGCCATGAACTGCGCCTCACGGCGGAAGCGCTCACGCAAGTCATCAAGCGTGGCCAGATGCGGCAGCAACTCCTTGATGGCCACTTTCTGGCCAGTAACCGGATCCACACCAAGATAGACCCAACTCATTCCCCCTTCAATGGGTGAGCCCTCTATGCGGTAGTTCAGAATCTGTTGTTCCATTATCCCCTGTTTGTACAATAATGCTATAGCCATCAGCGAAACACAAGGTAAACAATGCTGTTAAACAAGCAAAACACTGCGGAAAAATCAGCTTCCTTTCCATAAAATAACTGACGGCAAGAGGATCACTTTTCACGCTTACGATTCATCGTTTTTACGATTTATATGTATCTTTCGCTCTTGATATTCTCTTTCCGCTATACATCAATATCCGACCATACCGAAAAGAACAACCCTCCGATACTTGACTCCTTGAGAATAATATTCAAGAACAATGTTTTTAGGATAATGCGTCAAGCCACGTTCTCCTGAATGAGTGGGATACACGACAATTGGAAACGTAATCACTGAACTCTACCTTACCTGTTCGCAATAAAGTGTATGGGAGCTTTTAGTATAATAAGGGAGAGGGTGATATGAACGAGATTGAACTACGCGCCATTCTTGCAATTGGTGAGGATAGTCATAACCAGTTCAAGCAGAATTTTACCAATGCTGATGCACTGGCGGCTAAGCTGATTGCATTTGCCAATGGTGCAGGAGGAACATTGTTTATTGGTGTGGCTGATGATGGCAAGGTGTCGGGGCTTGATGCGACCGATGTTATGAGGCTCAACCAAT
>SESA01001806.1_pt1 | contig 10594 bp, 11 predicted proteins | sample 3171451 | NCBI WGS metagenome assembly SESA01 (sample SAMN06051862, study PRJNA518727) | freshwater metagenome | biome: subpolar coniferous forest; feature: holomictic lake; material: water; isolation source: holomictic Lake 227, 8 m depth | place: Canada: near Kenora, Ontario | collected...
TCCTGCAGACAGATAATCCGGGCCCCCAGAGCTGCTGCCTCCCGTATTTTACTGCACGCTCTGGCAAGATTTTCAGTCGGGGAGCTTGTACAAGCGGTTTGAATAAGCGCTATCGGGACCATTGCATCATGCATAACCGGGGCGTGTGATTATTGAAAGAGGGGGACAAGAAGACCGGCGGCAAAAAGAAGGCCGTGAATGGTCATCAGCTTTCCCGTACCAGCCAGAACATGGTTCAGCTCTCTCCCCTCGCTGGCATAGAGCTTTCTGATCATCGCCCATGCGAGAGGCAGGGAGAACAGAGAGAGCAGGGCCCAGGGCGAGTAATGATTCAGCCAAAGGAGAACGGGCACAAAATAGGCAACAACAGTCAGGGCAACATAGAGCCTCCGAGCCTGGATGGCACCGATACGTGCCGGGAGTGTCATTTTTCCAACCCCCCTATCGGTGGCAATGTCGCGAATGTTGTTGACCAGAAGAATGTTGACCGAAAAAACTCCAGGAGCCACTGCAGCAAGCAATACCGGCAAAACAAGATGGTGGGCCTGTACGTAGTAGGTACCGCCAACAGCAACCAGTCCGAAAAAGATAAAAACAAACAGGTCGCCGAGGCCGGAATAGGCGATCGGCCAAGGGCCGCCGGTATAACCCCATGCAAAGAGAAGGGAGAGGAGTCCGATGACAAGAATCGGCCATCCTGCCGTATAGACGAGATAAAGACCAAGGAGAAAAACCCCGGCGGCCAGTGAAGCAGAGACCTTGATCATGGTTTTTTCACTGATAATGCCTGCGGCAACCGTTCTTGTGGGGCCAAGACGCTCGGCAGTATCGGCTCCCTTGCGAAAATCATAGATCTCGTTGATGAAATTGGTCGCCACCTGGATGCCCAGCGCACAAATCAGGGCAACAAGGGCCGGAAGCAGACGGAGGCGACCATCAACTGCCGCGAGAGCGGAACCAAGAAGCACCGGGACGGCACCGGCAGGCAATGTTTTTGGACGAATCGCAAGCATCCACGCCTGAAGCGGGGTTGGTAATGGTCGATCAGCCTTTATTTGGTGCATTCCTCTTTTCCTTTGCCCCTTTGAGGCTGCTGAACGTGTGACGGATCTTTTCCCCCGGCTTGATGTAGGTTAAACTGTGACGCACAGCCATTGCGGCATCACTTAACCCTGTCTGGATAATCTTGAGCTTGCCCTGATAATAGGCAATATCACCGGCGGCATAGAGCCCGTCAACCGATGTCTTCATGTGACTGTCGACAACAAGGGCATTGTCGGCCAGTGCGAGATCCCATCCTGCAAGCGGACCGAGATCAGACTTGAAACCGATAAGAAGAAGCAGGCGATCAGCTTCTACCCGAACCGTTTTACCATTTTTTGAGCGAAGATGCACTGCCGTCAGCCTCTCACCTTCCGTGTCAACGGCTTTAACCTCCGTATTCAAAAAAACATCAACCCGGCCACTCTCTTTGGCCTCGGACACCTCCCGCGCTGTTTTTCCGTGACCCTGAAACTCATGCATCCGGTGAACAAGCGTCACCTTGGCCGCAGCATTAAGAAGACCAACTGTCCAGTCGAGCGCGGAATCGCCTCCACCGACAATCACCACTCTTTGACCGGCAAAATCACTGATATTCTTGACGGCATAAAAAACAGATTTGCCTTCGAGGTGGTCAATAGTTTTTAACTGCGGCAACTTGCGGGGTGAAAAAGCACCCAGACCGGCCGCAATCAAGAGCGCTCTCGACAAAAAAACCCTGCCTGAACTGACGGTAACTTCAAATGATCCGTCCTCAAGCTTGCGATAGAGAGTAACTGTTTCGCCAAGAATAACTTCCGGATTGTACCGTTCCGTCTGTATCCACAAACTGTCTACCAGTCCGGCAGCAGGCACTTCCGGAAAACCGGCAACATCATAGATATGTTTTTCAGGATACAGTGCTGCGAGCTGTCCACCAAGCTGAGGCATACTTTCAATAATACGACAGCTTATATTATTCATGCCACACTGAAACGCAGCAAAAATTCCAGTAGGGCCACCGCCGACAATAGTGAGGTCACGAATCTCCTCCCCACCGTCAAAATAGAGCTTGTTCAGTGTCATGGGCTAAGGGGATAGCGGATTACTGTATATTTTGCTGACTATGGGTTTTTTCAGGGCTCGAACTTTTCAGATAGATCATGCCTTCAGGATCAACCATGCCGTAAAGGATCGTCATAAGATGACCCTGCTCGTCGAGTTCATGAATTTCAACATGTATGGCATCCCTCTTTTTGACTTGATGACCCTCATTATCCCTGAAATAAAAGAGAGCCCTGACTCCGCCATTTGGCGTGAGCCCCTCAAACTGGTACGTACCATCTTCAAGCTCATCAAGTGCACAGCCCGAGGAGGATGAGTCTATCGGACAGGAGGCACATTGAGAGTAAAACCCCGCCTCTGACTCAGCATATTCACAAACAGGAAACTTCATAATCTCACCATTTTTTTTTCTTCCGGATACAAAGAGCCCTGTAATATAACACATTTCCAGCTCATCTGTATCCCGGCAAAAAATCACGAACTGAGTGCTCATGACTGATTATCGCACGCCATCAACTCCCGAAACGGGGTGTCAAAAATTTTTCAACGACAACGCATTGAACTGAACAGCTTTTTGGACTGTTTCGCTTATATTGTTTTCTAAACACCTGAACGTGCAAGCCTGGTCGGGTAGCGACTTGATGATAACGTCGGGTTACCTTTTTCAGGAAAGACTATTACCGTTACACGTCCCTGCCCTTGCCAGAAAGAGCTTCCTTGTTACTTGTATAATGATTGTGCTTTATCGCGTCCCATGACCATCACCACAATTGAAACGCTCCCATAAAGAATAACTGTATATGAACGACTCAGACATTGCCCTCCTTTTCGTTGATGATGAACAAGACACGCTTGATTCATTAAGCCGTTTTTTACGCAAGGAACCCTATACAAAGTATTTCGCAACAAGCGGCAAACAGGCTCTTGAACTGCTTGAAACCTGCAATATCGCAATTCTGTTAACAGACCTGCGTATGCCTGAAATGTCCGGAATGGAACTGATCAGCCATGTTAAAACCAGCCATCCGGGTATTGTACGCATTATTCTCAGTGGTATTCATGATATCGACCAAATTATCGAGTCCATCAATACAGGTGAAGTTTTCCGCTTTATTCCAAAGCCGATCGAACCGCATGGATTTAAAAAAATCATAACCGATACCATCGACTATTACCGTCTGAAAAATGAACGGGAAATACTGTTCAACCAGCTTGCGAAAAAAAATCAGGACTTGTCAAAGGCAAATGAAGCACTCCGCATCATTTCCGCAGAATTACGTCAAAGCGAAACGCGATTTCGTTCAATGAACGATGCCGCGCTTGACCCTATTTTTCTGCTCAATGACCATGGATTCATCGTATATGTAAACATTGCTGCTGAAACCCTTTTCGGCATAACCGAGGAGGCGTTCCACTCAAAAAATTTTCTCGATATTATTTTGCCCCAGGCTGAAGCATGTTCTCTTTATGATGGTTGCGATAGTCCTGCCAACAACCTTGAGTCACTCAAAGCTGGACATGTTCGGCGAATCGATGGCATAAAAAAAGATGGCAGTTCCATACCTCTTGAGGTAACAAAAGGGGCGCTCACCTTTGACGGACTTCACCACACCGTTATTATTGCACGGGATATTTCGTCGCGGATTGAAGAGGAGGAGAGTCGGGAACGTTACGAAAATATGCAACAGGAACTGGAAACGCAAATTGAACAAAAGCTTTTACAAAGTGCGATTCCCAGCTCCCTTGATGGGGCTTCAATGAGCCAGTTTACGGTCTCTTCCGGTCATCTTAATGGAGACTTTACGGAGTTTATTCTCTACGATAACAAGCATGCCGATATTTTTATCGGCGATGTCATGGGACACGGCATTCTGTCAGCTCTGGTCGGTGCCGGCTTAAAGTCACTGTTTCTGAAGACCGTTGCACAAAAAAAACACCAGGCAGATGAACTGCCTGAATTGCAGGGTATTGCCACCCAATTGCACGAGCAATGCATTCGGGAGCTTCTTGATATCGGCATTTATGCCACATTGTTGTTTATACGCCTTGATCTGGAAAAAAGAGAGTTTTCCCTGATTGACTGCGGCCACACCCCCACCATTCATTTTCATGCCGATGAGGGGGGCTGCACGCTGCTTAAGGGAGATAACCTGCCTGTTGGTATGATTGAAAAACAGGAATACCACACCATTTGCTTTCCGCTCAAAGAGAACGATCTCATTGTGATGTACTCCGATGGTATTACCGAATGCCTCTTGCCTGACAATACGATGTTCGGGACAGAAAGACTTCGCGATTTTATTGTACAACATCAAAAACTCAATCCTGATGCATTGATCGAAAAAATCAGTGACTATGTTTTTGAATCTACCGGTCGCCATACCTTCGATGATGATGCAACCTGCATCGTTATCCGTGTAGGCTCCCCGAAAACAATCGTCGAGTAATTTCCTTGTAGCAAAGAAACAATAAACAAAGAGGATTTCATGCCGTGAATCAAGGCAAAGAGTTTATCACTGGTCTGGAAGAACGGCTCTCGGGACGTTCATCGGGGCTGAGAAGCCTCATAAGGCGCCGTATGTTCAAACTCAGTGCCGCAACCGCAGAGGCACTTGCAAGAATCATTGAGATATCGGTTGCACTTATCGTGACGCTTGCCATTACGTCTCCTTTTCTTCTTGTTCTTTTGTTCCGGAAATTTTTTACGGGCGCCCCCCTCTTTACATCAAGAACCATTGTGGGGGCACGCGCCAAATCACTAAGGGTTCTTCGCTTCAACAGTGTCGCATCCCCCTTTCGTGATCTCCCTCTCTTTTTTGACGTTCTTACCGGACAACTTGCTCTTGTTGGGACTGCAATAAAAGAGTGGGGCGATAGCAGTCCAACTCCTCAAAAAGGGTATATTAATCTTGTAAGGCCCGGTGTCATCTCGTTGTGGGATATTCGTCGCTCCAGCAAAATTGCTCATGAGGGAGAACTGCTGATTGAATGGGAGTATATCTTCAAGAAGCACCCGTTCTATGATTTTATGCTGCTCTTGCGTGCGCTTCCGGCCATGTTTTACAGTGAAAAAAGCGGGACGTCATCTTCGGTATTTCAGTTGCTTGATATCGACCTGAAAAACCTTACCATGATAGAAGCGGTTGATCTCATTGGAGTAAACCTTGCGGAAAAAAGACAGTGTTCCATTTTTTTTGCAAATCCGGACTGCCTGAATAAAATGATCACCGATCGGGAGTATTTCACTATTCTTAAAACAGGTGATTACATTTTCCCCGACGGTATAGGACTTGTCATTGCCGGAAAAATGCTTCAGACACCGCTCAAGGAAAATATCAATGGAACTGATATGTTGCCCTATATTTGCAGAATGGCGGCATCGAAGGGTTTTTCCATTTTTCTCCTTGGAGGGAAACCAGGGATCGCCGAAAAGGCTGGAGAAAAGATCAATGCTGCCTATGGCGTAACCCTTGCGGGAACCGAACATGGCTATTTCAATCACCAAACTGAAAGTGACCGGGTTATTGAAAAAATCAACAACTCCGGTGCAGCCATTCTTCTTGTAGGATTTGGAGCCCCGCTGCAAGAGAAATGGATCAGCATACACCGCCACAACCTCAAGCCTGATGTGCTCATCGGAGTTGGCGGGCTGTTCGACTTCTATTCAGGAACCATCAGACGTGCTCCGGACTGGATCAGGGAAATCGGTTTGGAATGGGTCTACAGGATGCTTCAGGAACCGGGACGCATGTGGCGAAGATATATTGTCGGTAATCCCCTTTTTCTCTATCGTGTCATGAAATGGAAAATGTTCACTCAAAACAATAGCCGTTAAGCCTCATGGAGCTTGATCCGACTGTAAGAAAGGAGCTGATACAACAACTCAGTGACTCACTCAATCCAAAGGTACGTTACCGGCGAGCCATGAAAGTTGCTGCTTGGGAATCAACCATCAGATTTTCCTACATACTGAAAAGAGTGCTTGATATCAGCGTCTCCGTTGCCGCGCTGATTGTTTTGCTCCCTCTTCTGTTTGTTACGGCCTGTGCCATCTGGATGGAAGACCCCGGATCGATCTTTTATGCCCAGATACGTGTTGGCCGGAACGGCAGGCATTTCAGGTTTTATAAATTCCGTTCAATGGTTGTCAATGCCGAAAAATTCAAACAGGAGCTGGCCGATCGGAATGAATCTGCTGCTGGTGTGATCTTTAAAATGAAAAAAGATCCGAGAATTACGAAGGTTGGAAGAATCATCCGTAAATTCAGTGTTGATGAGCTGCCACAACTCATCAACGTTCTTCTTGGCGATATGAGCCTTGTCGGACCAAGACCTCCCTTGCCGGGTGAGGTGGCGAAGTATACCCTTGAGCAACGCAAACGTCTGCACGTAATACCTGGAATCACCTGTTTGTGGCAGGTCAGCGGAAGGAGCGACATTCCATTTACTGATCAGGTCAAGCTTGATATGCAGTACATTCAAAGTGCAAGTTTTCTTAATGATATCTTACTGCTTCTGAAAACCATTCCTGCCGTCCTGACCGGAAAGGGCGCTTATTAACACTGGAGAACTCAATGATTTTTCATCTGGACACCTCAACAACCCTGCCTCTCGGTGTTGTGCTTCTGAAAAAAAGAGTCGATGCCAGTAACAGCAGCGAACTGCAAAAGGCTTTCGCGCAATGGTTACTGCAGACAAACAATTTTGTTTTTGACTGCACGGAGCTTGATTTTATTGACAGCTCGGGACTCGGTGCCATTGTCTCCTGTCTGCGTAAAGCACTTGAACATCATGGAGACGTGAAACTTGCTGCTCTCGGTCCGAAAGTGGCAATGGTTTTTGAACTCACAAAAGCAAAAAAACTTTTTTCAATTTTTTCAGAATGCTCTGAGGCTATACAATCATTCGTGACGGTTAGCACAACATAACAACCAGCTCCATGAAAACACTTCTTGTCATTAAAAAGCAGGAGTACGAGTGGCTTATCGATCTGTTTCCCGGCGTTCATCCTTTGCTTGTGCCGATATGCAACAAGCCTTTTATAGAATTCCTTGTAGACTTTGCGATCCTTGCAGGCAGTGATGCCCTGCGGATAGTCAGCGATGGAGTGCTTGAAGATGTAGAGCATTACTGCGAAAATGGAAGCCGATGGGGTGTTGAAATAAGCTATGGAAGTATGCGTCCTGCAGACGACATGCATACCGTTATTGAAAAAAACCGGCGTTTCTGTCTGGAGGGAAGGGTCATCATCATCAGCGGCTTCCTCTTTATCCGCTATAATAAAACGAGTGAGTACGCATCACTTTTTGCCTCACTGCCCTCCGGAGAGTTGCTCAGTTGCCCGCACGGCAGCATCAGCCTGACAGGAACATCAACAACGAAAACAGGGACTCCCGGAACGTTACCATTTTCACTTGCCGCTCTTGACTCGATCGGCAAGTATTATGAGCTATCCATGGAAATCCTCAGCACGGGATTAACCCACTATGTCATACCAGGATACAGCAGCGAAGAAAACTGCTATATCGGCAGGAATGTCGTCATCCCAAAAAGCGCTGAAATAATAAAGCCGGTCATTATTGGCAATAATGTGCAGATCATGACCAACTCGATTATCGACAAAAACAGCGTCATCGGCAGCAACGTCATTATCGACAGGGAAAGTGTCATTTCAGGCAGTATTGTCATCGACAACACCTATATCGGCGAACATCTTGAGGTCAAAAACAAGATTGCCGCGGGCAACCTCCTTATTGATCCTCAAAGCGGTACCTCCATTGTCATGGAAGACCCTCACCTGTTGACCGCAATGTCACAGTCGAGAGTGGCTGGCGCACTGCTTCGACGTATAGTACACGCCGTTGGGGCCACGTTCCTGATTGTTCTGCAACTTTTGCCCTGGCTTTTGCTCCGCCCGATATTGGGTATGCAGGGGAAATGGAAAAGAAAAAGGGAGCAATACTACACAGGACTGCCAGGAAAAAATGTTACGCTGACGAACACAACCATTGCGTGCACCGGAGCGCTCAGCGCATTTGCCAAAGCTCTCTCTCTTGACCGCTTTACCCTGCTCTTCAACGTACTCATTGGCAAGCTTGCCCTTATCGGCAATCTGCCTCTGCCAGTCACCCCTGCCATTCCGCGTCTTCCGAACAGTCATGAAGGCTACCGACCAGCGGTCTTCAGCTATGCAGAGGCCGAAGAGTGGCCAGAAATAGGCATTGATGCAGAGATCGTCGAACATTATTATGCTGTTCACAGCGATCCTCTGAAGGATATTGCCATGACACAAAAAGCCCTTTTCCACAGAACACATTAAAAGGATTACGTATGAATATCAGTGAAAAGACCATCAATCACTATACCATTGTCTCTTTGCAGGGCATTCTTAATGCCTCCTCTGCGCCTAAGCTGAAAACCTATATTGCGGGTATGCCGGATGAGCAATCTCTTGTAATTGACCTTGAAAATGTTGAGTTTCTTGACAGCAGCGGCCTCGGAGCGTTGGTAGGAATCGCCAGAAAGAAAAAGACAAGCAGTGCCATTATGAAACTGGCAAGAATGAATGAACGAGTAAAAAAAGTATTTGAAATAACACAAGCATATACATTATTTGATATTTATGATGATGTATCAGCCGCTGCAGAAGCTTGAAAAAAGGGGCAAACGAAAATGTAAATCGTCTAACTTATGAACCCGATAATTACCCTGACATTGCAGGCTAACCTCCGTTATGCACATATTGCCTCAATTTTAGCCTGTAATATTGCTGAGATTTTTGCTGATTGCACCTGCAATTCTGCTGATATTGCAGAGTTCTGTCACGCCTATGAACTCTCGGTCAGTGAAGCCTTTACGAACTCGGTGCGCTATGCAAAACCTTCGCAACCGGAAAAACAGGTAACGATACGCTTCAGTTCCGACGACAGCGCGCTTGCTGTAAGTATTATTGATACCAATCCACAATTCAATCCTGTGACCAAGCCACCGGACATCAGCAGTTATCCCGAAGGAGGGTATGGACTTTTTTTGATCCATCGACTTATGGACACGGTCTCCTACACAAGAGAAGATGACACGAACATTCTGACCATGACCAAGCAGGCAACAATGACGCATGACACATAAACCAATAACCCCACACAATGCGATGGTATCTGTTATCGTTGTCAGTTATAACACAAGAGAGATTCTCCGCAATGCTCTTCATGCGCTCTTTGAAAACAGCAAGGGTGTTGATATGGAGGTATTTGTTGTCGACAACAACTCCGCCGATGACTCTGCTGCCATGGTGCAGCACGATTTTCCCTCTATCCATCTGATTGCCAACAACTGGAATCTCGGCTTTGCAGCAGCAAATAATCAGGCATTTGCGCTGGCATCAGGCCGCTACATCATTCTTCTCAACCCTGATGCCTATATCAGGCCAGCCTCAATCGAAAACTGCCTGGCATTTATGGAACGAACTCCAAAATGCGGCCTTGCTGGCGGAAAAATTATCTCACCCGAAGGACGGCTTGAGCCAAGCGCCAGGCGATTCCCTTCGGCACTTTCAAAGCTCCTTACCCTTTCGGGGTTGAGTGGAAAATTTCCTCACTCACCTCTGCTCAATCGTCACGAGTTCGGTGGCTTCGCGCATGATCATCCTTTGGAGGTTGACTGGGTACCGGGCACATTTACCATTGTTCGCAAAGAAATGATTGATGCCATAGGTGCCTTTGATGAACGCTTTTATATCTATTACGAAGAGACCGATCTGTGTCTCCGGGCAAAAAAAGCAGGATGGAAAGTCTATTTTATCCATGATGCAGAAGTCATGCACATCGGCGGGGCATGCAGCAAGACAAGGAAAGACAAAACGTTTGACAATAAAGCGGCACAGGTGCTGACCTTCAGAATGCGAAGCGAATGGCTCTATTACTATAAAAACAAAGGGATTATAGCCGTACTTTCAAGCGCTGGCGTTGAGCTGCTCTGGCACGCGACCCGCTACACGAAAAACCTGATCCTGCCGTTCGGTAATGCTGAAAATAAACGATCAGCGGCAGTTTCAGTGATCAAGCAAATTATGCAATCATTGAAAGAGACGAAATTTGGAACTTTTTCACCACCATCTCCCTGGTAAGGCTGCCCATGAAACTGTTCAACAACATAAAAGCCGATCTTGCAACCTATAATGGTTCATGGAGCAGCCAGGGATTCTGGGTGATGCTGGTCTACCGTTATGGACGGTGGCGCTATACCATTAAAAACAGCGTCATACGCAAACCTTTTTCCCTGCTCTACAAGCTGCTCTATAAACTCGTCCAGATAGTAACCGGCATTGAACTTCCCTGCGAAGTACCGGTTGGAGCAAATTTTCGCATCGACCATTTTGGTGATATCATTGTCAGCGGATATGCAAGCTTCGGTGACAACTGTGTCCTGAGAAACGGTGTAACCATCGGCCTGAAAAATATTGAAGAGAAGGCAGCTCCCCGTATTGGCAACAATGTCAATATCGGGGCTG
>SESA01001816.1_pt1 | contig 10571 bp, 9 predicted proteins | sample 3171451 | NCBI WGS metagenome assembly SESA01 (sample SAMN06051862, study PRJNA518727) | freshwater metagenome | biome: subpolar coniferous forest; feature: holomictic lake; material: water; isolation source: holomictic Lake 227, 8 m depth | place: Canada: near Kenora, Ontario | collected 2013-06-25...
TAGCGCGTGGTGGCGTTTCCGGCATATCGTACAAAGTGCCGGAAACGCATATTCTCGCTTGCTCTCGAAAAGCCTTATTCCGGTCTACACCAGATGGTAAAAAAACCGCCGGTTCAGCATCACCACCAATAATACCTTATCAGATTACAAATCTTGGTCTTTCATTGTTTAAAATAACCCTATAAAAATCAGCACAAGCCCACCAGATTATCTTAAACCGACAAGCCCCCAACATTTAAGGTCTTGATTTTCAAGTTGTAGGTTACAATAATATATCTTTAGCTTTACTGAAAAAATTCAATACCTTGTATAACCACTACTTTCATTTTAGCGAATTGCCGTTTTCTATATCGCCCGATCCACACTTTATTTATATGAGTCCACGCCATCAGGAGGGTTTGGCTCATCTGCTTTACGGTATGGATTTTGGTGGCGGCTTTGTTGCTTTAACAGGCGAAGTGGGTACCGGAAAAACTACACTTTGCCACTGCCTTTTACAGCAATTACCCCAAAATATAGATCTTGCCCTGATATTAAATTCCAAGCTTAATGCCATCGAGTTATTGGCGACTATTTGTGATGAACTGGGTATTATCTATAACAAAAATCAACACACGTTAAAAAACCTGATTGATCTTTTAAACCAGTATTTACTCACCGCCCATGCCAACGGCAGACGCACGGTTTTACTGATTGATGAGGCGCAGAATTTAAGCATGGATGTGCTGGAGCAAATCCGCCTGCTGACCAACCTGGAAACCAGTAAAACAAAGTTATTGCGGATTATTCTGGTCGGTCAACCCGAATTGAAGGATTTACTGAAAAGACAAGATTTGCGTCAGCTAAATCAACGCATTACCGCCCGCTATCACTTGCTGCCTTTATCTCTGGAAGAAACCCGCGCTTATATACGCCATCGACTGATAGTGAGCAACGGTCATCCGGATATTTTTAAAGACAGTGCCATACACAAAATTTACAAGCTGTCTTCAGGTATTCCCAGAGTGATTAATATACTTTGTGATCGCGCCTTGCTGGGCGCTTACTCAACCGACAGTTATGTTGTTACGCCGGCAATCGTTAACCGTGCTGCCAAAGAAACGCTGGGAGAGTCCAATCAAAAAACGACTTATCCAACGGCATTATTAACGCTGCTGCTTTTAGGCTGCATTGCCACGGGTTTCTATTTTTTAAGAGCTTGGCCGAACGCTACTCATCAAGCCAAAATCAATCCGGCAACACCCTACCCAGCCATCCCGACAAAAATCAACATCATCGAACCCGGCAATTTGCCTGACCAACAAAAACCGCTTCCTGTTGAAAAAACACAAACGCTTCATGACTGGATTAATAATCCTGATCATTCATTAAACGCTGCATTAATCAGCGCCTTGAAACTCTGGGACAAACCCATCCCTGAGAATAATCAAGTTGATTGCCCTTATGTTGAAACAACGGGATTGCGCTGTGTGTTTGGCAAAGCCAATTGGAAAGATATGCTGGCACTTAATCGTCCGGTTATTCTGGAGTTCTCATTGACCGGTAAAGAAAAGCGCCATGCTTTGCTTACCGGATTTGGACAAAACCAAGCCATGATTCATTTTAAAGATAAAGTAACTTTTCCGGTAGCCGATGTGCAGGAACAGTGGAACGGTTATTATTTAATGCTGGAACCTGCATCAATCGTGGACTTTAAAACGATATATCCGCGCCAGTCATCGGATAACGTGCTATGGTTGCGTCGTATGTTAACCCATGTTGACGGAAAAACCGAAGCCGTAGAACTGCCACGTTTTTATGATGATCATTTAGTTGCTCGCGTTATAAGTTTTCAGCATCAGCATCAATTACCGGAAGACGGTAAGGTGGGAGACCAGACCTTGGCTCATCTTAAAAACATGGCAAGTAGCCTTGATTCCCCTCACTTGGAAATAACCGATTAATTATGTCTTTTATTCTAAACGCCCTACGTAAATCAGAACAAGAAAGACAAATTGTTCAGTCTGAAACCGTAACGGACAAAATTCTTCTCCAGCAACCGCCACAAAACCGCCACAAGACAGCGAAATTTTACGCTTTTCTGGTTACCGGCAATGTGTTGCTTATTGCCTGCCTTGTTTGGTTTGTCCAAAAAAACTCGATACCAACGCCTGACCTGACCGCGCAGCCTGTTTCAAAAGCTCTGCCTGCACAAGAAACCAAGGACAATTCCAATGTGATGGGTAAAGTGACTCAACCGGAAAAACCAAAACAAAAAACGGAAACCCAAACAACCTCGATTGCAGAATGGGTTGAGACACAAAAGCCGGAAAAAGTAGCACTCACAAAAAAACCGACGACTGACGCTACCAAACCGCTGCCCATTACCAACAAACCAGTACTACCGGCACCCATCGAAATTGAGACCGCTGCCAACCTTGAACCCAATCTGCCGGAAACAATCCCCGTAAAAAAAGGCCCCCCGTTTTTAAGCGATCTACCCTATGAATTTCGCCAGACGGTGCCGAAGTTGAGTATCAATGTATTTGTCTATTCAGAACATCCTGAAGACTGCTTTGTCATGATTGATATGGTCAAATATAAATCCGGCCAGCAAATAAAAGATGCCATGGTACTCAAAGAAATCCGCCCTGACAGCTTGGTTATTGTTTATCAAAACCGGGAATTTCAGATTGAGCGGCCTTAAAATGGTTAAGCAACGTCATTGCCAAGGGCGCGAAAACGCAATCAATTAATATGACTTTATTCACCACTAAGACCAGTAGGTTAGGCGATAGCGGTAACCCGACACATTCGCTACGGGACTGATGATATTGGCTATAACTAGTTACGCTATCGCTAACCCGACATGGCTTTAGTATAACCCGATGCCTTGGGTACGACACTCATTTCAATGCTGATTTCACCCGAATTTTTGCCGTAGTACACCGTTAAATGGGGTGCGTCCAAAATACCAATCGGCTCTGGCAGTTTGGAGATAGGAAAACCGGAACTATCCAATTTAACCACATCGTTTTCTGCCACCAAATTAACATAATTGCCTAACGTAAAAAGTGCAGTCTCCAGCGTTAAGCGACAGGCATTTTTATTCACCGTATCTTCTTTGCTGCCGTCTTTTGCTTTTACCAAAGCCGCAGAATAGGCGGCTATATATTCCTGAATAGTTGTCAAGGGTGGCTGCGGATCAGTAAAATAAGGATTGATTGACATTTTATTAACGATAATACTGGGCCGTAAATATTGACTAACTCACTGTCTCTAACTAATGTGATGTTAAAAATAAGTTTTTTAGGTGAATTAAGCAGCTTGTCTGACAAGGGGTCAGATAGTCAGGCGTGGTTGTTGCTCGGCTTGCCATAGTTCCCATTGCGTTTGCATACCTAGCCAAACATCAGGGGACGTGCCAAGCCATTCAGAAAGGCGCAAAGCCATTCCTGCCGTTACGCCTGTCTTACCGTTCAGAACTTTAGAAAGTGTGACGCGAGAAACCTGCAATTCTTCGGCTGCCTTTGTTACTGTCATACCTTCCGGTAGCCAATCCCGTAATACTTCGCCGGGATGTGCGGGGTTGTGCATTCTGCTCATATCAATTACTCCTAGTGGTAGTCCAAATAATCAACCAGTTCTGCATTTTCACTATCAAAGGTAAAGGTTAATCGCCAGTTTCCGTTTACAGTCACGGAATAATGCCCATCAAGGTTTTGCCCGTCAATGGGTGCAGCTTCCAGCCAAGTGCGTTCATATCATCTGTACGTTTTGCGCTGTCCAATGTGGTCAGCAATACGCGCAATTTTCCAGCATGGTGCGGCTTTATACCCGCCTTGCTTCCTGTCTCAAAAAAGACCTGCAAGCCCTTATGTCGAAGGGTTTTTATCATGGTTAAATTGTATATTGTTAAGTGTCATTTATCAACACTAGTAAATATTACTGATCAATTATTGAGGGGGATTATTTATTGCGCGTTACCTTACTACTATTTTATGCACCATTAAAAACACGACATTTTATTTCTTCGTGTCCTTCGTGTCTTCGTGGTGATATTTTTTTATACACGCCAAACACTTAACCCCGCTTAAAAATCATTAAGGTAATGTCATCGTTAAAGGTTTCACTTTGGCAAAACTGTTTTAGATGCGCCAGTAATGCTTCAATTATTTTTTCAGGGGAATAATGGGCATAGCGAATAAAAAGTTCACTAACGCGTTCTATGCCAAAAAAGTCACCAGCCGGATTTTCTGCTTCCGTTAAGCCGTCGGTATAAAGAAGCAATAAATCGCCTTTGCAAAGGGTGAGGGTTTTTTCCTCAAAAATAATATTTTTGCGTACGCCCAGTATCATGCCGTCAGCATCCAACTGCCGGCATTCACTTTGAAAAGGGCTCAATAATAAGGGCGGTGGATGCCCCGCATTAGCAAAGCTTAACTGCTGGGTGGTCATATCATATTGCAAATAAAACAAGGTGATAAAGTAATCTGAATTATTCAAATCCTCAAACAAAAAACTATTCAGTGCCGCAACGGCTTCAGAAGGAGAGCTTAAGCGGTTTACTTGTGATCGAAGCGCACTGCGGGCTTCAGCCATAAACAGGGCGGGGCCGATAGAATGACCTGATACATCAGCAATAACCATATCCAAACAGCTTTCATTTCGATAAAAATAATCAAAATAATCACCCCCAACCTGGTCTGCTGGCAGGCAATAACCGGTGACTTCAAAATGCTCGGATATAATGGGCGCTGAAGGTGACAAGGTGGCTTGAATGCGCTGGGCAATCTTGATTTCACTCTGGGCGATTGCCAGATTAACCTCGGCCTGCCGAATTTTTTGCTCGGTTGCTTTTCGGGCCGTAATTTCGTGTATGAAACCACTAAACAAATAAGCATTGCCCAGCTTTAAAGCAGCAACACTGAGTTCAACCGGAAACTCGGAACCATCCCGGCGAATGGCGATTCGCTCAACCAATTCATTTAACTGGAAACCAATGCCGGTATTCAGAAACAGCTTTAAGGCCTGGCGGTGAGCATCACGAAACCGTGGCGGAATAATTAACTCTTCAAGCCGCTCACCGATAGCTTCACTACGCAACCAGCCGAACATTTTTTCAGCCTGGTAATTCCAGTCAGTAATAAATCCGTAGGAGTCCATAATCACGATAGCACTTAAAGAACTTTCAATAATAAGTCGGGTGCGTTTTTCGCTTTCTATCAGGGCATCCTCAAAATGCTTTCTGGCCGTAATGTCTCGATCAACGCCACGCCATTTCAGTAATTTTCCATCCGCGTTAATGATAGGTAATCCGGTTGATTCGGTAAAGACAGGGTGGCCATCTCTATGCCGATAGTGATTAGTCAAGGCATAAAACGGCTGGTGACTTGCTGAATAAGATTGCTGCTCTGCTTGATCTTGAGGCGTTAAAAATTCAGTATAATGTTTACCAATAACTTCCGTCTCGCTAAAGCCAAGAATTTGGTTAACGGCAGTACTGCTGTAGATATAGTAACCCTGAGGGTCTTGCTCCCATAACCATTCGCCGGTCATGTCTGCCATTTGCCGGAAACGTTCTTCGCTTTCTCTTAGTGCCGATTCAACTTCCTGACACTGGAGCTTATTTGCTTCAACTTCCACAGTCATCATTAACGGATTATTTAATTAACGGGGGTGAAATGGTTAATGATGATATAAAGCCAAAACCTGTTTTACATAATTTTGGGTTTCAGGATAGGGAGGAATGGAATTGTTGTACCGTATGACTGCATTTTCACCGGCATTGTAGGCGGCCACAGCAAGATCCAGATTTGGATTAAACAGGGTAATTAAATGTTTTAAATAGCGCGTGCCACCCTCAACATTCTGGTCAGGATCATTGCGGTCAGTCACACCAAAACGCCTTGCCGTATCAGGCATTAACTGCATTAAACCCACCGCACCCTTGGATGATTGTGCGGTTGAGTTATACGCGGATTCTGTTTGAATAACGGCATGAACCAATTTGGCATCGACCTGATGCCGATAGGCGGTCTGTTCAATGAGATCTGTATATCTTTTTTTATTGATGCCAGCAAATTCAGGTACTTTTATTGTGTTATTGGTTGGCAAATAGATACGTGGAGTTGACTTTATAATGCGCTTATACAGGCTGTTTCGAGGTTTATCCGTATAGTACACACGTCCGTCGTTATCGGTATACTTATAAATATCAGCGAGCACCTCGTTTGAGATGCATAACGTTAAAAAAATAACGGCAATCCTTATCATTGTTTACCTGCCCTACCTAAGTTACTGATTTAACCACCACTAAACTTGCCGCTTTAACCGCTTTACGCCTGGCCTCGTCAACGCTTTCAGCCGTTGCCAAAGCAACGCCCATACGTCGTTTTATGTATGCTTCAGGTTTACCAAACAATCTAACTTCAGTATCAGGCACGGCCAGTGCTTGAGCCAGCCCGTCATAAACAACACCTTTGGCATTAACGCCGCCCAAAATAACAGCGCTAGCCCCCACGCCGCGCAGATCAGTGTTTACGGGTAATCCTAAAATAGCTCTTGCATGCAACTCAAATTCATTTTGCTTTTGTGTAACCATGGTCACCATGCCGGTATCGTGAGGCCTGGGACTGACCTCGCTAAACCATACGGCGTCACCTTTAATAAATAACTCAACGCCAAACAAGCCCAGTCCGCCAATTTCATTGGTCACTTTAAAGGCAATGTCTTGGGATAATTTTAAAGACGCCTCGTTCATTGCTTGCGGTTGCCAACTTTCCCGATAATCGCCATTTTCCTGCACATGCCCGATGGGAGCACAAAAACAGGTCTGAACGGCACCCTTCTCATCCAATGAACGGACTGTCAGCAAGGTAATTTCAAAATCAAAATCAATCTTGGCTTCAACAATGACTTTACCCGTGTCAACCCGCCCGCTGGATTTGGCGTAATCCCATGCCGTTCTCAATTGATCAGGGCTTTTAACCATAGTCTGACCTTTGCCGGACGATGACATGGTCGGCTTAATAAAACACGGATAACCGATGCCACTGTCAACAGCGGCCAGTAACTCTTCAAAACTTTGCGCGAAAGCGTACTTTGACGTAGGGATTTTTAGCTGTTCGGCAACGAGCGTTCTGATACCTTCCCTATTCATGGTCAACTGAATGGCCCTGGCATTGGGCACAACGGTACAACGTCCTTCTGCTTCAATATCAGCAAGCGCTGAAGTTGCTATCGCTTCAATTTCAGGAATAATAAAATGAGGCTGTTCCAGTGCAATCAGCTTTTTAACTGCCTCGATATCCGTCATATCAATGACATAACTGCGATGGGCGACCTGATGTGCCGGTGCGTCTTGATAGCGATCAACAGCAATCACTTCGACGCCGTAACGCTGCAACGAAATAGTCAGTTCCTTACCTAATTCACCGCTGCCCAGCAGCAAAGCGCGTGTTGCTTTAGCCGTTAATGCTGTACCTATTGTCATTTTGCGTCCGCCAGATAGTTGTCTATGTCTTCTTTTGAAAAACCGATTTTTTTAGCCACGCGATCAGCGTGACTAACACGAGAAATACCTTCAATCAATTTATAACTGGGCGCGTCATTGGCAAATTCAACCTGCCTTGGCAAGCCGATTCCCTGACGCACAAAATTATCAACCAATTGATGGTTATGGGTAATTAAGATAGTACTGTTACCTTTGCGATAAAAACCATTCAGCACATTGGCTGATGATTCCATTTTTTCTTCAAAGGTGGTGCCTTCTGACAACTCATCCAACACCACCAAACTTTTAGGGGTGGTCGCCAGAAATATATCTTTGGTTCTTTTTAATTCCGTACCAAAGCGACCTTCGCCATCGTTTAAATGGCTAACTTCTGATACTTGATAAAAAATCCTGTCTGCCACGGTTAACGTTACTGCTTTTGCAGGCACATAACAACCTATTTGTGCCAGCAGTTGAATTTGTGTGATGGTTTTACAAAAAGCCGTTTTGCCGCCGCTGTTAGGCCCTGTTACCAAGACCAGTTTATCGTCTTCCAAAACAAAATCATTGCCAACGTAATCAGGATTTGCTTTGCCTAAAACGGGATTTTTGGCATCCGCCAAATTAATGCGATGATGCTCGCCAGCAATCAGGGTTGGCAACACAACAGGACTGCCAAAGGCATCAGCAAATTTAATAAACGACAGTAATTCGTCCAACTGCCCTAACGCATCCAGGGTTTCGGCAAGATCAGCCGACTTTTTAAACTCATTTCTTAACGGAATAATGCAACTGTCACGATCAAAACTGCCAATCACCGGATAATAAACCAGCAACAAAGGCACAAAGAAAATGGTCGCCGTGGGAATTGCCTGAATGGAAATATTAAACATATCCGTTGGAAAAAAGTGCGCCAAAGCCCAGACACTTGCAAAAAACAGGGTAATAAGTAGCGGCTTAAACATCCGTGGCCTGAAAATAATGGCCGGCGAAAAGGAGTTTTTTCTCTCCTGCTTTGATTGAATACCATTTTCAGAAATATAAGCGGGACCCTCCATTAAAGAATAAGCTCGCGTATCGGCAAACGCTGTTATTTTATCAAACAGGGTTTTTAAATAGATACTTTGTGGTGTCTCGGCAGCTTGAATTTGAGCCACCAATTCAAGCATAAACCGAATACCTCTTTTGTACTGAAGGTAACCGTAACCTTCAATTTCATGCGCTTCTCTGGCGGTACCAAAAGAACCCAGAAATTCTCCAAACAAGAGTAAATAAAAGCTTTTCTCATGGCTGGCGGCGGTTTCAAGAATCTGTTCCAGAGATTCTTTTAGCGCAGAATTTTGCCTTAATTCTTCAACCGCTTCCTGTTTTCCCTTAAGCTCATCAATAGCATCAAGCGGTTGCGTTAACGAACGAAACAACACGGCCTGCCCTATCGTTGTTGATGCATGATTAACCGCATCAAACACTTTATCGACTTCAATGGTATTAAAGGCGCTTTCGTCTATAACACCGACACCGGTAGCCAAGGGCTTGCTGGATTTAACAGTAGGCCAGGCACCTTGCCAGCCTTGCAATATTGTTTCTTTCATGGGTGCTTTAACTCTTCATTAATTGAGGTCGCCAAAACTATATAGTGGAAACTATAGCCCCTTAAATTTTTTGTTCAAGTATATTAATAATCGCGCTAACATGAGCATCAGAATCGTTAAGTGCCGCAATATACCGGTAACGGGTTCCGCCTGATTCCATAAATATGGATTTATTCTCCATGGCTATTTCTTCCAAGGTTTCCAGACAGTCAACCGCAAAGCCTGGACACACCACATCAACTGTTTTGACGCCTTGCCCCGGAAGCTCTTCCAAGGTGCTGACACAATAAGGTTTTAGCCATTCTGCCTTGCCAAAACGGGATTGAAAAACGATCATCCATTCTTTTTCATTAAGGCCCAATTTTTCAGCAATCAATGCCGCCGTTTTATGGCACTGATGAAAATAAGGATCACCCCATTTAGTCAGCGCCTCTGGCAAGCCATGAAAAGACATAATCAACAGTTCGTTTTTGTCCTGTTCACGCCACGCCTGCTCAATGGATTCAGCAACCGCCGCAATATAATGTCTATCCTGATGGTACTCACCGATAAATTGAAACGTGGGCAAATGTCGCCATTGATTAAGCTCTTTGACCAGATCATCATAAATAGAGGCGCTGGTGGTCGAAGAATACTGCGGATACAAAGGCAAAACAACGACATCCGTGATACCGGCTTTTTTAAACTCTCTTAATTGAGTGGCTATAGAAGGCTCACCATAACGCATCGCATAATGCGTGGTAATCCCTTTGGCAACAAGTTGATCAGCGACTTTCCCGGTTAATTCGCGGGTCAGGTAAGCTAAAGGCGAGCCTTTTTCATGCCATACTTTTTGATACGCTTTTGCCGAGCGACTGGGCCTGAAAGGCAACACAAAAAAATTAAGTATAAGCCACCACAAAGGACGCGGCAGGTTAACAACACGGGGATCCCACAAAAAATCCGCCAAAAACCGCCGGACAGCCTTTGTTGTAGGCGCAGTGGGTGAACCCAGATTAGCCAGAATTACACCTGTTTTTTTAGTTGTCATGAACGGCCTATCTGTTAATCAGATTTAAAAATTCCGAGCGCGTGCTAATTTCTTTACGAAAAGCACCCGTCATCACTGAAGTCGTCATCACTGAATTTTGTTTTTCAACACCCCGCATCATCATACATAAATGCTTGGCTTCAATAACTACCGCCACACCTCTGGCTCCGATTGAAAGCTCAATCGCATCCGCTATTTGTTTGGTGAGTTTTTCCTGAATTTGTAAACGCCGCGCATACATATCAATAATACGTGCCACTTTGGACAGCCCCAGCACTTTGCCCTGCGGCAAGTAACCGATATGGCATTTACCAATAAACGGCAGTAAATGATGCTCACACAAAGAATATAATTCAATATCCTTAACGATAACCATGTCTTCCGTGTCAGCAGTAAAAATAGCACCGTTAAGCACTTCTTCCAAGGTTTTATTGTAACCGTTGTTAAGAAATTTGAAGGCTTTGGCCGCACGTTT
>SESA01001823.1_pt1 | contig 10543 bp, 3 predicted proteins | sample 3171451 | NCBI WGS metagenome assembly SESA01 (sample SAMN06051862, study PRJNA518727) | freshwater metagenome | biome: subpolar coniferous forest; feature: holomictic lake; material: water; isolation source: holomictic Lake 227, 8 m depth | place: Canada: near Kenora, Ontario | collected 2013-06-25...
CCTGGCCTAAAGGATTTACAATCAGCATTGTAGAGACTTGAGAGCCAGTACCACACTCATTACTGGGGGTAAGGTAGATCGAATAGTTTATTGGTGTAGTTCCATTGTTGGGATAAACTATCCCCGGAGGTACCAAAAAAGTTGAAGAAGGAGGCGCCCCACCGGGAAACAGCCAGTTATAGGCCGGACTAGTTCCGTAACAATCAATGATATTTGCTGTTGGATATACTGTCCCTCCGGCACAAATTGGGCTGAGTGCATTTATAGTGGCAGAAGGAGGCCCCTTGACAGTAATTACTTTTGTTGCAGTAACCGCGCCGCAAGTATTCTGAAGAGTATAAGAAATGGCGTAAAGTCCAGGTTCATTGAAGGTGAAATCGGCATCTTTCGTGGTTTGTATAGTCCCAGGAAGCCACGTCCCGTTTGAAGTACAGGAACCGGAACCATTAAATGCAACATTCCAGCTATATTGTATGTCTCCACAAATATTTGCAGTAGAGGATGTTCCTATTGCATTCACTTGCAATGGTTTACATCCGGTAGTTGTGCTGGTCGTAAACGTTGGAACAGGTTGAGGACTTATACAAATAGGTAAAGAATAAACAGAATTACCACAGTTTGTTCCTCCAACACTATAATTTGTTGCCGTTAATGTTACTATGAATGCCCCTGCTGTAGTATATTGATGAGTGTTTGACAGAAATGGAGGTAAAATATTATATGTTGTTACAGGCGCAGTGCCGTCGCCGAAGTCCCATGTAAAATTAGTTCCCAATAATGCATCGGGGCCCTCGATATAGCATCCTGCTATTGAGTTATTTAAAAATGTAACAGTTGAGTTTACACACCTTGGTCCATTACCCTGTATGGAAAAATTTGCCGTTGGTTTTTGTGAAATTTTTATACCGTCAACCGTTCCATGTGTGGATGAACATAAATTTGTCGCGGTAGCTGTTGCAATGAACTCGTTATCAATATTTCCACATGATGGGGTATTGTATGTGTGTGTAATTGTAGATATTGGCAATGGATTAGGATAGGAAATCGGAGTCGTACCGTCTCCAAAATCTAAGGTATAGGTAGTCCCTATGGTATTAACACCTCCAAGCGTAATAGAAAAAGTGATGTCCCAGGGAGTACAACCTGTTGTGCTGCCAGCAGTATTAAATTGAACACTTGCCGGATTACTTCCATTGTAAACCTGATATGTTGTAGTAGTTACACACCCATTGACACCAGTAACAGTAAATGTGATGGTAAACAAACCAAACGTGAGATACGTATGTAATAAACCGGGTGGTGAAGGAAAACTCGAAAAAAGGCCAGTATTATTGCCATCTCCCCAATCTATATAATAGGAAGCATTATCTACCAGGTTATAACCAACAGGAGGATAATATCCTACGGTAAGATCAAAAGGACCTGGTGTTGAAAAACAATTTCTAAAGGGAGGATTTGAAGGGATTCCACCTGCCCCTATTCTCTTTAATGTACCGTCGGGATTTGGTTTTATCGTAACGGATAATGAATTTTGATTTGTACAGCCGGTCGCAGTAATAGTCTCTACTACGATAACATTGCCAGAGCCAAATTGAAGCCAATTAACTGTTATTTGATTGGTGCTTTGTCCGGAAATAATATTTCCACCTGAAACATTCCACGAATACGTGCATCCTGGATTAATAGGGGTAGAATAAATTATCCCATTAGTAAACTCACAGACAGATGCAGTTCCGGTTATTATAGGAGTAGGCAATGGATTGACCGTAACCGTTACATTTGATGAACAGGTCCAACCATTAGAAGCTATAACATGAACTGTAAATACAGTGGTTACTGAAGGTGAAACCGTAATAACACGTGTATTTGGATAAGTTCCTGCCGGAATTGATGTCCATGAATATGACCATACACTACTATCAGGTGTTGCAGTGAGAACTGTTGAAAAACCATTGCAAATTGAAACATTCGGACCCGCGTTAACTATGCATTGTGACAAGGTGTCCTGAGGTATAATATTACCCAAAATAAACACAAAGACCATTATTGTTTTTGCCTGATTTTTTAGGAATCCTATCAATTTACGGCCTAGCTGGAGAACATCAAATACAGTTTTCATCCCATTACTGTTTTTAACTCATTATCAACGTACTAAGGTATAAACATTTTTTGCTAAGTTTTTGAAAACTTAACATAAATATTTTATTTGTAAACATATAATACTCATTAATAATAATATGAATCAATAATTTAGAAACAAAACAAATTGATTTTTTACAATATGTAAGGTTGTTTTGTAAAATGAAAATACTAAATCACCCCTGCAATCTGATCTGTATCCATATAACAAATACTTTCAATGCAACACATTTTGTTATTTTAATAACACTGTTGACTTGATGTTTTCAATTTATACTAAAAACAGGGTTAAAAGGTACATTTTTCAGTACAATATAAAATGAAACTAAATTAGAGTCAATTAACACCGATCAATTCAATTATCCTTTTTATCCCTGAACTACATTGATATTACGATCATTAAAAATCGGGAGTTCCGCCCCCCACGGTGGAACTCCCGAATCATCAGAAGTTGATCTTCTCTTCAGCTTCTGAAATGCTTGCATCGAACGATGACTTGAGAAAATCTATTCCCTTTTTAACTCGGGGGTGAAGCCGGTGGTAAAAACATTCCCGTCTGAGTCGTTCAGCCGCATAGAGCAGTTGAAGTCGTTGGATGCTGTCTGGAACCTTTCCAGTTCGCTGCGGGTCTGCGGAAATTTCGAGTTGAATAAAGTGTGGTGGGCTTTTGCTCCCTATTGGTGCGAAAAGTTGCTAGAAATGAGCAAAGTAGATGAATTCCTCGCTATTGCTCTGCTGCAATAGAAAAACCGTTATTTTCATTATATGGCTTTTCATCCGGGTCATTTTTAAGGTCTTTCATCAATAAATGGAAGAACTGACCTACCACATAATTCGCCAGGCCTTTGTCTTTTGAAAGTCTGTTCATGAACTCAATGGGAGGTTCCGCGTTTTTAAGGAGCGCCTTATCAATACTCTCCCTAAGCTTCATTCTTTTTACATCCTCAATATTATTGGCACGCAGGCTGGCCATTAATCCTTCGTCCGCCTTGAGTGACACATACATTTCCTTCACTACCTTGTCATCTTCACCAAGGTTAACTGCATATTTATCATTGATCTCTTTAACGATTACTTCCAGAACATCTTTTGGATCTTGTTGTTTGCCTTTATGACCGTCGCCCTGGGGATTTTCAAGGATGGCATCTTCGGGTTTCAGGATAATGCTACCGTTTTCCTCCTCCTGAATTTTAAATTTGTCCATGTCAACCATTTGTGTAACCTCCAATGGCAGAGTTTCCTTTTCATAAGGCAGATATTTGAATAGTAGCTTTGTGAACAAATAGAACTTTTCAAGGTCCGTATCGATGAATGTAATGATTTGAGAGATAAATGAATACTGGCGAACATATTTATTGATGCTCTTTCTGAATTTGTCCTTCTCCTCCGGTGTAAGTGGAATGTATTTTTCGTCAACGATCTTTTTAAAGAAAGGTGAAAGCACTTCTGATTTTACCTTTCTGCGCACAAACATTTCAATGAACCAGGTAACCTCTTCCTGAGTAAATACATCTGTTTTTTCAATCTCATATTTCAGATTATAAAGTTTTTGTGGATCAGTTGCCTTGTCAAGCGTGGTACTTTGATAATAGTCCTGGAAATCGTGTTGTATATCTTCCTGTTTATTAACAAAGTCAATGATGAAGGTATCCTGCTTCCCTTTTGGTTTTCGGTTCAGCCTGCTCAGGGTTTGAACAGTTGCAACGCCACCCAGTGCTTTATCTACATACATCGTATGTAGAAGAGGTTGATCAAATCCTGTCTGGAATTTATTGGCAACGATCAATATTTCATACCCTGGCTTTTTAAATTCTTCAGCAATGTCCTTAACCTTCGGACCATTCATATTTTCTTCGGTGTATTTTTCAAGGTCTAATTCAACTGTACCTGAGAATGCCACCAGCACTTGAATGTCAAACCCCTGCTCCCTGATTATTTTCTCAAAGGCCTTTTTGTACAGAACTGCATGTGCCCTTGAGCAAGTGACCAACATTGCTTTTGCCTTTCCGCCAATTTTATGAATGGTTTTATCCATAAAATGGTTGAGCATGATATGGCTCTTCGTTCCAATGGCAAATGGATCTTTGTTTACTGCATTAATAAGCAATCGTTTGGCTTTCAGTTTTTCAAAAGCTTTATCGTCTTCAGCTTTTTCATTTTCAATCAATTCAAAATAGGAGCTTTTGGTTACATAATTATCCAAGACGTTTAAAATGAACCCTTCTTCAATCGCCTGGCGCATGGTGTACTCATGGTAAGCGCTAAATCCCGATTTCTTGGAAGCATCCGGGATGCCAAATAGTTCTAAGGTTTTGGTCTTAGGTGTCGCTGTGAAGGCAAAAAAGGAGAGATGAGGCAATTTCTGCCGGCTTGCCATGATTTTTTCCAATGCAGCCTCAACAGTATCTTTGGGTTCCTCATTTTCATCATCCTGGTTAATGATGTTCTTCAGCGCTTCATCGGTTGTTAAACTGATTTTCAGATCTTTTACATTCTCACCGGTTTGACTGCTGTGGGCTTCATCAACAATGATGGCAAAATGTTTTCCATTCAGGTCAGCCACTTCGCCGATGTAACCAAACTTCTGCAATGTGCTGATGATGATTTTATCCCCATCGGTCAAGGCTTTTATCAGTTGTTTACTGCCCTTGGTGATGGTCCTTACAGTCCCATTGATTTTCTCAAATTGCTTTATCTGTTTTTGCAGTTGCTTATCCAGTACAATTCGGTCGGTGATTACAATGATGCTGTCGAATATGGGCTCCTGGTTGTCGCCAAATAGGTTGGAAAGTTGATGAGCCAGCCATGCAATGGTTTTGCTCTTTCCGCTTCCTGCGCTGTGCTGAATAAGGTAATTATGACCTGTGCCATCTTGCCTGACAGAGATCAATAATTTGCGAACACAATCCCGCTGATGATAACGAGGGAAGATGGTTGTGACCTCTTGGGTCTTTTCGTCCTCTTCATAGAAGATATAATTGTTCAGCATCTCCAGCAAACTATCTGCTAACAAAACCTCTTCCCATAAATAACTGCTTGCAAATTTTCCGGGGATGACCGGATTCCGGGTATCCCGGTTGAATGGCAGAAACCGGGTGTTCCCATTTTCCAATTTAGTGGTCATCAAAGCGGTGTTGTTATCCACCGCAAAATGAACCAGACAGTTTTTCAGAAACGTATCCCGACTCTCCCTGCGCTTGCTGTATTGCTCCACCGCATGCGTTACGTTTTGCCCTGAGAATTCATTCTTTAATTCCATCGTAATTATAGGAATACCATTGATGCCAATGACCAAATCCAGGCTCTTGTCGGGATATTGGGTGCTGTAATGAAATTGCCTGATCAACGAGAACCGGTTGGCTTGGTATTTCTTCAGATGTTCCGGATTTAATCCCGATGCAGGCTTGAACCATATCAGGTTAATTTTGGCGCCCTGCAATGTAAAACCTTCCCGGATCAGATTCAGAACACCCCGTTTGTTTCGCAGTTTTGCAAATTCATCTGCCACAGCCTCCATCGGATCTGCCGGAAACAGTTTTTCTAATTTACGCCAGATATCAGGTTGCGAATCACGGATAAACTGCTCCAATAAGTATTTGTCCAGGACGTATTCTAAATCAACGTCGTCACTGTTACGCACCGAATAAAGAGTACTTCCTTTCAGATAGTCAAATACGGTATCTTCAAAATTTATTTCCTTTAATCCGTTCATGCGTTATTTTTTTTTGCGTTTCCTGATTTGACTTTCGATTTCTTTTATCTCTTCCAAGTCGTTCTGGTCGGCACTGAGGGCTTCATATTGTTTTCGCTTTTGATCAAATTCTTCATATATATTGCCCACAATGGCTTCCATTTCTGAGCTGGAAATTGTTCCACTCCCCTGAAGAATATTTTTGTTTTGAAAATTCAGTAATTTGTCTACATTTTCTTTCCAAAATGCCAAACGAAGATCCTTTCTTTCTTTTACTGTTAATTCAGCAGTTTCAAGGAAAATCACAACGAGCCTGTTCAGTGTATCAATTTCATCTTGGGACAAATAGTTCTTTGCAATAATTATATCCTGTTTCCTTACTATTGCGCCTTTCCATGAAGTAAGACCCATGTTTTCTTTTTCAGCAGAAGCAGAGGCCACGATTATTTCTGCGGCTGTTTTCCCTGTAACTGCAAATAAAAGTTTGTTTTGTGTTTCGGCAAAAAACATTTGAGTTGCTTTGTCGGTGGCATCATAATCGCTGGAAAGAGCAAATAAATCGCGCACTTTTTGGTAAAATCGCTTTTCTGATGCACGAATATCCCGTATGCGTGCCAAAAGTTCATCAAAGTAGTCGGGTCTTCCATCAGGATTTTTCAAACGTTCGTCATCCATTAAAAAGCCTTTGACCATGAATTCTTTCAGGTTCCGGTTTGCCCAAATCCGGAACTGGGTACCACGTTTACTCTTTACCCGGAATCCTATTGCTAAAATCATTTCCAATGAATAGAAAGAGACATTGTATTCCTTGCCGTCAGTTGCAGTTGTTAAGTAATCCTTAATAACTGAAACTTCTGCTAACTCTCCTTCTTTCAGTATGTTGGATATGTGCATGCTGATATTTGGAATGGAGGTGTCAAAAAGTTCGGCAAGCTGGTTCTGGTTCATCCAAACCATTCCATCTTTAGCAAAAAGTGCCACACTCGCTTTACCGTCTTCTGTTTTATAAATGATTATATTCTGCATATCTTACTCGGTTTTACTTTCAGTTTTCCAATTGTATTGTTTTGATCCCGAAATCCAGTTCGGGATCAAATTGTTGCTGAACAACTAACTTGAAGTCTTTCAGACGGTTATCAGTTATCACCGCGTAACCGTTTTTGGCAAGTTTTGCCGGGCAATGCCCGAATTGGTTAAATCGTTGCTCATGGTTTATTAATTTTCTGACGTCATAGCTATCGGCAATTGTTTTGTATCGTGTTTCCTGTTCTTTGGGTGCCAATCTCTCACATCTATTTTGCCCGTTACCGCCTGGCTGATTAACGAGGTCCGGTATTCCTGCATTAATTCTGTCTGCTTTTGATATTTGGAGATGAGGGTATCCATTTCAGCTCTGTAATTATCGAGATAGGCAATAATTTCTATTTGTTCTTCAACAGGTGGTAGTGGAATACGGTAGCGTTCTACATTTTGAACATTTAAATTTCCTTGTCCACCTGCAACTACAGTACCTTCATGATTTAGCTGATAGCAATACTCTGTATTGAAAAAATAAACAATATATTCACCCAAAAATTGCTTATTCGGCCTGATGTGGGTTAAACTCACATAAACAGAAAATTCCAAATCTGTATCAATAACGCAGGCTTGCCCGATTCCAGCACCGACTCTTGTGACTAATACATCACCTCTTTGAGGCTTTTTATACTTGGTAAGCTGTTTATGTAAAGAGGGTTTGATGTAATTATAAGTTGACAAATCCATTCTGAACGGACGACAGTTTTGAGCAGAAAGAAATGGCACCCCCTCGCTTTCATCAACATATTCAGGAGTAGCGGCAACTCCACAGGTTAGAATGGAAGTAAGACTTTTAAATTTTCTAACATCCCAATGTTCCGGGATTTCTGGAACATATTTAATATCTGTTGGTTTTAATCGTACTTTGGGATTAATTCCTTTAGTAATTGCATCATTTATTTTAAAATGCAGTTGTTCCCTCAACAACTCAATTTGCTTTTGGCGGTTGCCGATGAAGCGGTCAATCTGGCCGGTTTTGTGATCAAGAAAACGGACGATGGAATTTTGTTCCGGCAAGGAGACTTTTGGTAATATTACATTGGATAAATTAGGAATTGTTATTGCCACGAAAGTTGTACCAGTAGAAACTTTGTTTAATTCATCTTTTAAGATGGAAAGTAAATAATACAAAAATCTAAGATTATTTTTTTTAGCTCTTATGGCACATAAACCTCGACCAATGCCATAAGTTTGGTCTGATACATTTAAAGCTCCAACTGGAGCTCTTACAGACAAAAGTAAATCATCTTTAACAGCAGTTTTATTTGCCCTTTCGCACCAGTTTTTAGGAATTGGATGATTCTCCGAAAATTCAGCGTTACCTTGTAAAAACGGAAGTCCTTTTTCGAAATCTGTTACATCTTTTGATTCAGGGGATTGCCCCATAATCAAAGTATCCGTGAATTTAATTTTTATAGTATTCCAAGCATGTGGAATTTCTCCCAGCCATTCCACTCCGCTTGGTTTGTATACCGGATATCTTCTCATTCCGCAACTTCTTTAATTTCTTCAAGCAAGTCCTCGGTCTGCAATTCCAGGTCTTCAATATCGTGCATGATTTCACTCAGTTCGCGCAGGGGTTTGTATTCATAGAAGAACTTGGTAAAAGGTATTTCGTAACCAATTTTATCTTTTTCACGGTCCATCCAGGCATCCGGAGCAAAGGGTAATACCTCCCGTTCAAAATAATCATCAATATTTTCTTTCCATTTGATGCTTTCACTATCGCGCAGGTCGGCATCCTGCAAAGGTTTTTCTTTCCAATCACAGATTCTTCCTTTTTGTAAAGGAATCTCAAACGGGTCGGCAAAAACCACTTCGGCTGCCTCATCCTTTTCGCCCAGGGTGTCACGGTACATTTTCAGCAATGCTTTGCCTGGTTGGCTTCCGAATAATTTTGCAAACACAATAAAGAAATAGGTATCATTCATTTCTCTTGGCTTACCAATAAAACCAGCAAGCGTTTTCAGGATTTTATCCTGGATTGTTTTTCCTTTCGCAATATCAGCTTCAGCGGAATTCTTCTCTTTCTTTTTACTGGTTGCTAATTCAATGAACTTAGGATGAACTTTGAGCGCTTCAATTTTCTCGTTGGTTATCTCATAAGACAATCGTAACGGTCGCTCGACAATCACTTTCGTATATTTAAAATCAACAACATCGAAGATCTTGCTTACATCAACCATTCGCTTGATCTTTTCGCCCGATTTGTGGGGGTTTTCTTCTTCCAATTCAATACTGTGTTCCCGGTAGGCTTTATAAATGTCGGTGATCAGGATGATGCCGTCATCACTGATTTCATATTGCTTTTTCCCGAGACTTTTGATTTTTTTGGTAAACTTTGAATGAACGGCGTTGATCAGTTGCACTTTGCCACGTCTGCCTGCCGGTTTGTTATTGTTTAAAATCCACACATACGTGCCGATGCCTGTCCCGTAAAACAAATCTTTTGGCATGGCAACGATGCAGTCAAGTAAATCATTCGGGTCGTCCATGATCCAGCCGCGGATATTGCTCCATCCGCCACCGGCATCACCATTAAATAAGGGCGAACCATTAAACACAATGCCGATGGTACTTCCCTGTGGGTTCATTTTACTGATCATGTGTTGCAGAAACAAAAACGAACCATCGCTCACATCGGGGGTTCCTGCACCAAAACGACCAATGAATCCTTTTTCTTCGGCTTCGTTTTCAACAAATTCACGCATGTTTTTCCAATCGTCGCCAAAAGGCGGGTTGGTGAGCATGTAGTTGAAGGTTTTTCCGATCAGCCTGTCTTTGGTAATGGTATTTCCGTGCTTGATATTCTCTGCATCTTCGCCTTTCATCAATAAATCAGATTTGGCGATAGCGTATGTTTTTTCGTTTATCTCCTGCCCATAAACCCAGACATCAAGATTTTTATTGATCGATTCCTGAAGATAATCTTTAGCTGTGGTAAGCATTCCACCCGTTCCGCAACATGGGTCATAAATATTGATACCGGCACCGGTTTTTTTAAGTTTCTCTGTTTCATTGGCAAACACAAGGTTTACCATCAGCCGTACAATTTCCCTGGGAGTAAAATATTGTCCGGCCTTTTCATTGCTTGTTTCTTTCGATTTACGGATGAGGATTTCAAAGATGGTCCCCATATCGTGATTGCTGACTTTACCCGGGTGCAGATCAATTTTAGAGGAAACAAACTCTTTTGTAACAATTAAAAGAAGGTCTTTGCGTAACAGCGTTTCGTAAATAGGCGATAAGCCTTTTTCCGGACCGCCGCTAAAATTGAGCAGGATATCCTTGATGTTCTCGCTGAAACCCTTCAGGTATGCATCAAAGTTAACACCAATATTATTGATGTCTTTTGTAAGACCAACCAACGTATAATCCGATTTGTTGTAAAAATTCTGACCCGAAGCCTGCTTTAAAAGCTGGTCGAGTACTTCGGCTGTCGCCTTATCTTTGAATTTATCGTTGGCTTTTACTACATTTTCATGGGTTCCTTCCAAAACGCAATCAATGCGTCGCAATAAAGTAAAAGGAAGAATTACGTCTTCGTAGTCTTTCTCAGCGTATTCATCGCGGATATGCTCTTTAATTCCCCAGATGAAATCAGATATTTCGTTGTGATTTACCATTTTATATTCT
>SESA01001825.1_pt1 | contig 10542 bp, 12 predicted proteins | sample 3171451 | NCBI WGS metagenome assembly SESA01 (sample SAMN06051862, study PRJNA518727) | freshwater metagenome | biome: subpolar coniferous forest; feature: holomictic lake; material: water; isolation source: holomictic Lake 227, 8 m depth | place: Canada: near Kenora, Ontario | collected...
AAAACGTCGCAAAGGAAAAACAATAAAGAAAGTCGTCAACGACGTCCCACAAGACCAGTTTGACCTACGCAGCAAAATCCTCACAGACCCAATGTGGATCTACGAGAACCTACTAGACTTCCACCCATGGTCCAAACAACTAGAAGTTCTAAAAAGCGTCAGAGAAAACAAACGCACAGTCGTACGATCCTGCCATGGTTCAGGCAAAACAGCCGTTGCTGCAGTTGCGGTTCTAGAATTCATGCTTCAAGGGCCATGTCGTGTAATCACCACCGCACCAACATGGTCACAGGTTGAACAACTTTTGTGGCGCGAAATCGCGCAACGACACCGCAACATTCAACCCGCTTTTGGAAAACTTTTCAAGACACAACTTGAAATTGCACCAGACTGGTTCGCCATCGGGCTATCAACCGACACACCAGAACGATTCCAAGGACACCACGCCCCACGAATGCTCCTAGTCGTAGACGAAGCAAGCGGCGTAGACGACGCAATCTACGAAGCATCAGAAGGATTCCTTACCGCAGAAGGATCCCGCGTCCTCCTAATCGGAAACCCAACACGCACAACAGGAACATTCTACCGCGCATTCAAACCAGACTCTGGGTGGCACCGAGTCCACATCAGCGCCTTCGACTCCCCCAACTTCACAGGAGAAACCGTCCATTCTGACGCAGCACGCGCACTCGTAACGCCAGAATGGGCAGCAGACGCGGCAATCCAATGGGGCATAGACTCTCCAGCCTATAAGATTCGCGTACTAGGAGAATTCGCAGAAACAACAGGACGCCAATTCTTCCAATTCATCCAAAATCTTGTACATACAGAACCACGAAAACGCGGAAGAATATACGGACAACCCGTACGCGGAGGCAACCTGCGCTTCCTAGAAGACACAGCAGGACCAATCAAAATATGGCACCACCCACAAGAAGACAAACGCTACATTGTATTTGCCGACGTCGCCGGAAGTGTCACAGAAGACACATACCAAGCACGAATATCAAACTATGAAATCACCGACGGGTCCGACTTCTCCGCCGCAGTAATCATCGACGCAGAAACAGGACAAGTATGCGCCGAATACCACGGAAAACCAGCCCTAGACGAATACGCAGAAGACCTAGCACGCCTATCTCACATGTACAACAAAGCACTACTAGCAGTAGAGCGCAACAGCGTAGGACAAGCCGTACTACTCATGCTCACAACAACATACGCCTACCCAAACCTATACCGACCCCGACACGTAAACAGCACACGCCCCGACCTAGACAACAAAATTGGTTGGGTCACAAACCAAGCAACACGCCCACGAATGCTCAGCGCACTACAAACACAAATTCGTGACAACCCCAAAACAATAACAAGCGAACGAATCATCGACGAATTAAAAACATTCGTCTACGACCGACGCGGACGCGAAGGAGCCGACCACGGATGCCACGACGACCTCGTAATGGCACTAGGCGGCGCATACGCAGTTATGCAAGAAACAGAATACCGACCAATCAACCTTCGCCCCCAACGGCGCACAAGACAAACCAGCACCATTACCAAACGCGCGCCACGTATATGATAAGATTATCTACATGAGCAAATCCAGCGCAACACAATGGGACAAGCAGGCAGCATCGTTTGTTGCTGAACGCAAAAACATTGGCAAAGCATGGATTGCACCCGGAGATAAAAAGCGTTACAACTCTCCCATGATTCAAGACCATATGCGGAAAATGCAAAACGAAGGCGCACGCGAAACCGCAAGCAAAACAAACATGACTAAACGCGGAAACCCGCTAGTTATCATCGCCAACGAATCTACACCCAACCCCGCTAGGCGAATGAAACTACTCATTGCCGTAAAAAATAATTCTAAGGCAAGCAAGTAAAAATGAGTAAACCGCTTCCGCATATGGGTTTTGCAAAACTTGTTGGAAAACTCAAGAATAAGCACGTTCAGAATCCGGCTGCTCTTGCCGCGTATATTGGTCGAAAAAAGTATGGCGCAAAAACATTTCAGGAAATGTCTGCGCATGGACGACAAGTTGCTAGCGCAAAACGCAAAGCAGATTATATCAAGAACGAAAATAGTAATCCAAAACACGAGGCATCCGAAGGAAAAACCGTCGTAGCCAAAGAAAAGAAAATGGGAATTCCCCACTAGGAGAACGTATGGATACGAACGCATTTAATCCAAGTCCGGCAAACGCAATGCCAATTGCTGGTGGAAAGCCGGGACGCCCAAAGCCTTCTCGCGGTGTTCCCGGTGGTATTGCCAAGCCTGGTCCAAACCCCGGTAATGTAGTTCGCCCCGGATCCCGTCCTATGCCTAATGGCGGCAAGCCAGCACCCCAAAAGGGTGGCGGAATGGGTGGCGCAGTGGGTGGTACGATGGGTACAATTGGACAGCAAAACACAAATGCTCGCGATAATTTTATGAGCATGATGAAAAAGAAGAACGCTAATGCTGCACGCCCACTCGCTGGTGGTGCTCCCACCGGAATGGTGAGTGCATCGTGAGGCCCGCACAAGGTGGAGGAGAAAAGCGAGAGCATCTTCTCAATAATACTTTTGCAAACAAGTCCATGAGCGCAATGCCTAAAATGGGAACAATAAAGCCTTCTAAAAAGGTTATTAATTTTATGAAGAAGTACGGCAAGTAGAATGCCGATGCTTCCACAATCCCCTCCAAGTGCTGCTCCTGCACCACCAATGGGTGGCGATGCGACTCAGGCTCCCGCTGTTCAGATGATGCCAGTTCTCGCTATGCTTGCACAACAGCAAACTGGTGCTATTCAGCAACAGCAGCAGCAGGATCAGGCGCTAAAAGAGGCTATGCGTCAGCAGATTCTTAAGTTGGTAAGTATGATTCCAACACTTAATCCGGCTGGTCAGGCTGCAGTTGTTACGCCGATGCCGCCAAGTATGGGTCCACAAGACGCTCAGGGTCAAATGAGTGGTAATGTTCAGCAGGATAATACGTCTGGCGCGCCATCTGGCGCTCTTCCCCCAATTGGAGGCTGATAATGCCGATTAATAACTTTGCGCAGAGTGACGGAAGTGTTATCGCACCATATCAGCGTGCCGTAACGCTTACCCCTAGTGATTCGACGGATCTTGTTGAGTTTTCGCGTGGACTAAATGTTTATGCCACTGTAAGTCCGACTACCGTTAAGGTCATTATGCAGAATGACACGACTCCCGTAACTCTTCAGTTACAAACGGGAGTCATTTATCCATTGCGCGTATCGCGTGTGTATGCGACTGGTACCGCCGCGACAGCGATTATTGCTCTATACTAAAATTGTGATTGAGGGCGACCAGACTAAAACTCTAACGCGCTTTAATAAGGCGTTTTCTGCTGCTAATGCTAATCATAATCAGCGCGTACTGAAGTATAAGAAGTGCGACGATGCGTACAATGCTGTTTTGAAGCCAAAGGATGATGATTGGCAGTCTGATCTTCACCCTCCATACGTGATGCAGATTATTGAACTTCTTGCTTCAAATCTTATTGACGATAATCAGAAGGCTAAAGTTGTTCCAGCCGAACCGTCGAATGCGGCAATGGCAGAATTGCATGAGCACCTTCTCAATCAGCAACGCGAGGCTGATAGGTATAACGAAAAACTTGTTCCTTTTGTTTTGCAAGCACTTATTCGTGGCATTACCGTTGGCAAAGTTACGTGGCACGAAGAATGGCGTAAAACTAAATTTAAGAAGTTTACCCCCTCGCCATTTGGAGGGGATATTGGCAAAGTTGAAGAAAGTCGATATCCGTATCGCCAGCAGCCAAGTTTTGTAGTCATTGACGCAAAACAATTCCTTTGGGACCCATCGGCTCATTCGCTTGACGATGCTACTGAATGTTTCCATATCACGTACGAAACAATGAGTAGCATTAAAAATAGTGGCGTTTACGAAAATGTTGACAAAATTATTTCTGGCTCAACACCCTCATCCGTTGATGGTGATATTAATAAGCACAAAGGTCGCGTAGAAGTAATCGAATGGTGGCACCGTGATGGTGATGAGGTATACCTCACAACAGTCGCTAACCGGAGCGTCCTTATCCGTAATGAGTGTTCACCATTTTGGCACGGAGAATTCCCTTTCGTTGTCGCTTCACCAATGCCTTCACTATTTGAAGTTGGCGGGCATAGCGTTGTAGAAATGGTTGCTGATATTCAAGCGGCTATTTGGGAAATGCAGAATCATCGCATTGACAACACGCGCTTTATGGCGAACGCCGCAATTTTTGTTGACCCAAGCGCAGAACAACAGGACTTCCGGCTACAGCCCGGTGGTATTCTACGCGCTCGCCCCGATCAGATTCGTCCTTGGCAACCTGATATTAGTATCCTTCAGCCAACAGTTCAGGCAGAAGAACTCCTTAAGGGTGATCTCCAAAACCTGAGTGGTGCTGTCGGGTATTTGAGTGGGGCAACAAATAGTGGTATTGACCAGACAACGGCTACTGGCATTAGCATTATTCAAAATATGGCAACAAAGCGAATTATGCGCATGAAGCAGCAAGTATTGTTTGCACTTAAGCGCGTAGGTGAACAACAGATTTCGCTTAACCAACAACTCCTACCCGGCACTGTTGCAATTAGAATTGATAAAGGCGCAGCCGGACTTGATTGGCAAGCAGCATCGCCAGAAAAACTTCAAGGCAAGTACGAGTATATTGTGGAAGATGCAGCAGAGTCGCTTATTCGCCAAGAACGCAGAGCAGAAGCACTCGCAAAGGCTAACTTTATGACTGCCAACTATATGCTATTCCAACAAGATGGCGTTAATATTGACCTCAAAAAGATTGTGGAAGATGTTACCGAAGCATTTGACGAGGACCCTCGCAAATACCTTAAGGAAACTCCTCCTCCCGCGTCCCCTCCGCAACTGGTCGGCGGGGCTGGGGCGGCAGCAGCACCGACACCTGACGCTACGGCGTCCGCCACAACGGGGACTCCTCCTGCTGCAGCCGGTGCTGCTGTGCCGCCTCCCAATACTCCCGCTCCGGGTGGTGCATGACAACACTTTTAGATTCCGTACTAAGCATGACATCGTGGGGTGCAGTAGAGGAAGAAGTAAAAAAGAAGAAAGACTCGCTCTTGCACCAGTTAGTGTACGATAATCTTTCCTATGAAGATTATTTACGTCTTAGCAGCGAAATTCGCGGGCTAGATTTTACGTTAAAACTAAAGTCAAGGAGATTGACCAGTGTCTGAAGATGACCTCATTACAGAAGCAATTCGTAACGCCAACGCCGACGAGGATGAACAGGGCGTAGAAGAAGAGTTTGTTGAAGAGTATGCTGAGCCGGAAACTGGCGAAGAAGAGCGCATGTTTGCGGGGAAGTATTCAACTCCCGACGATCTTGAAAACGCTTACCTTGAATTGCAGCGCAAATTCCACGAGTCGCGCCAGCCAGAGCCAGAGTATGAAGAGCCGCAGGCTCCACAGTTTTTTGGTTCGGAGCCTTCTAGTGAGGACGAGTTGGTTTCGTTTGCTGAAACCGATCCGACAAACGCCGCGTTTTGGGTTATGAATAATCAGGAGCGCGTTCCCGAGCCACTTGCTAACGCTGTTCTTGAGCATTGGTGGACGCAGCGACCATGGGAAGCAACACAGTTTTTTGTGGAGCAACGGATGTCTTCTGAGCGTGATGAAATCACTGGCCTTACGCAACCCCTTATGGAGCAACATGAGCGCGCAGTAATGACTGATGCGTACGACATGCTCGTAACAAACGTCCCAGATTACGATGAATATCAGGATCGCGTAGAAGAATTTATCGATACGCATGACGTTTCTGGAATCCTTGCCCCCGGAGCAGAAAACGATCCACTTGCTCTTTCCGAAGGAATTGGTACAATTGTGGGGATTATTAAATGGAATGAGTACCAAAACGCCATGCGTAATCAGGGGATGATTATTCCCGAAGAAGATTCTACTAACGGTTCTCTTGTTAGCACAAAAAACACAGCAAATGCTGATGGTGCTACAGATGGCGATATGGACGAATTAATTCGGAATATGATTCTTAGCGCTTAGACGGGCCGTTTGACCAGAACGACACCCCGGCTAAGGTTTTCGACCAGATAAACAGAAAACCTCTAGTCTAGGAGAAAAGAATGGCTGTTACTATTCTTTCGGGTGTCGTTGATGATTATGACATCCTATCTAACCGCCGGGTCGTTGACATGGATCCGGTTATTCGTTTGCTTGAGCCTGATGAGGCTCCGCTGACGGTTATGCTGGCGAGCATTCACCAGCGTCCCGCAAAGTCCCAGAAGGTTGAGTGGCTGTCGGATCAGATCCTTCCGCGTCTCACGACTCTGGCAAGTGCTGTTCTTATCGGTGATACGACCATTACGGTTGCTTCCGGTACGGGCGCATACTTCCGCGCAAACGACATTCTCCGCCTTTCTAACGGCGAGAACGTCAAGATCACTAGCCTTTCAACGGACGTCCTCACGGTCACTCGTTCGATTGGTGCAGTAGCAGCATCGGCTGTTACGACTGCTACGGACGTTATCAAGATTGGTAACGCTGCCGCAGAAGGCGCAACGCTGGGTACCATTAAGGCTACGCAGCAGCAGACCAACTACAACTACTGCCAGATTCAGCGCGACCCACTCGGGTTCACAAACACGCTGGTCAACAGTGACTTGTATGGTGGCACTGAGCCGCAGTACGAAGCCAAGAAGAAGATGATTGAGCATCGTCGCCAGATTGAGAACACGCTGTTCTTCGGTCAGCGCGATCTTGACACTTCGACGGGTACGACGCCAACTGCATATTGTGGTGGCATTGTTGACTACATTAGTAGCAACATCACGACCGTCGGCGGTTCGCTCACGGAGGCTGGCTTTGCCACGTTCCTTCGTGCTGGCTTCCGTTACGGTTCGCGGAACAAGGTGCTCTTCGCATCGCCGCTTATCGTGTCGGCACTCTCCTCGTTCGCTCAGAGCAAGTTGGCTCCGAACGATTCGGGTCCGGGTGTGAACGACTTCGGCGTGTCCCTTTCGACGTATCGTGGTGCCAACGGCACTAGCGTTAAGATCGTCGAAAAGCGCGACTGGCTTGACTTCTCCACTGCCTCCAATCAGGTTGGCTCGTGGGGCGTGCTGGTAGACATGGACGACGTAATGATGCGTCCCATGCGCAAGACTGTCTTGCTGCCTGATCGTCAGGCACCGGACGAGGATTCGATCAAGCAGGAGTACCTCACTGAGTATTCCATGCAGGTCGGGTTGGAACAGAACCACGCTATCTTGCGTGGCGTTACCGGCTACTAAATAGTAGTTAGGCATACGGGAGTCTCTGGCGCTACAATATGTAGTGTTCAGAGACTCCCTTCTAATTGAAAGAGGACTTGCTTTATGCGATTTGTTAGCCGTTCCGCTAACTATATGCTCATTGCGCGACCAGACGCAGAGTTCGAAGTTTTTGAAACTAACGATGGAGTTATGATTCCTCGTAGTATCAAAAAGCCACCACTCGTTCTGGAGTTTAAGCATGGTATGGCTAGGCCCGATGAGAATTATGCGGCGCTAATGCATTGGCAGGGATCGCCAACATCGCGAACCGACCCGGAGCGAGTTAACTCCGTAGGCGTTCCCGTATCCGGCGTATTTGGAGCAATCCCGTATCAGCGTGGCGTAAGCATTCAGGATGGGGCTGGACGCATTATGGGCGTCAGCAATGCGAATCGTCCAGACTTTAGTTTTAGTCTTTACGATACGGAATGGCTTGATGATCCGAAAGACAAGTCTGACGCAGAAACCGCACTGCTTGATAACTCTGACTTTAACTTGTGGTACGTCAAGGTTGACGCAGTAGAAGTTCCGGCACCATGGCCGAACTATTCCAAGGTCAAAGCAAAATCTGGTGGGACCGTTGCCGGAGAGATTGCACGCCGATGTTCCGAAGATGGTTATGACGCAAATCATGTCATCGAATACGAGAAGGCTCACGCAAATCGTACAACCGTTCTTGATGCATTGAATGCACTACTTGCAGAACAGAAAGTTTCCGCAGACGAAGTAGAAGCATTGACGGTACAGGTAGTCTGATGTCCCCTCTTCCCCCGGTAATCGCTCAAGCAGAAGAAGCGGCGGACCTTTCCGCGCCGGGGGAAGAGTCTACAATTAAGTGGTATATCGGGGAAGAAACCTTTGATCGCATCGCCATGGGAATGGTGTGCTCAAATTGTCTAGAACCATTCCCAGCACCACCTAGCATTCGCAACACGAGTCGATGGCGTGAACAGGCCCACGAGTACGCCGGTCTACGCACGCCAGACGAAGTTATGAGCATTATCTCTCGTGGACAATGCCCCGTTTGCCAAACGGAAGTATCCACAGAAATGACTAGCGTTATGCATCGCGGTGCCGATCCGTTTGCGCCTAAACCGATTGAGGTACCCGAATGAGTACATTCGCCCAAATCCGTGACCGTACACAAAATATGGCGCTTACGGAAGATGCAACTACCGCAGGAATCATGGTTAACGATGTTTACCGCGACCTAGTTGTTCAAGCACAACTTAAGTGTACAGTCACAACAATGGCTCTTACCGCTAACGATAATAATTACACGATGAGCGGAGACTTTGGTATCACTGATCTTGGCATGGTCCAATACATCATGTACAAGGGAAATGGTCAGCCGCAAGGATATATTCTTGAACCATCCGATTTGGAAACCGTTCTGCAACTATCATCCACAAGCCCTATGGGTTATGTACGCAAGTACGCATTCCAAGGACTTGACAATATGTACCTCTGGCCCGCCCCTCAAATGGGGACATTGCGTACTAGTGGATCAGTAACGATTGCTGACAATACGTTGGGAATCTCTAAAAGCACTCTGGCAGCAAACGCATTTACCGTATCGAACATTGCCCCATTTACTGGTGGCTTTTACGACATCACAACTACCACTGCACACGGGTTTACTGCAGGCAACTCTGTTTACATGGTTTTCCCAGCGACAAGCAACGGTTTTCTTCTTACAAATACTACGTTCACTGTTGTTTCTACAAGTTCGACGACAGTATTTAGGATTGCTTCTTCGCTGACTATTACGAGTGGCGCAGCAACAGGGTATGTTGGGATTGCCACAACTTACGCTGTCCAATCAATCGGTTTGTACTCGGCTGCTTATCCACTAATCACTCTTGCTAGCGGAACATCGTACTCGTATTGTGCAACTGGTTCTGCTTCATACTCGTTTTCGACAATCCTATCGGGATACGATTCTCTACAGATTTATTATGCCCAAGAACCAACAGCATTGTCTGCTGATTCGGATATCCCCACCAGCGTCCCTAGCCAGTGGCACCATATGATTAGTGTCGGTGCGGCATCTAGGCTTTGTGACGCTGTTGGAGAAGATGTAAACCTGTCCAATGCTCTTCAGCAGCGTTATGGTGTTCTTAATAATCTGTTTATTAATTGGGTGAATAATCGTGAAGGTCGCGGAACACGACTTATGCAACACGGTTATGTGCGTAAAGCCGGATTGCCAATGCATGACAGGAGTGCATACGTTTCGACAATGGGTGCGAAGTAATGGCTTTGGGTTCGCAATGGGCAAACGTATCGTCGTTTTCTGGTGGCGAAGTAAGTGATATTAACTCTAGGGAAATTCCTGATAATGCTTTGCAAAAAGCGTACAACGTAATTACTGATAAGGTTGGACGCCTTGTTAAGCGTGGCCCAATCGTCCCGTACCTTACGACGGCGCAGACTGCTTTTTATGATTCGCTCGGAACATCTGACGATTCCGAATCTGCTGCTATGCAACTTGGATATGGTGCTCGTCTTTCCACTGTTACTTCATCTAAGGTTTGCTTAGATTCTTTTTTTCTTGGAAGCACGTCTGCGGCTATTGCAACAAATGTAGCGACATCTAACCATGAAGTAGGCCAGTATGTAAGCGGAAAAATTGGCCCTTCTTTTAATACATTTGGAATTTGCGGATTTCCAGTTCAAGAAAATTTGCCAACGGTCGGATCTGTTTATAATAATTTGCCTTTTATCTGGTCTGGAGGAGCATCTGCCGATGTGGGTGCATTCCAAACTACAACGGGAAGCGCAACTATTACCGCATCTTCCTCTACCGTTCAGTTTCTTAGCGCTGGGTACGCATCTTTTAAAGCCACTAATATGGTTGGTCAATTCTTTTACGCAACCGTGGGGGCTGGCACAAATCAGTACGAGTATGTTGGGAAAATCATAGCCCAAAATGATGGAGCATTCTCAATTACCGTTAGCCCAACACCCCAAAATACTTTTACCGCAACATACTATTCTCGTTCGACAACATTTGGCATGGGCGGAGCAAACTATGAGACTGGGGGCGGGGCGCGTCCGATGGGCGCATTTTTAGGAACCATTCACCAGAATCGCGTTGTGTGCGTTCCTCAGGCGACAAGTAACTATACGTCTCTATCAGCATTTACTGCGCCAACATTTAGTCCATCTTCTGCTCGCTCCAATACGATTATTTGGAGTTCTATTACAGGAG
>SESA01001826.1_pt1 | contig 10539 bp, 10 predicted proteins | sample 3171451 | NCBI WGS metagenome assembly SESA01 (sample SAMN06051862, study PRJNA518727) | freshwater metagenome | biome: subpolar coniferous forest; feature: holomictic lake; material: water; isolation source: holomictic Lake 227, 8 m depth | place: Canada: near Kenora, Ontario | collected...
ACAGTGCCGTTGCCGTTATGGATGCGGCTTTGAAACCATGATTCACAAGCATGTCGTCGCCTTTTGAACCGACAAGATCGCCCGGAAGCCCGCGATTGGTCTGGGGATTCACCAGCAGGACAACCTGGCGATCCGACATATCGGCTATTGCCGCCACCGCCGATTTCAGACAATCCATGGCAAATGCGATATGCCCACCGTAGAAATTGCCGCTCATAAAAATCTGCCCCGTGTCGGGATCAAAGATCGGATTGTCGTTGGAGCTGTTCGCCTCTATCTCCACCCATTTTTCAATCCAGGCCAGGGCATCGAAGAGAACACCGGCAATCTGCGGGGTGCAGCGCATCGAATAGGGGTCCTGCAGGGCGCCGGGTTCATGGTCCTCGAGGCCGGTCAGGGCCTTCGTCGTTTCCAGGATATTTCGCAGCTTTTCGGCAACGAAAATCTGCCCCGGAAACGGTTTTACTTCACTGATCAGGGGGTGGAAATGATGAACCTTGCCCTTGAAGGCATGAACGCTGAGCGCCGTGGCGCTAATGGCGGCATGGAGAATTCTCTTTGCCCTGACGACAGCCATGACGGCAATCCCCGTCATGGTCGAGGTGCCGTTGATCATGGAAAGTGGTTCTTTCGCACCGTACCGGTAAGGCGTCAATTTGGCCAGCTTGATCGCTTTCAGGGCCGGCATCCGGCGACCTCGGTAAAATACCTCACGCTCTCCCTCAAGACAGGCGGCAATATAGGACATGGGGGTCAGGTCGCCCGAAGCGCCGACGGAGCCCTCCGCCGGAACAACAGGCGTAATGCCAAGATTGAGAAAGGACGCCATTTGCTCCAGAAGCTCGATGGATACTCCGGAGTTGCCCCTTGCCAGGCAGATCATCCGACACAACATGGCCGCCCGCGTCTCCTCGATACCGAGGGGCTCGCCGGTCCCGCAACCGTGAAAGGCGATGGGGCTGACAACTTTTCTGGAGGTCGTCATGACGGAAACCCGTTTGCCGCATGATTTTCCAAATCCCGTATTCACACCGTACAGGGGAACATCGTTTTGCACGGCGGCCATCACCAGTTCCTGTGTCCGCTCCATGCGTTTCACGAATTCCGTATCCCTGCCGACCCTGACACCCGCATCACCCTTGGCGACGGCCGCAATCCGCTCCAGGCTTACCTGCCCGCCATCGACTGCAACAACTTCTTTCTTGCTCATGCTTCCACTTTCAAATGTTATTTCCCAAATGCCTGGGAGATGAGATCCCGCCTTCGCTGTTTGAAGGTGCCCTCTTCCTTTTCCTTCATCATAACCTTCTTGATCAGTTTAAACATCTTGTAACTCTGCGGTTCGTGCCGGTAAAAAGTCTCCCAGGCATAATTGTAGAGTTCCCGGAGCCTCTCCGGCGCCATATTCTTCGGCTGAAATACAACCCGGTCGCAGGTATAATCATTCCAGTCATAGGACAAAATTCTCCCCTCCTGCTTCAGATCGTCAAAGGCCCTGGTATGAGGGAATGGCGTCAGGATGGTTAATTCCGCAAGGTCCAGGTTCACCTCCAGGAGAAAGTCGATCATCTCCTTGATATAGTCTTCCGTATGGTGGTCAAGACCCAACAGGATCGTCCCTTCCACACCGATTCCATGGTCGTGATAGCGTTTGATGCGATCCCGGATATAATCCGATGTATCGAAGACGGCCTGATAGACGTACCAGGCCCCCGCCTGAGCAGCCAGATCGAGGACCTCGTCGTCATCCTCGATGGGATGGCAGCACCATTTCTTCTTGAGTGGTATCATCTCCCGAAAGAGATCCATTTCCCACTTTTTGTCCTGGGCAAGGGAATTATCGACCATGAAGAGCCGATTATTATCGATGCCGGCAAGCTCTTCGATGACCTTATCGTAAGGCCGGGGTCTGAAGGTCCTGCCCCCCAGGAAACTGACGCAGCAGGGGTAACAGTTGAACCGGCACCCCCGGGAGGCGTGGACAAGATCAACCATCTGCACGCCCTTGTAATAGTAGAGTTCGCGGTTCAATATGGATCTCCTCGCCGGACCGACGGATTCAATGGGAGGGAAATCCAGGAGATAGTCGTAGCATTTCTTCAGACGGTTGTCCCGGAAGTCCCGAAAGACATCCTCCATCCTGCCTTCCGCTTCGCCGAGGAATACGGCATCGGCGTGGAGCATCGTCTCTTCGGCATGGAGCATCGTCGCGATGCCGCCAAAGATGACCTTGATTCCCCTTTGCCGGTACCGGTCGGCGATCTCCCATCCCCGTTTGACCTGGCTGGTCAGCATTATGGAAATGCCTACAAAATCGGGGGAATCATCAAAATCAATGGCTTCCACGTTTTCGTCCACAAATGAGACATCCACATCAGCCGGTATGGTGGCGGCAAAGACGACCGGCCCATGAGGGGGCAAATGGAACTCCGTCTGGCCGTCAAGTTTTCTCCACAGGGGGAAGATCAGCTTAAATTTCATAGAATCGTGTTCCGTGTTAAGTATTAAGTTCTCGTAATAATTAAAACATTCCTAAGTCTACCGTCTCGGCAGAGATCAGTCTCATTTGCAGTGTGTAATCCCAGGATTCATAACCATGCAACTCTACCGTCTCCGGGATTCCATTCTTGACGGAACCGGCCCTGATCCGCCGCCTTAGTTCTTCATGTTCACTGTACGCGTCGATCTCCCAGGATCCATTCCGATAAAGGATTATATCCATGAAGGGATTCTCATTTCCCTTATACCGGCAGATAACGGCTCCGTCTTCAAGGAAGCCGACATTCTCCGGCCGCCCTTCCGGCGCCAGATACATCAGGCGGACATCCTTTAGCATATTCTTTGCGAACTCGGGCTTATCGAAGGGCGGCACCGCCCGATCAACGCGCACCTTCTTATCATAGGCGCCATCAAAAACAACAAAGCCTTCAAGGGTCATCATCACACTTTGCACGGCCGCCGCCTTGGGATCAACAAGGGTGACGCCTATCATGGTTCCCGATGACCCACCCGGCAACACCACTTCTATCGCATGAACAAAACGATAGGGGACAGCGGGATATGGCCGGCGACATTGCTCGATGAGCGCCGCCGCTGACGGTTCCCCAGGTTTGATCACCGGGAGGTGGCTGCACGAAAACAGAAACGACGCCATCAAAAGCACGGCGAATCCATATCTGAGCGGCGGGTTCATCACCATTATGCATCCCGGAATAACGATTCAGCGATCTTTTCATTGACCTGCACATCGTTAAACTCAAAGAGGGTGTAATTTCCCTCATTCTCAAATATCTTCACCGATTTCAGTATGCCCGGCCTGTCTGAAGAAAGAGTGATGACAATGCGCGAGATCATGGCGGCAAACCCCTTCTCCCTGGGGGTCATGATGATCATCGGCTCGTTCCCCTTTTTCAGGACTGCCGTGAAATGTTCATTCGTTGTGAACTGCCCCCTACTCCACTGACCAATTTCCTTCAGAACTACCTGCATCGATTGCAGGGATCCGCTTTTATCCTCCGTAAGGCCCCTGCTGCCCTGGGTGTACCTTCTGATCCCGTCCCTGTTCATCAAGAGAATACTCTTCACCGGGGAGACATATTCCCAGCGGACCGAATCGGGGGACTGGAAATACAAACGCCCCTTTGAAACAAGGGGCCTGGCCAGGATCTTCATGTGCTTCGACTGGGTAAATTGAGCTTTGACGGACTTTATCTTTGCCGATTCCTTCTGAATACTTTCCCAGCTATCCGCCCATCCCAGCAGGAAGACACAGGAAAGAAGAACAGAAATGATGGCACAATATTTTTTGAAACAGTCCATCAAAACATCCCGCCATTGACGGATATAACCTGCCCCGTAACATAAGAAGCATCATCGGAGCAGAGAAAACGGACAACTTTCGCCACCTCCTCCGGCTTGCCGATCCTTGCCATGGGGATGATATCTTTGATTCTTTCCACGGGAGCACCCTTGATCATATCGGTGTCGATCAACCCCGGCGCAACGACGTTGACACGAACACCCAATCTGCCGACCTCCGCTGCGAGGACACGACTCGCCGCAATCAGTCCGGACTTCGCCGCTGCGTAGTTGGCCTGTCCCCTGTTGCCCATAAGGGCCGATGCAGATGATATGGAGACAATAGAACCCTTCTTTTTCCTGACCATCATTTTTACAATCGGCTTCGTCATATTGTAGAAACCCTTGAGTGTCGTCTGGATGACCGAATCCCAGTCTGCCTCCGCCATCATCATGAACAGGCCATCAGCATTGATTCCGGCATTATTGACCAGAATGCCGATGTTGCTGTGCTGAGTGATAATCTCATTCATGATGGGAGCCGCTTCTTTCGAGTCTGCGACATCGAACCGGATCTTCTCCGCCCGTCCCCCCCTCGAGCGAATCATGTCGACAGTTTCATCGGCCGCCTGATCGTTTGACTTATAGGTAAAGATAATCCCGTATCCGGCTTCGGCAAGTTCAATCGCTATCGCGCGGCCGATACCGCGACTGCCGCCAGTCACCAGGGCAATCTGCTCTTCGTCCATGATATCTCTCTCCCTCATAATATTTTTTCTTCGTCAATTTCACGGAACACCTGAATTTGGACACGGCACAGCGTCTTTGCTGCTGCTGTAACCTCGCCATCCAGGACACTATACTGGTCCAGATGATACAGATCTTTAACCGTCGTGATGAGTACCGTATCCAGAGGAATCCGGTCCACAAAAAAATCCGCATTCTTGATGCCGACAATCCATCCCCGCCTGCTGCTGCCCGTTTTAATCCCCTTCTTGCAACTGATGAAAACAGCCGCAGTCTGCGCCACAATCTCGATGAGAGCTATGGGATCGACATAGTCCCCCTGGCACAGGGGCCAGCGATGGGAAACCCTGGCCGAGGTAACGGCGCTTTCCTCGTTTGCGGCTATGACATCATCGAGGAGTTTCATTCTGTTACGGTGGGGGATGAGGGCTTCTATGTCCATCACATTGTCTTCGAGCTTGTCCGTAATTAATCCTTACTGGCTCGCATCCCAGGCAACGTTATTTACGGACAAGCTCATTATTTATTGATATTCAAAACCATTTAATCATGCTATGAAATAGAGCTTACATAAAGGGAAAAACTGAGGGATGTCAAGATTAATTATCGGCACTGCGCTTGCAGTTTTCAGAGGCGAAGTCGTACCTGGGAAAGGTAACTATTTAAATATTTTATGTTGACGAATCCGCTTAGAAAAGACCGTATCACAAATCCGGACTGGTATCGGGAATTCCTCCCCCTACCTGCAGATCAGGACAGAGAATTCATACTCGGAGGCTGTACATACAGAGAGATCCATCGGTTGGCAGCGGGCCTTTATCACATCGCCAAGTCTTCAAATGTCATCAGACCGACAATCTGTCTGTGTAGCGACGACAAGGCCCTTCTTGCTGCGGCGCTAATCGCCTCTCTCAGCAGCGGAGGACCACTCCTTATTCTGCCCTATGCCCGCTCCCGTCAAGCCCTTGAGGAAGTTATGGAAGCCCTTTCTCCGACCTTTTTTTTGGGCGACGGCTCAGGCGATTTTCCGCCCGGACCGCGTGTAATCGACACCGCGGCAATTCCGATCCAGGGCGCCGTTCCGACCGATTCTATTCGTGATCCCGACGAACCTTTTCTCATCCTGTTTACAGGCGGCTCTACGGGGAAACCGGCAATTTGGTCCAAGACGCCACGGAATATGCTTGCCGAGGCCCGATACCAATCGGACACATTCGGCATCACGAAAGACGATTTGTTTCTCTCAACAGTGCCTCCTTACCACATCTACGGTCTGCTTTTTTCCGTACTGATTCCATTGGTCAGCTCCGCCCGTGTTCTCCCTGGAATCTATACCTTCCCCAAAGAGATCCTTTTAGCCGCAGAGGAACATAAAGCAACCCTTCTGGTCAGCGTTCCCGTTCATTTTCGGGTCCTGAAAAATGATGCCATGCAGCGCTTCCATCTGCGGATGGCCTTTTCGTCGGCGGGGATGCTGGAAAGGGAGGATGCCCTCTATTTTCGGCAAAAAACAGGGCTTGATGTTATCGAGGTTTATGGCTCAACGGAAACGGGAGGTGTGGCAACAAGGCGCCGTTTGCCGGATCAAGAATCATGGGTTCCCATGGACCCTATCGATTGGAGGATTCGTGATGGGAGCCTTTGCGTCCGGTCAGACTTTCTCTCTCCGACGCTTCCCCGGGACGGCGACGGTTTCTTTGTCACCGCAGACTGCGCTGATCCAGACGGAGATGGCCGCTTCATCCTGCGCGGCAGAGCGGACGATATCGTCAAGATCGGCGGGAAGAGGGTTGATGTGGCTGCCATTCAAGCCAAGCTGAAGCAGATACCCGGCGTTCATGATGCCGTGGTCATAGCACTTCCCGTAAAAACGGGGAGGCAGAATGAACTGGCCGCTCTGGTCGCGACCCAACTCGACATAGTGGATCTGAGGCGCGGCATCGCCGGGATCAGCGAAGCCTACGCCGTTCCCAAGCGACTGGCCATTGTGGAAGAGATACCCATGACACCGTCGGGCAAGTATGACCGAGCGGAAATAGAACGAATTCTTAGAACAGGAAAGAATAGAGGGTAAACCCTGGACAAGCTTTTATGATTCGAAGGAAAGTTGCCAAATACCTTGCCGGGAAAAAATATATCCGCGAGATACTTGACAATCCAACGGATCTCAGAGAATTCAAAGAGCGTCCAACGCCGCGGTTGATTGCCGGATTGATTTTGATGGGGTTGAGTTATGTTATCGGCTGGCCGGCAGTGGTCGCTTTGAGCTTTCTGGCAGTCTGGTTCAGGGAACCGATGATCGCCGTCATCGGCGGTCCGACGACCTACGGTCTCTCCTGTGTGGTCTTTATTGTTGGCGCTTGGCTTGCAGGTGCACCTCACTACATGAGGATACTGGCGAGATACACCCTACAATTTTTCCTCAGAAAGCTACTCTCCTAAATGGAATGCAATCAATGATTACACAATGTTTTAGGCACTTTCACCTTGACGAATAATGACATTTCTTCTATACGCTGTGGCGAAATATCAGGAACTGTCACTCCAACACAAATGCAGGGATTTCTTGCTCGAGATGACAAAAGTAAGAGTGAGGCACGGGGGAATAGTGAGCCGTTGATCAAAATTGAACATCTCTATAAATCCTACGACAAAAAACCTGTCCTCAAAGACGTGACCATCTCAGTCCAACGCGGCTCCATCATGGGACTCCTTGGTCCCAATGGCGCAGGAAAGACAACCCTCATCTCCATCCTCATAGGCGTGATCAGGAAGGACAGCGGAAGCATAACTGTAAACGGCATGGATCTCGACCATGAGATCGGCGCCATCCAATCAAGATGCAGTTACGTGCCCCAGACTCTTGCTTTCTATCCGCGGCTGACAGCCCGCGAAAACCTGGAATATTTTGGCGCCCTGCGGGATCTGAAGGGAAAGAAACTGAAGGAGAGCATGGAATTTTGCGTCGATATCGGAAGCATGCAAGATTTCTTGAATAAACGGGTGGATAAGTTTTCCGGCGGCATGAAAAGGCGCTTGAATATGGCCATAGGTCTCCTGAACAACCCGGAGATATTGTATCTTGATGAGCCTACGTTGGGCGTCGATGCGCAATCAAGGAACTATATCCTTAAGACGATACAGAAGATCAACTGTGAACGGAAAACGACAATCATCTATACGTCCCATTACATGGATGAAATTGAGCAGGTATCCGACGAAATCGCCATTATCGATGAGGGCAAAATCATTCTTCATGGCACCAAGCAGGACATTTTGACACGCGCCGATGCCCTTTGCGGCCATAGAAACCTTGAGGAGCTTTTCCTCAAGCTGACAAACATCAGATTGCGCGACGAAAATTGACCGTATCATCAACAATGATAAAACTATTTTACATTTTAAAAAAAGAATTCTTACTGATCGTTCGGGACGTCCATGCCGTAACTATCCTCTTCGTCATGCCTGCTGTTTTCATTCTGATCATGACCCTCGCCATGAAGGATCTGTTTGAACTTCACAGCACTGTTGTCATTGACATCCTCACGGTAAACCATGACGCGGGAAAACGGTCGGTAGCGCTTTTAAAGGCGATGGAAGAACACAATACATTCCGGTTTCACCTCCTTGATAAAGACACCGTCACGGAGAGTGTTAAAGAGCAGATGCTATCCCGGGACTATAAGTTCGCCCTGATCATCAAAAAGAACTTCTCCGCCTTCGTGAATAAAAAGGGAAAGGATGAAAATCCTTTGGAACTCCTCGTTAATCCCACGGTACCCGTCCAGACACAGCTTGTTTTAAAAAGCACCCTGGACGGAGAGCTGTCGAAGTTGAGATGGGATGCCTTTATCGGTCGTATCGACAAGCTCCTCGCCTTCGCCGGAATCGACAAGAAGGACCTGAAGGCGGACAAACTCAGTCCCATCGACGTCCAATACGTCTACAAAGGGGGGCAGTCTTTCAAGATGCCTACCGCCGTCCAGCAGAGCGTTCCCGCGTGGATCGTGTTTTCCATGTTTTTTATCGTCATCCCCATATCCAACACCTTCATATCCGAAAGAGATCAGGGCACATTCATGCGCCTTAAAAGCATGAATGTATCCAGCTCCTATCTGATCCTGGGCAAGATGATCCCTTATCTTCTGATTAACGCGGTCCAGGTGATTATTATGATTGCCATCGGTGTTTATGTCGTCCCCTTATGCGGCGGTACCGCTTTTACCATTGGAGATTCGATAGCCGGACTTGTATTGATCGCATCCGCCGTAAGCTTCAGCGCCATTTCCGTGGCGCTCCTTATTGCCTCCATAGCCAGAACGACCGAGCAGGCAGCGACTGTCGGAGCGGTCTTGAATATTATCTTTGGCGCCCTTGGCGGGCTCATGGTGCCCAAATTTGTAATGCCCGTGTTTATGCAGAACCTTGCCAATTTCTCCCCGATGTCCTGGGGACTGGAAGGGTTTCTCGATATCTTCCTGCGAAACGGCGGCGTCTCCGATGTCCTGCCCAAGAGCCTGTCCCTGCTTGCTTTAGGGCTGGTCATGCTTGGGATGACGCTTATTGTATTACGAAGGCAAAGAAAGGTCTGAAACCGATGAAGGGTTCCCTTGATGACAGATTGAAGACGGAGCTGAAGAAACTGATCGTTGAAGAGTGTGATCTTACAGTCGATCCGGGGGAAATTGGTGACGACGAGCCCCTATTCGGCAGGGAGGCAAAGATCGCTCTGGACTCCATAGATGCCCTGCAGATTTCGATAGCTCTTGAGAAGAAATACAAAGTCACCATCACCGACAGCAAGGAAACAAGACGGATGATGAGATCGATAAACACCTTTGCCGACTTTATCCAACCGGAGTAGAAATTGAAAAGAAGGGCCTTTATAACCGGAAAGGCGATGATCTGCTCCCTCGGAGATTCTCTCGAGGAAATTGTAGACGCTGTCCGCCATAAGAGAATCAGGCTTGTCCGTGTCCCCTTTACCCTTGCCTCCCTGCCCTATACCAAACCATATTACCTGATAGAACGGAATGTTACGGATAAGCTGCATAACCGCTCCGAAGCGTATTTTTATGAGGTTCTCTTCTCAGCAGTGTCCCGCGCTTTCCTCGATGCCGGCTTGGACAAAACGGAGATCAGGGACATGAACGTCTTCTTCGGCTCTACGTCCATGGACGTCCCCGTGTTTGAGGGCAACCACCGCAAGTCATCTTCAACCGTTTCGGGGATCTTCCTCAAGTCATCCTATGGGTATGGAAAAATCGCCGGCGCCATCGTGGAAAGGTTCGGAATCGGCGGTAACTGCTATTCTTTTGCCACGGCCTGCACCTCAAGCGCCAACGCCTTGCTTTACGCCGCCGCCATGATAGAGGAAGGGGTGATAGAGAGGGCTTTGGTGGTGGGCTACGACCTGTTCAACAACCTCGGGTTTTACGGGTTTGAAGCCCTGAAATCCATTGCCGAGACTGATTACAGACCCTTTGACAGAACCCGTGACGGACTGATCCTTGGCGAGGCTTGCGGAGCGGTCATACTGGAAGGAAAACGAAGAAAGGCCGGAGATTTCATGCACCTTGGCGGAGCGAATCTCTGTGACACTTACAGCGTCACCAGCCACGATGAAGAAGGGTTCGCCGTCGCGGAAACGATGAACAGGGCGCTCAGGCAGGCGGGGATTTCCCCCGGGGACATATGCGCCGTCAAGGCCCACGCCACGGGAACGGAAAACAATGACAGGACCGAGTGTGCCGCCATGAGGGTGACCTTCGGGTGCGAGATGCCCCCCGTGACATGCCTCAAGCCTTTTATAGGTCACACCGTGGGCGCCTGTGGCGTCAACGAGTTGATCCTTTTCACGGAATCGGTAAAGACGGGATTTGTTCCCTCCACGCCGGGGTTTCGGGAAGTGGACGATAAATTGAATCTGACGCCCCTGACGGAAAACATGGAAGCCGGAGAGGGGATATTTATGCTCAACTATTTTGGGTTCGG
>SESA01001828.1_pt1 | contig 10537 bp, 10 predicted proteins | sample 3171451 | NCBI WGS metagenome assembly SESA01 (sample SAMN06051862, study PRJNA518727) | freshwater metagenome | biome: subpolar coniferous forest; feature: holomictic lake; material: water; isolation source: holomictic Lake 227, 8 m depth | place: Canada: near Kenora, Ontario | collected...
CATTGTTTCGGTATAGTGCCTTCCATTTTTTTCATATTTAACAGTCACCCCTTCAAACTGGATGATGTCACCCGGGTAAATGCACTGCGTTTGGTAATCGACTTCCTTCCCAAACACATAGTTGTGGTCCCAGGTAGCACCCAGTAAGTTTAGCGCTTCTGCTGCCACATCCCAGCATTCTCCTCTTCCGACCTTCTTTTTCATATTGGAATTTACAAAGTGAATCACCCCACGGTTCAATGCCGGAATGCTGTCGCAACCGATTGAATCAATTGGTACTGCAGAATAATCAGCAAGATGACCCTCAGCATAAGTGGGGCATAAAAAAGACATTCCGGCTGCGATGAATGTGCATATAAACAGTAATTTCATTGTTAATTGTTTTTAGTTCGACAGTACAAAATATTTTCTTTTGATCACCCAGAATATTACAAACCTATTCGGGGCGGTAACCACCAGGATCGGCATAAAATTAAAGATCATTCCAATGATTCCTGCTCTAGATGCAAGCGGCATATAAAGCACTTTTCGGAGCGGACTCAATCTGGCTTTTTCCTGATTCAAACTTACAGAATAATTGCGATTCATACACGTACCAAATAAAAATCCCTTTGGATATTTCGAAGATGGTACACAGGATTGACTTGAAAAACAAAGCCACCGGATTTAAAGTAAAAAACACATAATACAGAATAATAAATAGTTGTGAATCGATATGTTGAATAATGCAACAGGTGTATATAAAATATACAACTCTTCCAATATATTTGATTAACAGAACGTTACATAAAGTTTTTCGTTAAGATGTTTAATAATTCAACAGTTTTCTGTGTATATTTTATAAACACTCTTGTCTGAGACGCTTGATATACAGTCACATGTAGCCTGTTTAGTCCTTTGGCACTATTATTGAATGGCTTGATTCATTACATAAATAAATGTCAAAGATTATGAAAACCAGGATTTTATTATTTTTCGGATTGTTGCTAATAAGCTTCAGCCCAGTGAGTAGCCAGGAAATTGCTGCCAAAGCCAGCCACCTGCCAGAGGGAACCATCAATGTACTGAGTTCGCCGGATTTATTTAGCCTGACAACAAAATGGGCGGGAGAATACAACCGTTTAAACCCGAAAGTGAATATTCAGGTAACGAAGGGAACGAACGCAGGGATAGAAGCTATGCTGAAATCAGGCACAGGCATTGGCTTCGTTTCAAATGAATCTGATCCCGCACTCCACAGTGAATCAGCCTTAAATATGGTGGTTGGACGGGATGTAATTGTGTCGGTGATGAATGCAAAAAATCCCTTTCTGGACGAAATTAATCAGAAAGGCATCTCCCCTGCAGCTTTCCTAAGGATAATTGAAAGCCCTGAAAAGGTGACCTGGGGTGACATCCTGGGAAACGGGCAGAATGTACCTGTTCACTGCTATATTGTGAACGATGCTTCAGTAATCTCGGGAGTGGAGAATTTTTTAAAAACAAACCAGCATATGGTCAATGGTTTGATGGTGGAAAGCGGGGCAGAGATGACAGCCGCACTGCAGAAGGATCCGAATGCCGTCGGATTTTGCAGGATGGTCAGCATCCTTGATGAAAAAAATAACAACCTGGCCGAAAATATTAAACTGTTGCCGATTGATAAAAACGGGAACGGGAATATTGATTACATGGAGAAAATATATGGCGACCTCCAGTCCTTCTCACGGGGTGTCTGGATTGGAAAATATCCAAAAACTTTATCGGGAAATATCTATGCCGTTTCTGCGATGGAACCCGCCAATGAAAATGAGACCGCTTTTCTTACATGGGTACTCACAGATGGGCAGCAGTTTCTGAATCAACAAGGCTTCAGCGACCTCGTGAGCAGCGAAAGGCACACACAATTGGATAAGTTGATTAGTAAACCGGATACAACGGAGGCCAGTATATATAATTGGTATAATATTCTGAAAGTGACCTTGCTGATAATCCTCTCGTTCGCAGTAATCGGCTTCATAGTGGATATGATGGTCAGAACCATGAGAAAGAAAATACCGGTTCTTCCGGATTCGGCTTCCACACCTTCGCCTTTGTTCGATGAGGATTCAGTGATCGTGCCGAAAGGACTTTATTTTGACAAGACACATACTTGGGCATTTATGGAAAAGGATGGTATGGTAAAAATTGGGATCGATGATTTCCTGCAACATATCACAGGCCCCATTTCAGGAATTGGGATGAAACCTGCCGGGGTGAAGTTAAAAAAAGGAGACCCATTGCTTACCATTCTCCAAAAAGGAAAACATCTGCTTATCTATTCACCGGTTTCGGGAACCATTACTGATTACAATCAAAACCTGTCTACACAATCATCAGCACTCAATGCTGCTCCGTATTCTGACGGATGGGTCTATATGATAGAACCAACAAACTGGTTGAGGGAAATACAGTTTTTAATCACGGCAGACAAGTACAAGACATGGTTAAAAGATGAATTTTCAAGGCTTAAGGATTTTTTTGCAACAGCTTTAACAGTCCACCAACCTGAATATGCCCAGGTAGTTATGCAGGATGGCGGGGTACTGAATGACAATATCCTTGCTGAACTCGGCCCCAAGGTATGGGAAGATTTTCAAACGAAATTTATTGATAATGCACGATAACCATTGATTTATTCAGGAAACATTCATCATCCTTAAACACCGAATTTATGGGAATTAACCGACGAGGCTTTTTTAAACTGTTGGGCGTTGCAGGGGCCACGCTTGCCATTGGAAATGAAACAGGTGCTTCACCCATGGGTAAAAGCGATGTAGAATTCTACGGAATTTTATATGATGCTTCACGCTGTAAGGGTTGCCGGGGGTGCGAATTTGATTGTGAAGAAGCACATAATTTACCTGAACCATTGCCTTCAAACAAGATCGCAGCAATACGCAAAACGGATGAAACCTGCAACACCGTCGTCAATACGTATCAAACAACGAAAGGTAAGGTGTTTATTAAACGTCAGTGCATGCATTGCAACGAACCTGCCTGTGTTGCCGCATGCCTGACAAAGGCCATGCATAAGACGAAAATGGGACCCGTTACCTGGGATGGCAATAAATGCATGGGCTGCCGGTATTGCATGGTTTCCTGTCCGTGGGACATGCCAAAATTCGAATATCACAGTGCAAACCCGAAAATTCAGAAGTGTGATATGTGCTTCAACCGACTAAAAACCGGCGAAAGTCCTGCCTGTGCATTTAATTGCCCGAATGAAGCGCTGTTATACGGAAAACGCAGGGATTTGATTAAGGAAGCACACCGTAGAATATTTGAAAAACCGGATCTTTATTTCGACCACGTTTATGGCGAACATGATGCCGGAGGAACGGGATGGCTTTATGTGTCGCCTGTACCGTTTGAGCAATTAGGCATGAACACATCCCTTCAGCAATCATCCTATCCGGCACTGACCAAAGGGTTTCTGTACAGTGTTCCCTCGGTATTTGTTTTAGTTCCGGCACTCTTATTAGGAATTCAGCAGGCAACAAAAAAAGATTCTCCAAATAACGATAAAGAAGATGAATGACAACTATCCGGTCCCGGTCGATCATGATGGTAAATCCATCTGGAAGTTCCTGGTAAGTGAATTTAAGCCCAGAGGGAAATTCCTGACTCCGTTTAATGTTATCTCGATCCCAATTATGCTTCTGGGTCTGGTACTTATCATCTTTCGTTTCTGGAAGGGAATAGGTTCCATTACAAACTTGACCCAGGAAATTCCATGGGGCTTATGGATCGGGTTTGATGTGGTTACCGGGGTCGCTTTTGCCGGTGGCGCCTATGTGATAACGTTTATGGTGTATATCCTGAACATGCATAAGTACCATTCTATTGTCAGAATCACTGTGTTGAACGGCTTCCTTGCCTATGTGTTTTACGCCGGTGCCCTGCTCCTCGACCTGGGGCGCCCGTGGCATGTGATAAATCCTGTGATCGGAAACAGTTTCGGAACCAGTTCGGTTTTGTTCCTGGTCGCATGGCACTTTCTGCTTTATATGATCGCTCAACTGATCGAATTTTCGCCGGTTATTGCAGAATGGCTTGGAGCCAGGCGTGCCCGGAAGATACTGTCGGGAATGACCATTGCTGCTGTTATCTTCGGGATCACCTTGTCTACCCTGCATCAGTCGGGACTGGGCGCTCTTTACCTGATGGCAAAAGATAAGATACATCCGCTCTGGTATTCCGAATTTATCCCGATCATGTTTTTTGTATCCAGTATTTTTGCCGGGCTTTCGATGGTAATTTTCGAGGGAAGCATCAGCCATAAAGTTTTTTTCAGCCAAATCAGTGAAAAAAATCACAGGGCACAGCGCGGGATAATCCATGGACTGGCAAAAATCTGTGCCGGTGCCATGTTTGCCTACTTTTTCCTGCAGATGCTCGTCTTCATTCACGGGCAGCGCTGGGAACTTTTAAATACAGGGATGGGCTATTGGTTTCTCCTCGAAATGCTGGGGTTTGTACTGTTACCCATGATGCTCTTTGTTTACAGTTACCGCCGAAACAACCTCCTTCTGATACGTGTTGCTGCCATCCTGACCATGCTCGGAGTCATATTGAACAGGTTGAATGTAACGGTAATTGGATTCAGATGGGATATGGCTATACGATATGTCCCGTCATGGATGGAATTTGTTGTTACCCTGACAGTAATATTTACAGAAATTTGGATATTCAGGTGGGTAATAAACCGCATGCCGGTTTTACGGGATGCCCCATCCTGGGCAAATGATAAATAATAAATTAACCAGGAGTCACTGATTACCGTGATTGCATAAAAACAAAACAAATGGACGGATTTAGTTATTCTGATATTTTTGCTACAAAAGGAGTAGAATATCTGATCATCATCGCTTTCCTGGCTATGCTGATCCCTTTTTCGATTATATTAAACAAACAGTTAAAAATGACAACTCAGATCAGGCAGGTACTGGGAAATCTTTCAGCCGGTATTTTGAAAATTCCCCAGGGATTGTTTTACTCCAAAAATCACACCTGGATGTTTATGGAAAAATCAGGTGCTGCAAAAGTGGGGCTGGATGATCTGTTGCTTCATGTTACCGGGGAGGTGAAAATCGGCAAACTTAAAAATCCTGGAGAAATGATCAATAAAGGAGATTTACTGACTGAGATTGATCAGAACGGCAAACAACTCAGGATATTTTCACCTGTTTCAGGAAAAATCACAGAGACAAACGCACTGCTGAGTGAGAGCCCGGGTATGATGAATGAGGATCCTTACGGCAAAGGGTGGATTTACAAAATTAAACCCTCTGATTGGATCTCAGAAGCAAAGTCCTGTTATTTTGCCGAAGAGGCAACAATCTGGTCAGCAAAGGAACTTGACAGGTTCAGAGATTTCCTGGCAGTGACCATGAAAAATCACTCACCCGAAACCTCAATGGTTATTTTGCAGGATGGTGGTGAATTATGCGATCATACACTTGCCGCATTACCTGATGAAATATGGAAGGATTTCCAGAAAGAATTTTTAAATCTCTACCGGATACAAACGCCCGGCATCTGATTGCGAATATTCTGCATCAACTCCTGTCCCTGATTCGGGGAAAAGATAAGATTATTAAAAACTGGTGTCAGATCACCAGTTTTTTTGTATTTTGCAATGAAATATAACATGCTATTTATTAGCGGTTAATCGACACTCAATAAAAGTGGTTCCTATGATTTTCTTTAATAAACCGGCAAATAGAAATGGCACAGGGAATGTGATTTTTAAGAAATACGTAAAATTCCGCTCTTCGATTTATGGCAGGGTGGTTTTTATCATTACAATGCTGTCTGTGTTTTTATTTGTATCGTTCAGCCTTATTTTCAGGTCGGTCAACGAAGAGCACCTGAATACGGTCATTCGTCAGAGCGGAAACAATATCGGGTCAATCGTAGAAGGTTCTCTGTATCGTTCCATGCTCGAGAACGACAAAAGCACCCTCCAGTATACCCTTGATATTATCAATACCATGAAGGGTATCGATGAGGTGAACATGTATGATGATGAGGATTACCTCGTTTATACCTCTATTCCTTCCGACACAAATAATAGCCACAGCAACCCGAATTGTATAAGTTGCCATACCAACATGAAAGCAATGTTTGCCAAAAAGGCGAAGTCATATAAAATCATCAATATAGACAGTGATTGCAATATGAATCAGAACGACAACAGCAGCAGGCATTTGCTGATTAAAATTCCCATCCTGAATGAAAAGTCGTGTTATCTGAGTTCCTGTCATGCACACAAGGCTACTGATGAAGTGCTTGGATCCCTGATCATCAAAATTCCCCTGGAAGATCTTGATGCAGCGGTAAAAAAATCTTCAGTTGAGTTCTTCCTGCTGGCCATATTTGCGACCCTGTTGCTCGTTTCATTTTTAATAATATTCACAAGTAAAAAGATTAAAAATCCCCTGAATGCCCTGATCAAGGCAAGTATAGCCGTTGCAAACGGTGATAAAAATACGAGGCTGGAAATAAAACCCAATGCGTTAGACGATATGAAAATGGTTTCCCGCGCATTCAACGACATGCTTGATAATCTGCAATCTGCAAACAATGAGCTGGAAAATTGGTCGCAACAGCTTGAATATAAAGTTCAGAAAAAGTCGGAAGAATTAGGGGCTGCACAGAATGAATTGATGCACGTGGAACGGTTGGCTTCACTTGGAAAATTATCCTCATCGGTTGCGCATGAAATTAACAATCCATTGTCGGGAATTCTGATCTATACGAAACTGTTGTATAAACAGTTAAGCAATCCGGAATTGGATGACTCCAAAAGGAACTCCATGCTCAAGCATCTGAAACTCATTGAAAATGAAACAAAACGTTGCGGAGATATCGTGAAGGGCTTGCTTGATTTTTCAAGAAAAGACCAGGATAATTTTGAACCAAAGCATCTTCATGATATTTTACATGAAACATGCGAGATAATGATGCACCCTATTAAAATCGCAAATATCATCTTTACCACAGATTTTTCAGCCGGATCAGATTTAATTTATTGCAGTCCTAACCAGATCAAACAGGCCTGTATTGCCATGCTCGTAAATGCTTCCGAAGCAGTACTTGACAACGGAGAAATCGTGATAAGAACCAAAAACCCTGATGCGGATACCATAAAAATTGAAATAACAGATAATGGTTTAGGAATATCGGCCGAGGATCTCCCGCATATTTTCGAACCTTTCTTTTCAACAAAGCAGGACGCAAGCGGGATTGGGCTGGGATTGGCTATTGTTCACGGGATTGTGCAAAGCCATAATGGCAAAATACAGGTGAAATCAGAATTAGGAAACGGAACAACCATAACGGTGACTTTTCCGCTGATAAGAAATTAAAGCTATCAACTATGGCAAAAAAGATTTCCATATTAATCGTTGACGATGAAGAATCGGTAAGAGATTCATTGTTCAGTTGGTTCACTGAAGACGGGTTCCGTGTAGAATGTGTAGAAAATGCCAGGAAAGCATTGTCAATGCTCGAATCTGATAATTTTGACATTATCCTGGCAGATATAAAAATGCCCGGGATGGATGGGCTGGAAATGCTCAGAAGAATAAAATCCCTGAAATCGGATTCTATTGTAATTGTCATGACTGCATTTGCCACTGTGGATACTGCTGTTAAGGCATTGAAAGACGGTGCGTTTGATTATGTCACAAAACCATTTGATCCCGACGACCTTACCCATTTGATCCGGAATGCCACAAAACAGATATCGCTGACAGAAGAAAATGAAACGCTGAAGAAAAAAATTGTTTCGCTGGAAAATGTCGAAGACCTGATCGGCAACAGTGAAGCCATGAAACAGGTTCTCGATGAGGTTGAGCGTGTAGCCCAAACCAATTCATCCGTCATTATCACAGGTGAAAGCGGCACTGGTAAGGAACTTGTGGCCAGAGCCATTCACGCCAATTCTCCGCGCAAATTTTTTCCTTTTGTCAGTGTGCATTGCGGTGCCCTCACGGAGAGTTTGCTTGAAAGCGAACTGTTCGGACATGAAAAGGGTGCATTCACCGGTGCCATGTATAACCGGAAGGGCAGGTTTGAAATGGCAGACAACGGGTCGATCTTCTTAGATGAAATTGCAACTATTTCGGCCAAAATGCAGGTTGAATTGCTGCGGGTACTTGAAACCAAGAGTTTTATGAGGGTTGGCGGGAACAAGGAAATCACCTCCGACTTCAGGGTCATCTGTGCCACCAACAGGGATTTGAAAAGCATGCTGGAAAAGGGAACTTTCAGGGAGGATCTCTTTTACAGACTCAATGTAATGAATATCAAACTTCCGCCATTGCGCGACCGCATTGAGGATATTCCCATGCTCGTGGATTATTTTATCAAAAAGTATTGCACCTCCATGAACAGGCAACTCCTCACCATAGATGCCGGGGCGTTAAAACGTTTACAGGAGTTTAATTTTCCGGGGAACATTCGTGAACTTGAAAATATGATTGAACGGGCCATTGTTGTAGGGAACGGGAAGAAAATCACACTCAAAGACCTTCCGTTGGAAAAAACAATTGTAACTACCTCCGCGGAAAGTCTTGATGATTTTGAAAAAGCCTTCATCCTGCAGATACTGACAAAATACAACTGGAACATCTCCCGTACGGCAAATGCCTTGAAAGTGGACAGGGTGACCCTCTACAATAAAATTAAAAAATACGAATTAAAACCAGCAAAGTAAAGAAAACCTGTCCCCTGAATGAATTTGCCAGATATCACCATAATTTCTTTCGGGTATTTCGAGAAGAACCTTCTTGAAAAGGTTTCTGAAGCTGTAAAAGGTGAATTCCGCTGTTCAATGAATGTTAAAGAGGGGCACATTGATTTAAGTGAATTCTATGATCCCGCACGCAGGCAATACAACGGAAACTACCTGTTGAAGCATGTTGATACCATACCAATGCCTGAATCAAGTAAAACCATCGGATTATTCAATGTGGATCTTTTTATACCTATCCTGACCTATATTTTCGGACAGGCCTTCTTAGGCGGTCGCACCGGTATTGCATCGCTGTACCGGTTAAATAACGAAAGTTATGGAATGAAAAAGGATGATAAATTGTTGCTGGACAGGTTCAAAAAAGAGGTTATCCATGAACTTGGACATACCCTGGGATTGATACACTGCAATATTTCGACCTGCGTTATGCGGTCAAGTACCTACGTTGAGGATATCGATCAAAAAGAACATATGCTGTGCCCTGGATGCAGGAAGGAGATCGGGATGGTGAAGTGAGGTGTGGGACTTGTTATGGATTTTCCAGGTACACCGAAAATTTCCCATCGATGTGTTGGTCGAACCACCTGTCGATGATTGACTTTCTGAACCTCCATTCCTTGCCTAATTTGGCTGCCGGGATTTTTCCATCCTGGGCCCAGGTATATATCGTTTGCGGCTTTAGTTTCAGGTATCCGGCCACCTCTTCCAGTGTCATGATATCGTCCATCGGCTATTTCCTGATTTGGTTTAAAATGTTCTCTGCCCCGGTTGATTTTTTATTGACCGTATCGGATAAATTTTCGGGAGCTTTTATCACCTCCGGTTTTCCGGGATTCTTCGGTGAAGCCAGTTGCTCCACTGAATATACAATGGCGGTGTAAAAATTGCCTTCATACTTTCTGAAAAGCTTAAACTCTTCGTTTTTCTCACATAAAAATGGTCGTAAATTCCATGCAAGCTGGATGCCGACAAAAGCAAGGATGATGATCCATATCCTGAATACCGTGACCCCGATCTGGGGATAGATATTCTTATTTTCACAGGCAAATTTTAAGGCATCAACCATGAGCCTCATTCCGAAAATACCCGCAAAAATAAAGATGGCAACATGCAGAAGCTGCAGGAAGTGATAATTGCCACCGGTAACCTGGAATACGATCACGATGGGGGCAAACGACAACGCGATGGTTGCTGTAAGCACCACACCGCTTAATACAATGACCATCATCTGCCTGAAACTCATTTTCGAACCCAGTACCTGCTGAATGATAAAAAAGGAGGGAAAGCAGATGATCACCGTGGAGAGAAACAAAACGATGACTTTCAGCCCGGTGACGACGGATTGCAGAAAACTGTGATAACTGCCCATCACCAGGCCATAAAGAAATGCAAACCCGCAGATGAGCAGAACCTGATTGAAGATAAGCCTGTTTGATTGTTGGTTGTTGATGTCGTCGAAATAAGATTCCTTGTTCTGGAAGATTGAAAATACCTCCCTGATCCCTGTGAAAGTTTTCATACCGGAAGATTTGAATTTTTCACAAATATAATATATATTTTATTGTTTGATACTGTTTAGTAATAATATTTATTGTCTGATATTGTTTGATGCTTAAATCGGACCGGAGGAAACGTGATTTGCAATGCGGCTGCAAATTTGTAAGAATGAAATGGGGTAACCCTGTCCTCATTTTCCGAATCCGGATTAAACGAGATGTCAAGTTAAATGACGGTTATTTAAACTTTCTCTCTTTA
>SESA01001829.1_pt1 | contig 10526 bp, 10 predicted proteins | sample 3171451 | NCBI WGS metagenome assembly SESA01 (sample SAMN06051862, study PRJNA518727) | freshwater metagenome | biome: subpolar coniferous forest; feature: holomictic lake; material: water; isolation source: holomictic Lake 227, 8 m depth | place: Canada: near Kenora, Ontario | collected...
AGAATGCCGGCTCGGCGGCACACAACCAGGATCCAGGCCGGGAGGTATTGCTGTGCTGAGCCTGCGAACAAGCATGAGCCGGTGCTTTACCGGCTTCGCCCTTGCCCTGGCGCTTTTGTCAGGGTGCGTCCAGTCGTCGCCATCAGGCGAACGAACCATCCGCCTGGCTGGCACCCTGAGCCTGGAAGTTTTTGCCGGCCGCCCAAACTACGAAAGCGTTGCTGCCGGTGACGAAGCCGAGGAGGTGTGGATACTGACGGCAAAAGAGAAGTACCAGTTGGTGGTTATCGATACCACGGGGAAGATCTTGCCCATGCTGCACCGCTGCCTGGGCAAACAAATCGTGGTCGAAAGTGTGGTGTGGCCGGCGGAGAACGGCCACCATCACACGGATTCCCTGATAACCGTTCGAACCATCAGGGAAAAGCCGCTTGGTCGGAATGACCAAGGACGCAGTCCCCCAGCCGCCACTGCTGGGTCCCGGCCTTGATTTGTTCGCCGTCCCCCAGCCCGTCACACCATTGACGCCCGCCGCACTTTTCGACCACGGTTCACATTCGCAGGATCCACGGGCCTTTGTTGGGTGGGCCTTTCATTGTCTCCAGCTTCAGTTCATCAATCTCCGAAGCCTTGTTCCATTTCACGCAATAGGTCCTCCAGCATCTGATCGGTCTCCTCCGGCTGTGGATCCGGGGTGTTACCGGGTGGCGGTGCCGGCGGAATGGAAGGGCTCGGAACTTGATCGGCAATGCCAAGGGCTTCCGCTGCTTTGCGGCCGGCCGGTCGGACGCTGCTGGCATCCGGGTCGTGCGCCGCTAGGAACACCACCCGTTGGACCACTCGGTCCCGAAGGGAAGTTTCCAGGAGTCGCAGGCCGATGCCCGCAGCCAACAGGGCGCCGAGTTGACGTGCTGCGGGGACTGTGGAGGCCGTGGCCTGCAGGAACGAAGACACCAGGACATCGGTCGCAGTCGGCTCGAATGCCGCTTTCACCGCCTCGGGCTTTTCCCATTCGAGACTCCTGCGGGCCCAGCTCTTGCTTTTCTCGTCGTTTAGTGTGAGCGCCGATAAGAGACGCCCGTAGTCACCTCCAACCGGCGAATCCTCCACAAAAAGCGGCTGCAACGATTGCGGCAGTGACCCAGCGTGGTTCGGCGAGTCAGGAGTCGTGCCGAACCGGCTTTGGAGTTCCCGTTCCTCGCCGAAGAGGGGTTGCTTCCGTTTCAAAGCTCGGAGACACCCACCAGCGACAGATCGACCGTAAGCCGAAGTGAGGGCAAGTAGTTCCACCGCAGATTTGCGCATTTCCTTGTCCTGGGTCGTGAGCAGCGCAAGCAATTGCCCCAGCATTTCCGGGGTTTCCGGCAGCGGTCCTCCGATTTCGTGACCAAGACAGCATCTCAGCTCTGCCGGCGAGACCAGGCCATCGTCGACCGCCCCCGCCAGCAGAGCTCCCACGTTGTTGAGTGTCTCTGATTTCCGGCCGTCGGCGGCGTCGATCCAGATGCGCTCCAGAACATGCCGGAAATCCGGGTGAGCGGCCAAATACGCGGCGCAAAACGAGACCCGCAGCCCGGAGTTTGGCCGCTCCAGGAGCCAGGCGGTAACGACTGATTCCGGGCAATCGGCTGGCGAATCAAACCACACCCGGACGGGCTCCGGCAAGCGAATGACGCCCATCTGCATCAAAACCACCACGGCTGTCTCAAGCCAATCCTGCACCGTGCCTGAGGGGTCCCCGAGCGACATCAACACCCGGTTCAAGGCGCGCACGGCATCGGAACCCATGTTCGCAGCCTGGCTGCGGAGCCCCTCAACCCGAGGTGCAAACGAGGAGGGCAACTGGGCGATGAGAAGCCCATTGAGCAGGCTCTCGAATCGGCCCTGTGCAGAGAGCTTGGCGGCCAGCTCGATCGCCCCGGCGAGCTGGGCCTCGCCGCAGTGCCGGAGGGTCAGGCCAAGGGTGACTCCCAGGCATCTCACGACGTCGCAGTCATCCTCCTGCTGCAAATGGGCCAAGAGGATGTCAAGCAGGTCTCCGATCCAACCTTGTTTCGAAAGCTCGGGCAGGTTCCGACGAGCCAGCAATGCCTCCACCAGCCGCAGCGCCTGAACCCGTTCTCCCCAACCCGGATGCTTCAGCAGCCCGGTTAAGATGTCCAGGTCCGAACTCTCAATGAATGCCAGCGCCCCCCGTGTGTGCTCCACCAGCTCGGCACGGATTGCGTTGAGCAGCAACTCCGCCGGCAGTTCCTCGTGCGGAGCGCCCAACCGTGCCAGGCACGCAACGGCGGCCAACACGACCTCTTGGTCTTGATTCCGCAATGCGGGGATCACCAGGTTGGCCAGGGCCCGCACGCCACTTTGCCCGACCGCCTCGATCAGGGCGACCGCCTGTTCGACCGGTCCGTGTCGGAAAGCGTCTTCTTTGTCGAAAGCGCACTCCAGCAGTCTCGACCACACTTCGGCCCTTTCCGCCAGTGACCGGTTCAGGAGCAGATGCTCCAAAACCCCCATGAGCGATGCCGGGCCCGGGTATGATTCTTCCAGAACTGAACCGCTGGCCCACTCCGTCCACTGGGCCAAAGCGGTGGCCGGGTCATGCAGGGGAAGCATCGCGGCGAAGACTGCCTGCCCGATCGAAGCCGCTGGCTTGATGGTAAGCGTCCCGGTGGCAACGGCAGGGAAAACCGCCGCCCCTAGTCCTTGCAGGTTGTTTTGACGAGCCCTTCGCGGCCAAAGTCGCCACCACGGCACCAGTTCAACCAGCGGAATCCCGTCCCACGGGAATACCGGCGGGGCGAGGCTCAGCCCCATTTGGACAAAACGCTCGGCGAGTTTCGATGGCGGTTTACTTTGATAGTTCATAATGGTCGCACCCACGTTACTTGTTCGACTGTGACATGTGCTGTCACTGGCTGAAACTGGCTCGCTGCGGAGGAAATTGTCCACCGCAACAACTTGCCAGCCGCGACCCACCCGGTATCCTGCGCGCGCTACAGGACGATTGGGATCTACCGATGCAGGCAGACCCGGAATATGAGTAACAGCCCTCTGACGATGAAAAAGCATTCAAAGCGGCCCTTGGTTTGTCCGCCAACACCGGGGACCAAGGAGCCGATCCAATGGGTGGTCGAGGGTGAGCTCGCGTATGCGAAGCGGCCCGGATTTGGGACTTGGCCGGTGCCAGCCAAAGTGGTGGACCAGTGGCTGGAGAATATTCGCCGCCTGGGAATCAGGTCCTTAATCGTATTGCTCTCTGACAACGAAGTATTCGAATACTACCCCGATTTAGGACTGTTCCTCACTGAGTATTACGTTGATGCTGGTTTCCATGTCCGTGCCGTCCCCCAGGAGGACTTTAGGGGCCGGGTGGCCTTGCCGATCTTGCGTGCCAGGGTGAGGGAGGCTTTTGAGACCCTGCCCAAGCCGGTGCTCATTCACTGCGACGAGGGATCAGAGAGGACACAACTCGCCATCCGTGCGATTTGCCACGGGCGGCAAAACGCCGGCGCAAAGCCGGGAGATCCGGGTGTCAAACGCCGCTCCCGGGCGTGATTCCAGTTCGGCGCAGGCGCTATCGCTTATTCCACCACGCCGGAATGTTCAGTGGTCTGGAGCTCGTCCTTCCAACGTTCAACGGCGGCTACAGACTGCAAGAAATTGCTTTTGCAGAGGGCCCTTAGTTTGTGCCGGAGATCATCGAGCCGCAATGCCTGGGTTTGCTGCTGCGCAAGCGCAGATGCGTTTTGCCTGATGCAGCGGTTCCGCAGTTCCTGGACTTCACCAAGCAGTTCGAGATCCTTGCTGGAGAGCAGCATGCTTCCTATAAGGCAGTGGGGCAACTTTTGCTTGATCAATGCGGTTAGTTCCTCGTTTCTCTTTTCGAGCAGGCGAACCTGAGCCTCCATTTTGAAATTGGATGCCGCTGGAACCAGAATCGTTAAGCAGCGGGTCAGGAGCCGTTCCAGTATCACGCAACACTTGCGCGCATACATCCCCCGAGTTGACACGAATTGACGACCGATCCGGCCATACTGTTCAAGATCCCGGTTGACCTGCCTTAAGCATATTGTGAGAGGCCCGCCGGTGTTGAAGGGATCGGCGCGAGGAGCCACCCCGGTCGGATCCGCTCCCACCTTGGGCGGACCCCTAAGCACGTAGCAGCCCGCTTGCCCGTCCCAGAAAATGGGCCAGCCGAGTTGCTTCTTCAAAAACTTCAAGTATCTGAAAAACGTGCGCTCATCTACTCCCAGTTCTTTGATCAAGTCCTTTTTCTTGGGAGACGGTGAATTCCTCAGCAGTTCCAGCAGCAGGTTCAGGCGAAACACGCGCCCAAATTCCGCATCATCGTGACTCGATCTGGCTTTCATCGGGCTTGCTTATAAAGCCGCGGTGTCGAGACGTCAACAAGGCAGGTGGTTTAAGACGGCTGGCGCGGCAATCCAGGTTCCATCCTTCCGCGGCTTTCCGTGCCGGCGGTTGGGCGATTTGCACCCGGTAATCCTGATTATCCGTATCCCCGCGAGCCCAACCTTTTCACTTCGGTACAGGGCGCTCCTCGGGATTCCCCGGTTTGACATAACCAACCATCTAAGGAGTCCTTTGCTCTTGCTCAGCGACATTGGCAGGAAGAGAATCGTGCAGCTTATGAAACGGACAGCACTGGAATCGCTTCCTGGGGACCTGTACCAGGAACTCATCCAAGTGGCGGAAATCGCGGACCGTCACTTTTGGCATCAGATTGAGTTCAAGGTCCAAAATGGTCGGCTATTCATCGGCGCTCCACGCGAGCGTTCCGACCTGTCGCCCCTTGCCCGTATCCGAATAATGCTCCACCTCCTGCTTGGAGGAACCCTATCCCCGGAAGATCTATTGGCGCGGATTCAACTCGACGACGTTGAGGCCCTCTTGCAGCCTGAAATTACCGACAAGGCTTGCCTGAGATGGCTGACTACGGGCGCGCCCGTTAATAGAGGAGCCGCATCGGGCAGGATTGCCTTCTCGACCCGAAGCGTTGGCTCGTTCAAGCTGGCAAACGAACCCGCCATACTGGTCGCGGAGTCCTTATCGCTCCGCGACCCGGCGGTCGCCAGGGCTGCGGGCGTGCTGATCTCCCATCGCGAAAGGCACTTCCACTCAGGCCGGATATGCGAAATGTTGAGATTACCGGCCGTCGGTGCCATTTTCGACTTCCAAAACCTGCCGCGTGGAAAACGTGCGCTTTTATTTGAGGGACTGGCCCCATTGAAGGAAGGGGACTGGCTGACAATAGAGGGCATGACAGGCGGGGTTTTCGCGGGCCGAGCAAAGGTGAGAACGAAACCCTGGAGAACCCACCCCGAACTCCAACAGTTGTGGCTGATTATTGAGCAGGCAGTGTACTCTGGTCACGTTCCGCCAAGGCGTGCAGGAGCGGTGTGGCAAATATGGGACTTGTTGCGCCATGGGGTGCGATTGGCCAACACTCAAAGGCGAGGCGGTGTGGCGCATAACCAGTCCACAGGATCTTTCTTGCCGCCGCTCCAGGATGCCGATGCGATCAGGGGGACGATGTTTCAGTGGGAATCCACGTCAGCGCTAGTTCAACGGCTTTGCGCAGCCTCCCGGAACGGTTTGTCGCAAACCATTGGAATGATGGAAAAGAACGACACTGCCATGATCCTCGGTCTGGTGACGGCCATTGAGAGACAAATCCGCGAAGTGCTCGGCCTGGAGAGCTCCCATCTCTATTGCCACCCACTTTGGCAGCCCATGATCGAGACCCGCTCCACGGGTGATGCTCAGTTGGTCGGCTTCGAGCTCTTCGGCATTGACCGCTATATCCGCCAGCTCAATGGAATTTCCCACATCAGGTTGCTACTCGAGTGTGAGCTGCATTCGCCGGACGAGGAGTGGCACTTTGAACCCGTCGAACCTGCCGGTTTCCGAATAATCCCGGGCTCCGGGCAGATCAAGGCCTGCCGAGTCGAAGTGAATGGTGCCCTTTTGGAGCGCGAGGACCTCCCGAAGTTCTATACCTGGCTGCGGCAACGGGAGTACCTGGTGGATTGATTCGCCAGGGATTACACCTCAAGGTCGGCAGTCGCCTGGGGCCTCGCATATCCACCGAGGCTTCCACAATACCTTGTTGCCCAATGACAGCTGATGTCATAGCCACCCTGTTAGGCTCTGGTCGAGTATTATGAAAACACTATCGCAAAACGTGAACTGGACCGCACCGCAGGATTCCACCACAAAGCAACTCGAGAAAGTTGAATTGGCCAAGCCTTTCACCGAATGGTTGCCCTCGCTTGCCCTGGGGCGGGCTTCAAGACCGGGCTGGGATTGGCTGGGCGATGCTCCCGTTCCAACTGCGGTGGTGGACCAGTGGGTCGAAACCATTAAGGCGCACGGAGTTCAATCCGTCATTTGTCTACTAAGCCAGGAGGAACTGAACTGGTATTCAGAGGTGCCTGGAGGTCTGCTCGGGCGATATCAGCATCGCGGCATCGGAACGGCGTCGGTGCCCGTGCCGCTGAACCGGCGACCGCTGCTGACCGAAGGAGACTTGGATGCCATTGTGCAGGCTTTCGAGGACCTGTCCAAACCTGTGGTCGTGCATTGCAGTGCGGGTATGGTGCGGAGTGGGAAGGCCGTGAGGCACTTGGCGGCATTACTTGCAGACTCCGGAACCAAATCCTCTTCCGAAGCGGAGCCCAAGGAGATACTTGCCTGATTCGCAACTCTCGTAAGGCATACTCGATCTGCGCTTTGGCACGGCGCCGTTACGGCTTGGAGGATTACGGGCGATTGGGCCACTTGCTCCAGCGGGCCGAGCGGCATTGCCTGGGGGAATATCTTAAAGAAATCGACGAGGTGCGGGCCACGCACCATCAGTGCCCACCCTGTAGTCTGAAGTTTCTGGCATTTTGCCGAATTTATTCCGCCGACCGCCTTCCTGAACGGCACCGGGCTTACCGGAACGAGTTCGGAGAACGAAACAAGGCTTGGCCGAACGACCGGGACTTTATGGCCGAGGCTCGGCAAGCTATTTACAGTGGTGCCGGCCTGAGCTACACCCCTCCAACCAACGTCCGATATTATCACTCTCTTGGGTCCCAATGTTGATCGCCTGCGCCCTGAGCCTGCGTGGAGGTTCTTTGCTATAAAGGTGCAGGTGCAGTCAATCGCTGAACGGCATGGCAGAGAATAAGAAAGGCATTATATGAAACCGATAATCGGTGCGGGTGGGAAGCTCCGTGGATATATCAAAGAATCGGACGACCGGATTGAGTTGCTGGCTCCGGGCGGACGTATGCTGGGGATCTACCTCGTCAGCTCGGACCAGACCATTCGACCTGGCGGTGGCTTAGTTGGTTACGGCAACGTGTTGCTGACGTTGCTGGAGGACTGACCTCGCGCCAGCGCCTGCCGTCTTAACACTTCAATTAGCAACTTGGGTTGTCGCGCCTCACCGATGGAGCGCAGGCAAACATGAACGGCAAGTGGAATTCACAGGCTGTGGTACCAAGGCCGGTAGAAAAGGCCGGCCGGGACAAGAGCACCCTGCCTCGCTTGAGCAAAATTGCAAGCCTTTCCGGGACGGCTGCAGGCTATTGGCCGTAGCACCGTAAATGCAAGCGTCAGTCATTTAAGCCGCTCTCCAGTTCGCCCAGCAGTTCTTCCAGATCCATGTCCCCGGGTCCTGCGCCGGGAGCGCCGGAGGTGTTTTCGACGGGGGGAGGCGGCGGCGCTGGGGTGGCGGGAACCTGGTCGGAGATCCCCAGCGCCTCTGCCGCCTGGCGCCCGGCAACCCGGACCTGGTTGTCCGGATCGTGCGCGGCCAGGTAGATGACCCTTTGAACGAGCAGGCTGCTATGGGGTGTTTCCAGCAGGCGTGGGCCAGCCGCCGCCGCGAGCAGGCCAGCCATCTGGCGGGCTTCGGCAAGGCGGCCCGCCGAGGACTCCAGGAAGGCGGATGCCAGCACGGTGGAATCCAGTTCGCTCAAGGCTGTCCCCAACGCTTCTGCGTTGTCCCATTCGAGGCATTCACGGGCCCAGCTCACGCACTGTTTATTGGGAAGAACCAGGGCCTCCAGCGCACGGCGGGGCCGATCGTGCAAGGCCACCCGGCCTGAAAACACAGGCTGCAGCGGTTCTGGCAGGGCTCTGGCGGGAGGAATCGAAGCAGCGGTCGAGCCGGAGTGAACCAGCGACTGGCGATCGCCGCTGAAAAGCCGGTCGGGCGGCTCCTTCCAGCGCAGGCATCCTTGGGCAATCGTGCGATTCTCCAAGGACATGCAGAGCAGAAGTTGTTCGGCCGACTGGCGGACCTCCTTGTCCTGGGTGATAACCAGACCCAACAGGCGGCCGATGACTTCGGGTGACTCCTCAAGCGGTCCGCCAAGCTCAGCCCCAAGGCTGCAGCGCAGCTCGACGGGTGAAACCGAACAGTTTTCGGCTGCGCCCGCGAGCAACGCCCCCGCTGCTTTCATCGTCTCGGCCCTGCTCCCGTACGCAGCTTCGATCCAGATTCGTTCCAGCACCGGCAGGAATTCCGGCCGTTCGGCCAAATAGGCCGCGCTCAAAGTGAGGGTGAGATCCGAATCCGGCCGCGCCGCCAGCAAGCTGGCCACGGTCGCGCCGGGACAACTCTCCGGAGCCGTGAACCAGGGCCTGATCGGGTCCGGCAACCGGAGCACCCCCAGCCGCAGAAAGACGACGACCTGTTGGGCCAGCCAGTCTTGCACGCTTCCGGAAGGCACTCCCATCGACAGCAGCACACGGTTGAGCGCCTCGACGGTGTGCGAATCCATTTTGGCCGCCTGAGGGCGGAGCTTCTCCACCAGGGTTGCGGCCGAATTAGGCAGCTCCGCAAGGAGCAGCGCATTGAGCACACTTTCCATCCGCCGTTTGTGCCTAACGCTGGCTGCGTACTCGAATGCTTTCCCCAGCTCGGCTTCGTCCGCCTGCCGCAACGCCAGCCCAAGGGTAACCGCCAGACAGCGCACGACATCGAAATCGTCCTCTCCCTGTATTTGCGCCAGGAGCAGGTCAACCAGCCCTTCCCGCCAGCCTTTCATTGCCTGCCCAGCAGGGCCGCCCCGCAGGAGCACGGCCTCGGCAAGGCGCAAGGCCTGGACACGTTCACCCCACGCAGGAGTGCGAAGCAGCCCGGTCAGCACGTCGAGGTCTCCGCTTTCCAGGAAAGCCAGCGCCCAGCGTCCACGCTCCATGCTTTCCGGGCGGAAGTGGTTCAGCAGGACCTCGGCGGGCAGCTCATTATCGGGACAACCCAACCGGGCCAGGCAGGTGATTGCCGCCAGAACCAGCTCCCGGCTCCTGTTGTGGAGCACACCCAGGATGCAAGGAGCCAACCCCGGCAGACCGCTCCTTCCCACCGCCTCAAGCAACGCGATCCCCTCGGTCTCGCTGTCTTCGCAGAAAGCCCCCTTCTTGTTGCACGAGGACTCCAGGATCCGCAGCCATGCCGAGGTCCGCTCCGTCTCCGGCTGCTGCTGGAGCAGGGGCTCCAGGATGCCCAACAGCGGCGAAGGACCAGGGCAGGTGCCATCGATGATAGAGGTGATCGTCCACCCGATCCAATCCTCCACCGCTGATTCCGGGCGTTGAATCGGGAGCATTGCGGCGAACACGGACTGATTGACCGGCGCATTAGCCTTTAGGGTCAGAATTCCACGGTCAACCGCGGGGAGGACTGCGGCGCCAAGTGGTTCCAGGGTGTTCTTGCGGGGATTGTAGGGCCAAAGGCGCCACCAGGAACCCAACCGCACGAGCGGAACTCCATCCGGCGGGAAACTGGGCAGGCATCGAGACAAGCCCATCTCGACAAAGCGCTTGGCGAGGACCTCCTGCCGGGGAACGGGCGATTTGGGGCAGGGGGCTGCGGAGGGCTTTGGTTGTGGCATGCAGCATTCATTTGTCTTCATGCGCCCACTCTAAGCCGCAGGGTGTGACAAGCCCGGTCACATACCGATGCGCCGTGGTGACGTGCCGTCCGAACGCCTCCGACTTAGATGTGATCTCATTTTCAGGTTTCCACTGGTCCACGTACATCCGATAGAAGCCGTCGGGCGTTTCGCACAGATTCTCGTGCCGGCGCGGAACGTTCTCCAAGAGCAGGTAGAGCAGGTAGAGCAGGTTCCATTCGTAGCGGCCGCGCAGGCAGGCCGAGATCCGCTCCAGATTGTAGGAAACGGACGCGCGGACTTGGGCGCTGGTCTTCACTGCCTGATACTCACCGTTGGGTCATCCGTGAGACCTCTGAACGCATGGTTTCTGAACTGCTGTGCCGGTGCTCAGGCGAAGCGCGGAGGAGAGGATCATTCAGCCAGCCAGCATCGCGCTTTGCTCGCCAATCTCCCCGGTCAGCCGGTGTAGACCGCGCGTCAATACCTGTCAATTTAACAAATAAGAACTGAGCGCACCGCACCGTTCGTCACTTCCGTGCCAAGTGTGCGCATGGCCCAAGAATATTCCGGCAATTATTTTCGGCAGGCTTTTGAGATCAGGGTGGTTTCAAG
>SESA01001830.1_pt1 | contig 10525 bp, 12 predicted proteins | sample 3171451 | NCBI WGS metagenome assembly SESA01 (sample SAMN06051862, study PRJNA518727) | freshwater metagenome | biome: subpolar coniferous forest; feature: holomictic lake; material: water; isolation source: holomictic Lake 227, 8 m depth | place: Canada: near Kenora, Ontario | collected...
TATCGCTAGGGAAATAATCACCAAGGAAGAAAGCGTTTATCTGGAGAGGTCGGAAGAGGAGATAATTCCATACTTCACGGACTATGCCGCCGCGATTATTCTTGGCGGCATCAAAGACGACCTGTCAAAATTCGGGGTTGTTTTTGACCTCTACTTCAGCGAAAGAGAGCTCTACAAGGATGACGGGGTGGGTATACTCCTTAGGGAACTTGAAGAAAAGGGACACATTTATCGGGAAGAGGAAACCTTGTGGTTCCGGACGACGGCATTTGGGGATGAAAAGGATCGGGTGGTCGTGAGGAAAAATGGCGACCCCACCTATTTTGCTGCGGATATCGCTTATCATAAAAACAAGTATGAGCGGGGCTTCTCCTGGGTGATTGATATCTGGGGTGCCGATCATCACGGTTATCTCCCACGAATGTCCGCCGGGATTCAGGCCCTTGGTTACCGGGCGGATGCCCTGAAAATTGTCCTGGTTCAGTTAGTCAGCTTGCTGCGCGGTGGTAAGCCGGTGGGCATGTCCACCCGTTCCGGAGAATTTGTCACCCTTCGGGAAGTCGTTGACGAGGTCGGAAAAGATGCCGCAAGGTATAATTTCCTCATGAGGCGCACCGACAGCCCGCTGGACTTTGATCTTGAGCTGGCAAAGCAGCAAACAAATGAAAATCCGGTATATTACGTTCAATATGCCCACGCCCGGATCGCCAGCATTCTGAGGCTTGCCGCCGATCGGGGTTTTGTAATTCCCCGCTACGGAGAAGTGAATCTGAGTCTTCTCACCTTGCCCGAGGAATTGACGCTTATGAAAGCCTTGACCCGCTTTCCGGAAATCGTCGCCGGGGCAGCCTTTGCCCTGGAGCCCCACCGCCTTACCTTTTTCCTTAATGATCTGGCGTCGCTGTTCCATAGCTATTATAACAAATGTAAAGTGATATCTGAAGATGATTCCCTGACGAGGGCGCGAATCTTCCTCATGAGTATTCTGTTGACTGTCCTGAAGAATAATTTGAAATTATTAGGGGTTTCCGCACCGGATAAAATGTAGTCTTATGGCCATAAAGAATATCCGCTCCTTTGAATTCAAGCTGGGGAAGCTCGGGTTGATCGTGTTGATTGCCGGGATGGGGGTTCTTGTATTTGGCGCCTTTGTCCTGGGCATCAACGTCGGCAAAGACATCGACACTTATCCGGATAAGATTACCCGGGGGATTCCACGATTGATAACGGAAGGAATAGGGCGTGTGTTTCCCAAGGGGAAAAGCGATGGGGACGGCAAGGTGCTGGATAAGGCAGCCCTGGACCTGACCTTCTACGACACCCTTACCAAAAAAGGGACCGCGGCGAAGGAACTCATCGACCAGGATAGCAAGGACGAAAACTCTGCCCCCGCCGTGATCGTAGCGCCGGCGTTACCGGTAGTACCAGCAACGCCGTCAACACCGTCAGTACAGTCGCCGCCGACAGCACCGCAGGCGAACGTAATACCTCCGGCGCCAGGTACACAGCCAATGCCGGCAGCACCGGGTACACGGTCAATACCACCGGCGCAAATTGCCAAGGATCCTCCTTTGAAGCCCGTAGTTGCTAAACCTGCCGTTGCCCCTGCGAAGACGAAGACGGGAGGGACCGAGTCTAAGCCTCCTGTTTCCGGTCCGGCCGCATCGGCAAATTTTTCTATACAGGTTGTGTCATACGATGATCGTGGCAAGGCCAATCAACTGCAAATAAAATTGCGAAGTATGGGCTATAAAGCGGAAGTTTCGGAGATGGAAATTTCCGGCAAGGGTAAATGGTACCGGGTAATGGTGAATAATTATCAGACCAGGAATGATGCTGAAAAAGCAGCTGATAACATTAAAAAGAATGTTAAAGGATTAAATTGTATTGTTCGCCAGGGGGACAAGTCTTGACCTATACCTGTATGCGAAGAATGAACAGGATGGATGATGTTTGAGAATCTAACAGATAAACTTGATAATATATTCAAGAAACTCAAGGGTAAGGGGCGTCTGGATGAGGAAAATATCCAGGGGGCCCTTAAAGAAATACGCATGGCCCTCCTTGAGGCGGACGTCAATTTCAAGGTGGTGAAAAGTTTTATCGAAGATGTCCGGGTGCTTGCTGTAGGCCAGGATGTTACCGATAGCCTAAGTCCTGGTCAGCAGGTGGTCAAGATCGTCCATGATCGCCTGGTGGAACTTATGGGGGGGACGAGCAGCCAGATCAAATTCGGCAACCGCTTCCCGGCCCCGGTTATGCTTGTCGGTCTCCAGGGGAGTGGCAAGACGACCACGGCAGTCAAGCTGGCAAAATACATTTCCAACCAGGGGAAAAGGACTTTGCTTGTTTCCGTAGACGTTTACCGACCGGCAGCCATGGAACAGTTGAGGGTTCTGGCGAATGAGACAGGTATGGCCGTCTTTCAGGCAGATCCGAAAGAGGATCCCGTAACCATATGCCTCAAGGCCGTCGAAGAGGCCAAAAGCAGAGGTTATGAGATACTTCTCATCGATACGGCAGGACGTCTTCACATCGATGTGGAAATGATGGAGGAACTGCGAAAGATCAAGGAGGTTGTCCATCCGGCGGAGATCCTCTTTGTGGCTGACGCCATGACCGGTCAGGAAGCGGTCAATGTGGCCACGACCTTCAACGAACGCCTGGGTATCGATGGGGTGATCATGACGAAGATGGACGGTGATGCCCGGGGCGGCGCCGCCTTGTCCCTGAAGGCCGTTATGGGCAAGCCCATCAAATTTGTGGGAATTGGTGAAAAGGTCGATGCCCTGGAAATCTTTCACCCGGAACGAATGGCCACCCGGATTCTGGGGATGGGCGATATATTGACCCTGGTAGAGAAGGCCCAGGCAACGGTAGATGAACAGCAAGCCAGGGAACTTGAAAAGAAGATTCGAAAAAATGAATTTACCCTCGAAGATTTCCGCAGTCAGCTCACGCAGATAAAAAAAATGGGATCTATTAAGGACATGCTTTCCATGATCCCGGGATTCAATAAAATCAAAGCTCTTAAAAATATTGATCCCGATGAGAAGGAGCTCGGAAGGGTCACGGCCATGATCGATTCCATGACCAGGAAGGAGCGGCTTAATTATCTGATTATCGACGGACAACGTCGAAAGCGCATTGCCCTGGGAAGCGGGACAACGGTACAGGATGTCAATCGGCTTCTGAAGAACTACGTAGAGATGCGCAAAATGATGAAAAAAATGACTTCAAAGGATGGAATGAAGGCTATGAGGCGGGGAAATTTTCCCTTTTCAAAATAAAAAAAATATGTTAGTCGGTTCGATCTTCCAATTAGCAAAGAGGAAGGAAGTTAAGAAACAGGAGGTGATCGGTACACAGGATGGCAGTTAAAATAAGATTGACCCGCATGGGTGGGCACAAGAAGCCGTTTTACAGGGTTGTAGCAGCAGATTCCGAGTCCCCGCGGGACGGCCGTTTCCTGGAAGTTCTGGGCCACTACGACCCGGCGAAGGACCTCGATGGTGTGAGTCTCAAAATCGAAAGGATCAAGTATTGGTTGTCCAAGGGCGCCAAGCCGACCCTTACCGTGTCTCAACTATTGAAGAAAAAAGGGTAGAGTTCTGGTCGCGGGCGGTTCGGTCGAAATCTTGAAAAGGTTTAATGGACTAATCCGGTGGAGGTGGGAACGATGAAAGAGTTGATCAAGTATATGGCGCAGGCGCTGGTGGATAACCCCGAACAGGTTGAGGTTTCAGAGGTTGTTGGCGAGCAGACATCGGTCATCGAACTAAGGGTAGCAAAGGAAGACCTCGGCAAGGTTATCGGCAAACAGGGTAGGACTGCGAAGGCTATGAGAACAATTTTAAGTGCCGCATCCACCAAGATCCGGAAACGAAGCGTTCTGGAAATTATCGAATAGGGTGAGTCAGTTCTTTGAAATTGGTAAAATTGTCAAGACGCACGGTCTACACGGTGGCGTTAAGGTCAAATCTTACCTGACGGATCCCGGGAGTCTTCTCCCCCATCTGGAGGCAGTCTATCTTCAGAGGGAAGATACGGATATGCAGCGCTGCCTGTTGACCAGATATCAATCAGGAAGCGATTTTTTTTTCCTGGAGATGGAAGGGGTCAGTGATTATCAGGCAGCAACGTCGCTCCTTGGTTACCGGGTATATGCACCGACAGATAAACTGGCGCCACTACCTGAGGGAGAATATTACTGGCATGATCTCATCGGGATGGACGTCACTACGGAAGAAGGGTTTCCCCTTGGCAAAATCAGTGAGATTTTTTCGGCGGGAAGTAATGATGTTTACGTCTGTAAGAATGGCGATGAAGAAAAGCTGCTGCCGGCCACTGAGGATGTGATCAGGAAAGTGGACAAAGTCAAAAATATTATGACCGTCAGACTTCTTGAGGGGTTATGAGGTCGGGGGATGCGATTTGATATTCTCTCACTTTTCCCGGAAATGTTTTTGTCCGTCTTTGAGACCAGCATCCTCAAAAAGGAAAGGAAAAAGTCCCTCATGATATCAGGGTATATGCGGCAGGCAAGCACCGCGTAACAGACGACGCTCCATTCGGGGGAGGCGGCGGTATGGTCATGAAGGTGGAGCCGATTGACCGGGCGCTTGCCGCTCTGGATTTACAATCCGGGGAAGGGCCGGTCATCCTGATGAGTCCCCAGGGAACTCCCTTCCGGCAGGAAATAGCGGAAGAACTTGCCTCTTGCCAGAGACTGGTGCTGATTTGTGGCCACTACGAAGGCGTGGATGAACGGGTAAAAGAACATCTGGCAGACCGGGAGATCTCCATTGGGGATTTCGTCCTTACCGGTGGTGAGTTGTCGGCGATGATGATCGTGGATGCAGTTTCCAGACTGATTCCCGGGGTTCTCGGCAACAGTGAATCAGCGAGTAAAGATTCATTTTCTTCGGGACTGCTTGAGTATCCTCAGTATACGCGGCCTCAGGAATACCGAGGTTGGAAGGTTCCCGACCTCCTCGTATCGGGGAATCACCGGGACATGGACGATTGGCGTCGACGTCAATCCCTGGCGCGTACATGGCGCCGACGGCCGGAACTGCTCGAGAAGATCAATCTGTCCGATTCGGACCGTTTGATCCTGAAGGAGATTCAGGCGGAAGACCGGTGATAACCAGGTCAAATTGTTATATAGCTCTTTTACATTATCCTGTATTTAACAAGCACAGGAATATCGTAACTACTGCCGTCGCCAACATGGACGTCCATGATATTTCCAGAGTGGCGCGAACTTACGGCATGCAGCGATTTTACATTGTAACGCCTATCGAGGCGCAACGTGAGCTTGTACAAAGCATTCTCGACCATTGGCAGCAGGGTTACGGGGCAACCTATAATCCCTCGCGCCGGGAGGCCTTCGAACATACTTGTGTCAAAGAGAACTACGCCATGGTCAGCAGTGATATCGAGGACGTTTCGGGCCGACGCCCCCAGCTTGTGGTTACAGGGGCATCATTGAAGAGATCACCGACTTCATTCAAGAAAATGAAGGGTATTATTGAAAGGGACGACCGCCCATACCTGATAGTCTTCGGAACAGGATGGGGACTGGTGGATGGGATTGTCGATCAGGCTGATTATTGTCTGGAACCGGTGCGGGGCAGTTCGGATTATAATCATCTTTCCGTGCGATCTGCCGCTGCTGTTGTTCTGGACAGGCTTTTTGGAAAATAAGGGACAAACAGATATAAATATTTGTAATAAACACGTGAGGTGTGGGAAACATGAATTTCATAGAAATGATCGAGAAAGAGCAAATCAGGGTCGATCTCCCCGGTTTTAAATCCGGGGATAGCGTCAAGGTATATGTGCGGATTATCGAAGGTCAGAAACAGCGAATTCAGGCCTTCGAAGGCGTTGTCATCCGGAAGAGACGGGGCAGCAGTCGCGCCACGTTTACCGTCAGGAAGATTTCCTACGGGATCGGTGTGGAACGTACCTTTCCTCTGCATTCCCCGGTAATTGATCGGATCGAAGTCGTTACCAGGGGAAGGGTGAGGCGTTCCCGACTGTATTACCTGCGGGCGCTGAAGGGGAAAAAGGCCAGAATCAAAACAGAGGGGAAGTCCTGAATATTAACTTCTTTTCATGAACAAATTTGAACAGCGGGCTCGCCAGAGAGGCTTTAACCTTATTGCGGGTATTGACGAGGCAGGAAGGGGGCCTCTGGCAGGTCCTGTTGTTGCCGCCGCCGTTGTTCTTCCCGAAAATTACCACCATCCGGAAATCACTGATTCAAAAAAGCTCACTCCCCGGAAGCGGGAGGAGCTCTTCAAAGTCATCAGGGAAAATGCCCTGTCCATAGGTGTCGGCGTCATGGAGGCGTCGATTATCGATGACATCAACATCCTGCAGGCAACCCTCAGCGCCATGAGGGAGGCTGTTTTAGATCTCGATACCCCACCCGATTATTTGCTTGTGGATGGTATGCAGACTGTTCCCGTCGATATTCCCCAAGAGACGATTATCAAGGGAGACGGACTTAGCATATCTATTGCCGCAGCTTCAATTATTGCCAAGGTCAGCCGGGACCATATCATGGAGATGTATCATCGCCAATTTCCTTATTACAATTTTTTCAAAAACAAGGGATATGGGACTCAGGAGCACCGGCAGGCGATCAAAGTCCACGGTCCATGCAAGATTCATCGTCGCTCCTTCAAAATAAAAGAAGAACCCCGTCAGGAAAATTACGAATTTAACCTTAAATGACCAGGGAAAGAATAAGCACCGGAAAGTTGGGGGAAGAAATTGCCGCTGAACATCTTGTCGGGGTGGGTTACGAGATCGTGGAACGCAATTTCCGCTGCCCCCTGGGAGAGATGGACATCGTGGCCCGGGATCACGAAACCCTCGTCTTTGTGGAGGTCCGCAGCCGCCGGACGGATAACTATGGCGGCCCTCTGGAGAGCGTCGGGTTTGCCAAGCAGAAAAAGATCTCACGAGTTGCCGAGTATTATTTGAACCGTCACGGTTTACAGCAGGTAAAGGCGCGCTTTGACGTAGTTGCCGTGAAACTGCCGCCATCACGCCCGGAGGTGGAACTTATCAGGGACGCCTTTGATCTGATTTCCTGAAGTTTCCTTCCAATATTTTATATACAATAATCGTTATTTGACGAACTGCGCGCCCAGATGGATCATCTTTTCGTAGACGAGGTTGAAGGCCTTGGGCTCGATATGGAGGGTACCCGAAAAGGGCGAGTCAAGTTCATAAATAAGATAAATGGTAAAAACGATCATGCAGATCATCATAAAATCGGAGATGAACTGAACCTTGGCCTGACCGGTGCTGGTAAAGAAAAGCCCGAAGAGGGAAAGGAAGCCGCCAAGGTAGATCAGTGCCCACATCTGAGGATAGAGACTGCCGTCAAGAAGGAGCAGGCGCTCCAAGCGGCGTTCCCCCATGTCCGTCATCATGACGATGAGATTATTATATGTGCTGAAATATTCGGGTGATTTGGGCCTGATGGCGTTCAGCTCAGACCAAAGTCGGTCGTCAATGCTATCCATTTTCGGATGGAAAACGCCCTCATCCATCTCTTTCCACTCTTCATTTTTCACTATCATAACATAGTCTTTCAACAAGCCCCGGAAGTGGCCTGAGTTAGGCAGTCCCGGGGACAGGCGATACATGTTCAAAGCCAATTCCGCCTCTTTGGTCACCGTCGTTTCCGCGTTTTGATAAATACCCCACAGGGTAATCATGGAGAAACTGAGGATGAACGCGTAGAGCGTAATAAAATAAGTAAGGTTCTGAGAAATGAGCTGACGCAGGGTGATATCCAAGGGGTGGCGTGCATTTTTATTGATATGGTGAAGAATAAAGGGGATGGCAATGCATGCAAGCGCCACAACAGCATAAAGTACCGTCGAACTCATGTCTTCCTGTCTCCTTTGTTCACAAATATTTCTTTCGGGCCACATACCACAGGATGCGGTAAATTTCCATATTCTCTTATAAAATCAGCGCTAGTTGATCAGCTACGGCAAGGCCGTGTCTGGTTGGTAAAATCCGCTCGTTGCTGACGATGATGAAACCGCGGGCGATGAGGGACTCGATGATCGAGCGGCGAATTTCCGGCAGATTTTCATCGTATTGATTTTGAAATGCAGCGACGTCGATCCCTGCGGCGGTGCGGAGGCTCATAAAAAGCGTCTCGAGACGCAGGTCATCCCTGTTGAGGGTTTCATCACCCGCTACGGGGGTGGTTCCCAAGGCAAGATTATTCAGGTGACTTTCGATACTCCGGTGATTCCACCAACGCCTACCTTCCTTAAAAGAATGGGCCCCAGGACCAAGTCCGAGATAGGGCGTATGATCCCAATATTTCTGATTGTGGCGGGACTTGCTGGAAGGACTCTTGGCATAATTTGATACCTCGTAGTGATGATAACCGGATCTTTCCAGAGATGTGGAAGTTTCCAGAAAAAAGGCAAGCGACGCGTCCTCGTCGGGGATTTCAAAAGAGCCGCGCCGATAGCTATCGCAGAGGGGCGTCTCTTCTTCAATGGCGAGCTGATAGGCCGACAGATGGGGCGGTGAAAGCGAAACAGCACACGCCAGTGATTCCTGCCATGATTGCAAATCCTGCCCTGGAATGCCGTAAATCAGATCCAGTCCGAAATTGCCAAAACCTGCCCGGACAGTATTGTCAACGGCCGCGAAGGCGCCGGCTGCCCGGTGCCTTCTCCCGAGAAAGGTCAATGCCTGGTCAGAGAAGGACTGGACGCCCAGATGGAGGCGGTTGAAGCCCAGATTCCTTACAGAGCGGTACCAGGCAAGGTCGCCGTCGGCAGGATTTACTTCGATGGTTATTTCCGCATCCGGGGGGATGAGAAAGTGCTGGTGAACCCCGCAAAGGATGGCCTCAAGTTGTTGAATAGTCAGCAGGGAAGGGGTTCCGCCGCCGATATAGATAGTATCGAAGGCGTCAAACTCCCTCTCATACAGCTCCATTTCCCGGACGATGGATGCGATGAACGCATCCACGGCAGTGATGTCTGTTGTTGAGTAAAAATGGCAATAAGGACATTTGGTCTTGCAGAAAGGGATATGGATGTAAAGGCCTGGGAGGTTCAATTTAATCCGTATCGGATTTCAAAACGGCGAGGAAGGCGCTCTGGGGGATACTCACATTACCGATCATCTTCATGCGCTTCTTCCCTTTCTTCTGCTTTTCCAGGAGCTTTCTCTTGCGGGAGATATCGCCGCCATAGCATTTGGCGGTTACATCCTTGCGGAAGGCGGAAATGGTAGTCCGGGCGATGATCTCGCCGCCGATAGCCGCCTGCAGGGCGATCTTGAACATCTGTTTGGGTATTTCCTCCTTGAGGCGTTCACAGGCCTGGAGGCCGCAGGCGCGGGCCCGATCGCGATGAACGATCTGGGAGAGGGCGTCGACCTTTTCACCGTTGACAAGGATATCGATGAGGACCAGGTTGCTGTCCCGGAAATCGATAAGCTCATAATCAAATGATCCGTATCCCTGGCTGACGGATTTGAAGCGGTCATAGAAGTCGTAAATGACCTCGGATAAGGGCATTTCGTAAATCAATTCCGCCCTTCCCGGTCCCGGGTAATTCAGGCTTGAATTCATCCCCCGCTTTTCCTGGCACAGCTTCATGACGGCCCCGAGATAGCGCTCCGGCATCATCATGGCGGCCCGTATGTAGGGCTCTTCTCCCCTGTCGATACTCATCTGGGGAGGATAATGAGAGGGGTTGTCAACATATTGGACCGTGCCATCCTTGAGGGTCAAGCGGAAACGGACGCTGGGGACGGAAAGAATTAGCGACTGGTCGTATTCCCGCTCGAGTCGTTCCTGAACGATGTCGAGATGGAGGAGGCCGAGGAAGCCGCAGCGGAACCCCTGACCCAGGGCAACTGAGGCGTCTTTTTCATAGACGAAGGAGGCGTCGTTGAGCTTGTATTTCTCCAGGGAGACGGCGAGGTCTTCATAATCGTCGGAGGCAATGGGATAAATGGAGGCGAAGACGACGGGTTTGACCTCCTTGAAGCCGGGGAGGGGCTTGTCGCAAGGCCGGTTCTCCAGAGTGATCGTGTCGCCGGTCCGGACATCGGAGATGGTCTTGACGCCGGCGATGATGTAGCCCACTTCCCCCGCCGACAGGACGTCACGCTTCTGGCGGGAAAGGAGAAAGTGACCTACTTCCTCGACCTTGTAGGTGGCCCCGCCGTACATAAAACGGATAATGTCGCCGCTTTGCACCGCTCCATCCATGATCCGGCAATGGATGACCGTGCCCCGGAAAGGGTCATACTGGGCGTCAAAGATGAGGGCCGACAATGGCGCTTCAGGCGTACCGGCGGGAGGCGGTATTCTTTGTACAATAGCTTCCAGAATATCCTCAATTCCCGTTCCCTCCTTGGCAGAGCATTTAAGGTGGGTATCCGTATCCAGACCCAGTTCCGAGTCGATCTGTTCGATAACCCGCTCGACATCGGCGGAGGGGAGATCTATTTTGTT
>SESA01001833.1_pt1 | contig 10518 bp, 5 predicted proteins | sample 3171451 | NCBI WGS metagenome assembly SESA01 (sample SAMN06051862, study PRJNA518727) | freshwater metagenome | biome: subpolar coniferous forest; feature: holomictic lake; material: water; isolation source: holomictic Lake 227, 8 m depth | place: Canada: near Kenora, Ontario | collected 2013-06-25...
TCCGTGGCGGCGGTCAGTCCCGGCACCAGCGTCTGGCACTGGGCGCAGCCCCGCAGCTCCACCTGGTGGCTGCGCAGGTCCGCGGCGAGCAGGGGCAGCAGGCGCGGCGCCGCGGCGGCGTGCACCAGCACGGTCTCCACCGCGTTGCAGGCAGAGGGGTACTGCAGCTTTGCGTCCCGCACCAGGGCCAGGGCCATGGTCGGGTCGGCGGCGGCATCCAGGTACATGTGGCAGATGCCCTCGGCGTGGCCCAGGACCGGGATCCGCGTGGCTGACTGGATGCGCTTGACCAGGGCGTTGGAGCCCCGGGGAATGACCAGGTCCACCAGCTCCGGGAGCCCCAGCAGGGCCTCCACGGAGGCGCGGTCCTCCAGCCCTTGCACCGCCGCCACCGGCAGGCCCACGGACTGCAGAGCCTCCTGCACCGCGGAGAGCAGGGCGGCATTGGAGTGCAGCGCCTCGTGGCCGCCCTTGAGCAGCACGGCATTGCCGCTCTTCAGGGCGAGGGCGCTGATCTGGATCAGGGCGTCCGGCCGGGACTCGAAGACCACGCCCAGCACGCCCAGGGGGCAGCTCACGCGGGTCAGCTCCAGACCCTCGTCCAGGACCCGGTGCAGCTGTACGCGGTGGAGCGGGTCCGGCAGGGCCGCCACGGCCCGCACACCCGCAGCCATCTCGCGCAGCTTGGACTCGTCCAGGCGCAGCCGCTGGTAGGCCGACGAGCTGATGTGGCCCACGGCCGCATCCAGGTCCCGCTCATTGGCGGCCAGGATGCGGTGGGTCTTCCGCAGCAGGACGTCGGCCAGGGCGGCGAGGGCGTGGTCCCGGGTGGGCCCGTCCGTGACCGCCAGCCACCGGGAGGCCTCCCGGGCCGCCTGGGCAAGGGGCCGGACCGGGTTGTCCGAGACGATGGGATGGCTGGGCGCCGCTGGGTCGGGGTTCGGCGCGAAGAGGGTGCCCACGGGCTCGCCCGCCAGGATGCGCTCGAGGACCTGGGGCATCAGGCCCGAGGCCATCACCACCGGCACGCCCTGGGCCGCGGCCAGCCGCGCCGCCATGAGCTTGCTGGCCATGCCGCCGCGGCCCCGGCCGTTGCTGCCCTGCACCTCCACGGGCGGCTGGCTGGCGTAGGGCACGTCCAGGATGGGCTCCGCCGTGGGGTCTAGGCCGGGGTTGCGGGTGTGCAGGGCCGTCACGTCCGAGAGCAGCACCAGCAGGTCCGCGTCCAGGTGGGCGGCCACCAGGGCCGAGAGGTGGTCGTTGTCGCTGAAGATCGGGGTGCGGTCCTCGGCGGGGCGCTCCAACTCCAGGGTCGATACCGTGTCGTTCTCGTTGAGCACGGGGACGGTGCCCAGGGAGAGCAGGGTCTCCAGGGTGCGCTTGAGGTTGGCGTGGCGGGTGGGGTCCGCGAAGTCGTCCTCCGTGAGCAGCACCTGTGCGGCGGGGTAGCCCAGGCGCCCCAGGCCGTCCTGGTAGAGCGACATCAGCTCGCCCTGGCCCACGGCGGCACTGGCCTGCTTGTCCGCCAACCCCCGGGGGTGGATGCCCAGGCGGCGGGCGCCGAGGCCCACGGCGCCGGACGATACCAGCACCGGCTGGCACCCGCGCGCCGCCATGGCGGCCACGGCCTCCATGAGCCCGTAGAGGCGGCCCAGGGCCGGGCGGCCCTCGGCGTCCACCACCACCTGGGTGCCCAGCTTGATGACGATGCGCCGGGCGCTGCCCAGCTCGGACCGGGTCTGGATCGGAGCCTTCCGGCATGAGGACACTGGGGTGGGATGCTGGTCAGACATAGAGAACCTCAAAAACAGGAACCCCCGATCCGGTGGGGTCGGGGGCGGCAGAGCAATAACTCAGAAAACCAGCTCAGACGCCCTTTGACCCAACCATCGGGGTGGGGTGGCTAGGGCGCGGGTCGGAGCTCACGGGGACAGTCATGATGCCGTCAGTGTGCGCGAAGGAACCCAGGACACGCAAGGGGATTCCGGCCCCTTCCCCATCCCCAAGCGCAGGCCACCGCAAGCCGATGCACCGCAAAGTGAAACCGCCGGGAAAGAAAAAAAGAAAAAAGATATCGACCACAAAGAACACAAAGAACACAAAAAAAGCAGAGGGTACAGGCAGGAATTCTCTTTTGTGCCCTTTGTGCCCTTTGTGCCCTTTGTGCCCTTTTTGGTTAAAAAGTCCTTTTTCTCTGCGGTGGTGTGGATCTTCTGCCTCAGGCTATCCGCGGCTTGAGGGGCTTGCCTTCGCGGGTGCGCAGGCTGCCGGGGGACTGGCCGAAGCGCTTCTGGAAGGCGGTGATGAAGTTGTTCACGTGGGAATACCCCAGCTTGTGGGAGAGGGCCTTCATGGGCACGTCCGTCTCCAGCAGGGCCTGCCGCGCCTGGTCCAGCCTGTGGGTGGTGATGAAAACGAAGATGGTCTGACCGTAGGTCTCGCTGAACGCAGCGTTGAGGCGCTTCGCAGGCAGGTTGAACGTCTGCGCCAGGGCCACCAGGCTGGGGAGCTTGCCCTCCAGGCCCAGCAGGTGGTTGCGGCAGGCCGCCACGCGCTCGCGCAGCATCGAGGCGCTGGTCTCACCCGGACCTTCCAGGCCCAGGTGCTCTGAGAGGCCGGACAGGTACTCAAGCACCTTGGCCTGGGCGTAGAGCTTCTGGGCCGCGCCGCTGAGGGACCGGGCCATGGCCTGATGCAGCGGGGCGCTGATCTGCCGGGGCATGGCCCGGACCGCCATCGAAGGCAGGGTGCTCAGGTCCAGTGCGCCCAGCAGCGCCGCGGCCTCGGGCTCACCGAGGAGCCGCTCGAGCGTGGCAATCTGGGCCTGCAGCGCGACCATGGTGGAGTCCGAGGAGCCGTCCACCAGGGGGAGCACCTGCCGCTTCTGGACGTGGAGGAAGAAGTCCCGCCCCTCCTCGAAGATGAGGTTCGCCTCGGGCAGGCGCTCCTGCTGACAGATCCGGCCCCCCCGCAGGCTCTGGGCCACGAAGGCGGGGCCCCCGTAGTCGACTTCGATCTCGGCGATGGGGATCAGGTGCCCTGAGGCCGCGGGCAGCAGGCGGTGGGTGCTCCGGTAGAGGCTCATGCCCAGGGCGAGGTTGGCGTGATCAAAGTGGCCCTGCCCGAGCTCCGGCGGGAAGTGCAGGGACTGGTGCTCCAGGTCGCCATCGGCGGGGCTGAAGCCATAGCTTTCCTCGGCCGCGTCGAGCAGCCAGCGGAAGTGCAGGCGGGTGAAGCTTCGTTCCATGGCGAGAGTCTAGGACTCGCGGAGGATCAAGGGACGTCGACGGCCGTGGTTCATAGAAATCAGTCCGCTTTTCATAGAACGCCCAGCTTCAGACCCGTCCATCCGCTCCGAATAATCGACAGAGGGGTCCTTTCGCACCCTTGTTTAGAGACAAAGGTGGACAAGATGGCCCGACCGCAGCGGTACCTGCCCCTGGTGTGCTTGATGGCGACGCCGGGACTCCAGGCTGCAGAAGTGTCAGTTCCAGGGTCGTTCGGCGCCCAGGCGGCCCTGGTCTTCCCGGTCAGCGCGCAGCTGCGGCTGACGGCCGGTGGGCCGGGGGTGTCCCTGGGCCTGCATGGCACCTGGGTCTTAGCGGGGGGCCACGAACTGCGGCCCCGGGTGGACCTCGCCACCTACGCCAGCCAGAACCAGACCACTTCAGCCCCGGTGACGCCCCAGTCCCTGGACACCCGGGTGCGCACGCTGGCCCTGGGCGCCGACTACCTCTACCGCCTGGACGACCACTGGGCCGTCGGGGTGGGGGTGCAGGAGCTGCGCTGGTCCGTGGCCAGCACCAACCGGGTCACCCCCACGCCGGGTAACACCGTCAGCGTCAGCGGCACCGCCCACTGGTGGCGTCTGGGCCTGGGGCCGGTGCTCACCTGCCGCCTCACCCGCCACCTCGAGGCCGAGGTCCGCACCACCTTCAGCCGCTACGGCCAGGAGAACCAGCCCGCGACTGCCGCGAGCTGCGGCCTCCTCTGGCGCTTTTAGGGAATCCCCATGAGCACCCCACTCCTCCGAAGCCTGCTCCCGGCCTCTGCCCTGTTGCTGCTTAGCGCCTGCGGCGGCGCCGGCCGTGTCACCGGCGACCGCGCCGCCACCATCAATCAGGTCATGACGATCAGTCCTGCCGTGGCCACCGTGAGCCCGGGCCAGAGCCTGCAGTTCACGGCCACCATCCCCTGGGGCGGCACCGCCACCTGGTCCGTGGTGCCCGACACCGGCGGCACGTTCACCGCCGCGGGCCTGTTCACGGCCTCCACGGCGCTCGGCAGCTACCGCATCGTCGCCATGTGGAACGGGGACGTGCGCTACACGGCCATGGCCCAGGCCACGATCCTGCCCCCGCCCCCGCCCGCCGTGTCCAGGCCTGACATCGCCGCCGCCTCCGGCAGCCAGCAGGGCTCTGCCAGCGGCCAGGTCCAGAATGCGGCCGTGGTGGGCGAGCCTGTGGTGGTGCGCACCGCCGCGGATGCCAGCGCCACGGCGCAGGTGCGCCACGGCTACACCCCCTCGGGCCAGTAGGGCCCACCCTTCGAATTCGCGAACTGACTGCCTGTTGTTATTGGAGACCCCATGCGCCATCCCTTCCTGACCCCCACCGTGGCCACCCTCATCGCCCTGGGCAGCAGTCCTCTGCCAGCCCAGGAGCTGCCTGTGGCGGCGGTTGCCGCGCCCGCCCCCCTGCCGCAGTTGGCCTACCAGGGTCGTCTGAAGGAAGCCGGTGTCGCCGCCAACGGGGCGCGCAGCTTCGTGTTCTCACTGCTGGACAGCACGGGCCTGGAAGTCTGGAACTCCGGCACCGTCACCGTCACGGTCACCGACGGCCTCTACTCCGTGGTGCTGGGTTCCACGGGCATGACGCCGATCTCGTCCAGTGTGCTGGGCCTCTCGGGCCTGAAGCTGCACCTGCTCATCGGCGGTGCGCCCATGCTGCCGGACGTGGACCTGGTGCCGGCCTTCCAGGCGCGGTCCGCCTGGGAGCTGGTGGGCGCCTTCAGTGGTGACGTCACCGGCACCCAGAACCAGACCCTCATCACCCAGATCCAGGGCGTGGCCATCGACCTGACCACCACGAAGCCCACCACGGGCCAGGTGCTCGCCTTCAACGGCACCAAGTTCGTGCCCAGCAGCGTCGCGGGCGTCAAGGGCGATACGGGTGCGACGGGGGCCACCGGCCCCCAGGGACCCATGGGCCTCACGGGCCCGACCGGCGCCACGGGTGCCGCAGGAGCTGCCGGTACTGCCGGTGCTGCGGGCCTGGACGGCAAGACCGTGCTGAGCGGCGCCGCCAACCCCGCCGTGGGCGCGGGCAGCAACGGCGACTTCTACCTGAACACCACCACCAACACGCTGTGGGGCCCGAAGGTCGCCGGCGCCTGGCCCGCCTCCGGCGTGAGCCTGGTGGGGGCCCCGGGCGCGGCGGGAGCCGCTGGGACCGCCGGTGCGGCGGGTGCCACGGGTGCGACCGGTGCGGTGGGCGCACAGGGCCCCATCGGCCTGACCGGCGCGACGGGTGCGACCGGTGCCGCCGGCGCCACGGGCGCGGCGGGGGCCAGCCCCTTCACGCTGAACGGCAGCAGCGCCGTCTACACCGCCGGCTCAGTGGGGATCGGGTCCACCCTCGCGGGCTCGCCCGCCGCCCCCAACGCCAGCGCGGCCCTGGACGTGGCCAGCACCACCAAGGGCTTCCTGCCGCCCCGCATGACGGCCGCTGATCGCGCTGGCATCGCCACCCCCGCCACGGGCCTGCTGGTCTACCAGACCGATGCCCCGGCGGGCCTCTACCAGTTCAACGGGGCAGCCTGGTCTCAGGTGGGCAGCGGCAGCGTCACAGGGGTGACCGGCACGGCCCCGGTGGTCTCCAGTGGCGGCAGCACGCCCGCCATCAGCATGGCCAAGGCCACCGGCAGCGTGGACGGCTACCTGGCCGCCACGGACTTCACAACCTTCAGCGCGGGCACCGCAGGCAGCCTCAAGGCCGCCAGCAACCTCAGCGACCTGGCCAACGCGGGCACCGCCCGCAGCAACCTGGGCCTGGGTAACGTCAACAATACCTCGGACGCCAGCAAGCCGGTGTCCACCGCCACGCAGACGGCCCTGGACGCCAAGGCCCCCCTGGCTTCGCCGACCTTCACGGGCACGGCGACGGCGCCAGCTTTTGCAGGCCCGCTCACGGGCAACGTGACCGGCAACGTGACCGGCAACGTCACCGGCACCCTGACCGGCAACGTCGCGGGCAATGTGACCGGGACGGCGGCGGGGTTCACGGGCTCCCTGCTTGGGGATGTGACGGGCACCCAGGGGGCCACAGTGGTCTCCTATGTGGGCGGCATCACTGCGGCCAACTTGGCTGCCAGCGTGGCGCAGACAGCCGCCGCCACCAGTGCCGCCACGGCCTCGACCCTGGTGAAGCGGGATGGCTCGGGCGGCTTCGCCGCGGCCGCCATCACGGGGCTGGGCACTCCCACCCAGACCGGGGATGCCGCCAACAAGGCCTACGTGGACAGCATCGCCGCAGGCCTCTCCTGGAAAGACCCGGTCATCGACATCGTGGCGGATCCCACGGGCCTGAGCCCGGCCACTGGAGACCGCTATATCGTGGGCCCCTCGGCCATCAGCCCCTGGGACATCCATGTCAACGCCATTGCCCAGTGGGATGGCGCCGCCTGGGGGTATACAACCCCCACCAACAGCACCTCGGTCTTCGTCACCCAGCGATCCAACGGCTACGTCTACATCCTGGCCAGCACCAAGTGGGTGCAGTTCGCAGGCTCGACCTACTCCTTTGGTGGGGGACTGGCCTACAACGCCCCCAACGTGAGCATTGCCTCAGAGGGGGTTACTTCCGACAAGCTGGCCACGGGGGCTGTGGACCTCAACAGCGCCAAGGTCACGGGCACCCTGCCGCTGACGGCGGGAGGCACCGGGGGCACGGATGCGGCCAGCGCGCGCACCAGCCTGGGCCTGGGCAACACGGCGACCCTGACTGCGGCCAGTGCAGCCGGGGCCTCCACGGTGGTCAGCCGGGACGGCTCCGGCAACTTCGCGGCGGGCACCATCACCGCCAACCTCACGGGCAACGTCACCGGCAGCCTCACGGGCAACGTGGCGGGCAATGTCAGCGGTACCGCCGCCAACGTGACGGGCATCGTGGCCGTGGCCAACGGCGGCACCAGCGCCTCCGACGCCCCCACGGCGCGGGTCAACCTGGGCCTCGGCACGGCGGCCGTGGTGGACACGGGCACCAGCAGCGGCAACGTGCCGGTGCTGGACGGGGCGGGCAAGATCCCCACGGCCCTCCTGCCCATCAGCGGCCTCACCTACAAGGGCAACAAGACCTTGGCGGGCAACCCCACCGTGACGGTGGAGGGCTCAGGCAACTACTACATCATCGGCACCGCCGGCACCGAGACGGGCAGCGGCCTGGCCTTCGGGGTGGGCGACTGGATGATCTCCAACGGCACCGCCTGGCAGAAGATCAGCCAGACCCAGGCCGTGGCCAGCGTGGCCGGGAAGACCGGCACCGTGACGCTCTCCAGCGGGGACCTCAGTGATGTCACCCTCACCGGCAACGGCACCGGCAAGGTGCTGGCCTGGGACGGCGCCAAGTGGGCTCCCACCGCGGCGGCCACGGGCACGGTGACGGGTGTGACCGCGGGCACCGGCCTCTCAGGCACCTTCACCAGTGGCACCGGGACGCTATACCTCGCCAACACCGCTGTCAGCGCAGGCAGCTACACCCGCGCCAACGTCACGGTGGATGCCCAAGGGCGCCTGACCTCCGCCACCAACGGCGCGGCCGTCAGTCTCACGAGCGAAGTCACGGGTGTCCTGCCCCTGGCCAATGGCGGGACAGGCTCGACCACTGCGGCCGCAGCACGGACGGCTCTCGGCCTGGGCAGCGTGGACAACACCACCGACGCCAACAAGCCCGTGTCCTCGGCCGCCAGTGCGGCCCTGGCGCTGAAGGCGCCTCTGGCTTCACCGACCTTCACCGGCACCCCTGCGGCACCCACGGCCACGGCAGCCACCAACACCACCCAACTCGCCACCACGGCCTTTGTCCAAACCGCCGTTGCTAGCAGTGGTCTCCCTTCACAGTCCGGCAAGAGCGGATTGTTCCTCACCACCAATGGCACCACCGCCTCCTGGGCTATGGCCAGCCTGCTCTCCGATAGCAACGGCAACACCAAGGCTGGGAGCACTGCTCTTGGGACCGTATCCGGATCCGAGAACAGCGCCGTCGGCGCCTATGCCCTGGCCGGGTTCTACAACGGTGGCATCTTGGGGTCGGGAAACATCGCCATGGGTAGGAGCGCCGGGGCCACACTCACGACAGGAAGCTACAACGTCTTCTTGGGGTATGGTGCCGGTCCGAGTGCGGATGGAAATAATGCTGGCAACATGGCCCTTCCCGCCAACCTGCCGGGAACCTATAGCAATCAAATCGCCATCGGGTATGGCGCCAGAACGACCCTGGCAAACCAGATGGTTCTCGGGGGGGATGGCGCGGATGCCAACCATCCAGCGCTGACTCAGGTCCTACCCGGTAAAAACAACTCGGCCAGCCTGGGTTCCTCCTCGAATGGGTGGGCCAGCCTGTTTCTCGCCGCCACGGGCGGCACCAACAGCATCAAGCTGCAGGCGCCAGCCACGGTGGGAACCAGCTACACCCTCACGCTGCCGGGTGCCGTTGGCTCCGCCAACCAGGTGCTGACGGCTTCGGATGGCAGTGGCACCCTGTCCTGGGCTGCTCCGGCCACTGCCACCACGGCCACCAACTTGGCGGGCGGGGTTGCAGGTGCGGTGCCCTACCAGTCGGCCCCAGGCACCAGCGGCTTCAGCGCAGCCGGTACCTCGGGCCAGGTGCTGGTGAGTGGCGGCACAGGGGCACCCACCTGGACCACCAACATCAGCGGCAGTGCGGCCAATGTGACGGGCACGGTGGCTGTGGCCAATGGCGGCACGGGATCCACAACTCTCACCGCCAACAGTGTCCTATTGGGTAACGGGACCAGCGCCCTGCAGACCGTGGCACCAGGCGCCGCTCTGAATGTCCTGACCTCGGATGGGACCACCTGGACCAGTGCCGCCCCAGCTGCCGGGGCTCTGTTGTCGTTTGGCGCTAATGGTTCCACTTTTGCCTATGTCAGTAGCACGAAAGCTGGGACAGGTGCCCTCGCTACGGTTAATACTTCAACCTCAAGCATGAACACTGCCTTCGGGGCTGGCGCCCTAAATGCTCACACCACTGGAGGAAACAGCACTGCAGTCGGGTCTGCGGCGCTCATATTGGCTACTGGAGGTTCTAACACTGCTGTCGGGAGCCGAGCTGGAGAGGCCGTAACAACTGGTAGCAATAACGTGCTTATTGGTCTAACTGCAGGCAATAAGATAACCACCGGTTTTCAAAATGTCGCTATTGGATCCAGTACCTTCATTGGAGCAGCAGACAATTACAACACTGCCGTAGGTCATCAGGCGCTGGAATATTGTGGCGGGAATGGAAATACTGCTGTCGGGTTTTCCGCAAGGCCCCTGACAACAGGTGGGAATTATAATACTTATTTGGGTTACCTCACGGGCAACGGAAGCAACGGCAGTGCATACTCAAACACCGTGGTCATTGGTAGCAATGCCAGTGTTTTGGGCACTAACTCTATGGCGCTTGGCAATGCAGCAACGGTCACTGGCGACAATAAAGTGCAGATCGGTAACACCTCGGTCGTTACGATCGGCGGGCAGGTTGCCTGGACGGCATCTTCCGATCTCCGCTTGAAGGAGAACATCCAGAGTTCTGCCCTTGGCCTCGCGTTCATCCGTAAACTTCGCCCTGTCACCTATAACTTCATCACCCAGCCAGGGGTGGTCCAGGAAGGTCTCATCGCCCAGGAAGTGGAAGCATCCGCTCAGTCCCTGGGCACTACCTTCCACGCGGTGAAGGTCCCTATCTCGCCTGAGGGTTTCTACAGCCTCACGTACTCCGATTTCGTCATGCCCCTCATCAACGCCACCAAGGAACTCAAAGCCGAGAACGACCAGCTGCGCTCGGAGCTGGACGTGCTCAAGGCCGAAATGGCCGAGATCAAGGCGCTCCTGAAGAAGTAGCAAGGCGAATGCTTCAAGCGGCCCGTCCCGGGTGACTGGGCGGGCCGTTGGATTGGGAGGCTGGATGCAGGTGCAGGTGGTGGAAGATGCTGCGGGGACCTGGCTGCGGGTGCGGGGGCCGGTGGACTACGCGGAGGCGCAGGCGCTGGTGAAGGCGGGGCGGGTGCTGCTGCAGAATGGGCTGAGCGGGCCCCTGCGGCTGGACCTGGCCGGGGTCTCCTTCATGGACTCCAGCGCCCTGGGCGCCCTGCTGCAGCTGCGCGAGCAGGCCGAGAGCCTGGGCCGAGTCTTGGAACTGCACAACCCCTCCGCACCCGTCCTGAAGGTTCTCCGCATCACCAGCCTGGACCGGCTCTTCAGCCTGCACACCGCACCTGGAGCCTAGCCGCCCGAGA
>SESA01001834.1_pt1 | contig 10512 bp, 7 predicted proteins | sample 3171451 | NCBI WGS metagenome assembly SESA01 (sample SAMN06051862, study PRJNA518727) | freshwater metagenome | biome: subpolar coniferous forest; feature: holomictic lake; material: water; isolation source: holomictic Lake 227, 8 m depth | place: Canada: near Kenora, Ontario | collected 2013-06-25...
ATCACTCATTCCAGCAAAAACTCCGGTATGTGCCCGTCCCGGTGCCCGTTCCTGTTCCGGGCAATTGTCAAACGGCATGCGATCACCGGCTCAAGGCTGGACCGTTACGCGGAGACCCGGCCAGCCCCCGGGTTTCGGAGGGGACGGGTGGGGCCCGGGCCTTTTTCATGGGGGGCACATGGGGCACTTAGACCCCCTTTTCCGGAAAGTCTTACGAGAAAATAGTACAGAAAAAAGATGCCGGAAATGACCCTCAATGTGCCCCATGTGCCCCCGCGATCACTCACTCGCCAAACGCTCCGGTACCTGCCCGATCCGGTGCCCGTTCCTATTCCGTTCAATTATCAAACGGCATGCGATGACCGGCTCAAGGCTGGGCCGTTACGCGGAGACCCGGCCAGCCCCCGGGTTTCGGAGGGGACGGGTTGGGCCTGGGCCTTCCGGTTCCGGAGTACCCCCGCCCGCTCTTTCAGCCGATCGCACAACGCCATTATGCGAGTAATGAAGGCGACGAAAAACATGCAGAGCGAAAGACGGGAGCGGGGAGTTTTAGAAACTGTAAATATCCTGAATGCAGTTCATGCAGAATTGTCTGGCGGGTTTGAAAGTGTTATCAAAAGGATTATGAGTTACCAATTCGTAACTAGTTATGTGGTAGTAACTCATGGATGAGCACGCTGTACAGCATTACCTGGATCAGGTTCCGGTTGAGATCCGCGAAGGGGTCATGGAACTTGACACCCCGCAGAAATGGGCGATCTATATTGCAGTAACTGTCGAGGGGGACAAATATTTCAACCAGCTGAAAAAACAGTTCAAGGCAAATCCGAACACGATCGACAAAGCACTCAAATCACTGGTAGCGGGCGGTCTTGTTGCAAAGAAAGTAAAACAACTTGCAGATATTGGCGATACCAGCAAGACCTACTATACTTCAACAACTCTTGGCGAAAAACTGCTGGCCGGTTTGTACGAAGTTGCACTGCCCTCTCTAGCGATGCAACCGGTTGCCGCTCCTGTCACCCGCACCCGGAGCCGGGCCTCACGGGTTGAAGAAACCTGAAGGATTCTTATAATGACCATTTTGTTGGCGTCACCAAAATGATAAAAATATCCGATCAATGACGTTTTTTCTGATTCTCGCGTTTCTTTTGCTCAATCTTTTTTGAAATAGTATCAAAATCTGTATCTGACACAGTTGTATCCTCAGCAAGCCGGCGCTGGGAAAATTTTTCATATTCTTCTACTGCGAGACACTGTGCAACTTCCATGGATACCTTACCGGAATCCTCAAGAATTTCCCGCTCATTGAACTTGAGGAAAGCATCGAGTTTCTCTTTCCACTCGATCATGTGGACGGGCTGTTTTCGTTCTACCTGTAACTCTGCATAATCTAGATACATGGTGATGATGCGGTTGAGCTGACGGATCTCTGTCTCGTCAAGGTAATTTTTCGCAACGGTGACATCCCTCTTTCTTACCTTTGCATCTTTCCAGTTCGTGAGCCCCATGTTAGGTCTGGATGAATCAGCCCGCTCCGCGATGATCTCTGCAGCTGTATGGCCGGTGATGGCCCAATGAAGCTTGTTCTGCACGGTCCTGAAAAATTCGAGTGTTGTTTCTGCGTGCGGATCGTAATCGATCGCGAGCGTATAAATTTCCTTAATCTTCTGGTAGAACCGCTTCTCGGATGCCCGGATATCCCGGATGCGTTCGAGCAGTTCATCGAAGTAATCCGCACCGATGCTCTTTCCTTCCCTGAGCCGCTCATCATCGAGTACGAAACCTTTGATGAGGTATTCACTCAGCCGCTCGGTTGCCCACCTGCGAAACTGTGTGCCCCGGGGGAAACGGACACGATAGCCGATAGCAAGGATCATGTCGAGGTTGTAATATTCAATGGAACGCTGAACGCTTCTTGTCCCTTCAGTTTGAACTGTAAGATATTGTCTTACAGTTGCCTCCGGAGAGTTCCTTCTCGTGAAAAATACTCCTGATATGATGGCCGGTTGTTTGTTTTGTTATCTGGAATAATTCTGCGATCAGGGCTTGAGATAACCAGACGGTTCCTTCATCAAGCCGGACTTCGATATGGCTTGTCCCGTCTTCGGACTGGTAAAAAAGGATCTGAGAACGGGTTACCGGTTCCGGAACGGGGTTATTGCTCAAGAGTTCACCACCATCGCAACATTGTTTACTTAGTCTTAACCGGATGTTTGGCCTTTTATAGTGTGTTACCGTGGGGTGAAAATGACTGAGGGATCGTTTTGTTGGCGTTAACAAAACGATTTAAAACCGGGGTTCGAGAATTTTTATGAAAGTCTCCCCCCCTCATCCCGCCACCTGCTTAACCACCGCCCCCGCCAGCCGCCCCTGCACTCCCGCCCTCTCTATCAGCCGCGATTCAAGGGCATCGCACAACGCCATCAGCGCATCAACCTTCGCAACAATGCGGTGTTGTTCGGCGAGCGGGGGGAGGGGGATTAGTGCATTTTTAATTTTAGATCCGCTGAAATTAGCCTGCCCGCATTGTTGGGTAACTTGAGGCTCAATCTGTGATGTTCTGAAGTAACTCGCATTGAGTGTAATATTGACAAAATCTGGATCGACCAATTGAGGGAAAAAGGAAATTCTGATCAGATATGAAGCGAAAGTGAATTTATCGTCCTCACCCTTGAATATCCCAGCCTTTCCGACGAGCTCATAGCTATTTGTCCTGTTAATCAGAATATCATTATTTTGTAAATACAGGCGAGGCAATTCTTCCATGGAATTTGGAAGATATTTTAAATTTTCATGAATCACTTTCCCGTTCTGGATATTATTCATCCGGAAAACTGGAACCGAATTTTTTCCGTAAGCTGTTGTGGAGGGCATCGCTTTTTCTGATGTTCCATACTCCACAATTTTTGCGGCATCGTTGATTCTTACCCAGTTCCATGTATCAGGTATTGCGAAGGGGATCTCATCATCAAGTACCGGTTCAAGAGGCTTCTCGCGTTTAATCTCCCCTTCTTTTACCAAGCGCTCTTTCTCTTTTCTGATTCTCTCCAATAATTTTTCCGCAGGCTCATCTCCCGGCATTTGTTGCAGCAGTCTTCCATGAACAGCTAGATTGAGAATCGTCTGCCGGAGCTCGGCCACATTCTCCGGGCAATCCAGAATCAGATCGAAAGCATTGCAGACCTGCGCCCACTGCCGCCCGAACTCCTCCGGGCTCTCAGCGTTCTGCAACCCTGCAAGGCTCGCGGTGCCGAGTTTGAGGCAGCCCGCCCGCTCCTGTCGCTGTCGGGCTTCGAGTTCATCGCAGAGAGACATGAGCCGGTCGACTTTGGCGACGATGCGGTGCTGTTCGGCAGTTGGAGGTACTGGGATTAGTCCCATGTGGAATTTTTGATCGTTAATCGCAGGATATGCCATCCCCGTCATCTGCGATTCCACGTATTCAACGAACGGTTTGCTCCGAAGATAATAGAAGAGATATCTGTTGAAGATCCCCTCAAAGGGATGCAACACAGCAAATGCTGTACTGACAATCGGTTCCGGATTGAAGTCTTTATCGACAATTGCGATATTCAGAAGATATGGGCGAACCGTGGAATAGATCACGGTTCCATTTTTGACAAGTTTTCGTGCTCGTGATGGTGCCTCGTTCGGTTGCAGCACATTTACTTCATCACCAATCAGCCCTCTTTCTTTGTTAATTGCGGTTACATCGATGTAAGTGAAAATTTTATCCGGTTCTTTTTGACCGCAACTATGTCCGACATCCTCAAGGCGTAACCAAACCCAGTTTTTGGGAATGTGAAAGGGGATTTCTTCAGATTCAATTTCTGGGAGAGCACGCGATTTTAAAATATCTCCTTTTTTTATCAGCCGCTTTTTTTCTTCAAGAATTTTACTTGAAAGTTTACTCGCCGGCTCATCCCCCGCATCCTGCGTCCCGAGTTTTCCCTGCACCGCGAGCTGCAAAATCAGTTCACGCAGTCGGGCAATCCCATCTGGTGCGGTGGCGAGCGTGGCGAAGTGCTCGAATAGGAGATCGGTGTTTGGCGAATGGTTGGCAGTCATCGTAAAAATTCCCCAATGTTCCCGCGATCGGTATTCAGAAATATTCGCTGTATACCCCGTATTTCCACATTAAAGCAGAAGTTGCAGTTAAAATTTCTCCAATAAATCTCCAATAGATCCCCAATACAAGAGTCTGTCACATGAATCCGGAAGCAGTTATTTGTTAAATCGCGCCTTTGGAGGGTTGTTAGATTATTCATTGTCTAACTCCCGAAAAATTCTCCAACGTTCGTCCAACTCGACATCCTTGTTCTCGCAGGATTATTTACCATTTCTTGATCTGACGCAGTAAATCCGAGAAAATTTATCCAACTACTCTCCAACACCCTCCCAATCCTGGTATCTGTCACACGAATAAAGGAGGATGAATTTTTAATATCGTGCCTGATAACGGCTCTTCTCTGGATGACGGGCAGAGAACTCAATTGTCTCAACTCCATTCAAATCTCCGGAACATATCCAGTACTCACATGCATACACGCACACACAAACACACCCATGTGCTCCGTTTCAGTTTTCAAGGCAAAAGATCGGAAATTAAAGAGACAATCGTGATACAATCGAAATACAATCATGATACAATCAATCATACTTTTCTACCCTTTTTGGAATGCCCGGTGAGAACCCATTTCGCCTGTTTAGTTTTTCCGCCGGTATTCATGATAGTCCCCTCTTTTCGCATGCGCTGGAGCAAATTCCTGATGAACAACTGTTTTTGGTCATTGTTGAGAGCGTCCGAGACCTTATCCATAAGCAATTTATCGATCTCTTTTCTATCTGCAACTTCGAATTTTTCCAGATATGAAACAACCATATCCTTGAAATGCTGTTTATCAAAGGATCGTTTCCTGATATAATCAACCCGGGTATCTGTCTCTGCGGCAACCGCTTCCGACACATACAGGTTCGGCCGCCGTCCCTCAACCAGCTTCTTTGCTTTGAGTGATTTGAATTCCGGCTCAGACAGAGGGTTGCCTTTCTGAACCTTGTCAAGCGCAATGACATCCGGCATATCCAGATCCTTGCGCCGGACAAGCATCCGTGTATATTTCGGGTCGATAATTTTCCCGGTTATCCTTACAGATACTTTCCCAGCCTGCGATAAATTATAATCCGGCAGGGGGAAATTGCGCTCTCTCTGGACCTGGAACATACGCTTGATCCCGCTCCCAATCGTATCAATCATATTAAGATTGACCATAGCCTGAGCGAGAACCGGGTTCCGGTAACGATCAGGCAATGCGTCACTGGTGATCAGGGAATCAACCGAACCCGGAATGAAAACCCCCCGGTTGGTAAAAAGGAGGGATTCATCATTCTCAACAACGGAGATCCGGGCGCACTGAAGATAATCCTGGTGGGCGATGCAGTTGTGAAGAAGTTCCCGCATCACCCATGAGTCATACTGGGAAAGTTCCAGAGGGAATAGGGTCTCATCAGAGATATGGCGGACGGTAAGATTACGGATCTTTTCAAAAACATTGTCGATAGCAAGGATGATGGGAAGACCGAAATGGGCATAGTCTCTCTCCACTCCGGAAGCGTTCTTCAGGACCCATGTTATCTGCCCGATCGCAGGTGACAGATGATGTCCTGAGGTATTTTTACCCAGAAGGAGGATCGCAGTATGGGTAATCTTCCCGTCATTGCACAACCCGGCCCTGTTTAAGAATTCAGCATCTGTCCATGAATCAACATCCTTGACCAGATGGGGATTCTTTTTCTTGTATTCCTGCCGGGCGAATGCGATAGCTGCCGGATCAAGATTGGCGATCGTTGCCTTTTCACAAATACGTGCCGACCAGTCCAATGTCGCACTCTGATCCCGGATTCTCTGTATCTTATGAAGAGCAAGTTGTCCGGTGGAATCATGGATGCGACCATACACCGATCCTTTCCATTCCGTCGGGATGCCACGGGTCGCCGGGGGGACTTTAAACATCACCACCCGTCCTTCCGGTGTGTGAAGTTCCTCTATCGAGAGAAATGTCAGCTGGTGATTTGTTTGCAAAGAAATCTTGTGTTTAAGTTTGTCCAGACCCGGAGGTGTTTCGTTAAAGTGAGATCCAACAATCTTCCGGGGAGACTTGTCAGTCACTCCAAAGATAAGCCAGCCCTCCGGTTTATCGTTCAGGTTGGCCTCGTTACTCAATGCGGAAACATAACGCCCGATCTGCTCAAAATCAAAAGTGGTCCCTGCTTCCTTGAACTCAACCCATTCCGTCTCAGTAGGGAGATTCATCAGATCGTGCAGAACATTGAGCAGGTTTTCAGGCATTATCATTCCTCAACAGATTATTTATTTCCCCCAAGCGATGCCATCAGTTCCCGCTTCAGTGCCTCGCGGGTTGCTGCCGCCTCCGCCCGGATCCGCTCGTACTCCCGGAGTAGTTCCACAGGATCGCCGAGTTCGTCCGGCACCACGTTCGGGTTCTTGATGTCGAGGTTGAACCCGTTTGCAATCACCTGCTCGACGGGCACCCGCCACGCATGTGCGGTCTCGGTGCGGTTCGTCCACCATGCCTTCTCGGGTGCGAACTCCTCGATCCGGATCGGCTTTGTCTTGTTATACGACTTGTAGCCCTCGGGATAGGTGTGCTCGTAGTACCAGATCTCTTTTGTTGGCTTGCCTTTCTCGAAGAAGAGGAGGTTCGTCTTGATCCCGGTGTACGGGGAGAAGACGCCGTTTGGGAGCCTCACGATTGTATGGAGGTTGCATTCCGTCAGGAGTCGCTCCTTGATCCGGCTCTTCACGCCCTCACCAAAGAGCGTGCCGTCCGGCAGCACGATCGCAGCCCTTCCGCCCTCCTTGAGGATGTGCATGATAAGCACGAGGAAGAGATCGGCAGTCTCCCGGGTCTGGTACATAGCCGGGAAGTTCCCCTCGATCCCGTCCTCTTCCATGCCGCCGAATGGCGGGTTCGTCACGATCACGTCCACCCGGTCCCGGGCCGAGTAATCCTTCAGCGGGCGGGCGAGTGTGTTGTCATGCCGGATCTGGATCGGGACATCGATACCGTGCAGCATCATGTTCGTCACGCAGAGCAGGTGGGGCATCGGCTTCTTCTCAACGCCGTGGATCGAGCTCTGGAGCAGGTCTTCCTCCTCAATCGTCTTGACGGTCTTGCGGATATTCTCAATCGCACACGCAAGGAACCCTCCCGTACCGCAGGCCGGGTCAAGGATCGACTCGCCGAGCTTCGGGTCCACCTGATCGACCATGAACTGCGTCACAGCCCGTGGCGTGTAATACTCCCCGGCATTGCCCGCACTCTGGAGGTCTTTTAGGATCTTCTCGTAGATCTCCCCGAACAGGTGCCGGTCCTCGGTCTTGTTGAAGTCGATATCATTGATCTTGTTTGCCACCTGCCGGACCAGCGTCCCGTTCTTCATGTAGTTGTACGAATCTTCAAATACCCGGCGCAGCAGGATCCCGGAACCGTTCGATCCCGACTCTGCCGGCAGTTCTTTTAAGGTTGTGAAAAGATCGGCATCAATGAACTTCATCAGCGCATCGCCCGTGATCCCCTCGGGGTCTGCTGCCCAGTTCCGCCACCGGAGCCGGTCCGGCATCGGTGACCGGTATCCCTTCCGGAACAGTTCGTACTCCTTCTCCTTGTCATCAAAGATCTTCAAAAAGAGCATCCAGCTCAGCTGGCTGATCCGCTGGGCATCGCCATCAACACCCGCATCCTTCCGCATGATGTCCTGGATCGTCTTGATCGTAGTACCGACTGCCATAAAAAAACCAGTTCCTTACCCGTGCTGATCAGCACTCAGCGGTATAGAGACACTGCTCAAGCCGACGTATTGCTGTCATATAGTTGGCGCTCCCGCCAAAAATAGTGTTCACAATTTCGAGCGGTGTACCGAACGTGGTGAACGGGTCCACCCGCAACACTTCCATGCTCTCGATATCCGTAATCCCGCCATCGGAATATTTTGACAGGAGGCAATCGAGCACCTTTTTCGCCTGCTCGCCGTACTTCGTGAAGTAGTTCGCCTTCCGGACCTTTGCAGCCCGCTCTTTGCGAGACATCGGAGGCTGCCCAAAGACCACATGGCAGATCAGGTCGAAGGGATCGTAGTCCTTCCCCACCTGCTCCTGAAGGGCTTCAAAGAGAACACCCTGCTCCTCCAGTTCCTCTAAGATCGCCGTCTTCTGATCTGCCTTTGACCACGAATTCAGGAATGCGCCGAGTGTTGCATACTGCCGGATCACGTTCTTCTTTGTGTAATCTTCCAATGATTCGGTGATCAGCTTCCCGTCCGCAGCAATGTACTGGACACGCTCAGAGACAACCATCACCGGTACATCGTTTACCACGTACCGCCTTCTGCCGGAAGGTTCAACGGGTTTTGCCTCGGGAGGAGCGATTGGGTCAGTCGGGTCATACAGGCTCCCGTCCAGCGGTTCGCCGTCAAAGTCCGGGTCGGCAAAGAGCTCGCTCACTTTCCGGAAGTCCATGATCGTAAAGAAGAACTTGTTGTAATCCTCGTTGATCCGGGTCCCGCGCCCGATGATCTGCTTGAACTCGGACATCGACTCGATCCGTTTGTCGATCACGATCAGCTTGCAGGTCTGGGCATCCACTCCGGTCCCCATCATCTTTGAGGTGGTCGCAATCACCGGGTATTTTGAATCCGGTATAATGAAATTGTCCAGCTCTGCCTTTCCCTCATGGCTGTCACCCGTAATGCGGACAATGTACCGGTTGCTCTCCTTCACCAGATCCGCGTTCTCGTTCACGAGATACTGCCGCATCCGTTCGGCATGATCGATATTCTCGCAAAAGACAATCGTCTTGTCATAGCGTCCGGTATTTTTTAAGAAATCCGAGATTTTCTTTGCAACCAGTTGCGTCCGCTGCTCTATCACAAGGCTCCGGTCGAAATCCTTCTGGTTATAGATCCGGTCCTCAATCAGTTCCCCGTATTTGTCCGTCTGCCCCCGGGTCGGCCGCCAACCCTGCAAGTCCTTGTCCAGATCGATCCGGTACACACGGTACGGGGCAAGGAACCCGTCCTCAATCCCCTGCTTCAGCGAATACACGTACACAGGCTCGCCGAAATAGTGCACATTGGAGACATACTTCGTCTCTTTCGGAGTAGCCGTAAGGCCGATGTGGGTCGCTGTCCTGAAATAATCAAGGATCTCCCGCCACAGCGCATCATCCGCAGCACTCCCCCGATGGCACTCGTCAACAATGATCAGGTCGAAAAAGTCTGGAGAGAACTGCCGGTAGATGTTCTTATCCTCCTCAGTGCCGGACACTGCCTGGTAAAGCGAGAGATAGATCTCGTAACTCTTGTCCACCTGCCGGTTCTTGATCTTCGTCATTGCCGACCCAAACGGCTTGAAATCATTGGTCAGGGTCTGGTCAACCAGAATATTCCGGTCAGCTAAGAACAGGATACGCTTCTTTGTCCCGGATTTCCAGAGCCGCCAGATGATCTGGAATGCCGTATAGGTCTTTCCGGTCCCGGTTGCCATGACAAGCAGGATCCGGTCCTTCCCGTTTGCAATTGCTTCAACCGTCCGGTTGATCGCGTTCAGCTGGTAATACCGGGGCATCTTCCGGACATCATCGATATAGTAACTCTGCGTGACAATGCGCTCTTTGGTATCATCCAGACCTTTCCATTTCCGGTACCGGGTCCAGAGATCCACTGGTCGCGGAAATTCCGTAAGAGAGAGCTCACGTTCCATGGGTTCATAATTGCCGGAACGATCGTGCAGTAAAAACCCGTCTCCATTGGAACTGAACACAAACGGGATGTCCATCATTTCCGCATAGGCTAGTGCCTGTTGCATCCCGGCACCCACGATGTGATTATTGTCCTTGGCTTCAATGACCGCAATCGGAAGATTGGGTTTATAGTAGAGGATATAGTCAGCCCGTCGCGGTTTGGCCCGGCTTACTGCGTTACCCTTGACGAGCACCCGGCCATTCGTGACATTCACCTCTTCCCGGATCTGGTGATGATCCCAGCCCGAGAGGGTTAATGCGGGAGTAATGTATTTGGTGCAGATGTCCCGCTCGCTTAACTTCTTCTTATCCGATGTGTCCATTCCGTCATTCTCTTTTTCGTTGACAATCCGCTAATACCTTTCTATATATATGGATGTGATAAATTGCATCACCCGGCCAAACGCCCTCTTGTTCCCAAAACCCCCCGCTGCATAGGTTACCCCACCCTACCTCCCGATCCTCAATCCAAACAGCTCCAAACAGGCCGGTTTTCTCCTGCGCAAAATCTCCGGAATCCCGTATAAAGCCCAGAACAGGAACTTTTGAAAAAACACCCCCAAAAACCCGCTGAACTGGCCGGTCGCGAAGTACCGGTTCCGGTCAATCGGGGGCTGAAATAGACCCGGATGGCCATTTTTAAGGTTATGAGTGTGACCATGTCACCTCATGTGATCCAGTATCATTCAGT
>SESA01001835.1_pt1 | contig 10511 bp, 3 predicted proteins | sample 3171451 | NCBI WGS metagenome assembly SESA01 (sample SAMN06051862, study PRJNA518727) | freshwater metagenome | biome: subpolar coniferous forest; feature: holomictic lake; material: water; isolation source: holomictic Lake 227, 8 m depth | place: Canada: near Kenora, Ontario | collected 2013-06-25...
GAATTCACCAAGAACCATTAACCAACAACCAAAACCCTAGTCCCTAATCCCCAAACCCTAATCCCTAATCCCCAACCCCTAACCCCTAACCCCTAATCCCCAATACCCAACCCCTAATCCCCAACATATGAAAGGAATCATCCTGGCCGGCGGGGCCGGAACACGTCTTCACCCCCTGACCCTCGCTGTAAGCAAGCAGCTGATGCCTGTTTATGACAAGCCCATGATCTATTATCCCTTGTCGGTGCTCATGATGGCCGGTATCAGGGAGGTATTGATCATTTCGACTCCATATGACCTGCCTAACTTCCGCACCCTGCTTGGCGACGGTAAAGAACTCGGGATGTCGTTTACCTATGCTGAGCAGCCTTTACCTAACGGACTTGCCCAGGCATTCGTGATCGGGAAGGAATTCATCGGGGGCGACAGTGTATCCCTGATATTAGGCGATAACATTTTTTACGGCAACGGATTGTCCCAGCTTGTTCAGGAAAGCAATAAACCCGAGGGGGGTATTGTCTTTGCCTACCATGTTCATGATCCGGAACGCTATGGTGTGGTTGAATTCGACCAGCATTGCAAAGCCCTGTCGATAGAGGAAAAACCAAAGAATCCGAAGTCTAACTTTGCCGTTCCCGGACTATATTTTTACGATAATACCGTTGTTGACGTTGCAGCTGAAATGAAGCCCAGCGCCAGGGGTGAATATGAGATTACCGATGTAAACAGGTATTACCTTGAACAAGGGAAACTCAAGGTGGGTGTCCTGAGCCGTGGCATTGCCTGGCTCGACACAGGCACTTTTGAATCCCTTCTCCAGGCGGCCCAGTTCGTTGAAGTTGTGCAAAGCAGGCAGGGCCTGAAAATCGGATGCATTGAAGAAATCGCTTTCAGGATGAGGTTCATCGACAGGGAACAGCTTAACCGCATCGCCCAGCCTCTCCTTAAAAGCGGTTATGGCAAATATTTACTTAACCTCGATGAACTCCCTGGTTTTTCGAAATAAACCCTGATGCCGGCTTAAAGGTACACCCTCATCCGCCTATGTATACAAAAAAAGAAATCCAGGAGATAATATCATCAGCTTTTCATTCGGCAAATTTTCATTTTGAACCTTTGTCGTTGTATGATCCCATAAAATACATGATGGACCTGGGCGGAAAACGACTGAGGCCGGTACTCGCCCTGATGTCCTGCGATCTTTTCGGCGGGGAGATTAATGATGCTCTCGCACCTGCCATGGGGCTTGAGCTGTTCCACAACTTCACCCTTCTCCACGACGACATCATGGACCAGGCGCCTATCCGAAGAGGAAAGGAAACTGTCTTTAAAAAGTGGAACACCAACTCGGCCATCCTGTCGGGTGACACGCTTTTCGTGATGGCTTATGAACTGGTGACAAAAACTACACCTGCTTTGCTTCCCCAGGTGCTTGAACTGTTCAACGACACAGCCCGTAAGGTTTGCGAAGGGCAGCAGTATGATATGGATTATGAGGTGAAGGCAGATGTTTCGATTGAGCATTATATCCTGATGATCAGGCTTAAAACCGCTGTCCTTATATCCTGCAGCCTCAAATTGGGTGCAATTATTGCCCGGGCCTCAGATGAGGAAGCAGACCTGATCTATGCATTCGGTGAAAATCTCGGGCTGGCGTTCCAGCTCCAGGACGATTACCTTGATGTGTTTGGGGAAGTTGATAAGTTCGGGAAAGAAATAGGCAATGATATAGTAACCAACAAAAAGACTTTTCTGTATCTGAAAGCGTTTGAACTTGCCAGTGGAAACACTCTTGAAACACTAAGATCCTGTTTCAGCGGTAATTCGATCACTTCGGCTGAAAAGGTGAATACAATCACAAAAATTTACAGGGATCTGAAGATTGACATCCTCACCAGGGAACTTATAGGGGAATATTTTTCAAAAGCGCTAAGCATCATGGAAAAGATACATATCCCTGAGTACAAGAAACAGATCCTGCTTGAGATAGCGGGACAAATGGTGAACAGGGAAACCTGATCACTGCATGGTTTCAAGTTCAGAATGAAGGCTTTCCCATTTTCCCATTTCCGTATGCAGCCTTGATTTCAGATCCTCATAATCTTTGTACAATGAGCCGTTTTTAATCCTTTCCTGGTGTTTAAGCGGCTCTCCCAGCATTTCTTCCAGCTTCTTCCCTTCCTTTTCAAGGCGCTCTATCTCATCTTCGGTGCGGCTGATCTGGTTTTTTATCTTGCGGAGGTCTCGTTCTGATTCCTTCTTTTTCTCGTAACTGACTTTATTTTCAGAAAAAACCTCTTCCTGGGCGGGTTTGGCGGCTGACTGGTTCTTTTCAAGCTCGGAAAGCTCACGGATCTTTCGCTGTTCCAGGTAATCATAGATGTCGCCAAGATACTCCCTGATGCGCCCTTCCCTGAATTCGAAAACCCTGTTTGTGAGGCCCTGCAGGAAATCCCTGTCATGCGACACAATAATGAGTGTGCCGTTATACCGAAGCAATGCACTCTTAAGAATATCCTTCGAACGCATGTCGAGGTGGTTGGTCGGCTCATCAAGAATCAGGAGGTTGGCCGGTGTGAGAAGCAGCTTTGCTATTGAAAGCCTCGACCTTTCACCCCCGCTGAGGACTTTAACCTTCTTTTCGATATCATCACCGCTGAAAAGAAATCCGCCAAGTATACCTTTGATCCTTGGCCTGATATCCCCAACAGCAATATCATCAATGGTCTTGAAAACCGTAAGATCAGGGTCGAGATGTTCACTCTGGTCCTGGGCATAATACCCTGTAACCACGTTATGTCCCTTCTTAAGATCTCCTGAATATTCAAGAACCCCTGCCAGGATTTTAGATAATGTAGTTTTTCCTTCCCCGTTGCGCCCGACAAAAGCAATACGGTCACCTTTGATGACCGAAAATTCGAGGGAGTGAAGAATTCGTTTCTGCGGATAGTCTTTCACAAGGTGCTTTCCTTCGTAAATGATCTTACCCGAATGAGGTGCGGGAGGGAAACGAAAATGTATCGAAGATTCATCTGTGGCTTCAACTTCTACCATATCCATTTTCTCAAGCATTTTCAGCCTCGACTGTACCTGTTTTGACTTGGTATTCTTATACCTGAACCGTTCTATAAACCGCTCGACTTGCCTGATCTGCCTCTGTTGATTCTCATATGTTGCAAGCTGGCTCTCCATTCTCTCCTCCCGCATCTCAACATAGCCTGAATAATTGGCTTTATAGTCATAGATCTTACCCATGGTGATCTCAATGGTGCGTGTGGCAACGTTATCGAGAAAAGCCCTGTCGTGCGATACCAGGATCACTGCACCCCTGTATTGGATAAGAAAATTTTCAAGCCACTGTATGGATTCGATATCGAGGTGATTCGTAGGCTCATCAAGCAGGATCAGGTCGGGCTGCCGAAGGAGAATCTTGGCAATCTCCACCCTCATCTGCCATCCGCTGCTGAACTCACTCATGGGACGGTCAAAGTCTTCGCGTGAAAACCCCAGGCCGGTTAAGACCTTTTCCACATCGGCATGTATTGCGCCTCCTCCGACCAGGTGATATCTTTCATACAGATCAGACTGCCGTTTCAGAAGGGAATGGTATTCCTTCGATTCAAAATCGGTACTTGAATGTAACTCTTTATCGAGAGTTTCAATCTGGTTCTCCATCTCAACGACCTCTGAAAATGCAAGTGAAGCTTCGGCGAAGACCGAATGCCTGCTTTTCACTTCCATTTCCTGGGGCAGATAACCAATGGTCTGGGATTCGGGAATAACCACTTCACCCTCTTCCGCTTCCTGCATCCTGTTGATGATCTTAAGGAGGGTCGATTTACCGGCCCCGTTTTTCCCGACCAGCCCTATCCTGTCCTTGTCGTTTATAATAAACGAAACATGGTCGAAGAGAGGTTCTCCGCTGAACTGTACCGATAAATTGGAGACTGAAACCATATGCGCCGGCAAAGATAAGATAAAAAAAAGAGGCCGGCGAAAAGCCGGCCTCTTTGAGATATATCTAATTAAAGATTAGCGTGTAACTGTGATCTTCACTGTGCGTGTGCCCTGAACGGTAGCAACCTTCACAAAGTAGATGCCAGCCTGCAGTTTAGAAACGTTGATCTTGCTTGTCTTAGCCTCTACATTGGAATTCCTGTAAACGGTCTGACCTACATAGTTCATTACTTCTAAAGTGTTGATAACGTAATCGCTCTTCACGTTTACATTTTCAGTTGCAGGATTCGGATATACTGAGATCTGGCCATTGCCGATTTCAACAACACCTACAGCCGGGAATTTGAAGGAAACGGTGTCGCTTCCCGGTGATTCGCAGAGCTGAGTATGAGCAACAGTGTCGGTATACAGCGCGGTTACATAATATTTGTAATCGCCGTAGCTTGCCATAACGTTGCCAAGGATGTCAGTGTAATTCTTAACAGTTACAGGAGCAGTGTTCAGCTTGTTGTAAGGAGCCATGCCCGATGTGTCTGTACGATATACATTGTATCCGGAAACGATGCTGCCATCGCTGTTGTTTGAGTACACACCCGAGTTGCCACCGAAGTAGCTGCCGCCCTGTGTATGCTTAGCATAGAACAGGCCTGGTTTCTGGGGAGGTACATTGTTGATCACGGTGGTCTGGCCTACTGTAGCTGACTTCAGATCGGTTTCAACGTAAGCAACTGCGCGAACTAATGCAACGGTTGCGCCGAATACGCCGGGAGCAGCTGAGTTAAGTGTCTGCCATACGCCGCCTAATTCAACCCATGTAAGGTCGGATGAAGCGAACGGACCATCCTGGTCAAGTGGTAAACCTTCGAAACCGGCTGCATCAAGCATAACCATTCCGTAGAACTGTCCGGTGAACGGGATTGAGTCAACGTTAACAGATACCCATACGTCGGCAAGCGGAGTGAAGGAAGGAGATGTACCAAGGAGGTTCTGGTTGTTATCATAAACGCTGAGAGTTGTGGGGGCGCTAACACCTGTAGCAGCCATCATAACTTCAAACTTGATAAGTTTACCAGTCATTGTAGGACCAACCGGGAAGAGGTTACCAACCTGGCCTGTACCACCGTTGATGAATACCTGGATTTCATATGTACCGTCATCGAAAATCAGGTCAATATTCTGTCCGGATACGCATGAAGGAGCATTCCAGCTGAGGTTGATAGTGTCATGTGTCTGAGTGCCATGAAGTGCAAGCGGCTGATTACAAACACCATAAACGTTGATATTGTCAACATACCAATGCAGGATGTTTGTTGAAGCAGCTCCGTTAGCATTGAAACGTACCTTGAAGCCTTTACCCTTGACGGTAGAAATGTCAATGTGTGCGGGCATCCAGTTTGCAGTAGTTCCATTGTTCTTCAGATCGCCTATTGGGTGCCATGCTCCGTTGTAATAGGTTTCGATTGTGAGTTTTTCAGTCTCGCCACCGTTACGGTCAATGCATTTATAGTCGAAATCCAACCAGATCTTAGCGCAGGAATAAGGACCAGCGTTCAGAGTCGGGCTCTGGAGTGAGAGGCTGTAGTTAGATGTCGGGGGATCCCATTTGAAGTCAGCGCAAGGCTGAGGATCACCAACACTACCATTCATTACCCAATGCTGCTGGGTAGCAGGACTGAATGTCCAGCCCTGGAATGTGAAGCTACCATTATCCCATGGTTCGTAGAATGGGAGTGGCAGACCGCAAACGATAGCCATTGTAATGTTGCCGGCCGGGAGTGATTCGCCAAACTGTCCCGGGAATCCGTAAGGAGTCAGGTCATACTTGGCGGTTACACCCCATTTGTGTGTACCCGGGTCAACGTTGAGGTCATAATAATATAAGGTGTCAGGACTTGGAACAGTATGGATCAGGATATCATCGCGATATACTTTATATCCAACGAGTCCCGGAGGTGTACCACCTCCGCCGCCGCCGGCACCCATTTCAACTGCCCACATTTTGTTTGCAGTTAACTGGCTCATGCCAACGAGGTAGAATTTACCACCAATAGAAGCCTGGTCGAGACCACCGGAAATTGCACCTGCATTTCCAGGTATGTATGAAGCCATGTCCTTAGTGAAACCAGTTGCAGTAATAGTGCTTGCACCAGTTTTTTCATACTGTACGAGAAGGTCACCTGTTCCAGATGCACCCTGGTCATGTATCCAGAGATAAGTATGTCCCGGATTACTTGACTTGTCAATCTGGCTTCCATAAGCACCGCCTGAAAGTGCAGGACCGGTAGCTAAGGTTGTTCCTGTAAGAGATACCAGATAGAGGTCACCCCAGCCACCGCACCAGAAACCGCCGGCACCGCCGTTGGCATCCTGATCGTAAGCAATGTGACGTACACTTGCAACGCTTGTACTGATTGTAGCTACAAGAGTATGAGCAGTGAGATCCATCTTATAGATTGCTGATGCAGAAGCACCACCATAGAAGAACTGTCCATCATAAGTTAAATCGCGAAGACCGCTGACACCAGGAATTGTAAAGGTCTCAACAAGTGCACCGGTTGTGATGTTATACTTCATGATGTTACTACCACTCCAAACCGGAGCCCAGATGAACTGACTGTCGGTTCCAACACCAGCCTGAGTACCGTCGGATGCAGTATAGGAAAATAAGATATCCCACAGAGCGTCATAATTGTCAGGAGAAACTGCTTTAATCGTAGCAACAGTCGGTGAGTATTCTGCCTGTGCTAATGGGAATTCAGTTCTCGGTTCAACCTTGAGAATGCTAAATTCACCAGGAATCTGCGGTTTCTTCCATGTGATGTATGCAGAGCACTCAACCTGAGCAACTGCAACTTCCCTTGGAGGATAGAGGAACATTGAAACGAAGGGCACGCAAATGGTGGGTGAGTAACCGCTGCCATAAACAGCGAGTACACATGCCTGGTAAGTCTGACCGTAAACAACCTGTGTCGGCGGGATCTCATAAGTGGTATCAGTTGTGAAACCGCTAAGGATGCTGTTCAGGTAGAAGTTGTAACCAACTACGCAAGGATTCGGACCACTGTGGCCATCGGTAGCAATAATTGAAATGTTATCGATGTTCCAGTTGTTGATAGCATATGAACCATCGCCGAAGGCGTGGAACTGGAATCTGAAAGGAGCGTTGGCGTATGCCTTGATATCCAGGTTGTCTGTTGTCCAGGCAATATTACCAGCCTGGTTATCCCAGGTTTTCAGAGTTGTCCAGGTTGAACCGTTCCAGATTTCAACAGCCATGCTGTTAGAAGTGGAGACATCAAAGTTTGAAAGGAAGATGTCGTATTTCAGGTTCATTACAGGTGCATATGTTGCTGGGTATACCTTACTTGTCAGGTACTGGTTGTAACCAGAAGCCTGGGTGGGTGAATAGTAGAACTCGGCAGAAGGAGCCGGATTCCCAGTACCCGTGTTTATTGCCCAGTTGACACCATTAACTGTCCAGTTATTGGTAGCAAAACTCATTGAAGACCAATCTTCGTTCACAAGGATCTTCTCAGCCCGTGGGGGATGCCATGATGCGTGCAGGCTCTGAGCGTTAACTGCGAGACCTGTCGGTGGCATCTTTTCGCCGATCAGCATAACGTTGACTGTGGTCGGTCCGAAAATGTCGATATTCTGTGTAAACGGAGAGAAGCCCATACGCAGAACCTGGAGGGTATAATTACCTTTCCATACGTTTGGGAAAACAACAATACCGGTTGTGTCAGATACCTTCAGGTAGTTGGTATCGGGAACGAGGGTGTTGATGAGTTTCACGGCGCAATAAGCGGGCTTGATCTGGTAGCAGGTGAGAGTGATGTTCACTGTTACCTGGGTTACCCAATTCTTACCAAGAACGTTGGTAAAGATGGGGGTTGAAAGATGGTTACCGGGATACTGAGCCTTGATTGCCCAACGGTATGCGCCGTCGGCTAATGATGGCCAGCTTGCATCGGTAGCTGTTGTCTGGGTTGTAGGTGTTCCCGGAATTGCAGTCCATGTAGCGGTGTTACCTTCCTGGCCCTGGTTCAGTCTCCAAACGAGGAAAGGAATATTTCCGCTTCCGCCTGAAGTTGTACCATTGACGTTGAAAGGCATGCCCTGTGGATTTGCAGTCGGAGGACCGGTTGTGCCATAGATAGGATTCCATCCTGTTAAGACACCGCCGTAAATAAGAGCGTTGCCAGTAGTCGGTGTATTATTGATGGTTACGGGAGGTCCCCAAGGTCCTGAATATGAAGCAGATCCGAGGAATCCCCACTCTGCCCAATACGTACCGGGATTCAAAGTGAGACCAGGAGTACTTGCTGTAACTTTCCAGATAGCGCGAGCAGCACCGCCGCCAACTGCGTTTGTGCGGTTGATATTTGAATAAACACCAGCTGACATTCTGTTGGTTGTGGTATCGCCCCATACAACGGTTGCACCGGCTGTTCCCGGCTGTCCGTTCCATATCCTCAGAACTGCTTTGGTGATCGGGCAGCTTGTGAGAGGAGCATTGCTCTGGTATGTATAAACGTCAAATGAAGTAACTGACCAAGCAGTTCCGACAACGGTGAAATCATCGGCGCAACGGTAACCAATGCCGGTATTGATATTCCAGCCATAGCTTCCGATAGGAGCCTGAATTACACTTTCGTCAGCACCATTGGTACCGGTACCTGCGCTGTTTACCAGCGGACCATTATTAAAGAGAACGACATCGGTATTGTCAAGTTCCTTCGGTGTTCCGTTGAAAGCACCTGAAACGCCCTGACCATCGTCGGTCCTGGCAGGTACTATACTGGATTTGGTAGTCGGAGGATTGGCAATAACTGAACGGTCATTGATCATGTTTGCCCAATCGTATCCACGAACTTCGCCGTCGCCTTCATAACCTGAGGTGGGACGTAACGGAGTTTCATAGATTGCGCCGGGAACAGTCTGTGTGTTAACAAACAGCCTGTCGGTAAGATGGAGAGGACCACCCTGACCCTGGCAAATAGCACGGATCATGAAGTTGCCTGCTGCGGGAACCCATGGGCCGCCGCCTGAAGCATACTGTGAATATGAACGGTACTGTGAGTTTGCAGTGTCGATAGCAAGACCATAAGCATTGGGGTTGTTACCGGCCTGTTTCATCACGAGGAAGAAGTTCCCGCTTGGTATTGTAATGGTAGTGCCGAAAGTAAAATCACACCAGCCAAGAGCTGCGGTAGGAGTTACGTCGCCGGAAGTAGCAAGGATGGCACCGGGGGTTCCGTTAGGACCGGTTGCATCATACAGGTACATCTTGAAAGGAGGCCTGGTCGGGGGAGGAGTAGCGTAGTCGGAAGCTCTTCCAACATTGACTTTACCACCGATAACCTTGGCAGGATAAGCAGGAGCAGTGAATTTCACACCATTGAGGTTGTTCTGCTGAGCCCATACTGTGAAGCCAGTGCGGATACCATTATCGTACAGGATTTCATAGAAACCGGTAGGCTGTCCCCAGCTGATGTTAACTGCTGTAGCGCCGGTGTTGAGAACGGCGGTTGCAGGAGCTGATGCTGGATTGGCAGTCTGCCAGATCGAGAATGACATATTAACTGTACCTGAAGCGAATGTCATATTTGTTGTTGTACTGTCATTGAAACCAGCTTTGGAAACAGTTACATTCCAACCCGGACCAGTAGGCACGATAGCAACTGTATAGTTACCGCCTGCGGTCGATAAGGTAGATATTGGAGCATCGGGAGGATGTGTAAATGTAACCTTGGCGCCGGTGATTGGCTGGTTGTTGGCAGCGTCTTTCACAAGACCTGTGATCGTTGCGCTTGCGGGCTGCAGACAGCCGTTAACGGTGATCATGGAATTGGCTACTACCGTAGCAGGGAAAGTACCACTGACAAAACCGGGAGCTGATACAGCTAGTGTCTGCGCTCCGATAGGAACGTTGAGAAGCATGTAAGAACCGTTTGCAGCTGTTGTGGCTGTGATAGTTCCAACAGAAACAGTAGCATTTGCAAGAGGAGCGCTGTTATAGCATTGGGTGATAGTTCCCTGGATATAACCAGCCACAACGGGCATGGTAAGACGGAAGTTAGGAACCGTGGTGGAACCGAAACCTACCGACATCGCGCAGCCGATAACACTGGGGGGGTCATTGTAATCACCCCATGTGCGGTTGCCTGTAACGGTACGTCCATTTACATGATTCGCATTGTTCAAGCTATATGTACTATTTGCGAAGCAATAGTTGATTGCCACATTTGACACACCGTCCCATACAAATGGAGTTGTAAAGGTGATGGTTTGCCAGCCGGCTCCTGCAGGAGTATAGTTAGCAGAATAAACGGTTGTATAACCTGCATTGTCAAACGCTGTAAAAGCAGTCAAAGCTGTGTTCTTCATGCTGATAGTCAAACCGGTCATCTGGTAAGCATCAACAGCAATGATGTTCAGAGCAGCCGCAGTGATGTTACCTGCTGCACCACCTGCAGCTGCGATTTCAGCTGCTGTAAGGATGAACTGGGAACGTGCACCTGTCCAGTATGTATAATACGGGAAGTTCGATG
>SESA01001838.1_pt1 | contig 10495 bp, 11 predicted proteins | sample 3171451 | NCBI WGS metagenome assembly SESA01 (sample SAMN06051862, study PRJNA518727) | freshwater metagenome | biome: subpolar coniferous forest; feature: holomictic lake; material: water; isolation source: holomictic Lake 227, 8 m depth | place: Canada: near Kenora, Ontario | collected...
CATATTTATAATTCAATACCGTCTTCCTCAGCGTATTTTTTAATCAAGAAAGTAAAAAGCTGACCTGGACTTTTTTTAATTTCACCTTCATTCTTAGCCGCTTTCACTTCTGATATGGTCCTGTAGATTGTTCTTTCATCCAGCAAACGTGCGACTTTTACATAGAACGGTTTACTCTTTTCATCCCCACAAACATCTAAAATGTCTTCAATCAAACATTCAATGTTAATTTGCTCTTTCTTCCTAACACCCTTCTTTTCTATTTGTCCCTTCCAGGGTGTACCATTTCGGATAAAAACAATCATATCCGTTACGCCGTCAGCCGCTTTTACAAATTCCACCTTGGACAATAATTTAAATCCTTTTTTAATAAGTCCATTACATCCGTCTTTTAATGTTTGTTTCCTCTTTTTTGCTTCCTTGGCCTGGATCGGAATTTGACTTGCAAGCTCTAAAACTTCTCTTTTGTATATAGCCTTCGTTTTTAGTACTTTTGATAAATATAGATAAAGGCGCTTCTCAACTCCGGTCAAGCTATTCCAAAATATTTGATCATGATCTAATAAAAGCAGATTTGCTTTAACACTGCGGCAAAGCGTGTCATTTACTTTCACTTTTGCAAAAGGTAATTTTTCTTGGCGAGGATTTTTACGTTTAAACCTTGATTCATCCTCATAGAAAAAAAGATTATCAATTATATGGAAACTTTCTGTGACGTATCTACCTGCTATGCTATCATAAAAAGCGTTGCTTGCTGTAATCATCAAGCCAGTGAGACAGTTTAAATCTCGAATTATCCGGTCATAATTTTCTCTTACATCCTCTAAATTTCTTCTTTTTAAAATATTCCTGATGGATCCGTAATGTATTTCATTGCTGGCAAAACCTTGCTCCTTCCAAATTTGGAACAAAGTAAAAAAGGTGTCCATCGTACTGATTGTACCAAAATCATATTCTTTGGTTGGTGTTACCAGCCATTCCCTGGATATGACCATCCCATCTTTACCCATTATGGTATCTCTATAGATAATTGATTTGATGTCTTTACCTACCTGCTTATTGGATAAATTAAAGATGGGAAATTCTGCCAAAGAAAGTTCATATTGATCTAGCGGTGGTCTTTGTGATTTTTCCTGCATTTCTTAAAACGTTACCCTTTTTAACGTTATTTAAAAGCTTTTTTTTAACGTTCTTTATCGAAGGAATACGCTTGAATATTCGCACAGATAAAGCTGTTTTGGTACTTATTACTACGGTACGGAGTACTTATTACTACGGTGTCTCGGTACTTAAGACTACGGTGTGTGGTACTTAAGACTACGGTAGTTGTGATCAATATTTATCTCACCTGTTGATAACTTTCGAGTCGGCATCAATATGAAGACATCCACCCACGACTAAAGATCGTTGGCTTATTTAGGGGTTTCTCGCAAGTAAGGCAAAAAGAGAATTCTCTTTCTTAATGCTTAGTTAGATGAAACGTTACTTAATACATTATTTATTAAGTAAAATACGCTTAATATTCGCATAAATAAATCCCTCCTGGTACTTGACGCACCGATATCCACTTCTCTAAATTTCGCCTGTCTGGCGATAGCTTTGAAAGGAAAAAGTGTGGAAGGTTTAAAATTATTGGCGCGCCAATAATTTACCCCAACAAGCCATCTATAAGATTTTTTAGCTTCTGTAGCTCAAAAAGGACATGACTTTTACTTTCTGTGTCCAGCTGGTCAATGTTAATCTTTTCCAGTAAAAACGATAAGGCGACTACTTTACCGGCCACAATCTCGCCCTGGCTCCGGATCGTCTTTTCCCTCTTTTTCCTGGTCATCTCTCTAATGGTATCAGATTTCAAATCATTCTCTTGAACCTGTTTAAACAGGGCCAACTTAGGGGCCGGATCATTCGCAGCCCCTTGCCTGGCAATTTCTGCCAATAGTCTTCTTGGGAACATGTCCGTTTTTCGGCATTGTTCTTTTATTTCCTTTGGCAGTCGGTTTAAAATCAAAATTTCGTTGATGGTTGGTTGTGATTTACCAATGACCAAGGCAAGCTTTTGCTGTGTGTAATGATATTCTACGCACATTCTTTCTAAACCCTCAGCTTCGTCAATTGGATTAAGGTTTTCTCGCTGCAAATTTTCGATAAGGGATATTTCAAGGGCATTTTCATCAGTTCTTAAAATGGCGGGTAATTGTGTTAAACCTACCATTTTTGAGGCTCTCCACCGTCTTTCACCAGCGACCAAAAAAAACTTACCGTCCGGATCACGGCGAATAATCACCGGTTGGATAACTCCTTTCTGTCTAATAGAGTTGGCCAGGTCTTCCAGGGCTTCAGGATTAAAAAATTTCCTTGGCTGATTAGGATCGGTCTGCACGTCATCGATTCCGATTTCATAATAACCACGATCCCGGTATTGATTGTTTGCACTCGCCGGGTGGTTTTGTTGTGGTTGAGATTCGCCATTAACTTTAATGAGGCCTTGTTTTAGCCTGGTGGTTGACCCGGCTAATTTCGCTTTTTTATCTTTTGTGGTTGTCATAGGCTTAAAAACTCATCAATTAATTTGTTATAATCTACAGCTACGGCACATTTAGAATCAAAGAAATAAATGGGCTCGTTGACCATCTGCGCTTGATTGATGGTTTCATTTCTCCTGATATAGGTGTTAAAAACCAACTCTTTAATCGGATCTAGCTGTTCCATCACCCAATTAATGCTTGTTGAATTCCTGGTGTCGTATTTTGTCAAAAGAATGCGGATAAAATCCGTCTTATTAAGCTTCCCATTTTTAACTTTTTCCACCGAATTCATCAGGTCAGAAAATCCCTCTAGGGCGTATTTCCCCACTTCACAGGGCACGATTAAAAATGTGGAAGCAAGAATGGTGTTGATGGTTAGAGTTTGTAGGGTAGGACGGGAATCAATGACAATGTGGTCAAATTCCTCTTCTATTTTCTCGATAGCCTTCTTTAAGTATGATTCTTTAAAAACCTGGGGGGTTAAAAAGCTTTCATCTGTTTCAAGGCCTATCTGCGAGGGCACCAAGAACAGGGTATATTGGACTCCATCCCGTTGATATTGCATCATTACGTCTTTAATTTGTTTCCCGCGGACCAAAACATCGCTGATTGATCCTGTAAGCTCTAATGGATCAAAGCCTAAACCTCGGGTTGAATGGGCCTGCGGGTCCATGTCGATCAGCAATACTTTTTTATTTCTCATAGCTAGGCCGACAGCCAAGCTAACCGCAGTGGTTGATTTGCCGGTGCCACCCTTTTGGTTTACAATTCCAATTACTTTTTTATTCATATATTCTCTCTTATAATTACACATCCTTCTCAAATAGCTTGTTTTGGCTCTCGTCACCTTTTGGCAAGCCTTCTTTCGGCTGTATATTAATAATAACCGGCCATATTTCCAACTTGCCCTGATAAACCCTCATTTCCAAGGTGTCACCTTCGGCGATATTAATATCCTTTCGGATTTCCTGCGGAATGATGACTTGGAAATTTTTTTTAACTTTGACCAGGGACATTTTTGATCCTCCAGAAGGCTCATAATATAAAAATCTTACGATGTGATGTCTTCATTATATCACATCACGACATAAAGTCAAGCATGGCCATGCAACTAGCTTTACATCGGCTGACAAAAAATGTGGTTGGAAATCTATGGTGAGTTGCCGAGGGATATTGTCTTACATTTTGGACCCCTTCCTAGACTATACGATGAAGATGATGACAGGTACTCGGAAGAATTTAAGGGCTTGACCCCTGAACAAAGGTTACGAAAGCTGAGGAAAGACATTACCACGTATCAAAAGGAGCATTATGGGTGACCGCAAGGATTCGTGCGAAAATTGGCACAAGCCCAATATCTATAGCCAAGTGCCTGGATAGAGCATATTTTCATGTTTTACCAGATCCCCGAGTTCCTCTTCATCGCCGAAGGCGTAGGAATGCGAGAAGAAAAACATCATGCCCAGTAGCTGACAATTTTGGAAAGCTTTCTTTTGACATTTTCATGATATTGCTTTAGGTCTATTTTGGAAAAGAGGCAAAGTAAGATGATGATCATAGATGGAAGGAAAGACACCGAACTGGCGAAAAGTGTTAGGGTCCGGGTCGCGATGTTTTTAGCAGTCTCCTTCCTGAAATAAAGCATCCGGAAATTTTCACTATTCTACATCATTTCAAACGGAAATAATTATTTATCGGTGTCACACCCCACATTTATGACATGACATGAACTTCTTGACTTAATCATTATTAATCGCTATGATTAATTACGATTAATAAATAGGAGATACCCATGACTACCAAAGTGCTGACTGCACACATACCATTGCCCTTGGCCGAGAAGGTCGACCAGTTGGCCACCCGCCTGGAGCGCTCCCGTGCATGGATCATCAAGCAGGCATTATCCGCATGGATAGACCATGAAGAGGAGCGTCAGCGACTGACAATAGAAGCGATGGCCGATGTCGATACTGGCCGTGCCATTGACCACCAGGCTGTACAAGAGTGGGCAGATAGTCTTAGCACCAAAGCCCCGCTGCCGTTGCCGCAATGATGCAACTGAAATGGACCAGCAAGGCACTTTCCGATCTGGTGCGGCTTTACGATTTTCTGGCGCTGGTGAACAAGCAGGCCGCCGCCCGCGTTGTGCAATCACTGACTGCTGCACCGGCCCGTCTCAAGGAGTATCCACGCATCGGAGAAAAATTAGAAGAGTTCGAACCGCATGAGGTTCGACGTCTCTTTGTGAACCATTACGAGATGCGCTACGAAATCCGGGAATCCATGATCTATGTGCTGCGTATCTGGCATACAAGAGAAGAACGGTAACCGACTGCCAGCCTTTTTGAGCGCCTCCGACAAGGCCGTAAAAGGAGATCAACGGTGGTTCATCCGATATGATGCATACTTACTTGAACATACTTTTAGATAGATCTAAAGCGTTCCATTGATATTTTATGCTTCTCTCCGTAAAATATTTTGTGCAGATTATGCTCAGAGACTGCCTCGTACAGCAAGACTCTCCCAATTATCTGTCTGCTTCAGGTATCTGTCTGTTTCAGGCTTTTTAAAAGGCGTCATCATTCCACACTGCATTGATTTTTTGAGGGAATTGTTTACCCCTGGAGACTTCCGTTCAGCCTGTCAACGATAACAATTACCAATCTTTTGCAAACATGGACGTCGATGGTCGATACTTTCTCGATATCGGCGGTGCCGCGGGGTCCGATAATAAAAGTAATGTAAGGTACTTCCTTGGCATTCACTTTTGCAAATAAAGTAGTCAGATCGGGTAAAATCCTGTCGCTGGCAATAATGACGACATTGATTTCGGGGAGGCTTGACGCCAGGCGTTGAACGGCGGCCGAGGATTCCTGTATTAGCGTTCCCGTATCGGCGGCAGCCCAATCCATCTGGCTGATACCTATCTTTGCGACGGCCGCCTCCTCCCTTGTCACGTTGAATTTCAGGCCCGGAACTTTCCCGGCGAGTTGATCTGTCTGAATCCTCTGTAGGAATAGACAGTCGGCCCAGACCGCATAATCCCCCGGGCTGTCCGCCACTCTTTCTTTTTGCAAGAAAGCGATTACAAATTGGAGGGCGGCAATTTTTGTTTCGAACCGGTGGACTTCACTGCCTGCCTCCTCGGCCCTGGCTTTGAATTGATCAAGCAGCATGCTTGATTTCTTCTGTCTTGCTCTTTCTTGCTTCTCGGTATGATCTGGCCAGAAGCGATATGTAATGCGTTGCGACATGATCCTGTCCTGAATTCGCGAGGCCTTCGGACAACTGCATCATGCAGCCCGGGCAGCCCGTGATGACCCCGTTTGCCCCCGTCTTCCGGATATCATCCATCTTGCGGCCGGTGATTGCCATGGATGTTTCGAGATGGGTAATGGTATAAGAGCCGCCGCTTCCGCAACAGGCGTCAGGCTTTGCCATCTCTTTCAGGGTAACGCCCGGAATGGCGTTCAGGATGATCCGTGGTTCCGTGAAAACCTTCATTACTTTTTTTAAATGACAAGGGTCGTGGTACGTGACGGTTGTCTCCACGCGCCCGGCGGGTTTCTTGTAATCGATGACCTTGGTCAGGAAAGTGGAGATGTCATAGGTCCGGCTCTTCCAGTACTCGGCCTTGGGGCCGTAGAGGGGGTCCTCCGAAAGGAGTTCCTTGAAGCCGTGCTGCCAGGACTCGCCGCAGGATCCACAGGCCGTGACGATGTAATCGGCGCCCGTCTTCTCCATGACGTCGATGTTTTTGCGCGCCAGCACCCTGGCACTTTCGATGTCCCCGTGGGCGAAGACGGCAATACCGCAGCATTGCTGCTCCTTGGGGATGGCGATCTCCACGTCGTTTTCCTTCAGTACCTCGACGACGTCCTGGGCCACATCGGGAAAGATATAGTTAAATGCACATCCGGTGAAAAAGGAGACCTTCGTCTTTTTGTTTTTCGCTATGATGAGCTCCGGCGCCTGGTCGCGGAAGGGGGTCGCTGCCAGTCCCGGGAAGATCCTCTTGATGGAAAGACCCATGGTGAAGCGGGGTTCATAGCCGGCATTCCCCGGGAGCTTGCGCAGGCCCATCCACTGTAAGGCGGCCCCGGCTTTCATGGCCTTGTCGAAGAAGGGCTGATTTTTCAAAGCTCCGAAAATCACCTTCTTGATGGGATGAAGTCCTGTTTCCCTTGCCAGGGCGGCGCGCAGTGAAAGCATGATCTTGCACACATCGACCCCGCAGGGGCAGTTCTGCATGCAGGAGGTGCAGACCAGGCAGTTGAACAGTTTTTCCTGCACATCTTCGTCTTTTAGATCGAGATCTCCTTTCAAGATTGCTTCGGCGATGGACAGCTTTCCTCTCGCGTAGGCCCCCTCTTCCTTTTCCGTCAGATAGACCGGGCATACGGCCATGCAGTTGCCGCATTTCATGCATTTCGCCAGGGCATCCTGCACCTCTTCCAGTTTGTCGTAGGGTGTCGTTTTCATATCATTAGCCTTTCAGGGGGACCATCTTGGCCGGATTCAACATGTAGTCGGGATCGAGGGCTTCCTTGACCCTTCTCATGAGATTAAGACCGCTTTCGCCGAGCTCGCTTTTGAGGTATTTCATCTTCGCCATGCCGATCCCGTGTTCACCGGATAGGGTTCCCCCCAGTTTGAGGGCGGCGGCGAATATCTCATCCACGGCCTGGTGCACGCGTTCCATTTCCTCTTTGTTTCTGGCATCGGCCAGGATGGTCGGATGGAGATTCCCGTCACCGGCGTGCCCGAAGGTGCCGATCTTGAGCTGGTACTTCGCGGCGATTTTCTGAACGGCTACGAGCATCTCGGTGATACGGTTCCTCGGCACCGTGGCATCTTCCAGTACGGTAGTGGGGCTGAGCTGGGCCAGGGCCGGCAGCGCCGCTCTTCTGGCGGCCCAGAGCTGATCCCTCTCGGCATCGGATTGGGCTATTTTCACTTCACCGTTGTTCTCCTTGATGACCTTCAATACCGCCTCCGCTTCCGAATCGACAAGCTGCTGGGCGCCTCCGTCGACCTCGATGAGGAGCACTGCTTCGGCGTCCGTGGGGAGGCCCACCTTTGCGTAATTTTCCACGGTCTGGATGGTCATCTTGTCCATGATCTCCAGCGTGGCGGGGATGACGTAGGCCTTGATGATCCCTGTCACGGTGTTTCCGGCATCCTCGAGCCGCTTGAAGCTGGCCAGCATTGCCTTGCGGAACTTGGGAGGGGGGATGAGTTTGGCGATGATCTCGGTGATGATCCCCAAGGTCCCCTCGGAGCCGACAAAAAGGGATGCGAAATCATAGGCGGTGACATTTTTCACGGTTTTCCCGCCAAAGCGGAAAATTTCCCCGGACGCCAGGACCACTTCCATTCCCATAATATAGTGTTTGGTCACGCCGTATTTCAACCCGCGCAAGCCGCCGGCGCATTCCGCAACGGAGCCTCCCATGGTCGCCGTCGTCACCGTCCCCGGATCGGGAGGATAAATGAGGCCATAAGGGGCAACGGCATCACTCAGCGCCTGGATGACGACCCCCGCCTGAACCGTCGCAGTCAGGTTTTCCGGGTCCACTTCCAGGATCTTGTCCATTTTCTGAAAGGAGAGGACAATCCCTTTTTTCAGGGGGATCGTTCCACCGCTCAAGTTTGTCCCGGCACCGCGGGGGTAGATGGCCAGACTCTTTTCTTTTGCCAGCAAGACGATCTTTTGCACCGCTGCCGTTGTTGCGGGCATGACCACCACGTCCGGAAGCTGGCTCGGCATATCGGCGGTGGCATCGTAGCTGTAAGTCACGAGGTCGGCCTTCTTGGTCAGCACATTGCCACTGCCGACGATATCTTCCAATTGCTTGATGATTGCTGTATCTAACATTTCAATTCCCCCTGTCATTTTAACTGACGTTCATTCGAACCTGATTTGTTGCAGTAGATGTGATTCCGACTGCTGATTTATTTCGTCCGTGATTTAATGTTTGTTTGTCCATAGTGGATTCCTCTTTTATGCCGGATTTCCAAACCTGAATCCGATCCGCCTGAACAGAAATCGCGCAATGGCCAACTCGAAGAAATCCCCCGTGGAGAAAGGAGGGGGGCCGGCTGGCGCAGCCGACCCCCTATGGCAACATCAGCATTACGCGCCTGAAACGTAATTTTCTTTGCCTGCCGGTTAGGCAGGCTATTTAATGGAAAACCGTTTTAATCGTGCCTTCTTTTGTAACCATGCCTTTACCTAAAATGCGCGACGACAGAGTGATGAGAGCTGCTGCGGCAAATGTGATTCCGAGATAGAGAAGACCGTCCGAATCGATGCCCTTCGCCGCTGCCGCCACAACAGCCTTGGCGGCTGCAGGCGCTACTTTCTCCACAGTCGGAATGATCCAGGTGAAGACATAGGCCTGGAGCATACAGATGATGCCTACCACCGTGGTAAGGATCAGCGAATGCTTCAGGGTGAAACGGAAGATTTCTGACTCTTTGCCGACCATGTTAGTTGCCGCCGTGGCGACGGAGATCGACTGCGGGGAAATCATCTTGCCGCATACGCCGCCGCAGGTATTCGCATTGACGGTAACAAGGGGATTAATACCGAGCTGATCTGCCGTGACGGCCTGCAGCTTTCCGAACAGGGCGTTCGTGGACGTGTCGGAACCGGTCATGAAAACGCCCAGCCAACCCAGAAACGCGGCGAAGAACGGGAAAAGAAAGCCTGTGGAGGCGAAGGCATAACCCAAGGTGATGGCCATGCCGGAGTAGTTCATGATGTAGGCGAAGCCCAGAATCATGGAAATCGTGACGATAGGCCATCTCAACTGCTTCAGGGTATTGCCGGCAACCTCCAACGCGGTGCGGATAGAGGCGCCCATCACCGGGATCGAGAAAAACCAGGCCAGAAGAATGGCCGTACCGGCGGCGCTTAGTCCGTTAAAGACATAGACGGCGGTCTTTGCCTTGCCGACGTGGTCGATCACCATGTTGTTAAGGCCGTCAATGGGCAGCTTGAACAGGAAGATCTGGTTCATGGCGGTCTGTACGGGTTTGACGCCCCAGGCGGCAACAAAAACGGAAAGGAGAATAAAGGGCGCCCATGCCCGGAATACCTGTCCGCCGCTATAGTTGAGCGTTGCCCTGCCTGCGCTCTTTTCCTCCTCGGGGAACCGCCAGCTTTCCTTGGGATGCCAGAATCGCAGGAAGATAACGGTGCAGATGATCGAGGCTATGGACGAGAGTATATCCGGAAGTAGCGGGCCAATATAGTTGGAAGACCAGAACTGCACGATGGCGAAAGATCCGCCGCAGACCAGACAGGCGGGCCAGACTTCGAAGCCTTTCTTCCAGCCAGCCATGAGGACGACCAGATAAAGCGGGACAAAGAGGCTCAGGAAGGGCAGGGTACGGCCGACCATCTGGCTGAAGGCCATTAAATCCACGCCGGAGACGCTGGCGCCGACGACGATGGGAATACCGATGGCGCCGAAGGCAACCGGGGCCGTGTTGGCCAGCAGACAGATGCCGGCGGCGTAGAGGGGATTGAAACCGAGACCTGCCAGCATGGCGGCGGTGATTGCCACGGGCGTTCCGAACCCGGCGGCGCCTTCGATGAAGGCGCCGAAGGAGAAGGCGATAAGCAATGCCTGCATGCGGCGGTCATCGGAAATCGTTGCCAGAGAGTTCTTGATCACTTCAAACTGTCCCGTCTTTACGGACATATTGTAGATGAAAAGAGCGGTAATAACAATCCAGCAGACGGGGAAAAGACCGAATAGAGCTCCGTACACGACCGAGAGGCCGGCATACTGTGCAGGCATGCCATATACGACACACGCGACGACTACGGCCAGCGTGGTGGCGATAATCGCTGCCCAATGGCCCTTCATTTTTAAAACCGTTAGACCGAGAAAGAGAAATAAAATAGGAACAGCCGCAACCAGCGCCGACAACGCCAGGTTCCCCATCGGATTAACATT
>SESA01001843.1_pt1 | contig 10470 bp, 7 predicted proteins | sample 3171451 | NCBI WGS metagenome assembly SESA01 (sample SAMN06051862, study PRJNA518727) | freshwater metagenome | biome: subpolar coniferous forest; feature: holomictic lake; material: water; isolation source: holomictic Lake 227, 8 m depth | place: Canada: near Kenora, Ontario | collected 2013-06-25...
TTCATTATGCACTGAATCCCGGCGGCATTTTGTTCCTGGGTTCATCCGAATCCATTGGTCATTTTGATAACCTGTTTTTGGCAATTGACAAGAAATGGAAGATATATCAACGCAAAAATACCCGAGCCACCTTTTTTGTGTCTAAACCCGGCCAGTTTTCCACCAGCATAGGGGAGTCCTCACGAGCACCGCTTACCATGCCGGGTTCTGAAATTCAGGAAAGTAACCTTGCGCGTCAAATAGAGCGATTATTATTGAATTGTTTTGTGCCGGTCAGCGTAATTATTAATGAGCAGGGCAGTATTATTTATATTCATGGTCGCACCGGCAAATATCTTGAGCCTTCAGCGGGGCAGCCAAACATGAATATTATTGAGATGGCCAGAGAAGGTCTGCGTTTGCCCTTAGTGTCATCATTGCGGTTAGCGGCCAAAAAAGGCGAAACAGAAATTATCAGTAGCGGACTTAGGGTAAAAACGAATGGTGATTTTGAAACAGTAGACCTGAAACTTAAAAAAATAATTGACCCGGAAGCGCTAAGAGACTTTTTTGTAGTCTCTTTTTACCCCGCGATGACAGAAAACAAAGCTCAACCTGCTGACAGCACCAAGACGGATTCGATTCTGTTTAATAAGGCTGATGAAAAAGAGCAGCTTGAACAGGAGCTTTTCTTTACCAAGGAATCCCTCAGAACGACTATTGAGGAGCTGGAAACGGCTAATGAAGAGCTTAAGTCCTCTAACGAAGAGTTACAATCAATCAATGAAGAGCTGCAAAGTTCTAATGAAGAATTGGAAACAGCCAAAGAAGAAATGCAATCGCTTAACGAAGAACTTAATAGCGTTAACAGCGAGCTGCAAAATAAGATTGAAACACTTTCCGATACCAATGATGACATGCAAAATCTATTAAACAGCACGGATATTGCCACCATTTTTCTCGACAGTCATTTAAAAATAAAACGTTTTACCCGGCAAGCGACCGCTATTATCAAGCTGATTGAGGCTGATGTAGGCAGGCCGCTTGAGGATCTGGTTTCAACCCTTAAATATGACCATTTAATTGATGATGCCAAAACGGTATTAAAAACCCTGGCTCACAAGGACACCGAAGTGCAGACAGTTAATGATGATTGGTATCTGTTACGTATTCTCCCTTACCGGACGGCGGAAAATATGATCGATGGCTTGGTAATCAGTTTTGTTGATATAAGCCGGCTTAAAAAAGCCGAGCAAACGGCGCAGGCAGCATATCTTACAACAGCGATTGTTAATACCGTACCCCAACCGCTGCTGGTGCTGGATGATGAGTTGCATATACTCACTGCCAACCCGGCATTTAACCAGATATTTACTGTTAATAATGAAAATCTGACGGGGCAATCCTTATTTACAATCAATAATTCCGCCTGGGACAGTGCTCCCTTGCGTAACTGTTTAACCGAGACATTAATCAGTAATATTGCCTTTGATGAGTATTGCCTGGAAGTAAGCTTTCCTGCTATTGGTAAAAAGCGGCTGATAATCAATGGCCGTATTTTGAAACAATCGCCAGGAAGTCCGGCGCTTATTTTGTTGGCGATAGAAGATGTTACCCAGCGAGCTAATTAGCAGGGCATAAGAATCTGGCGCAGCGTAAGGTAAATGGATGCCGGGTTGTCGATGGGTGTCGGGACTTACGCTATTACGCTTGTGGAAGTATGCTTTTATGCACGTTCCTGATTAATTTCGCTCATCCGGCATACTTTTACCGTTTCTGTAGCTAAACTTGATAACAGGTCTGCTAAAATAGGGCAGGGTAATAAAAAAACAGCAATTATTTTACCAACCTCCAAGAATGGTATAAGCAATGGTCACTCAATCTACCGAGAAGGGTAAAGCTGAAGTTCTCCGAAAAGAAGCGGAACAATTCCTAAGAAAACACAGGGACAATATTGAACAAAAATCAGCAGCCATGTTCAGTAAGTTTGGAGGTGATCTTGTTGCTATGTCAGGTGCGGATATTGAAAGACTGATGTTTGAATTTCAGATTCATCAGATAGAACTGGAATTGCAGAATGAAGAGCTTAAGCGAGCGCATCAGGAACTGAGTGCCTCTCATGATGAATTTTCACGGATTTACAATCTGTCACCGGTCGCTTACCTGACACTGAATGGGCAAGGCATAATCAAAAAAGCCAATGTTGCCGCCATACGGTTATTGAGTGCTTCAAAAGAGACGCTTATAAACAAGAAGCTGGGAAAGTTTATTCATCCCTCAGATCAGGATAATTATTATTTTTTTATCCATGATCTTGTTAGCGAGAAAAATAATCAAATTCTTAATGCCAAGCTGGTGGCCCAAAATAGTGTACCTAAACAATCTGAATGTCAAGGCTTTAGGCTATATGATTGTTCTCGATCATTATGCCGACAAAATGACCCGTTTATTTACGTAGAACTACGGGGAAGTATCAATAACAACTTTAAAAATGATATTCAAATATACTTGGCAATTCAGGATATTACTGAATATAAGTACTCCCAGGAAACCATTTCCTGTCTCAATGAAAAGCTGGAACAAAAGATTGCTGAACAGACTTCCAGGCTTATTGAAAGCAATCAGGATTTAAACCACAAGATAGAAGAACTCAATCATTCAAAACAGCAGTTGTGGGAACGGGAAGCCAAGCTCAATGCCATTTTTAATGCCTCAATAGAAGGCATTGTCACTATTGACGCATCCGGGATCATACGCTCTATAAATTCGGCAGTAACAACCATTTTTGGCTACAGTGAGGAAGAGTTGCTGGGTTGTAGTTATTGTAAATTAATATCCGCAGCCCAAAGTAAAAAGCAGGGGCATGATGTAAAGAGTTACTTGAAAACAAAAATGCCTAATGTTATAGGTTTAATTCGTGAGGTTGATGGTTTATGTAAAGATGGTTCTGTCGTACCGCTGGATATTTCGCTGGTAGAATTTTCAATGGAGGGCGAAAACTATTTTACCGGCATTTTGCGGGATGTAAGTTTGCGTAAACTTCAGGAGCAAAAAGAGAAAGAGCATCTGGAAGAACTCGCTCATGCCAGCCGTCTCTGTCTGATAGGTGAAATGGGTTCAGGTATTGCTCATGAAGTTAATCAGCCGTTGACTGCGATTACCAATTATACACAGGCTTGTTTACGCTTTATTGGAGCCGAAAATCCTGATTTGAACCAACTCGGTGAAGTCTTGTTCAAGATTCATCAGCAGGCCCTGAAAGCGGGACAGATCATTCACCGGATGAAAGATTTTGTCAGCTCCCGAAAAATATATCGTACAGAAACCGATCTCAACACCCTGATCGAGGATGCGGTCTGTTTATGTGCTCACGATTTTAAACAAAATAACATCAAAGTGAAACTTGATCTGGCAAAAAATATTCCAGATGTTACTATTGACGATATTCAGATTGAACAGGTTTTGTTAAACCTGGTGAGAAACAGTATTGATGCCTTAAAAGACATGCCACCCAAAACACCCAGAAAAATAATGATTCAGACACGTATGAAGAATCTTGATCAGATTATTTGTAAGGTAAGAGACAACGGCTCAGGCATTGATGAAACTCTAAAAGAGAAAATATTGTCACCTTTTTTTACTACAAAACCAACGGGTATGGGCATGGGATTATCGATTAGTCGCTCCATTATTGAAGCCCATCAGGGTGTTTTTAATTTCAACAGCACGCCAGATGAAGGGACTACTTTTTATGTTACCTTACCGATTAAGAGAAAAATAAAATGAACAGTGATAAATCAGAGGCTTTGGTCTATTTGGTTGATGATGAATTTGCTGTGCGTGATTCGCTGACACTTATGATTGAATCAACAGGACATAAAGTCAAAAGTTTTGCATCTGCCGAGGCTTTTTTAGATAACTATAACCCCACGCAGCCGGGATGTCTGCTACTGGATGTCAGAATGCCAGCTATGAGCGGACTTGAACTTCAGGAAGAGCTGGTGACCAGAGCTATTTCCATACCCATTATATTTATAAGTGGTCATGCCAGAATACCCGATTCGGCAAAAGCATTTAGAGCAGGCGCAGTGGATTTTTTGGAAAAGCCCTTTGATAATGAAATACTGTTGGAACGGATCTCTGAAGCGATAAGAAAAGACATTACTGACAGAAAACAACTCGCAGCACAGATTAAAATACAAAACCGCCTGGATTATTTAACGGTGCGGGAGCAAGAAGTGTTATCCTTGCTCCTCAAAGGTTATGCCAATAAAGACATGGCAAAAATGCTGGATATCAGCAATCGTACCGTAGAAGCGCACAGGGCTCGTATTATGGAAAAGATGCAGGCAGAAAGTCTCGCTGATTTGATGTTGATGGCAACGCATTATGACTTAAATGAGGCCTTGAATTAAATTTTTTCTCAGAGCCTACACAGGTATCTTCTCAAGTAACCGGGTGTTTTTTCACCCTTGCAACGCTTGTCCCGCCTTTAGATTAGCTCTCTACAAGCTACATTCACACTTTTCCGAAGGGCAATGTTAGTGTGGTTTTCTGAATGAACTACGTAAAAATTTACCTCGACTAGGTATTTATACGTATTGTCCACCGCCTCTTTTTATTTATACAATATACTCAAATTGTTTCTTTGCACATTCGGTTGCCTGCTTAAAGCATGATAATAGACGGGATTAATGGTTCACCTTGAGCGTAACTGAAGAGTTCACTACAAACGGCTTAATTGATTGTATAACTTTCTAATAAAATTGCCATAAAAGATAAATTCACTATAAGCGATATATTACTTTTTGTGTGTAATATTATTAAGCTGTCTTAAGCTGTTAACCGCACTTTCGAATGATGGGAGGGGAAATGAAAACCGAAGATAAATCATTATACGATATTGATAACCGCGAAATTGAGGTAGATGAATTTCGGGAATTGGTTGCAAAAAATGCTTATTACAGGGCTGAAAAAAGAGGTTTTGAGGATGGCTATGAGCTTGAAGATTGGCTTGAAGCAGAGCAGGAAGTAAGCAATCAAAGTGATTATTGATCTTGCCGATAAGTTGAGTTAAGTATTGAATCATTCTCACCTGTTCTGCAATCTCAATCCTGCAAACAATTTTAAGGGGGCTGCTATAAAATTTTAGAACGCTGAAGGTAGTTTATTCATCCTTTATAAAACAATGAATTTACCCAAGCTTACTATAAGACTTCAAAAGCATATTGTATTTAATAAATGATAATCTGCAAGAAAAGGGTTATGGTTTTTTAGTATGACCTATTCGTGACAACACCATTAATAATTTCTTTGCTTAAATTTACACTGAGTGCAAAAGCCAAGAGTAGATGAGCTAATTCAACATTCCAATCATGGTATTCAAAATGAAACGTAATAAAATAATCGATATTGGCAGACACAAAAGATTGCAGCAGCATAAACAATGCATTGCCTATCATGAAGCAGGGCATGCCGCTGCCATTTATTTAAATAACAAAGCCAGAAATTTGCCGCCTATTTTTTTCCAAATAATATTTAAGGAAATGTTTGACGTGTCAGCTTATGACGAATTAATCTATGAAGCAACGCATGATGATAGTGTTGCAAGAGTGGAAGGCGGACGCTTAATTGAAGCATTACCTTATACGGTTGACGGTCTGGCGCATAAATTAATGGATCACAATGAAGCGATGGCACCTTTGGTAAGGGATTACATTATCGCTTTTGAAGCGGATATTATCAATTTACTCATCGGGCCATTGACTGAGGCTAAATTTGTTTATAACAGGGATGATGAATTATTTAATCAGCAATTGGTTAATTTAAATTCCCTGGAAAATTATGGCGGCGGTTCTGACCTTGTCCTGGCTCGGGAATATATAGAAAGTTTTTCTGAAAGCAAAGAGCTGCAAGATCAAAAACTGGATGAGTTATTTGCGGTTGCCTGTGAGTTTGTCAGTGATTATTCAAACTGGAAGGCAATTACCAAATTGGCTAACTATATACTTGAAAGCAACAAAAACATTATTAGCTGCGAAGAGGTTGCCTTGGTTGTTCAATCGTAAAGAGCCGGCTTTTTTGTAGCAGAAACATAATGACGACCTGCAGGGGCAAGTACCATGGATAAACTACAAAACACGATGGTTCGGTATGTGGTAACGTTACTGAACACTATCTATGTTTACCTGAAAAACTTATTGACCTCGGTATTCGGTTCGCTCTTTAAGCAGGATCCCGAGCTTGAACTTAATAAGCCTCTGGATAGTAACCCTAACGGTTTAAAGCAAAAAAGGTTTATCTATTTTGCGCTGTTTTTAATCGTGATACTGTATTTGCTAAGCAGTGTTAACGAGGCTCAACGTGATGAAATATCTTATAGCCAATTTCTGAATCTGGTTCAGGAAGCCAAGATTGATAAGGCGGTAGTGACAGAACGTATTATTACCGGTGTTATTAAATCTGACGATCCGAAAGAGTCAGGCAAACATTTTGTGACGGTGCCTTTATGGCAAAATGATCTGGCCCAAATGTTGGCGCAGAATAAGGTGGACTTTGTCGTTAGAAGCGGAGAAAACTGGCTGACCAATCTGTTTTTTAACTGGGTTATTCCGGTGTTTATATTTGTGCTTATCTGGGCGTGGGTTATGCGTCGAGCGACTGCCGGAGCGCAGTCCTTTCTTAATTTAGGCAATAAAGTTCGTATCCATCAGGATACCGAAACCAACATTACCTTTGCTGATGTAGCGGGTGCTGATAGTGCCAAGCAGGAGCTGAAAGAATCCATTGATTTTTTAAAAGCGCCCGAAAAAATTCAGCGCTTGGGCGGGCGTATGCCCAAAGGCGTATTGCTGGTCGGCCCTCCGGGTACCGGAAAAACCTTGCTGGCCCGTGCTGTTTCCGGAGAAGCCAAGGTACCGTTTTTTAATATCAGTGGTTCCGAATTTATAGAGTTGTTTGTGGGTGTCGGCGCTGCCCGCGTTCGCGAGTTATTTGAACAGGCACGCAGCAAAGCTCCCTGTATCATCTTTATTGATGAGTTGGATGCCATCGGTCGCTCTCGCGGTGGCCCGGTGGTAATGGGTGGACACGATGAACGGGAGCAAACACTAAACCAATTGCTGACTGAAATGGACGGCTTTGATACCTCGGTTGGCGTGGTGGTTATGGCCGCGACCAATCGCCCCGAAGTGCTGGATAAAGCGCTGCTACGCGCTGGCCGTTTCGACCGCCAGATTGTTGTGGATAAACCGGACTTACAGGATCGTATCGAAATACTCAAGCTGCACACAAAAGCCATGACCTTGGCTGAAAATATTGATATTGCAGTCGTTGCAAAACGCACACCGGGACTGGTGGGCGCTGATTTGGCCAATATCGCCAACGAAGCCGCGATTATGGCCACTCGGGTCGACCATAACAAAGTTGAAATGGAAGATTTTGAAGCCGCTATTGATCGCATACTTGCCGGGCCGGAAAAGAAAAATCGCGTCTTAAATCCACAGGAAAAACGCCGTGTCGCTTACCATGAGGCAGGTCACGCACTGGTTGCGGAGCATGTGCCCACAGGACAGCCCGTGCATAAAATTTCCATTATTCCACGGGGCGTTTCAGCACTGGGTTTTACCTTACAATTACCGGTAGAAGAAAAGTTTCTGTCAACAGAGCCTGAGCTAAAAGACCAAATAGCGATTTTACTGGGTGGGCGCATGGCGGAAGAAATCGTGCTGGGTAGCCTCTCAACCGGTGCCCAAAATGATCTTGAAAAAGCCAGCGACATTGCCCGCAATATGGTTTGCAGTCTGGGCATGAGCAAAAAGCTGGGGCCTTTGACTTATGGCAAGCGCCAACAGCTTCAATTTTTGGAAACAGAAGTCTCTGAATATCGCAATTACAGTGATGAAACCGCACGCATCATTGATACAGAAATAATGGAACTGGTTGGGGAGGGCGAAATACGCGCCCGAGAAATTATCACCGCAAACAGCGTGATACTGGAAAAGCTGGCCAACTTGTTACAGGAAAAAGAAGTGATTAACAGGGAGGAAATGATCGCCTTGTTTGAGAGTCAGTAAAATCCAACTTCGCCTTAAAATGCCCGCCAGTTAATCAGGATCAGTAACAACTCAGCCGTTAAAAAATGGCACACGGATTTAACAGATGGACACGGATAAGGGGCTTTTTTTAATCCTATGCCTATATTACCTGTTAGGAACTTAAGATCTTTTTCGACTAAAAATAAAATCCGTTGAAACCCGTATAATCCATGTCATCCGTGTTCCATGATTGAAGTCAATAGCTAATGAATAAGCTATTTTTTACAAAGAAAGTCAGGCAGTTATTAAGCAAGATACACTCAATTAACAAGTACTGTTCAAGGTGTAAGCTGTTTTACCGTATACTGTTGCTTTGTAACTCATTTTAAAAATCAGCATTATCCTTTGATATTGACTGAATTTTTTTACCAGAGGTTTTGTAATGTCTTTCGCTCAACTCGGTTTAACCGAGGAACTCCTTAAAGCTGTAGCCGATCAGGGCTATATAACCCCTACACCGATACAACAAAAAGCCATTCCCTTGATCCTTCAAGGCAAGGATATATTGGCAGGGGCACAAACGGGTACCGGAAAAACCGCCAGTTTTATGTTGCCGTTATTGCAACGGCTGGCTGAAAATCATGATCCGCATCAAAAACCGCACGTTGTTCGCGCTCTTATTTTAGTACCCACCCGTGAATTGGCAGCCCAAGTCTATGAAAGCGTCAAAACTTACGGCGCACACTTGCCTTTGCATGTGGAAGCCATCGTGGGCGGTGCCAGTATTGGCATACAGACCCGTCAATTAAGACGCGGTTGCGATATCGTGGTAGCAACGCCCGGACGCTTGATTGACCATGTGCAAAAGCGCAACGTCAATCTGTCTCATGTGGAAATACTGGTGCTGGATGAAGCAGATCGTATGCTTGATATGGGTTTTATGCCCGATATTAAGCAAATTATGGCGCTGATTCCCAAAAAACGACAAAGTCTGTTATTTTCTGCCACCGTACCTAATGCCATAAAATCATTGGCCGCACAGTTATTGAACAATCCTGTTGAAGTCGAAGTTGCCAAGCAAAATGCGACCGCAGAAAATGTCACCGAGCGTGTTTATGGCATCGACCGCGAGCATAAACGCGCCTTGTTGTCGTACCTGATTGGCAGCAATAACTGGAAACAGGTTCTGGTATTTGTGCGCACCAAACATGGCGCTGATCGTCTGGAAAAACAACTGATTGAAGACGGTATTCGCACGGCGGCGTTGCATGGCGATAAAACCCAAGGCGCACGCAACAAAGCGCTGGAATATTTTAAAACAGGCAAGGTATGTGTGTTGGTTGCAACCGATATTGCGGCACGCGGGTTGGATATTGATGAGTTACCGCATGTGGTCAATTTTGATTTACCGCAAGTACCCGAAGATTATATACACCGTATTGGTCGTACCGGCCGCGCCGGTTCAAGTGGAGAAGCCTTGTCGCTGGTTTGTCCGGAAGAAGCCTGGGCTCTGGTGGAAATTGAGAAACTGCTCAAACGGCAAATTCCGCGTGTTGTTGATACCGGTTACGAGCCGGTTTCCTTGAAAGTGATTGATGCACCTAAAAAGAACGCACCCAATAAGACTGCTGGCAAAAAAGATTTACGCCATTCTAAAAAACCCGCTGCTCGTGCCGCAAAACCAGCTGACAGCAAACGGTCTGACAGTAAGCGTATCGAATCCAGAGGCCAGGGACGCTCAGGATCAAGAGGCAAAGCATAACGCCTCGATAGCCGTCGATTTACATCATCAAAGTTCAACACAAATAAACCCGTTCATCCCATGCTTGTTAAAGGATGAGCGGATTTACTGCTGCACCAATATCCAGGGTTTAACTACAACTGCCCAAACCACGGCATCCGAATCCAACCATTCAAGTGCCTGTTGATCAGATACCAGGGCGATTTGATTGCTTTGCAGCCATTGCGCAACCTGATCTTTATTGTCGATAGAAAACTGATAGGCAACATCAATCAAATCCAGCGGGGCTGAAACAAATACTGCCGTGCCACTGGCAAAAAAACGCTGCAATTCTTGCCAGGCAATTTTTGAGGTTTCCAGGTTTACTTTTTCCTTGGTAATATCGGCACAGTTTGACGCATTCATGGTTTAAATTTAATGGTGTCGTTAGAAGTAGAGCTGTTATTCTATAACAATTTTGACCAATAACCACTCAGTCAGGAGTAAATGCAATGTCGCTGTTAGACTCATTCACCAAAAAATCCAAACTCAATGCAACTATAAAGCAAACTGCGCTGGCACGTAAAAGTGAAGGCAGTACCGCAAATGGTCTGTTTAAAGCTGCTTATCAAGGTTACGCGGATGTTTTACATGATGATCCACTGCGTGCTGAAGCTTTATATAATTGGGGGTTTGCTTTATTGCATCAGGCAAAAATCAAAACCGGTGACGAGG
>SESA01001844.1_pt1 | contig 10467 bp, 10 predicted proteins | sample 3171451 | NCBI WGS metagenome assembly SESA01 (sample SAMN06051862, study PRJNA518727) | freshwater metagenome | biome: subpolar coniferous forest; feature: holomictic lake; material: water; isolation source: holomictic Lake 227, 8 m depth | place: Canada: near Kenora, Ontario | collected...
GCAAGGCGATCAACGGCACGTGCATGGGCAGGATGCCCATCTCGCCTTCCTGACCGGGCAGGGTGACCATGTCCACGTCTTTGGAATAGACCTGACCGGTGGGGGTCGTGATCTCGAGTCTTAAGCCGGCAGCCATGGTAGTCGTTCGCGTTACGGTTCTTGGACGCCGCGGTCAGCCGCGGCGCTCAGCCTATTGCTCTTCCTGGGTGATCTCTTCAATCGAGCCCTTCATATAGAAGTTGCCCTCGTTGACATCGTCGTGCTTGCCCTCGAGGATTTCCTTGAAGCCCCTTACGGTATCGGCCACCGGCACCTGCTTGCCGGCGCGGCCGGTGAACACCTCCGCCACCGAGAATGGCTGGCTCAGGAACCGCTGAATCTTGCGGGCGCGGAAGACGGTAAGCTTGTCATCCGGCGAAAGCTCGTCCATGCCGAGAATCGCAATGATGTCCTGCAGGTCTTTGTAACGCTGAAGGACTTTCTGGACGCCGCGGGCGACGCCGTAATGTTCCGCCCCGACGATGTCCGGCGTCAGCGCGCGCGAGGTGGAAGAGAGTGGGTCCACGGCCGGGTAGATGCCCAGCTCGGAAATCGCCCGGTCCAGCACGATGGTCGCATCGAGGTGCGCGAACGTGGTGGCGGGCGCGGGGTCGGTCAAGTCATCGGCCGGCACATACACCGCCTGGAAGCTGGTGATGGAGCCCTTCTTCGTGGAGGTGATGCGTTCCTGCAGGTCGCCCATTTCGGAGGCGAGCGTCGGCTGGTAACCGACCGCGCTGGGGGTGCGCCCGAGCAGCGCGGACACTTCGGACCCCGCCTGCGAGAAGCGGAAGATGTTGTCAATGAACAGCAACACGTCCTGATTCTTGTCGTCGCGGAAATACTCGGTGATGGCCAGCCCCGAGAGCCCCACGCGCAAACGGGCGCCGGGTGGCTCGTTCATCTGGCCATAGACCAGCGCGATCTTGGACTTGCTGAGGTCCTGCTGGTTGATCACCCCGGCATCGGACATTTCGGTGTAGAGGTCGTTGCCCTCGCGGGTGCGCTCGCCGACGCCGGCGAACACCGACACGCCGCCGTGCAGCTTGGCGATGTTGTTGATCAGCTCCATGATCACAACGGTCTTGCCTACGCCCGCGCCGCCGAACGCGCCGACCTTGCCGCCTTTAAGGAACGGGCAGATCAGGTCAATGACCTTGATGCCCGTGGTCAGGATTTGCGGGGTCGTGGATTGTTCCATCAAGGTGGGGGCCGCGCGGTGGATGGGCATGTATTTCTCCGGCACGACCGGCCCGCGCTCGTCCACGGGATTGCCGGTCACGTCAAACACGCGACCCATGACGCAATCGCCGACGGGCATGGAAATAGGGGCGCCGGAGTTGAGCACTTCCATGCCGCGCTTGAGGCCGTCCGTGGTGGACATGGCCACGGTGCGAACCCAATGGTCGCCGAGGTGCTGCTGGACTTCGAGCGTCAGCTTGGTCTTCCCCTGGAGCGGGAGATCGTATTCGATGGTCAAGGCGGTGTAGATGAAGGGGAGCTGATCGGGAAACTCCACGTCCACCACCGGGCCGATGACTTGAACAATTTTGCCTTTATTCATGCGTTTCGATTAGTTCGTAAAAGCTCTGAGGATCCCGCTTAACCGAGGGCCATGGCGGCGCTCGAGATTTCCAGCAGTTCCTTCGTGATGTTAGATTGGCGCAGCTTGTTGTATTCGAGCGTGAGATGCTTAACTAGTTGCTCGGCATTATCGGTGGCGTTCTTCATGGCCACCATGCGCGCGCTATGTTCGCTGGCTTTCGCCTCCAGGAGGATCTGCGCCACACGAAAATCGAGCAGGTAAAGGACCAGCTTGTCCAGCACGGTTACCGGGTCCGGCTCAAACAGGAAATCGAAGTGTTGATGGTCGCCGGGCGCCCCCGCTGGCGCGGCGCCCGCCTCGGTCGCCAGGCTCTGCGCCGAGGCCAGCGGCAGGAGAAGGCGCAAATCCGGGCGTTGGGAGAGGGTGTTGATGAAACGCGTGTACAGCACGTCCACGGCATCCACTTCACCCTTCAGGAAGAGATCCTGCGCGAACTTCGAGATCGCCTGACATTCAGCATAGGTCGGGATGTCGTGGTAGGCGAACTCCGCCACGAGCTTGCGCCGGGTCCGGGCGAGATACTGCGCCGGTTTCCTGCCCACGGCGATGAACTGCGTGGTCGAGAGGTCGTACTTGGAGAGTTCCCGAAAGAGGTTCGCGTTCAGCCCGCCGCATAGCCCCTTGTCCGTGCTCACGACGATCACCGCGCGCTTGCGCACCTCGCGGGTTTCCATCAGCGGATGGCGGTAGTCGCCGCTATCGGCGGCCAAGTGGTTCACCAGATCCCCGGCCATCTTGGCAAAGGGCCGGAAATTCAGCGCGCCTTGCTGGGCCTTATGCATCTTCGACGAGGCCACCATCTGCATGGCCTTGGTAATCTGGGCCGTGCTCTTGACCGACTTGATCCGGCGGCGTATGTCGCGAGTGCTGGGCATGTTTAGAAGTCCGAAACCCGAAACCCGAAACCCGACGGAAGGCCAAAGTCCGAAAGGCCGGCCCAGTGAAGTAACCGGAAGACTTCACGGGCCAAGGCACCTGCGACGCGCGGCTGCGATGTCAAATCCAAGTTCACTTGTAGGTCTGTTTGAATTCGGTAGCGGCAGCCTTCAGTTCAGCCGTCAGCGCGTCGCTGAGCGCCTTCTCCTTCTGAATCTTGGCCAGCAAGGGCGCCCGCCGCGTTGTCAGGAACTCGGTCAATTTGAACTGAAAGTCCTTAACCTGCTCCACCGGCACGTCGTCGGTGAAGCCATTCTGGGCCACCCAGAGGACCGCCACCTGGATTTCGATCGGCATCGGATTGTAGGGAAGCTGCTTGAAGATCTCCATGATGCGCTTGCCGCGTTCAATCTGGCCCTTGGTCTTGGCATCCAGATCCGAGCCGAATTGCGCAAACGCCGCCATCTCGCGGAATTGGGCCAGTTCGCCCTTAAGGCGGCCGGCGACCTGCTTCATCGCCTTGACCTGCGCGGCCGAACCGACCCGCGATACGGAGATGCCGACCGACACGGCCGGCCGCACGCCCTGGTAGAACAAGTCCGTTTCCAGGAAGATCTGGCCGTCCGTGATCGAGATGACGTTGGTGGGGATGTAAGCCGAAACGTCGCCCGCCTGAGTCTCGATGATCGGCAAGGCGGTCAGCGAGCCGTTGCCATACTTCTCGGCCACGCGCGCCGCCCGTTCCAGCAAGCGGCTGTGGAGGTAGAACACGTCGCCCGGATACGCCTCGCGGCCTGACGGGCGCTTGAGCACCAGCGAGACCTGGCGGTAGGCCACGGCGTGCTTGGACAGATCGTCATAAATGATCAAGGCATCCATGCCGTTGTCCATGAACCACTCGCCCATGGCGCAGCCGGCGAAGGGCGCCAGGTATTGGTTCGTGGCCGAGTCAGACGCGGACGCCACGACGATAATCGTATAGGGGAGTGCACCCGTTTCTTCGAGGGTGCGGATGACGTTAGCGACGTTCGATTGCTTCTGGCCAATGGCTACGTAGATCGAGTAGAGCGGGCGATAATCCTTGTCGCCGGCCTGCTTAGCGGCCTCGTTCAGGCGGGCATTACTGATAATGGTGTCAATGCCGATGGTCGTCTTGCCCGTCGAGCGGTCGCCGATGATCAGCTCGCGCTGGCCGCGCCCGATGGGGATCATCGCGTCAATGGCCATAATGCCGGTTTGAACCGGTTGGCTGACGGACTTGCGGCGGATGATGCCGGGGGCAATCTTCTCCACCGGATAAGTCTTGTCGGTCTTGAGCGGACCTTTGTCATCAACCGGCACGCCCAGGGTATTGACCACGCGGCCCAGCAGTTCCATGCCCACGGGGACCTGGAGCACCTTGCCGGTGGTTCGCACTTCCTGTCCCTCCTTGATGCCGGTGTAGTCACCCAGGACGATCGCGCCCACCTCGGTCTCTTCCAGGTTCAACACGAGGCCGGTGACGCCACCGCCAAAATCAAGCATCTCGTTATACATCGCATCGGCCAGCCCTTCCACCTTGGCCACCCCGTCGCCAATTTCGCGGACGACGCCGACATTCTGCTTCAGCACCGAGGTCTTCACCCCGGCGATCTGGTTCTCGATTTCCTGCAAGATTGAACTCATAAAATAGGGGCAATGGAAAAGCAGAAATTGGGAAAGCAGAAAGCATAAATCCGAAGCGACTCGTTTGGCATTCCGCCCCTTGTCATTTCTGGTTTCTGCTTTCGCAATTTCTGCTTTGTCTTCATGTCGAGTGGCTTCTAATTTCTGCTTTCTGCTTTCGCAATTTCTGCTTTGTCTTTACAGAGTGGCTTCCAAGCCGGCCAACCGGGCCTGCACACTGCCATCAAAGACATCGCTGCCGACCTGCACCCGCAAGCCGCCAATCAGCTCGGGATTTTGGGTAAAGGCAAAGATCAGGCCCTCGCCGTAGCGGCGGGTGAGGTTCGTGCGGATCGAGGCCTGTTGCGGCTCGGCCAGCGGAACCGGGCTCTCCACGCGGGCCGTGTGGCGGTCCAGGTCTAGTTTTACCAACCGCTGGAAGTAATTGAGAATACCGAAGTAGCCCCGCGGCTTGGCGGCGATCACCTGCTGCACGGCTTGCAGCGCTTTGGCATCGTCCAGCAAGCCGTTGACACGGCAGCCGCGGAATAGCTCCTTCGCGTCGCGGCGGACCTGTATGGTGATCTTCAATGTGGGGAAAAGCAGAAATCAGGAAAACAGAAAGCAGAAACCCGAAGCCCTTCGTTTCGCATTGCGCCCCTGGTTATTTCTGCTTTCTGCTTTCGCAATTTCTGCTTTGTCTTCATGTCGAATGGCTTCGGATTTCTGCTTTCTGCTTTCGCAGTTTCTGCTTTGTCTTCTGCGGGGCGCTCAGGCGGCCAGCTCGCGGTTGGTTTCCTCCGCCAGCCGCTGCTGATCAGCGAGCGTGAGCACCTTGCCGGTCACCTTCGCCGTCGCCTCAACGACGAGCCGTCCCACCTCGTGGCGGAGTTCCGCGAGCATCCGGGCGTGTTCCGCCTCGGTAGCCTGGCGGGCCTTATCCACGATGGCCTGCGCGGCTGCGATAGCCTTCTGGGTCTCCTGCTCCTGCACCTTGGCGGCGGCGGCCCGGGCTTCCTCAATCATCTTGGTAGCCTGCTGGCCTGCCTGTACCAGGATTTCCTGCGTCTTGGCCTGAGTGTTGGCCAGTTCCTGCTTGATCTGCTCGGCGTTATCCAGGCTTTCCTTGATGCGCTGCTTGCGATCAGCCAGCACGGCCAGGATAGGCTGGTAGGCATAGCGATGGAGCAGGAAGGCCACGATGCCAAAGCTGACGCACTGCGCGGCGAAGTGCGGCAGGTCCACACTAAACCGCACCGCGGTGTCCTGGGCCATCTGGCTCAGGTCACTGCCGATGCTGCCGAATAAAACGGGCGATTGCATAATCATCAATGAAAAGGGCCAGGCGCGGAGCCGTTCGGGCTCCGCGCCAAGGCGTTACTTCACGAGGAAGATGGCATAGAACACGATGGCTTCCGCGAAGGCAATCGCGAGGATTGCCTGCACCAGAATCTTCGTCGAAGCGCCGGGATTGCGTCCCACCGCTTCAGAAGCCTTCATGCCGATGAAACCCACGCCGATGGCTGCGCCGAGCGCCGCCAAGCCGACATGCACATTCCCCGTCAGACCTTCTGCCAACATAGGCATTAACATATACGTATTTACCTTTCTCTTGCCCAGCGGCCCCCGCGATTGAACACGGTCAAGCCGCTGGAATTCTCAGACTCAGTGCGCGGCCCCTCCCGGTTCTTCCTCGTGCCGGCAAATGAGCATCGTGAACACGGCTGTGAGCAGCATGAACACCAGCGCCTGCACGACCCCCACCAGCAGCTCCATGAAATAGAACGGCACCGGCAGCAGCCAGCCAAAGCCGGGCACCAGCCTGGCCATCGACTCGAGCATGTTCTCCCCGGCAAAGATATTGCCGTAGAGCCGGAAGCTGAGCGAGATGGGCCGGAACATGATGGATAACACTTCGAGGAAGCCCACCAGGAAGAAGACCAGGATCATGAGCGCCTTCAACAGGCCGGTGGTGTCGCCTTTGGGACCGAAGAGATCCAGAAAGACGCCCTTGACGCCCACGCACTGAATGGCCCAAACGATCCAGCAGGCGAAGAAGATCATGGACATGGCGAGGGTCATGTTCAGGTCGGCATTGCCGCCGCGCAGCAGGGGGGTGGCGACTTCGAAGCCATGCTCGCCCGTCTTGCCCCAGCCGATGGTGCCGATGCCGGGGAGGAGCCCAAACCAATTAGTGAACAGGATGAAGATGAACACCGTGGCGAAGAACCAGAACGTCCGCTTAACCAGGTCCGCCCCGATGATGCCCTCCAGGAACTCGTAGAGCGACTCCACCAGCCACTCGAGGAAGTTCTGGGCCCCCGAGGGCGCGAGCGCCATCTTCCGGGTGGCGTAGCGGGCAAACAGGATGAGGCCGAGCCCGACCGTCCAGGTCACCACCATGGAGCTGGTGACGAAGGAAGACCCGTCGCGGCCCAGCCTGGGTGAACCGGGCGGCAGGCCGTGCTCTTCATGTTTGCCGGCCTCGGCCACGGCCGCGGCTTCGGTCGGTGGAGTGGCCGCCACGGGCTCTGCGCCCAGGCTCAGCAGCGGGGTGCCTGCGGCCCACAACGACATTAATATGATTCTGAGTAATCGCATTTTGACCCAAACAACCTTCAGGCGCAAAAGCGCATTCTGCACTAGCCCCGAAGCCGACTTTCCGCCGGAAGCCCGCAAAAGTGCCTCATTGCCCCTTGGGTTTCAAGCGCTTTTTCACTTCGGGCACGCCCTTAGCCGAAAGCGTCTTTATGCGTCGGCAAAGGCGTTCTGACCTGACCGTCCCGTCAGCGCACGCCAAACGCCCGCGCAGTATAAGCATTCGCAACACTGAGAACGGCAGGTTGCGCACGCGGGGAACACTGGTAGCAGTATGGTACCACCATGGACCTACCATGGTACCATAGAATGGTTCGCCACTCTCCCAAACATAGCCCGCCGCCTGCCCCGTTCTGACGGTTTCCCATCCTACACCATCAGCATGTCTAATGACAATCCGCCGCCGACTCCCGGTAGCCGTTCGAGCATCAATGTTTGATGTTCGCTGTCGGATGTCACTCCCGGCAAAGCTGGTAGATAGACTCGCCATAGCCTCGCCGTCACCCCTCTGATCGCCGATCAGAGGGGTGACGGCGAGGCCATATCCCGTCTCCCTCGTATTTCCCTGCTGTAGCTATGCCGGAGAGCAAAACGGAGGTGCTCTGGAGATTACCCTTCGGGCTGGCCGCCACAGGCAGGCACAGGCAAGCGGCTTTATGGAGTTGGGTGGAGCAGGCGGGCCCGAAGCACCTTTGGGGTATCGGTCCAGCCGTCAATGTGCTGGCAGGTGCGAATCCAGACCGCCTCGCCAGCCTTCGGCACACGGTACCGGGCCACGTAGAGCTCGGTGATGTCACACCACCCGTCTTTCGTGGGTGGCAACCGCCCCAGGAAGGGAAAGTGGTCAACATAGCGGGCGGCGCTGCTCATCGGCGCAGGGCCGTAAACCAGGGTGTATTGGGCCGGCGGGCCGGTGACGCGCAGCTTGAGGGTAACCGTGCCCGCCGTTTCGATGAGGACCAACTCGTCCACCGGGTTGGGAGGGAAGACGGGCTGGGCGGGCGGGAGGTCAAACTGGGGCAGGCCGAGATCCGCGCGCCGGGTATTCAGGCTCACAAAGAAGTTGTAACCGTTGAGGCGCGCCCGCTGGCCCGTTTCGGCTACGAAGCAGGTGGAGGCCGTGGCCAGGCACCATGCGGCCCGCTGTTGCGGAGTAAGTGTACGCCACCGGGCGGAGACGACACGGACGTTGTCGCGGTGATCCTGCTGCTGCTGAGTGCGGGGATTCTTCGGATCCACGTGCTCGCGCGCGACCGGGCCGTAACGGCCGATGTAATAAACGGTGTCGCCCACCCGGCCCGACTTTGGAATGGATTCTCTCTTCATGCTGACTAAGGCACCTGCCTTCTGAGGTGCTGGTTCGCCCGCCCGCGACTGGGCGGGTGTTTGAAGCATAGCAAGAACCCGGCCCGTGAGGCCACTAGAAATAAAGGTGCTTGCGCGTCGAAAGCCGGGCCGGTTATTTGAGTAGCGCTTCGTCTTTGAGGATGCGGATAAGCTTGTCCTCGGCGGCAAAGGCGGCTTGAGCCGCCTCGCGGAGGCATTTCATCGCCTGGTCCACTGTGAGCGTCTCCTGTGCGACCTTGGGTTCGACGTAGCGGGGGGATGTTAAGGTTGTGGTCATTGGTGGAGATTTCGTCCAGGGCGACGACGCGGGCGACACCTTCCACCTCTTTGAAACCGCGATACCATTCGTAGATATTGGCGGCTTCCCAGAGGTGGGATTCGAGCTGTTGCTGGCCGAACTGTGATGTAGCAATTGTGCCGCCCATGACGAAAAGCTGCGCAATGGTGCGCCGAAGCGGGAAAAGGGGAAAGGGGAAAGTTCACATGGGATTGCTGAAATTGGGAAAGTAGAAAGCAGACCGTAAATTGGTCAGGCGTACCCCTGCGAGGCGAGCGCATCGACGTTAAGGGATCGTATTTTACCATCCGATGGAAACACCAACAGTGCGCCGCCGAACCGCTCCCTCCCTATTGGCTTGGCCGATCACGTTGTGCGCGCTATGTTCTCTTAACGCGATGCAGAGCAAATCAATTGGTCGAAACGACCCGTGCCCGTGCGGCAGCGGGAAGAAGTACAAGCGATGTTGTTTGGCCGAGGATCAACGGCGCGCGGCCAAAGATCGCGCGCCCGTTCCCCAATCTGGTAAGGCGGCTACGGTCGCAGTGCCACCCGCAGACATCCACCAAATCGGCGGACTGATGTACGAGTTGGCACGCAAGTCCTCCAGCAGAGAAGACCGGGCTGGATTTGAAGAGCTATTGGCCAAAACCCAGCCGATCCTGGACTACATGAAGCAAGAGCCGGCGATCGAAGCTGCGTCGCAGGCAATCGCGGCCCATGGCGCGGACTTCGACAAGCTCGTCGAGGATCAGGAGGCTTACTTGGAGCGCACTCAGGCGCTTTTTGCCGAAGAGCGATTTGTGCCGCTGCGGTTCACGGCGGACGACGTACAGCGGGCATTTGACAAAGTAGGGCACCCAACACCCGGATCATCGAGTGACAGGTTTGTCGAGATCGTGCGTAAAGCCATGCTGCACCTGGCGGACAAGGAACGGCGGAGTAGATCTGCAATGAGCATGTTGGTGCATCTGCCTGATTACGTGGCGGCGGGTCGCCCGCTGGACGCCTGGATCATTCAGCACTGCGCCTATCTGATGGGGGAAAGAACTGACGAGAGCAACCCGTTTCTGTTTCAGATGTTTTCCTACGGCTACGACGGTTGGGTGGCGCAGCAGCGCGGGCGCGAGGCGGCGCTACTCCGTCAAGCGGGGATGGATCTTTCGCGCCTGGAGGGCATGAGCATGGAGGAGATAGATGCCTGGCTTCAGGAACAACAATCTGATCCCGTCAAACTCGCCCGCATGGAAGCAGTCCTGCTGGCAAATCCGGAGCAGCGCGCGCAGGCAGCCGCCAACCTGCAAGAGCTGGAGCGCGAGGCCCACAGACTATTGGAGCGGGAAGATGCCGCCCATCTGCTGCTGCCACTGGGCGATGTCCAGCCGTGGCTGCCTCGACTGAACGAGGGTTGGGCGAGGGTGTGTGAGCAGTTCCCCAGTAGCGGGGGTCTCTCACCGAGTCCTGCTGCGGGCGAGGCACTTATGGGCGCCATATTTCCGTTGGTTGGCGAGATGGTTGCCGAGCTTTTCACTCCTGAGCGCACCCGAGAACTGGTCGGGCGGCTCAAGGCGTACCGGAACGCGCGCTATGCCGCCGGGGACAAACAGACCACTACATTGGCTAACGGTGCGATCGTCTCCTTGGGAGAGGGGTGCGATCCCGCCAGCAGTGGTTTCCTCTACGCCATCGGCTACCTCTCGCTAATGAAAGGTCTGGAGACGATCGCCACTCTGCCGCAAGCGCAGGACCAGTCGCGGGATGGCGGATGAGGAGGAGGCCATCCGCAAGGCGGTGGACTACCCATGAGGGGCGCAGTTCCAGGCCCAATCTCTGGCTTGCCCCCGTCTTTGATCCCAGGCACGGATTCCTCATTCCGAATTTGACATTCCGCCCGGCTGTGTGGGAGATTCCCATTATGGCACAAACGGTTACTATCGCCAAACACGACAAACGCAAACGCTTGGTTCTCCCGGACGACTTTGTTGCGGAGGCGCCCTATGGGGAATACATCATCCGGGAAGGCAAGGGCCGCCTTACCATTGTCGCGATTCCGCCGCCCAGGACCAAAGGCACCTACGCC
>SESA01001862.1_pt1 | contig 10417 bp, 3 predicted proteins | sample 3171451 | NCBI WGS metagenome assembly SESA01 (sample SAMN06051862, study PRJNA518727) | freshwater metagenome | biome: subpolar coniferous forest; feature: holomictic lake; material: water; isolation source: holomictic Lake 227, 8 m depth | place: Canada: near Kenora, Ontario | collected 2013-06-25...
AAATGACGAAAATGACGGTCTTTATTACAGTGGATAGACTCGTTTTTTAAAAAAACTGGTATGAACCCCTGCTATCTCTCTTTTTTCAGAGTTGAGACCAGATCGGAACTGTCTCCCGATGGTTTTTTCAAAAGAGTCTTAAGTGATGCGAATCGCACTTCACGATCCTCATCATGCAGTCCCTCCATGAGTGCAGATTGAGCCGTTTTCCCGCCAACGGATCCAAGCAGTTCGGCAGATGCACGCCGCACCTCTGGATCCTTGTCAGTTAAACCCCTCGTGAGAATTCCGATAGAAGCATCCCCGGATTTCCTCAGTTCTGCCCATTTTTTCTGGGCAAAAAGAAAGAGAATGCTCTGGTGCTCGTTTTCAGGATGCCAGTCTTTCGTTTCAAGGTTTGATGCAGCCATGGCTCTCACATCTGAATCAGAATCCTGAAGTAAAGAAAAAAGAATCTGGCTGCTTACCTCCGGCTTCATACGCGATAATACTGTAAGTGCACCCATTTTCACTTCAGGATTCTTGTCTTTGAGCCATTTTACAAGGGATCGTTCTGCTGTCACTCCGATTTTTACAAAGGTGCTGATCGCAATCTCACGGACACTTGTATCTGAATCTAAAAGAGCAGTCAGAAGGGCACTGACTGACCTGTCGGTCTTGATCTCTCCAAGAGACATTGCCGCAGTCGCTCTTACGTCCGGCTGAATATCAGAAAGAGCTGATGTCAGTGCCTGTATGGCAGTAACGGAGTGAAATTTGCCCAGCGCTTCGGCTGCACGTATCCTTACCTGCTTCTGGTCATCGTTTTTTAAGCTGGCGCAGAGCGGTGCAACGGCTGTTTCGTTTGCAATCATTCCCAGCGAAAGTGCCGCCCGCCACCGGAGCTCTGCATCATCGTCTTTTAATGCTTCGATCAGTGAATCAATCCCACGGACATCACTAAGAATGCCGAGACCTTCTGCCGCTTTCCACCGGATTGCAGGTTGTTCATTTTTATCTTTTATGGATTGGATAAGCCGTAATATTCCCTGCTCGGGAGATTTTTCCAATGTACAGACCGGGCTGCTGACAGGTTCATTCATTTTCGGTACCGTCGTATCACAGCTTGGGGCAACGATCGGTAAAGCGGCAGGAAGTGATCCCTTCAGCGATATCTTCGGACCTTTTGCTCTCTTTTCATTCGGATCTTCCTGCGGCTTGAGGAGTCCCAGTCGTTCAAGATCCTCCCACTGGTCCGTTGCAATAAGGTAGAGTTTGTGCTCTTTATCATTGGTAGGATGCCACCCGATCTTATCGAGACCTAAAGCCGCAGTCCTCCGGAGATTAGTGTCTGGATCATCCATCATCCCTACAAGGATTACCGGCAGGTGTTTATCCCGCAACCGGATGAGCCGGGTAACCGCAATCAGGCGAACACGGATATTTTCATCAGCGAGGGCTGATATTGTAAGTTCTGTTGCCTCATCTCCTTCGAATTTTATGATCGCTTTTATCGCAGCAATGCGGACTTCCGTATCGGGATCTTTGAGGGCAGGGGCGATATGGGGGAGGACGGAGTTGCCACCAATCTGCCCAAGGGCACTAATTGCATTTATCCTGATGAGCGGGTCATCATCTTCGATATATGATATGAGATTTTTAACTGAATCCGGATGGCGGATCATTCCCATAGCCGATACAGCAGAAGGACCAAGGGCATCATAATACTCAATTGTCTCTTCCAGAAACGGGATCGCACGCGGATCTGCAAGTTCTCCCAGTGCAATGACAGCTTCCTCCTGACACCGGATATCGTGATCATTTAAGGAATGGATGAGCGGGTCAAATGCTGCAGGTTCTCCGGTCTTTCCGATGACCCAGAGCGCCCTTCGCCTCACATCTTTATCCGGGCTTGCCAGGGCTTTTATCATCTGGGGAAGGACGTCTTTTCCCAATTGGCGAAGGGTCTGTGTAACCTTATCCCGGATCCCGTAATACGGATCTTTGAGCTGTACGGCGAGCATGTCAGCAGCTGGTTCACCTATGGCTGCAAGATCCAGCCACCGTTCCTTTGCGATGAGGTACAGGATCTGATCGGTTCTTGTGGCAGGAGACCAGTTCATCTTATCCAGTGCTGATGCTACCATCATCCGGACACCCACGTATTCGTCTTTTAACGCTGCTACGAGTGCAGGTACCGCCCTTTTATCCCCTATCTCTTTTAAGGCAGCAGCGGCTTCCATCCGCACACTGCCCTCTGGATCACTGAGTACTTCTACCAGAAAACCGACTGCGTGCACATCTTTAAGACGGCCCAGCGTATTTGCCGCTTTTTCCCGCACAAGAAAATAATTGTCCTTTAATGCCCAGACAAGCGGTCTGATCGCAGCCCTGCGCATCCGCATGAGTTCGTCCCATTCGTTCTTTGCTATGTAATAGAGCGCTTTATCCTGTGGATCTTCTGGAATCCCTTTGAGTATCTCTAAAGCTTCTGCTGCCCGCAAACGGATCCCATGTTCCGGATTGGCAAGCAGGGGGAGGAGCAGGGGAATTGCCCGCTCATCATCCATCCGGCCAAGTCCCCAGATCACCATCATCCGGACATCGGCATTGCTGTCATCAAGGCATTTTAAGAGTGCGTCAACCGCTTCCGGCTCACGGATCTTCCCCAGCGCTTCTGCGACCTCAAGCCGGACTCCGGGATCCGTATCCACAAGCGCGGTAACCAGACCGGTCACTGCATTGCTGTCCCGGATGTTTCCAAGCGCCATTGCACTGAGGCGTCGCACATCCCGGTCCGGTGACCGGAGGGAGTTTAACAACGGTTTGACCGCTTCATCAGGAGCCAGATCAGCAAGCGCAGCTGCTGCCTTTCGCTGGACGATTTGGTCCGGATCCCGGAGGGCATGAATAATTCCCCGTACATCTCTTGATTCGATTGATTTTTCAAGATCCTGACGGAAAAAATTAAAAAAATCCATAGTCTTGCCTTACCACCAGTCTGAATTTTGGATTCCCATTCCCGCACCGGGCATCTTTATCGAATGCGAAAACCGGTAGTAGGATCATGTGGTTTCAGCGTTCCTGTTGCGGCGTCCAGAATATGAGTGCATAGCCTTCAAGCGTGCCTTTTGCGTCGTTTATGGCAATTGTCTCTGTGATAACAGGAGTGTTTTTTCCAGAACGGGTCAACAGGTTTACGCTCATCCGAACTTCCTGAAGGACGGGACACCCCGACGGTTTATTGTTAAGAAGTTTTTCGAGTGCGGGATCCCCGCGCTGGATTTTAAAGACCGATGCTACAGGACTTTTTATGCAGTCCTCAGCGGAATAACCGGTCAGGACAGAGGCCGGATGGTTCAGGTAGACGATCTCTTCTTTGTTATCGGTCACTATCACCCCTTCACTCATTGTAGAAAATGTATTGATGAGTTCTTCCATCTGATTGGATCTTTTCATCACTTTCTCTGATTTGGCCCTGTGCAAAGCCAGCTCAATATTGCTGTAGAGCTCGCGTTCTTTGAAGGGTTTTATTAAGTAGGCTACGGGTTTTGTTTTCTTGGCACGCTGAAGGGTTTCATCATCGGAATACGCGGTGAGATAAATCACCGGTACATCAAGAAATGCTTCGATCTGTTCGGCAGCGTTGATACCATCCATCGGGCCTTTTAAGTTGATGTCCATGAGAATGAGATCCGGTTGCGTAGAACGGGCGAGCGCAACTGCTTCAGTGCCGGTGGCTGCAACACCGGTAACGGTATACCCGAGTCTTTTCAGTCGCTCGTTGGTTTCAAGAGCGACAATTTCATTGTCTTCCACAATCAGGATCTTTTTTTCAGTCATGGCGTGCACGGATTCTTTTAATTTTTTCATCAATGCTTAACTCTTTGTCAGCACCGGGTTTTTCTGCGGACTGCGAGGGTTCAGATGTGTGAGGCGTCTGTGCAGGAAACCTGATGGTTATTGTTGTTCCTGGTTCCCGAACAATTTCCATGGTCCCGTCCAGCTGACGTACGAGGCTTGATACAATGGTCATGCCAAGGGACTTGAGCTTGGAGACATCGAGTTCTGCCGGAATCCCGCCACCATCATCACTTACCGATAGAACATACTGGTGCTGTTCGTCACGACTCATATGGATCGTGATCGTGCCACCGGGCCGGTTACGGAATGCGTATTTTAAGGTATTTGTCACGAGCTCATTGATGATGAGCCCGCAGGGGATTCCGGTATCGATGTCAAGGGTAAGGTTCTCAGGTGTTACCTGTACAAAGAACCGTATTTTTGTTGCATCAACACCATAGGATTCTTTTAAGGATTCTATCAGTATGTTGATGTAGTCGGTAAATGGTACGCGGGAAATATCTGTTGACTGGTAGAGTTTCTGGTGAATGAGCCCCATGGCGTTTACACGCGAACGTGCTTCATTGAGCAGAATTTTTATCTGTCCGTCATCACAGGAGAGTGACTGGAGGTACAGGAGGCTTGCGATGGTCTGGAGATTGTTTTTTACCCGGTGATGGATCTCTTTTAACAGCAACTCCTTTTCATGCAGGGACTTGAGCAGTTCCGCTTCAGCTTTTTTGCGGTCGGTGATGTCCCGGAAATACCAGAACCGGCCGAAGTATCGTTGCTTCTCCCCGAACATGGGAGCTGAATACCGGTCAAGGACTCTGCCGTCTTTTAACAGGATCTCGTCATAACTTTTGTCATAAATATGATCATTGAGATAACTGATTCGTGCAAGGAACACTTCTTTGTCTGCTACTTTTTCTATCATAGATTGCAATGCACGTTCATCTGACCGGGATGCAATAACATCATCCGGAATCCCCAACATTTCGATAAAAACCCGGTTATAGTTGAGAATCTTTCCGCTCTCATTCACGATAAGGATGGCACCCGGTAATGTCTCTTGCTGGGTTGAGAGGAGGGCATTTTTGAATACAAGTTCTTCTTCGGCCTGCTTGCTCATGGTAATATCGAGAACCGTGGACTGGTACCCGATCTGTTTTCCGGCTTCATTCCTGATCACAGTCGCAATCCCGTGGGCAATAAATGTTGAATCGTCTGCCCGGCGGGCGGTAAATTCGCCATCCCACCGGCCGAATGTGCCAAGTGCTTCCAGTACCCGTACTGCATCCAGTTCGTTTGCAAAGAAACTGCCGAGAGACTTTCCAATAACATCTTCTTTTGTCCAGTATCCCCATATAGAGAGAAATGCCGGGTTCGCACTGGTAATAATTCCCTTGTTGTCCGCGATACTGTTGGCGGCAATCGAAGATTCAAACACAATGTTCTTAATCCGGAGTTGTTCTTCTGCCCGCTTTTGCTCGGTTATATCATTGACGGTTGCCTGGAGGAAGATGGTGCCGTGGCGCTCCATCCGGGTCAGGAGGATCGTAGAAAGAAACGTCGTGCCGTCGATCCGCTTATGCATCCATTCAAAGGAGTTGGATCCTTTGCGCAGGGCGGTTTCTATCATTTCCTTTGCCAGCTCGACAGAATTGCGCCCATTCAGCTGGTACTCCGGGGCGACATCCCACGGTCCGAGGGTTACGAACTCGGCCATACCGGGTATCCCAAACAATGCAAGCGAAGCCTTGTTGCCGGAGGTAAACTTCCATGTGGGGGGCTCAAGTATTATAATCGCGTCATGCGAACTTTCAAACAATTCCCGGTACTTCTGTTCGCTATCCAGGACCGCCTCTTCCGCATGCTTGCGCTCAGTGATGTCGATTACGAACCCGGTCACCATTGAGGGTTTGCCATCAGGAGTGAAAGCAGATATACTCCCGGTATCATGGAACCACCGGTACTCACCATTCCGGGTGCGTATCCGGTAATCTGTATCGTACTGTTTTTTTATCCCAGAGAGATGATCCCGCATCGCCTTCATTGCCGGTTCATAATCATCAGGATGGATCAACCGGGTAAAATCATTGTAATGGGAGAACTGCTCCACCGGGTAGCCGAGCATTCGTGCCTTGCGTTCATTGAACGTAACATTTCCGGTACTGCATTCCATCTCCCACCAGGCAATACTGCCGGTCTCCATGGCTGAATCCAGCCGGGAGTACGTGAGCCGGAGTTCATCATCAGTTTTTTTGCGCTCCGTGATATCATTGGCTATTCCGGTGAAATTGAGAACATTTCCGGCGGAATCCCGCACTGCGTGACCACGGGAGATGTGCCAGCGCCATTCGCCGGAAAAATGACGGGCACGGTATTCGATTCCTTCAGTTTCGTAATCCTCCAGAATAATACGTGCAAATCTTTTCTGAAGAGATGTTATGTCATCCGGATGGATGATCGATGTGAAGGGTTGGCCAATGAGATCTTCCGGACGATAACCCAGAACCTGGGTCACCGATGGCGACACATACAGAAACATTCCGGTTGTGCTGAGAATATATATGATGTCGCGACTGTTCTCCACGATAAGCCGGTATTTCTCTTCGCTATTAACGAGCGCTTCTTCTGCTTTCCTCCGTAAAACTTGTGCCCGCAGGGTATGGATACCAAAGGAGAGATCGCGGGCAAGCTGGGAGAGAAGTGCGATCTCGTCATCATCAAACCTATCCGGTTCCCCGCTGTAGATATTAAGCGCACCAAAAATCGCACCCTCATTCTCCAGCGGAAGCGCGATAGAGGATTGGTACCCGTGGCGGATGGCCGCGTCCCGCCATGGGATGAATGCAGGATCAGTCCGGATATTGCGAGCTATGCAGTACCTGCCGGTCCGGATCGCAGTTCCCGTAGGTCCTTTTCCGCGTTTCTCATCAGCCCATAATATATTGATCGTCTCAAGGTAACCATCATCAAACCCGCTTTGGGCAACGGGTTTCACACTTTTTGTAGCATCCTGTAAGGCAAACCCGATCCACACCATCCGGTACCCCCCGGTACCGATGATCATTTTGCAGATCTCGTCAAGCAGGGTCTGTTCTTCGGTTGCATGCATCATCAGGGAATCTGCATTGCTTATGAGCAGGAGCGCACGGTTCCGGGAATGAAGTGCGTCCTCTGCCCGCTTACGTTCGGTGATATCGGTTAAGAAATTCAGCGTGGCGGGACGTCCATCCCAGTCGATTATGATGGCGCCGATCTCAACCCACTTTGTACTGCCATCTTTCGGATTCAATCGGAATGGATAGCGCATGGGAACTCCTTCTCCACGCAGCCTCTGTTGGTACCGCTCAGCCACCATGGCACGGTCATCGGGGTGAATAAACTCCAGAAACGACATGGAAAGAAGTTCATCTTCCGGGTACCCGGAGAGTTCAACTGCCCGTTGATTGACCAATCGCAGGATCCCATCCTGTGCAACAACGATCGCTTCGTCAGAGTTCTGGATGAGTTGCCGGTATTTTTCCTCGCTCTTCCTGAGAGAATCCTCTGCTATTTTCCGGGAAACGGCCTGCTTGATCTTATGCTCAAGTTCCGCAAACTGCGAGTGTGGCTCGCCGCCTTTCTGGAGATAGTAGTCCACCCCGTTGTTGATCGCCTCAATGACAATCTCTTCCCGGCCCTTGCCGGTAAACAGGATGACCGGAATCTTTCCAAAGCGTGACCGCACCTCAACTAAAAACTGGATACCGTTCATCCCCGGCATCTGGTAATCAGAAACAATGGCATCGAATTGTTCGTTTTTGAGCAGGGCTAATGCAGCAGGCGCAGAATCAATCGTTACAACAGAGAGATCTCCGGACATCTCAAGGAACAACTTGCCGATTTCAAGGAGATCTTCTTCGTCATCAACATAGAGGATACGGTACATAGCGTTCATCTAAGTGCTTTGCATTGATCGAGAGTGACGATATATTTATGGTAGACTCTTTTTTTTGCGATTCACCGGCTATTCATTCATGCAGGGATTCCATTGACCGTCACGTGATTTTGGGAACTATTCGGTTATGGCGGAATGACTAAAACGGGTACACCTTAACTCATCCGAGTCCAGGGTCTTAATGTTTATGATAGTGGGGAGTTTTTTCCGTAATTTTTCGTGGTTTAGGATCATCTGATATCATGGGGTGTGAAACACAGAGAAAACAAGTCCAAATCGGGCTCCGATTGACGGTTTCCGGTCCGGAAAACCCCTGCAAATCATTCCAGTTCCGGAATGTGAAAATAAGTGCCTTAATCTCGCCCTGTTTGCCAAAATACGGTATTATTGGGCTTAAAAAAACGAAGGTCACCAAGGCCCTTTAAATCGCGTTTGATTTTTCTTGGTGCTTTACCTGTTTGAAGAGAGATCAGCCCTACAAAGGGTCGTTATCGAGGTCGATTTTTTTGGGTCTGAAAAAAAGACTAATCTTCAGAAGTAATCCCCTAAAAATCAACTTTTTTGAGCATTCTGTATCTGCAAAAGTTCCCCTCTGAACCGGCCCATCATTGCCTGAAACTCCGGCAGAAGTTCACCCTGCGGCTTTGATTCTATTTCATAAAAAATATTCGTGGGGATTTTTCTCCCAACATATTCTTATCAAATCCATTTGCCATTTACAGGGATGTCACTCGTTGCACCATAGGTAAAGACATTATCTGCATTACCTGCCGAGTTGGTGTTCTTTAAGTAGAACGTTCCACTCCGGAATACACCGACAGTATCCTTGCCATCATGATGCCAGATCACCGGGATGTCACCGGCTGCGCCATAGGTAAAGACATTGTCTGCATTACCGGCCGAGTTGCTGTCTCTTAAGTAGAACACACCTTGTCGATATACTCCGACAGTGTCATAACCCTTCCCCGTCCAGTCTCCCACGAGCGGGACGTCACTAGCTGCACCATATGTGAAGACATTGTCTGCATTACCGGCCGAGTTGCTGTTCTTTAAGAAGAACGTACCACTGCGGAATACGCCGACGGTGTCACCAGTCTGACTAGTTGTCCAGTGTCCCGTGATCGGTTTGTCACTCGATGCACCAAAGGAGAAGGCAGGGATGTCTGCATTACCAGCCGAGTTGCTGTTCCTCAAGTAAAACACACCCTGTCGGAATATTCCTACGGTGTCCTTATCCTGACCCGTCCAGTCACCGGTAACCGGGATATCTCCGTAAGTGCCATAGGTAAAGGCGAGATCAGAATTTCCGGCATCGTTTGTGTTCCTTAGATAGTATATGCCATTGCGATATGTGCCGATCGTTGAGTTAATGGAGGTCGGTGAAAAGGTATTGACCGTGATATAATCAGTTTGTGTGAAGAGATTACTTCCCGCCGCGTTGGTCGCAGTTAGTGTAACGGTATAAGTGCCAATATCGGCATAGGTGTGAACCGGGTTTCGCTGTGTGGCATTTACTGATGACCCGTCTCCGAAGTTCCAGTTCCATGAGGTTGGTGAACCCGTTGAGCTGTCAGTGAATATGACGGTTAGTGGAGCTCGGCCGCGGGTGGGAGAGCCAGTGAAGGCTGCAACCGGGGCTGAGCTTTGGGCACAGAAAGTGATATCATACTTGGTCCGCAGTCCTGTAGAGGGTGTACTGTTGCAGGTATAACTCGCGCTGGCGTCATCATAAGTGAAACTGTAGGCATTCGGGCAGGATGCATGGAAGAACAATGCGGAATTTGGAAGTATGGTGATTGGATACCCGTTAGGGAATGTCCCGTTATAGGCATTACAGGTGTTACAAGTCGACTGGTTTGTCAGCCATGCCTTGCAGGTGCTGCCAGATTGACATGGATTGAGCGGAGAACAATAGGTGGTGTCCGGACAACAATATGCGTCTACGTTAGCCTGTGGGTACTGAAGCGGGTTGGCGTTATGGAGGTTTGTATATACGTTACAGTCATCCTGGCATCCCACGAGGTTAGTGTTTGGGGTATAGGTCAGGTTAGTCGGACAACCTGACAGGGTCGAAGTATTCAGGCACCCTGAAGAGGTGCACCGGAAGTGATCAGCGGGATTGGCAGCAACATAGGCAGAGTTGTAATCACGGGGGGTAATCTGCATGGGAAGATTGAAACCGTCAACAAGACTGATATCGTAATAATCGATACCGGTTGTGATCTCCAGATTCATCTCTCCTTTCGTTGCTGGAGGTTCTGATCCTTTCCCGCTACACTGCAGATGACCCCACTCATCAGAACCCAGGCAGTTGCCGGTTTCACAACTTCCTAATCCATTGATAAACGAACAGTTGGTTCTCCCGAACCATGCTCCCTGCCACCCATCGTTGACATTGTATGATTCAGTGCCGCCGTTAGCTTCAAGTTTAAACCCTCCACCTCCGATAACGCTTCCGGAGCAGGATGCCCGTTGTCTGCCCGATGCCGGATTGTTGTAACCGCTCAGGGCTGCAATCTGTTCAAAACTCATAGAAGTGTTCACACAGTTGGCTGTTGTTGTGTTGACGCCGGGGCACCCGTAGGACTGATCCGCAGTCTGTGGAATCCCCAGGCAGCATTGATCTTTACTGCACGATATTCCAGCCCA
>SESA01001863.1_pt1 | contig 10416 bp, 10 predicted proteins | sample 3171451 | NCBI WGS metagenome assembly SESA01 (sample SAMN06051862, study PRJNA518727) | freshwater metagenome | biome: subpolar coniferous forest; feature: holomictic lake; material: water; isolation source: holomictic Lake 227, 8 m depth | place: Canada: near Kenora, Ontario | collected...
GCCCCCCGGCAATGGACACCGTGGTCATCGACGCATTCAGGTCGTCGCAACTCCAGATTTTTCCGCGTTCCGTGACATCGCCAGTCTTTGTCGCATCAATACAGACCAGGTTGCCCTTGCTGTTCCTGCTGCCATGAACTGGATCACCGCCGATCGCCACATAGACCCGGTTGCTGTAAAACACGGGGGTGGCAATGATATCGCATGGATGCTTCTGACCGTCACCCTTGATGCCATGCGGATAAAACGGCGCGTTCCTGTAGTCCTTCGGCAGGCAGTCGAACCACCAGATCTTCTTGAGGAGCGGCACGTCCGGGGCGGACAGGGGGACAGACAATGCTTTCCCTTGTCATGGCCAAAATTCCGCTTGCGCCTAATCCCGAACCATTCTATACTTGCAGCACATTGGATGAAATATTATTTGAGGGCATCAATACGACTGAATAGTGTGTGTAACGGTGCAGATTCGATGGAGGAGGTAACACGATGAAACTGAAAGTTATTCTTGAACCGAGCGACGAAGGTGGCTTCACCGCCATTGTGCCCTCCTTGCCGGGCTGTATCAGCGAAGGCGACACCAGGGAGGAAACGATCCTGAACGTTCGTGAAGCTATTGATCTCTACCTTGATCCAGTGGATGATGACACCGTTTGCATGCTTGGTTCAGAGCAACTGGTAATGGCCGTATGAGCAAGGTCCCCAGCTTGCCATACGATCGAGTTATTCGGTCCATGCAGCGAGACGGGTGGGTGGTTGTTCGTCAAAAAGGAAGCCACATCCGCCTGCAAAAACATACTCCCTTAGAGACGCTCAAACTTACCGTTCCTGCACATAGTCCAATCAAACGCTCGACACTCTCCCACATCCTGAAACAAGCGCGTCTCTCGGTTGACGATTTTCTAGAGCTGATGTAATCGCGCAGTTGAGACACTAGGGACAGACAATGTTTTCAACATCCAAGTGAAAAGAATTTCCGATGATGATTGGATATTCCGTGTTGATGATTGGATATTCAAGCTCAACCTTATGCGTAGGTGTGCATGCCGGAGAAGAGCCTGGAGACGTTGATCCAGGTCAATGTCAGAACGACGAAGAGAAAGCCGATCCAAAGCAATATGGCAAGCATACGCGGATGGCGGAGTCCATTCTTGAGCCGACAATGGAAGTAGGCGGCATAGATGAACCACGTGGCGAGTGACCACATCTCCTTGGGATCCCACTGCCAGTAATGGCCCCAGCAAATTTTTCCCCACAGAGACCCGAGGAAGAGACCGATCGTCATGAGCACGAAACCCATGGCTACGGTCTGCCGTGACACGGCATCCGCCCGTACAAGCTCAAGAGGCGGAGGATTCGTTGAAGCAACGTGCTTAAACAGCGGGATGGCCATAAAGGCTGAGCGTGCCAGAATGATATAGGCTGCGACATAGCACCCCACATGCGGAATGAAAAGCGGACTCTGCAATGCTGGCGGAAGGGCGCGCGGTTCTTCGCTAAAGACAAAACCAGCAGGAACGAGAATGATCAAGCCGAGCAACGCATCTTGAAAATCAGTATCCGCACCCGTCTGATAACGACTTAGTTTGGACAACGGCCACAAAAACGCAGCCATACAGAGAAAGAACTCAAACAAATTCTGCATGGGCGGATGTCCCGTGTGAAATCCGCGATACACCACGGCCGTCGTGGCAAAAACAAAGCCGGCGAACCAGAACCCACGCCCGAGCGTTTTGCGCTGCGTTTTCAGCAGGATAGCCGCCAGCAAAAAAGCAGCCATCGTCACGTAAATCAGCAATCCCTGCGGTGTGCATTTCACGTCCATGACTGAGCTCCTTTCGCGAGACGGAAGAAGCGCGAAGCAAACCAGAGAGCCCCAACAAAAAGCACCCCAAACCCCGTATAAACAACAATAAGGCCGGGATCACGAATGAACTGCAAGACTGTATAATTCACAGGCCGGCCCAAGCGATCTTGCGTAGCTCCCCAGCTCATTTGATAGATATAAAACCCTTGCACGCGCGCTGGATGGTTGACGCGAATATTTTCGATGCGGGGGGGCTTGTTTTTTTCCAGGAGGGTCACTTGGCTGCGATATTCGCGCACAGGGCCTTCCTCGCCTGGCTCGCGTGAGGGATAGCGCTCAATAATAAATTTATCAAGCCGAACCGAGAACGGAACGCGGCCCACAAACGTTTCCAGCCGAGGCCCCGTAGAGAGTTCATTACTCACATCGCCGTCAATCATGGCCATCATGCCATTCACGGGAGATGCGGATGTCTCGGTGCGGATCGCCATTTGTCCAATGAGCCAGCCGCTCATAATCATTGCGCACCCAGCATGGAACAAGGCCGAATGATAGTGCTTCCGAAAAATCGCACGAATACTAATCGCGCTAATCCCAATTACAAGCAAAGTCACGCCCGCAAGGCAAGGCAAGGTACTCATCCAGACACCAGCGTTTGTCGCGCCCAGACAGGCGAGCACAATGGACCCTGCGGACAGAACACAACACAGCCCCGTCGCCACATCTAAGCCCACTATTTTATTGAGAAGCGCCTTCATCGGAACCGCTACATTTTCTTCACTGCGTCGAGTTCAATCTCGACCAGAAGATCATCGCGACAGACATCCGCCTCGATGGTCACGAGTGGCATAGCGGTCAGATTATTCTTCTTGAGCCACGCCTGCCAGATCGGCATATATTCTGACTTCTTGAGATACATGATTGCGCGGGTGGTATCCGCCCAACTCATGCCCCGAGAAACCAAGATTGCCTCGACGACATCCATGGTCAACTGGATCTGTTTTTCAGCATCGTCGACAAAGGCTGTTGCGCCCCCGGTCTCAATACTGGCGGTACCCGAGACCATCAACGTCCGATAGTCTGGCGTCCCGATTTCCATGGCACGGCTGAAGGAACTCCGATAATTTAAGGCTGAACATTGCAAGGGCGAGTCAACGATTTGAACGGTGGTACGGTTGTTCTTGGGCTTCACGGCAATGGCGCACGCGGTAATGGCCGCCCCGCACATATTCGCGGTACCGATACCGGTGCTGGCCGGGACACGGCCATCATACACATGACGCGATGCGAAAAAGGCATCCCGCGCACGATTGAAAGGATCATACCACTCGAGAATCTTGTCCATATAAAGCCAGGTACGCGCCACATCCGCAAACGTCATGTTTGCCTCCTTGAGCGCGTCTTCGATGGTTTCAAAAACAGAGGTGGTCTGATCGACACGCGAGGCCGTCAGGTCTTGGGGCAACACACCTGTCAGCAAGCAATACTCCGCATTTGCATCTTCATAGCAAATCCCGATCGTCATGCCATTGCGTTTGATGAGGCGCGTCTCTGTTCCTGTTGCAGACCATCGAAACCAGACCGGCGGGATGACATCCGACGTATTGCATAACCACATTTGAGGGACATCCGTCCCTTTAACATCAAGGCCCGCACGCTTCAACGCTGTCGGACTTCCCCACCCCGCCAGCGACAAGGCTCGACCTTCGCACGTGGGCACCCCTTTTGAGATGTCCAAGAGCCCCCATTCCTGGGAGCGTAAGACGCCCCCATTTTTTAATGATGCCTTCATCATTCCCCCTTCACCGTTATAAACTTAATAAGACAGGATATATTCTGCCAGATCTTTAACTTCTTCTTTTGATAACCCCTTGGTTGCGCCATGCACATCTTTAGGATTACAGGTGGTCAACACTTCTTCCATAGTGAGCGCGCGGCCATCATACAAATAGGGCGCTGTACGCCACATTTCGGTCAGAGATGTGGTATCGAAGGCACGGCCCTCTTCATTGCCGATACCCAAGAGCTGGTGCTTCTGCAGATCCGTAAAGAGGGGATATCCACCGGGAGCTTTCTTGTTCGACGGATGACAATCCACGCATCCTGCCTTCTTAAAAAGCTTCTCTCCGCGCTTTGCGCTTTTTGTCAGCGCACCATCCTTCAGATACGGACTCGGAACCGGCTTAATGGACATCACATACGCATCGATACATGACGCATCTTCATCTGGACGAACCACAAACTGGATATGCGTTAATCCCTTTCGATTGCACATGGCCATGTTTTCGCGAATACCCGTCACCATGGTCGGCGGCGTCAGATGTGAAAAGAGCATATTCTTGGTCTGCTTCGGATTGCCAATACCGTCATTAATCAAATCCCAGTTCAGTGAGTCCGCGCGCCCATCCGGATGGCAACTTGCGCAACTTTGCCACTGCTGGAAACACATGGCGCCATCATTGAAGAGCATCTCTCCGCGACGGACACGATCTTTCGACAAATCAAAATCCTTGCTGAGCAAAATCGGACTGGGCTTTAGCACGCTGTCCGCCAGATTCACTTGCACGACCCGTTCGGCGAAATAACACGCAACATAAACGCGACTCCCGCAAATAACAATGCCACGGGGGCCATCACCCTCAATCTTCACACGGCGGCGAATCGTGACAAGGAAAGAGAGGTCATTCGGAACATCTGTTGCGGACTTTGTAACTTCGGTCACCTTCTCACCCTTGGCTGCTTTATCGAGTCTCACATGCAAGGCTTCGCGATCGATCACGCTAATTTCGCGTGTACCCGCATGAGCCACGACCAACGTTTTGCCATCCGGAGAGACCGTCACGCCCCACGGATTTGCCGCCCCCAGGTCAACATCATCCAGCAACACGGTATTGATATAGTCGCCTGTTTCGCCGTTAAAGACGCTCAAGCCAGCCGTATTCATCCAGCCACGTTCCAACTGAGTGGTTGGTAACTGATAGCGTCCAAACGTATGCGTCACATAAACAAATTTGCCATCTGGGGAGACCGTGATCCCGCGGACACCGGTGCTGCCATTCGGAAGCATCATGGTTTTAAGCACTTTACGCGTTGCAGTATCGATGACCGAAACGGTCGCCGCAACGACATCATCGATTGCCTTGACATAAGGCAGGTGATTCGCCACAAAGAGCAACTTGCCCCCACCGGCCAATACAGCCGCATGCGGTTCGCGCACAACAGGGATCGTCTCGACAACTTTCATCTTGTCTGCGTCAACCACCATCACATTGTTATTAAAACGGTTAAGTACATAGACGGTCTTGCCATCTACACTGACGACAGGTGCCATGGGGGTATGCCCGACTGCGAGGCTTTCCTTGGTCTTCCCGGCCGCATTCACCTTAAACAACTTCCCCTCCTCGGCGCCTCCTGTGATATAGAGGTTTCCACTGGTTGCAACGGCAATACCTGAAGGATTTGCTTTCAGTGTCCACTCCTCCACGACTTGATCGGTTGCGGAATCAATTTTTAGAATTTTCTTCGCCGTGGCTGCTGTGACATAAATCATTTTTCCGTCAGGCGCCAAGGCGACATATTCAGGTGAAAAATACGTGGTGTCCCTGCCGAAACATGTCTGCCCTATTAACATCACAACGATTAGATAGTGTAGTTTCATTCCGATCCCTCTTCTTTCGATTTTTTTTTAAATACTACGTCCCACCGCTTCCGCAATAGCCTTCATCTGTTGAACCATCCGATAAAGATCTTCTGGCTTTTCGCTCTGATCTCCATCACACAACGCCTTTTCCGGGTGGTTATGCACTTCGACCATGAGCGCATCCGCGCCACAGGCAACTGCCGCGAGCGACATTGGTGACACGAGCGATAATTTTCCTGTCCCGTGGCTAGGATCAACAGCGACCGGGATCCAGGTGCGTTGCTTCAACAGCGGCACCGCATTCAGGTCTAGCGTAAAACGTGTCGCCGTCTCAAACGTCCGAATGCCGCGTTCACACATCACAATTTGCTCATTACCCGTTGCCAAAATATACTCGGCAGCCAAGAGAAATTCCTCAATACGCGAACTCATACCCCGCTTTAAAAAAATAGGTTTGCCACTTTCGCCCGCCGCACGCAACAAAACATAATTATCCATATTCCGGCAACCCAGCTGGAGCATATCCGCGACACGGGTAACCTGACTCAACTGGCTGGCCTCCATGACCTCAGTCACAATCGGTAACCCTGTCTTTTCACGTGCCTCAGCAAGAATTTCAAGGCCTTTTTCACAAAGACCCTGAAACGAATACGGCGACGTGCGTGGTTTATAGGCACCGCCTCTTAACATGGTGGCTCCAGCTTCTTTCACAGCACAGGCTATTTCGAGCATTTGCGCCCGACTTTCGACTGTACAAGGCCCAGCGATCAAAACAATCTTCGGTCCACCGAATATACAGTTTCCCACGGTGACGATACGTCCAGCTTCCCCCACATTGTTTTTTTCAAATTTCATGATACTTGATCCATTATTATTGATTTAGTTGTTTTTAGAATGACGTGGGTATTCCCCTTTCCCCTGCCATCACAAAACAGATTCCAAATCTTTTTTAGTGTAACATGTTTATTGTGTCTGGCGCAACTTGTAAATGCGTTCCATGCGTACTCCGATATCTTCGAAGCCTATATCGGCTCCATAGACATCCTTATAATAACTGAACGCTTTTTCGTAATCTCCTGTTTCCTCCGCCAAGACACCGAGTTCGAAAACGATTTTCTTCTTGAGATCATCCATGATTTCCAATTGTTCGTTTGCTGTCTCCAACTGCATGACTGCCATATCCCGCTGACCTTTTTTAGCGAAACACTTAGCCAAGTAGAAGAGGGATTCCACGCGTTCTTTCGGACTGCGTTGCGCCATCTGCAATTGACCGATGGCATCGTCCCAATACTCATACTTGAAGTACAGCAAACCCAACTCAAAACGAAGTTTGAGATCATTCGGATACCGTTGCACGCGTGCGGAAAGGTCGTCGAAAATGAATTGATTCATTTCGCCTTCCATATCCGCTGCTGCCGCCACATTGCCAGCAGCCTTCAGCTCCTCGCTTCTCGCCTCAAAGACGGAAATTCTCGCCTGCGTGATAGCGCGATCAAGTTCCGGATCCGCAGCATTGATCTTACGCGCGTCCTCAAGGGTCGCCACCGCTTCATTAAATTGCTTATTTTGCAGATAAACCCGCGCCAATGCACGATAAAAATTGAGGTTGTTCGGCTCCTTGGCAATGCGCTCCTTGGCCTCGGCGACAAGGGTATCCGCATCGGACCCCGAAATGACCGACTTCGCCTGCATATCGAGCTTCTTGGCCTGATCCTTATTCGCAATGAGATCGCGGAAGGCACCCGCCTTGCCAGAAGCTTCTTCCCAGCCAGCCGCCATGGACACACGAGCTTCCGAATCCTTAAGCTGTTTAAAGATGAGCTGGTCGTTCGGCAAGAAAGCGTTTAGCTTCGCATAAGCATCACGAGCCTTGGTATAATCGCCCACCTTCATGTAGAACTCTGCGACACGACGCAACAATTTCAAGTCGTCCGGGTTATTCTCATACGCGGACTCAACGGTAAAAAGGGCGGCATCCGCATGACCGGACGCTTCCGCGATTTCGACCGCCAATTCGACATTGAGCGAGTGTAAGGGATTCTTCGTCAGCAACTTTTCACATTCCACAAGAGCCATCTCAAGCTTGCCACTTTTCTGAAGGGTTGAAATCTTTGCACGCATCAGCATCGCGCCAAACTCCTGCACCTGTGTTGCAAAGCGACTCTTCTTCTCACGCTTAAATTTAGTGATTTGAGCGGCTCTCAAAAATTTACGCGCCAAGGAAAAGCCAGGGGAAAGTGTTACGCATTGCATTAAAAGGTCAATGGCAATATCTAGATTACCGCGCTCAAATGCAGCAGCCCCCTTCTTATAAAAATTCTGCGCCTGTTGCGCGATCAAATCACTTTTTACTTCTGCCATAAATAATCCTGTTGACTCCAATTGATAGCTTTTCCCAATTTGAACTGACATTATAGACAGGATAGGGTATTACGTCAAGCATTCGGACTGATTTTTTCAGTGCGTCAATTGACAAACTAAGTTAGACCCTCCGTATTCGGAAAGGTCTAACTTAGTCTGCCAAAGTCTAACTTACTTTGTCCTTTGACCCGTTTTGATATACCACGGGCTGCTTGCGGGCTACTACACTAACAAGATCGGCTCATCATTGATGCCTACTAATGGCGATGCCATCCCCTGCTTCAGGGCCTTCCTCTCTGGAAATTCAGACGCTTCTTTCAGGTGCATCAAGAGTTCGGGCGTCGTTCGTACGCCCAGCTTCTCCATAAGCCGTGCCTTATAGGTGCCGACTGTCTTCGGGCTGATTCCCATCTGTTCAGCAATCTGCATATTACTCATGCCGGAGCGCAAAAACTCCATGACCTGAATCTCGCGATCGCTCAGGGTGCTGAGCTCATGGGTTTCAGTTTTCTCCACATCGCTCATGGTCGCGCGATGAATCAGGGAGGTTGCAATGGTATCACTGACAGCCAGATGGTGTGTAAAGATTTTTCGGATGGCCTTTAACAGATTCTCGAGGGACGTGTCCTTCATCAGATATCCCTGCGCCCCTGCTCGTAACATCCGAGCAGCATAGACTTCTTCGTCACAGACGGAGAGGACTAACACGGGCGGACTTTCCGGCAGGAGTTTCAGGTTGGCAAGCAGACTCCACCCGTTTCCATCTTTGAGGTTGAGGTCTAGGATGACCAGCTCTGGTTTTAACACCTGGATCATCTCCAGCGCAGAACGCCATCCCTCTGCCTCCCCGCAGACGTCTAAATCGTCTTCAGCAGAGATCGCCTCCGCCAGCCCCTTTCGGACCAGCGGATGATCATCAACCAACAAAATACGCTTTTTCTTATGCTTCGTCATGGTTCTCCTCTCCCTCTGGATACGGCACGGTCAGCGTTGCAACGGTCTTGCCTTGCTCGTCTCTCTTCAAACTAAAAGTTCCGTTGACCTGCTGAGCCCGCATCTGCATCTGCTTGATCCCAACGCCCGGCTTTAAAGCTCCGTTCTCCGGCAGCGGCTGGCCATCATTCGTCACCGACACCACAGACTGCCGTGTCTCCTGAATGACGTCGATCCAGATCCGTTGCGCCTGGCCATGTCGTACCGCGTTCACCACCGCCTCCCGTACGATCCGATAGACGTGCTCAGCCGCCTGTGCAATGCAGTCGCAACTCGACTGGGAGCAGTTGAGCTCGATCTCCACGCCAGTTGCCGCGCTGAACCGCCGCGCGAAGACAGACAACGCCTCGCATAGCGGCAGCGTCTCCACGTCATGCAAGGTCAACATATACGACACATTGCGCGCCAGCCCCAGCGCGTGAGCGGCCTGCTGAGCGAGTCCCTGAGCGATGCGCCGCTCATCCGCCTCCCCTTGGCGCTGGGCGAACCGCTCGGCCATCCGCATCAGCGCCACCAGCTCCTGACAGAGCCCGTCATGGATCTCATGTCCGATCCGCCGCGCCTCGCCCTCGCTGGCCTGGAGCGCGCCCGCCACTGCTTCTCGCAGTTCGGCCTCACGGCTCGCAATGAGGTGGCGCAACCGCTCATTAGCCTCACACAGCGCTTCCTGTGTCTGCTTGACCCCCGTGATGTCGTGCGCGACACCCACAAAGGTGATCGGCTTGCCGGTGTTGTCCAGCACAGGCTTAATGCTGGAGGTATGCCACAGCACGCTGCCATCCTTGTGCCGGACGCGGTATTCGATCCCTGAACGCAGCTCGCCGCTCCGCACCACCTCTGCGAGAAACGCATCGCACGCGGGCACATCCTCCGCCAACACCACCTCCCGGTAATCACGCCCCACCATCTCGTCGGCACTGTACCCCAAAAACGTCTGCCAGGAATCGGACACGTAGGAGAAGCGTCCATCAGGCGCAATGGTATAGAAGATCGCGTTGGCATGCGCCAGCAACATCTTATTCCTCTCCTTCTCCTCGGCGAACGCCTGCATTAACCCCGGCGACTGAAAAAGAGAAAGCACGCCCGCCCCTGCCGAGAACCGGCGGTATCGCCATACCAAAATCGCCAGCGCACAGAGAACGCCTGAGAAAAAAAAGATAATATGTAGATAAATATTCATAACCGTTCAAGGGAAGACGATCGAATCATAACGAATCGCGCCACGGGGTGAAAGGTAAAATCTTTTTTTTCGTGTTTTTTGTCTTTTTCGTGGCAACAAAAAACCGCATTTTCCGGCTGCTGCGCAGGCCTACAAAATCACGCTTTTGTAAGCCTGCGCCTACAGAACTTTCAGCCCTTGACCGACTAGACACAGCCTGCATACTTTGGGACAATGATGCCATTCAATCAAACGCTCAACGCTCAACGTTTAACGCTCAACGCTTAAGTTAAGAAATTACTTTTTAACCACGAAACACACTAACCACACGAAAATAAGGCAATAACGCACTAAGGCAATAAGGCAATTCTCCTCTGTGCACTCTGTGCCTCTGTGAGAGACAAAAAGGAAGAAACTCTGAAAACAACACACCTCACACTCCTCCTCGCGGCCTTGGCC
>SESA01001866.1_pt1 | contig 10405 bp, 6 predicted proteins | sample 3171451 | NCBI WGS metagenome assembly SESA01 (sample SAMN06051862, study PRJNA518727) | freshwater metagenome | biome: subpolar coniferous forest; feature: holomictic lake; material: water; isolation source: holomictic Lake 227, 8 m depth | place: Canada: near Kenora, Ontario | collected 2013-06-25...
GCAGAAGCGTTTGCCGAACAATAGCGCCCCGTACACTTCGACCATCGTTTTTGTCGTGCGCAAGGGGAACCCGAAAGGGATCAAGGACTGGGACGACCTCGTGAAGCCCGGGGTGTCGGTCATTACGCCCAACCCCAAGACCTCCGGTGGCGCGCGGTGGAACTATCTCGCGGCGTGGGGCTATGCCCTCAAGAAATGGGGCGGTGACGAGGGCAAGGCGCGGGATTTTGTGGCCCGGCTTTTCAAGAACGTGCCCGTGCTCGACACCGGGGCGCGCGGGGCGACGACGACGTTTGTGCAGCGGGGCATCGGTGATGTCATGGTGGCGTGGGAAAACGAAGCGTTCCTGGCGCTCAAGGAGTCGGACAAGGGCGTATTCGAGCTCGTGGCTCCCTCGCTAAGCATCCTGGCTGAGCCGCCGGTGACGTGGGTGGACAAGGTGGTCAAACGGCGCGGGACGCGCGCCGTGGCACAAGCCTACCTAGAATACCTGTATTCGCCCGAGGGGCAGGAAATCGCCGCCAAACGTTACTATCGGCCGCGTCTGGAAGCGATCCGGGCGAAATACGCTGATGTCTTTCCGAAGGTTGAGCTGTTCACCATTGATGAGGTTTTCGGCGGCTGGCAGAAGGCGCAGAAGACGCACTTTGCTGATGGGGGCGTCTTTGACCAAATCCAAAGCGCAAGCCGGTAGCAACCGCGAAGGCGGGAAGACGCGAAGAAGCGAGCTGAAATACGGAAACACCGAAACACCGCCCATGCTCCAACCCATTCCCATGAAAGTAGCATCGAACGTGAGTTCGATCATTAATGTTCCGATCGCGCCGCTCACCGGAAATAATGATCGAACTCACGTTCGATGCTACTTTCCGGTGAGCGGCGCGATCGGAAAATTTCAGCCTTTAGCATTCAGCCTTTAGCCTTTAGCCTTTCCCACAGATGGCACACAAGACGTTCAGAGTTTTGCCCGGTTTCGGGCTGACGATGGGCTTCACGCTCTGCTACCTGAGCGCGATAGTCCTCATCCCTTTCGCCGGGCTGGTCCTGCGCACGCTGGAGCTTTCCTGGACGGACTTCTGGCATCTGACCACCACGGACCGCTCGCTGGCGGCCTACCGGCTGACCTTCGGCGCGTCGCTGGTCGCGGCGGTGGCCAACGCCGTGTTCGGCACGCTGCTCGCCTGGGTGCTGGTGCGTTATGAATTCCCTGGACGCCGCTTCATAGACGCGATGGTGGATTTCCCATTCGCGCTGCCGACGGCCGTAGCAGGTCTGACGCTGGCGAACCTGTTCGCAGCCAACGGTTGGCTGGGCAAATACCTCGTCCCCTTAGGCATCAAAGGCGCGTTTACGCCGCTGGGCGTGGTGATTGCGCTGACGTTTGTGGGCCTGCCTTTCGTCGTGCGCACGCTGCAGCCGGTACTCCAGAACCTCGAACGCGAAGTTGAGGAGGCCGCGGCTACCCTCGGGGCTGGCCGCATGCGCACCTTCGTGGCCGTCATCGCGCCTTCGTTGCTGCCGGCGGTCCTGACCGGCTTCGCTTTGGCCTTCGCACGCGCTATTGGTGAATACGGCTCGATCGTCTTCATCTCCGGTAACCTGCCGTTCAAGACGGAGATTGCGCCATACCTCATCGTCATGCGGCTGGAGGAGTACGACTACACCGGCGCCATCGCGCTGGCAGTGGTGCTGCTGGTGTTTTCGTTCCTGCTGCTCGGAGTGATCAACCTGCTCGAACATTGGACGAGGCGCTTCCAGCAATAACATGAGCGCACGTGGAACAGAAGAGTCGCCGGTCACCAAGTGGGTGCTGATCAGCATCGCGCTGGCGTTCTCCTTCGTCTTCCTGCTGCTGCCGCTGCTGAATGTCTTCGCCCAGGCCTTCGCCTACGGGCTGCGGCACTACTGGAAATCTTTGGTGCAGCCAGATTCGATATCGGCGATCCGCCTCACGCTGCTGGTGGCGGTAATCTGCGTGCCATTGAATGTCCTCTTTGGGCTGGCGGCCGCGTGGGCCATCGCCAAGTTCGAGTTCCCGGGCAAACCCATCCTGATTACGCTGATTGACCTGCCGTTCTCGGTCTCGCCGGTTGTGGCGGGCCTGATGTTCGTCGTGCTGTTCGGCCTGCAAGGGTTCTTCGGCAAGTGGCTCGATGCCCACGACCTCAAGATCATCTTCGCCGTGCCCGGCATTGTGCTGGCGACGGTCTTCGTCACTTTTCCTTTCGTCGCCCGGGAACTCATCCCGGTGATGCAAGCCACCGGCACCGAGCAGGAGCAGGCGGCGCTGACGCTGGGCGCCAACGGTTGGCAGACCTTCTGGCACGTCACTCTGCCGTCCGTGAAATGGGGGTTGATCTACGGCATTATCCTGTGCAACGCCCGCGCGATGGGGGAGTTTGGCGCCGTCTCAGTCGTCTCGGGTCACATCTCCGGCCAGACCGAGACCATGCCCCTGCGGGTCGAGACGCTTTACCAGGGCGCCACAGGTGCATCGTCGGCAGCAGCGTTCGCGGTGGCGAGCTTGCTGGCGCTGCTGGCGTTGCTTACGCTGGGCATTAAGACGACGCTCGAATGGAAGCAGGCGCGCACGGAAAGGTTGATAATAGGAAGAGTTGATAGTTGAAAGCAGATGAGCATTGAACTGAAAAACGTTACGAAGAAGTTCGGCGAAGTGGCTGCCGTCCACAACGTCACGTTTTCTGTCAAGGAAGGTGAGCTCATGGCCTTGCTCGGACCGAGCGGCGGAGGCAAGACGACGGTGCTGCGCATGATCGCCGGGCTGGAAATGCCCACGGGTGGCGATGTGTTCATCCGCGGCCTGCGAGTCAACGACTTGTCGGTGCAACAGCGCAACATCGGGTTTGTGTTCCAAAGTTATGCGCTCTTCAAGCACATGAACGTGTTCAAGAACATCGCCTTCGGCCTCAAAATCAAGAAATGGAAGGCGGCGGACATCAGCGCTCGGATTGAGGAGTTGCTTAAGCTCTTCGGGCTGGAAGGTCTGGAGCGGCGCTACCCCCATCAGTTGTCGGGCGGCCAGCGGCAGCGCGTGGCCATTGCGCGCGCGCTGGCGCCCAAACCCAATGTGCTGCTGCTGGACGAACCGTTCGGCGCAGTGGACGCCAAGATCCGCCAGGAACTGCGCGAGTGGCTCGTCACCCTCCACCACGATCTGAATGTGACCACCATCTTCGTCACCCACGACCAGGAGGAAGCCCTCGAAGTGGCCAACCGCATCGTGATATTCTCCCGCGGCGTCCTGGAGCAGGTCGGCACCCCGCGCGAAGTCTATGAACAGCCTGCCAATGAGTTCGTGGCCCGCTTCATCGGCGCCATGAATGTGTTGGAACCGGAAGTGCGAGGCGGAGTGGCGCGCCTGGGCGAACTGGAGTTCCCCGCCTCCGGTCAGCCCGAGGGCCAGAAGCTCCGCATCGGCTTCCGCCCTTACGCCGTGCAGATTTCCTCGGACCTCACGCAGCACCGCTACCACGCCGTGTTGCGGCACACGTTTTTCCTCGGCGTCCTGCTGCGCGTCGAGCTCGAGCTGCCCAGCGGCCTGACCATTCGCGCCCGCATGACGAAAGAGGACTACGCCCACCAGGGCTTGGAGGACGGCAAAGAGGTCTCCTTCCAAATCCGCCAATACCGTGTGTTGGCCGGGGAAACCGCCGCGTTACCGCCTGAACGAGAGCTCGGCTACCAGCCACCGCCGGTGTTCGGCGAGAATATTTAGTAACTTTCCCCAGCCACCTGCAACCAGGCGGACTCCCTCGCGACGCGCAAAACGCTCCGTGGCATCCGCGTTCCGCGCCGGGTGCATCGTTTCAAAACCCACCCAGAAGCCGACCAATGGTTATGGCGGAAGATCGCCCGTCCAGCGAAATAGAATAGCTCTTCTGGGCGTGGAGAAGCGGGCAGCTTGGGGTGTAGTGTTTCCTGCGAACTCCTCAGTAGATGAAGACTCAAAAACATCCTCTCCTACCTACAATTCTGTCAGCAACTTCTCCATTGCGTAGCTGGTGGGGCGGGCCTAAAGTGAGGGTATGCTAGGGATTGCGACCATGGCTCAGTACTGTCCGGGCCTGCTCGCCCGCATTCTGGTTGCGGACGTGGGGATGAGGACCTGGAACGGCAATAGCGGGTTTGACACATTGAGAATAGCGAGTTCAACGGCGCTGGCAATGCCCCCACCGGCAACGGTGTCTTCAGCGTTACAGGGAACAACCGGGGGAGCCATCCCGCGCACCTTCACCGCGAGGGAATCCGTTGGCCAGAACGGCACGCTGGCCTTGAGGGGAGACAAACTAGATTTCTGCCAGTCCAACAACCCAATTCCGATAGTTCAGTAGTTCCCACCAATAAAACCAAATGCCTATCAGCGTAACACCGTTATGAAGAAAACAGCAACGTATTCAGCACATCTGTACTCACCGCACCCCGCCTCCACCGCCAACCGGAGTTCTGGCCAGCCGGCACGGCCAGGTGTTTTCCGGCGCTGGCTGTCCGCGCCCTGGCTGGCGTGTGCCTGCGCGGGGCTCGTCACACCCGTCCTTGGTACGGTGAAGACGTGGGACGGCAGTTCCAGTGGCTATTGGGGCACCGCCCTGAACTGGGCGGGAGGAGTGGCCCCCGTCAGCGGGGACGATCTGGTCTTTCAGGGCGGGGCGATCAATCTGATCAACACCAACAACATGGCCGGTTTGCGAGTGAAGTCCGTCACTTTCACAGGAAGTGGCTACACGCTGCGCGGCTCCGCCATCGTGGTGACCAACGGCGTCAGCGGCCAACAGGGGTCACCCGGTGCCAACACTATCGAGATCCCTATCACTCTCGGCGCAGTCCAGACCTTTGACTGCATCAACGCCGGGGCGAGCCAGACCTTCAGCGGCAACCTCACCAATGGCGGCTTCACGCTCACCCTCTCCGGCAGCGGGAATGTGACTTTCGGAGGTGGCATCCTCGGCACGGGCGGCTTGACGAAGAATGGCACCGGCACCGCGACTTTCTCCGGCTCGACCGCCAATACCTACTCCGGGGCGACGGTCGTCAATGCCGGCGTGCTTGCGCTCGGTAAATCCGTCTTAAATGCGTCAATTGTGGGCAGTTTGCTCACGATTGGCGACGGGGTCGGCGGTGCCAGCACCGCCGTGGTGCGGGACTTGATCGGCGCTCAAATTGGCAGCATACCCATCACCATCAACAGCGACGGCTAGCTTGATCTCAACAACATGAGTGAGACGATCGGCAGTAGCCTGACCTTGAACGGTGGCAACGTGGCCGCCGGTTCGACCGGTTTGAACCTCGCGACCAACCCCACCATCACAGCGAGCGGCAGCGGTTCTTCTATCAGCGGCCATATCAACGTCGGCAGCGGCAATTGCACCATTAACTGTGCCGGCGATCTCCTCATCCCCGCCGTTGTGAGCGGCACGGCGGACATCACGAAGTCCGGAAGCGCACGGCTCTATCTCTCCGCTGCCAACTCTTATTCCGGTCAAACCGTAGCCAGCCAGGGTCTTCTCTGTATTGAGAACTCCCTGGCCCTGGGGGCGACCAGCAGCGGCACGGTCGTGAGCAACGGCGCTTCTCTGGTCATGTTCGGCGGTCTCAACGTCGCCAACGAGGCCCTGACCCTCAACGGTCCCGGCTTAAGCACAAGCTGGGGAGCCTTGGACGCCGAGAATGCCACCACGAACATCTGGGGCGGCCCGATCACGCTCAACGCCGACAGCACCATCACACCATACAATTCCTTCTGCGTTCTGGAGATCACTGGCCCGATGACGGGCAGCGGCGGGGTGACCAAGTTTGCCAACAGCAGTGGCACGCTCATTTACTCTGGCGCGACCCTCAACACCTATACCGGCACCACCACGGTCAACGCGGGCATCCTGGAACTGGCCAAGACCGTCAGCGGTGGCGCGATGCATGGACCCCTGGTCATCGGGGATGGCGTTGGAACCGACCTCGTGCGCTGCTTGAATAACAACCAGATCTATTCGACCACCTTGCCCGTGAGAGTGAACAGTTCCGGGGTGTTTGACCTGGGAGATCGCACTGACTACATCGGACCGCTCACCCTCGAAGGCGGCCAGGTTACGACCAGTGCCACCGGATTGATCTGGCTCTATGACAGCGTCACGGTCATTTCCAATAACGTCAAGCAAGCCTTCATTGACGGGCAGGCGGGGCTTTATTTCTCGACCGTAACCCTCAGCGGCACCGGCCACCATTTTTCACCGGATATGGTGATCAACGCCAAGGTGCGCGGCTATGGCAGCGACACCAACGTCGGCCTGATCAAGAATGGCACCGGAGAGATTATGCTGGCCGCATCAAACAGCTTCGCCGGCCCGGTGACGATCAACGGTGGGATGTTGGGGATTGGGAACTCATTCGCGTTGGGCAACACCAACATGCCCGCCACGGTCAACAGCGGCGGCACTTTGTGGATGTATGCCGGGGACGGTCCGGTCCTTGTCGGCGCCAAGCCATTGGTGTTGAACGGTGGTGGTGCTCACGCCGCTGTCGTCGCGAACTTCGGCAGTTGTGCCTGGGCCGGCCAGGTCACCCTGGCGAGTGACTCCGTGATAAACAACTCCAGCAACCTGGAGTTTAGCGGGCCAATCACCGGCACCGGCGGGTTCACCAAGATCGGTCCAGGCACGCTCACCTTCTCCGGCGCGATCGCCAACACCTACCTGGGAGGCACCTACGCGGACGCGGGGGTTCTGGAACTTCACAAGGGGCCCTATGACGGTGCCATCCCGCACAACCTGAGCATTGGCAGCGGCACCGTGCGGCTGTTGGCTTCCAACCAGATTGCCGATACGAGCGCGGTAACCGTTGCCGCCGCCGGTCACCTGGATATGAACAGTTTCAACGACTACATCGACAAGCTGAGCGGCTTAGGCGAGGTGAATCTCGGGCCGACGGCGAGCTGGTGGCTGGTGGTCGGCGATAACGGGGGCAGCTCCACCTTCGATGGTTTGCTCAGCGGCGCGGGGGATCTCTATAAGTACGGCGGCGGCACATTCACCTTGAACGGCAACAACACGTTCACCGGTGTTTGTTACGCCTGGGATGGCACCCTCTTGGTGAACGGCCTCCAAACGCAGAGCCCCTGCTTCGTGAACAACTCCGGCACGTTGGGCGGCAACGGAACCCTCAAGGGAATTTCCTGCTTCGGCAACCTTAGTCCCGGCACCAGCCCCGGGCGCTTGACAACCAGCAACCTGACCATGTCCGGCTCTGCTCGCTACAACGTCGAGTTGACCGGCCCCGCGCCGGGCACCGACTACGATCAGATCCGCCTAAACGGCACCAATACCATTGGCGGAGCGGCCTTATTTGTCACCGCGGCCTTCACCAAGCCGGTGACGGTGGGGCAACCGTTCATGATCGTCGCCAACGACGGTGCCAGCCTCAACACAGGCATCTTCAGCGGCTTGCCGGAAGGCTCCACGTTCACCGCCAACAACTTTGGCTTCCGCATCAGCTACGTCGGCGGGACGGGCAACGACGTGGTGCTCACCCTTACCAGCGTGCCGGCCGGCAGCGGCGCGGTGGCGGTCACCATCGGCAACGGCAACCACGCCATTGACCCCAACGAGTGCAACCAGCTCACCATCGCCATCACCAATTCTGCCGGCACCCCCATGACCGGCATCAGCGCCGTGCTTTCCTGCACCACGCCGGGCGTCATCGTCAACCAGGCCTACTCGGCCTACCCGGACACGCCGGCTGGCGGGCAGGCCACCAACACCACAGCATTCCAAGTCTCCACGCTGCCGAGCTTCGTCTGCGGCACCGACGTTGAACTCCAGCTCACCCTCACTACCGCCAGCCACGGCGACTTCACCATCCCCGTTAGCTTGGCCAGCGGCGAACCCGCCGTCAGCGCGATGCGTTTCGATAACAGCACCACCACGGCGATCCCGGACATCGGCACCGTGGAGTCCACGAACACCGTGGCTGGCTTCGTTGGGCCGCTGACCAAGGTGGCGGTTTCGCTCTGGATTACGCACATTGTCGTGGCCGACCTGAGCCTCTCACTCATCGGGCCGGACGGCACGGTGGTGGACCTCAGTTCCGGCAACGGCGCGGGCGCAAATTTCGGCTCCGCCTGCTCGCCGGATGCCAGCCGCACTACCTTTGATGACGCGGCCCTCACCCCCATCACCGCCGGCACACCGCCGTTCCTCGGCAGCTACCGGCCCGAAGGTAGCCTGGCCGTGTTCAATGGCATGGTTTCCGGCGTGGCCAATGGCAACTGGCGTCTCCGTATCACCGACAGTCTTGGTGGCAGTCTGGGCACCTTGCGCTGCTGGTCGCTCTTCCTCTGGGGCACCGCTTGCGCCGACGGTGGCGGCAGTTGCGACTTCTGCCTGCCCACCTTTGCCGGGATCATCACCACCAACGATCTGCGGCAAACCAATCGGTGGTTCCGCGATAGCTTGCAAGCCAGTTGCGGCTCGCCCAAGCCTTGGTATGGCTTTGGCGCCGCCGGCACCAACTACCACTACGATGTTTACACCCTCACCAACACCACGGGAGCCGATGCCTGCATTACGGTGCAGTTGAGCTCCGCCGGCGACGTCATGGCGGCCGCCTACCTCGGTACGTTCAACCCTGCCGACATCACCACCAACTACATCGCCGACGCCGGAGATAGCACCGTTCCGGCCGGCGGAACGACGGCCTTCTCCTGCACCATTCCGGCCGGAATGCGATTCCAGATTGCCGTCAATGAGGTGATCCAGAACACCGGCCCCATCGCGTACACCTTGTCCATCAGCGGGCTGCCCTGCCCGCAACCGTCGCTGGCCATCGCGCCCACCGCCGTGCCGAACACCGCGAAGCTCTACTGGCCGACCTGGGCCGGCGGTTACGATCTGGAAGCCCGCACCACGCTGACGCCCGGCACTTGGTCCAACGTGCCCCAGGAACCGCTCGTGGTGGGTGGCAAATACACCGTCACCAACACCACCGCGCTCCCAGTCACACGGTTCTACCGGCTGCACAAGCCGTAACCGGCTTTCAAGCCGCGTCCCTCACCGGCCCCGCTGTCATCTGGCAGCGGGGCCGCGCTTGTTTCCGGGTTCCCCGGCGATAAGCCCGCTATTGAGGAGGAACTCGGCTTTCGTTCCCAGCGCCAGCGCGATGGCCTCGCGAAGCAGGGATCAAACCGCAGATTGGAATTCAAGCTGCGCGCATGGTTCGTTGGCTCCTCGCAGGCTTGATTTGGTGGTGTCCATGGGCCAACAGATGCAGCACGGACTTGGCTTCTTTAGCCGTGCCGATCTGCACCCGCGCCGCAATCCACTTTGACCGGCAAGGTGCTTTCGAGCCACCCCGCAGCGGGGTGAACTCCTTCTCGTCCGCTTCCTCAAACCGGTGCGCCTCCATCCATGCCCACCGTGTCACGGGTTTCCTGGCTACCGGGTGGTGGCACGGCGGGTGCGTTTTGATTCTTGCGCCGTGAAACTGGTATGGTGATATTCCACAGCATGAAAGTCCTGCGAGTTCTCCGCAACCTGCTGATCGCCGTCGCTGCCATCATCCTGGTCGCGCTGCTCTTGGTCGGTGGGGTGTGGCTCTACTTCCACCCGCGCCTGGAGGTGACCAAGGGGGTGGTGTATGGCCACCGGCAGGGCCAGGATCTGACGATCGATGTCCTGCGGCCGCCCCATCCTAACGGCATCGGTGTCGTCCTGATGGCCAGCGGGGGCTGGAAATCCGAAGCAGGCTCTTTTCGGCATTGGATTGCTGCCCCCATCCTGCGGCGCGGCTACACGGTCTTTGTCGTCTATCACATCGCCCAACCCAAGGCGACGATCATGGAGATCACAGGCGACGTGAACCGCGCGGTGCGCTTCATTCGGCATAATGCCGCCCAGTATGGGGTTGACCCGCAGCGCTTAGGGGTCACGGGCGGAAGCTCCGGGGGCCACCTGAGCCTTATGATTGCGACCAGAGGTGGGCCCGGCGACGCGAACGCCGCCGACCCGGTTGACCGCGAGAGCAGCGCGGTTCAGGCCGTCGCTATCTTCTATCCCCCCACGGACCTCTTGAACCTGGGTACATCCACTGAGAACCCTGGTGACGGCGGTCCGCCCAAGACCTTTGTGAACGGCTTCGGCCCCACCGTGACGAACCTGGCTGCCTGGAAGATCATTGGCCACGAGATGTCGCCCATTTACTATATCAGCTCGAATCTTCCCCCCTCGCTGATCTACCACGGCGACGCCGATACGCTGGTGACGCTGGACCAGTCGCAGCGTTTCCAGGCGGAGGCCCTGAAGCAGGGCCGCAACGTTGAACTGGTCGTCCACCACGGCGGCAAGCACGGCTGGCTGTCGATGCCGTGGGATCTCTTCAAGTTCGCCAACTGGTTTGACCG
>SESA01001871.1_pt1 | contig 10393 bp, 10 predicted proteins | sample 3171451 | NCBI WGS metagenome assembly SESA01 (sample SAMN06051862, study PRJNA518727) | freshwater metagenome | biome: subpolar coniferous forest; feature: holomictic lake; material: water; isolation source: holomictic Lake 227, 8 m depth | place: Canada: near Kenora, Ontario | collected...
CCTTCCTGGAAATCATGGGGGAAAAGCCGATAGCAATTAAAAAGGCAGGGGGCTTATCGCATGTAATGACAAAAAGGAATGTGTCGCATATCCTTTTGGATCAAAAAATATACATTGCCAAGGATAGCAAACAGCAGCTCCTTGCCCGCCTCGAAATCCAGGATGATACGATTATTCAATATCTTACCGGCGATGCTGATGCGGGGTTAGGCCTTGACATCCAGCAAGTAAAAGAATTGGCGCAAAATACAGATTGGCTGGGACGGGTATTCAAGAGTGGCTTGAGTCAAATAATTAATAATAAAGACTTACTGCCAAATATTCAGTTGTCGGAGAACATGGTCCGGATGCTGGGTATCCTTGACAAGATTGTTGACAAAAAGGACCAGAACAAGTTCTCCCACTTCATTGCGAAATCCATTGCCGACCTGGATGCGGATATGATTGGTCTCGTGTTGACACAGCACAGTGAACAGCTATTCGACGGAAAGTTATTCCAGGAAGTCATTGATGAAATTGATGAGGCGAAATTTCAGGAAGTGGCTGATATAGTCGGGGTACTGGAGAGGAGTGCCTCCCTTACAGGAATGAAATCTACAAAAGCAACTTCCCCCGGCTATCGAAGCGTTTATCAGCGGTTAATAAACTCAGATAGGGGCGCACAACTTCAGCTAAGAAGCGAAAAGGGAAAACCCGGGGGGAACGATGAAAAGGGGGGGAAGATCAATGCCCTGAAACAGGAAGTTCAACCCATCCTCAGCGGCCACGAGGAAAGCTTTAAGAATCCCTCTTTGATGGCTTCCGTTGCGGATATTGTCAATGAGCTGGCTGATCATGAAGAGTTTGAAACGGCTGATGCCCTAATTGATCGTCTCGCAGAAGCGCTGCTGAGCGACAAACAGGACATCCGCGATCAGGCGGCGGAGGCGCTGGTCAAGGTTATCGACAATCTTCCGGAAAAGCGGCTGGACGAGGTTGTCCGTAAGCTGTCGACGACGCTTACTAGATGGATCACCCTGGAAACATCAGCTACTCCGGCCTACAAAAAGATCTGTTACCGATTAAAAGACCAGATAGTCGCTTTTATTCGCGAGAAGCGCTATGCCGAATGCCTGCCGTTGCTGAATGTTTTTCATCTCATTGATTACGGTCTGCTGGATAAGAATGAGACCGCCCAAAAAATCGCTTCAGATATCATAATGGAATTATCTCCCCCTGAACGTTTGGATATGCTCTTCGAAATCTATGCATCCCTTAAAGAAAATGAACAGAAAGATCTCGGGCGTGTGCTATCGAGAATTGGACCTGCCTCTTTGAATCGCTTAATGGACATCTTGCGGGATCATCCTGTCAGTGATGAGCGTGTAAAAATTTTACATCTCTTCATCGAAATTGGCCAGCCGGCCCTGTCGGTCATCAAAAACGAAACCCTTCGTGACCGTCCCTGGTTTTTCCACCGAAATCTGGCCTATTTACTGGGGCACATCAAGGGACCAACTACTGTCGAAGCTTTACAGACAATGCTCATGCATAGACATGACAAGGTTCGGCGGGAAGCCCTGGATAGTCTTTATCGTGTGGGGGAAAGCGAAACAGGGCCGGTCCTCCTGTCGATTTTGCCGGCGGTTGACGATGCATTTAAAACGAACATCATCGAGATTTTGGGCAAAATTAAATATAAAGAAGCAACTCCAGCCCTCATGGCGATAATGAAATCCCGTCCGTTTATCGTATCTTCGGAAAGAAGTGATCTGGAAGAGGTGATATGTGTTTCCTTGGGGAAAATAGGCGCACCGGAAGCAGTTCCCCTGCTAACCGAGATCAGTATACCCAAGTTTTTCAGCATTACAACCTATCATAAAAAAGTTAAGAATGCCGCCGCCAGGGCTTTAACGGCGATCAAACTATAGTTTTCACCTGTGCCCCTTCATATACAACCATTCCTGTTTCACATTGACACACAGGGACCACGCCGGTATGATCCGCCAAGAAATTGCTTAGCTAAGAAAGACGCTTATGCTCAAGGACAAGAAAATCATCGTTGTCATGCCTGCCTACAATGCCGCCAAGACCATCGTCAAGACATATGAAGAGGTAATGGAGCAGGGAATTGTGGACCTGGTGATCCTGGTTGACGACGCCAGCCGGGATGAAACAGTGAAGGTCGCCGCACGCCTTCCCGCGGCCAAGGTCCATGTCCATGAAAAGAACCGGGGCTATGGGGCAAACCAGAAAACCTGCTACCGCCTGGCCCTTGAAGAAGGAGCCGACATCATTATCATGGTTCATCCCGATTACCAGTATACCCCCAAACTGATTCCGGCTATGGCGTCGATGATCGGGAACGGCCTTTACCACTGTGTATTGGGATCGCGGATTCTTGGCGGTTACGCCCTGAAAGGCGGGATGCCGCCCTGGAAGTATATCGCCAACCGCTTCCTCACCCTTATGGAAAATATCCTGATGGGGGCAAAACTATCGGAATATCATACCGGTTACCGGGCCTTCTCCCGGACCTTGCTGGAAAAAATTCCCCTCCACGAGAATTCCAACGATTTTGTGTTTGACAACCAGATGCTGGCCCAGATCATCTGGTGCGGCTACACCATCGCCGAGGTCAGTTGCCCGACCAAATATTTTGAAGAAGCCTCTTCCATCAATTTCAAACGTAGCATGGAATATGGGTTCGGCTGTCTTTTTACGGCCCTGACCTTCCGGCTGTCAAAAATGAATCTGCTATCTTCCCGGCTTTTTCCGCCCCCCAAATAAGGCCTTTCTTCTCACATTCCGTTTCCAAATCAAAAATGAAATCAAGGCGGCGAGGCAGGCGTATTTTGCATACGTCGAGGAGCCGATGACGAAGCCAACACAGACAGCGCTTTGATTTAGAAACGGAATTATTTCTTTTTCGGTGGCTGCTTGGCGATGATCTTGTCCTTGATCTTGTCGTAGCCCTGATCGGTGAGAATCTTCTTCGATTTCAACTGATCCTTTTTTGCGTAGGGACGGTTCTTGATAATCTGCTGCGCCGTCGCCTCGCCGACGCCGGTCAGGGTCATGAGCTGTTCCTTCGTCGCCGTGTTGAGATCAATAGGTTCCGCCGCCTTTTCCGCCTTCTTTTCCACTTTCTTGTCCGGGACCGGGGCGCTTTTCGCTGCCGCCTTCGGATCCGCCGCCCAGCCTGCTGTCGCCATAAACACCAGCGCCATGATAACTACCAACATCCTTACCAATAAAGATTTTTTCATTTTCACTCCTCCTTCAAGTTGATTACAATGGCAATTTTACAGCAAGTCCCAAAATCCCCTCTCCTTCAGGCAGATGATTAGGGTAAGGGCTATGTATTCATTACAAAATGTTACCCCATCCCCACCCTAACCCTCCCTTGAAGGGGAGGGAGAAAAGCAATTTTTACGAGGGCGTCCATTATCAATCCATCTTTTTCTTGTCAACGGCATTTTTTGCCGCCTCCTCCATCTCCCCTTTCTTGACGGAGATAAGGATGGCGCTAATGGCAGCCTGGGTCATCCCCGGAATCCGGTCGGCCTGGCCGACAGTCCCCGGCCGGATTTGGGCGAGCTTCATCCGCAATTCATTGGAGAGCCCGGGAATGGCATCGTAATTTAAATCATGCGGGATTTTACGCAATTCCAGGGATTTCAGCTTGGCGACGGACTCCTGTTGTCTTTTTATGTAGCCTTCATACTTCGCCTCGATCTCTATCTGCTTCTTGACAAAGGCATCGGGAATGGGCACCCAGCCGTCAAAAGGACGGAGATCGTCATACGCCAGTTCTTCCCGCTTCAAGATCTGAAAAAGGGAGACCGGGTTCTTGATCGGCGGCGTTCCCAGCTCCGCCAGCAACCGCAGGGTCACGGCGACAGGATAGATCCGCACCTCCGACAACTGTTTGATTTCCCTGGCAATCTCGTCACGGCGCTCCACCATCCGGGCGTAATCATCCGCGCCGATCAGGCCTAATTCGTGACCTTTATCCATGAGACGCAGGGTAGCATTGTCTTCCCGGAGGATCAGGCGAAACTCGGCCCGGGAGGTGAACATCCGGTAGGGCTCGTCAACCCCCTTGGTGACCAGATCGTCAATCATCACACCCATATAGCCATCGGCACGGGTGAGGATAAAGGGAGGACGCCCCTGAACGGCGGCGGCGGCGTTGATACCCGCCCAAAGCCCCTGGGCGGCCGCCTCTTCGTAGCCTGAGGTGCCGTTGATCTGCCCGGCCAGATACAGTCCCTGGAGCTGTTTTGTTTCCAGAGTTGGCCAGAGTTGGGTCGGCTGAACAAAGTCGTATTCGATGGCATAGGCCCAGCGCATGATCTCCGCCGCCTCCAGGCCGGGAACGCTGTGGACAAGCCGCTCCTGAAGCTCGGGGGGAAGGCTGTTGCCCAATCCTTTCGCGTAGATCTCCTCCGTATCCAGGCCCTCGAACTCGAGGACGACGGGGTGGCGTTCCTTGTCGGCAAAACGCATGACCTTGTCTTCCAGGGACGGACAATAGCGGGCGCCGATCCCTTTGATCCGCCCCGAATAAAGCGCAGATTCATGAATGTTTTCGCGGAGGAAGGCATGGGTCGCCGCTGTCGTGTAGCTGAAGAAGGAGGGCAGGCGCTCCGTCCGCAGGGCCTTCGTGGAAAAGGAAAAAGGCTGGGGGTCGGGATCGCTGTCCTGGCGTTCCAGGCGGGAAAAATCGATACTTGAAGCCCGCAGGCGGGGCGGAGTCCCTGTTTTCATTCTTCCCGTCTCGAATCCCAGGGCCTTCAGGTTTTCCGCCAATCGCAACGACGCCCATTCGCCGGCCCGGCCCGCGGGAATCTTTGTGGTCCCGATGTGAATCAGACCGTTGAGGAAGGTCCCCGTCGTAATCACCACGGCCCCGGCCCGGTAGGAGACGCCGGTCTGATCGATGACCCCGACGCAGCGGCCGGCTTCGATAATCAGTTCATCAACGAGGCCCTGCCGGAGATGAAGATGTTCCTGCCGCTCCACGACGGCCTTCATCGCCAGACGGTAGAGCTGCTTGTCGCATTGGACCCGTGTGGACTGGACGGCGGGGCCCTTGGAGGCGTTCAGGAGGCGGAAATGGACGGCCGTCTTGTCGGCAAGCTTCCCCATCTCCCCGCCCAAGGCGTCCACTTCCTTGACGAGCTGCCCCTTGGCCAGCCCCCCGATGGCGGGATTGCAGGACATCAGGGCGATCGCGTCTAGATTGATATTGAACAACAGGGTCTCGCACCCCATGCGGGCCGCCGCAAGGGCCGCCTCGCATCCGGCATGCCCCCCGCCGACGACGATTACGTCGTAATTATTAGACAATTCTTATTTTCTCCTTTTTCGGGGGGACGTTCCGAACCTGACCCATAAGTGCCATATAAACCAGCTCTTTCGTCATTTTTTCGTTGATTTTACTTTGACTTGCAACTTATCTTATGTAAAGGTGATTTGCAATATATTTTGGCTGTCAACGGCTATGGGATGCTGACGTTAGGCTCAAGAGAAATGAAGGAAGGGCTTCATTAGTAGGAGGCAGCAATGTCCATCAGCATCGTCAGACTAGGCACGGCGCGAACCGAAGGCGAGGGCATTCGCATTGGAACAGTGCGTCGTCCGCCCAGAGGGGTGCCAAAGTCCGAGTTCGCATCGCAAAATTGGTATGACGTGCTGAAGACATGCAGCAGGTGAAAGAAAGTTGGAAAGTGCTGCTGGACAAAGGAGCGAAAACAGTATATCCGGCCCACGGAAAGTCGTTTTCAGCTGATGTCATTCGCAATGCCCTATTGTGAGAAAGCGAATTCGGATAATGCTTTTCGGATGCAATGATGATCATAATGCCTAAAGTATTAATTCTCGTGAGGTTTCACTATGCCTGATATCAAACGACATCTTGACACCGGGTCTCTTTTGGTCATCCTCTTCACGTTCCTCCTGTTCATCGCCGCCCTCTTCTTCACAGGTTTCGTCCATGACCTCCTGCTTATGGCCGGCATCTTCTTGGTCTCCGTAAAGCTGATCATGGCGGCTTACAAGAGCAGCATCACCACGAGGCAGCTAGGCAAAAGCCTCGATGGTCTGCAAGCAACACTGAAGCGAATGGAGAGCCAGCTCGAATCAAGACGTCTGTCTGAATTTGTACTGGGGTCACCCAAAGCCGAACCTGAGGCCGACGGGAGCGGTCCATCTCCCAGAGAAAGCCAGGTATCGATACCACGCCCGCGGCTGAGCGCCAGCGTTAGGTGCAATGAAAATGATAAACTGAAAGAACTGAGTCCACCTTAACCTTAATGCGCCTTTGGACACTTCATCCTGAATACCTGGACGTTCGCGGCCTCGTCGCGCTCTGGCGTGAAGCCTTGCTGGCACAAGCAGTCCTTTTGGGGCAAACAAGCGGTTACACCCGCCATCCCCAGCTTATTCGCTTCCGTAACTCTCCATCGCCCCTGGAAGCTATTGCCTCCTATTTGCAAGCCGTTCATGTCGAAGCCACCCGGCGGGGCTACTGTTTCGACGCGACAAAAATAGCCGCTATTGGCTGCGTAGAACCTATTGCAGTCACTAGGGGACAACTGGATTACGAGTGGGCGCATCTCAAAGCGAAACTAAGAATCCGCGCTCCGTCATGGCTCGCCGGACTGAAACCCACTGCTCATCCCGAATCGCATCCATTATTTCATATTGTTCCCGGCCCGATAGCAGCGTGGGAGGTGACGCAGCCCAGCAAGGCGCTCCGGAAGACGAGCTAATAATCTGCGCACTGTTGAGCCTTGACGTCCGCTCCCCAAATAGAAGATGAAACTATTCTTCCACTATGATACGGGAAAGGGAAGAGAGCGAAATCATCAAACCAATATATCGAAAAACAGATAAAAGATTCATGACGGACATCCGTCACAAAAGGTGTGATAATCGATCCATCAACCCATCCCCACCCCTGCCATCCCCTTGAAGGGGAAGGAGAAAGATGTGCTTCAGATGAAAAAGTTATTGATAGTCTTGATTTTGTTATTGACTGGATGCGTTGGAATACCTGAAAATGTGAAACCCGTTGATAATTTCAAGGCAGAAAAATATCTGGGGAAGTGGTACGAAATCGCAAGGCTGGATCATTCGTTTGAAAGAGGTTTGACCAGAGTAAGTGCAAATTACAGTTTACGAGACGACGGCGGCCTAAAAGTAATAAATCGGGGTTATTCTGCCAAAGAAAATAAATGGAAAGAAATCGAAGGGAAGGCCTATTTCGTCAATAAGTCAGATCAAGGTTACTTGAAAGTCTCTTTCTTTGGCCCCTTTTATGGTTCTTATGTCGTGTTTGAACTTGACCATGAAAATTATCAATATTCTCTCGTATGCGGTCCCGACAAATCTTATTTATGGATTCTGGCCAGAGACCCAAAAATAAAAGACGACACAAAAAATATGCTCATCGCAAAGGCCGCAGCTTTGGGTTTTGACACGAGCAAATTGATATTTATGGATTCAATAATATGAAGTCGCATTTTCAGGTGTCACAGACAAAAATCGATTCCCTGACCTCTACCTGTCTGCTCCCGACTCCTTTTGGCCCCGTGGCGGTGCTTTGGTCGATCTACAAAGGCGAACCCAAAATCGGCCAGATCCTGATATCCAATCCCGAAATCTCGGCCCAACAGACCCTCGAGAAGTTCTTCCCTGACGCCGTTGCCTCCTCCTGTGGGGAGGTCGATATCCTCGTCGATCAAATTGAAGCCTCTCTGAACGGCGCGGATATTCAGTTTACTCTCGATGTATTGCGCCTTGACCTATGCTCTCCCTTTCAACAGCAAGTTTTGCGTGCCGATTACGCTATTCCCCGGGGCAGCGTCAGTACTTACAGACTCCTTGCTAAGCACGTAGGCAATCCCCGCGGCGCCCGCGCCGTGGGAACGGCCCTGGCGACCAATCCCTTCCCTATTGTTATTCCCTGCCACCGGGTGATCCGTTCCGATGGCACCCTGGGCGGCTTTGGTGGTGGTCTGGAAATGAAGCAAAAGCTGCTCGAGTTGGAAGGGGTGACCTTTCACGATACCGGACACGTTGCCACCGGCAATTTCATTTACGAGGAGCAAACACCCTTTTAAAGTGGAATACAAACACATTATGAGCAGTAAGGTGGGACCGGGCTTGTTTTATGTCCTCTAAAAAAACTGTCTTCATTGTCAATCCCAATTCGGGAAGCGGCGCCACGGGCAGGGAGTGGCCCCGCATTCAGACCGTGGCCAAAGCCCGGTTGGGAACAGCCTTCACCTCCTGCCTGACATCGGAACCCGGGGACGCCACCCGTCTTGTCAGGTCGCATCTCCTTGACGGCGCCGACATGATCGTATGTGTCGGTGGAGACGGCACCCTCAATGAGGTGGTCAACGGATTTATGGATGAAGATGGTCCGATCCGGAAAGACGCCCGGTTAGGATTCATCCCCAACGGGACGGGATGCGACTTTGTAAGGACGGCGCCAATACCCCGGAGACTTGAAGAATCTCTTGATACGATCCAGCAGGGTTATGCATGCTTGACAGATCTTGGACGCCTTCGCTACCGGAACCATTACGACGCACCCGCTACCAGCTATTTCCACAACATCACGAGTTTTGGCCTCGGCGGGGAGGTTGACGCCCGTGTCAACAGAACCACCAAGGCCTTCGGCCCCTTTATCTCCTTTATCTGGTCAACCCTGATCGCGATCCTTCTGTACGGGAAAAAAACAATCCGCCTCAAGATAGATGACCATTATGACAAGGAAATAAAAATCTGGAACGTTGCGGTAGCCAACGGGCAATGCCATGGCGGTGGAATGCGGGTCGCTCCCGGGGCTATCCTCAATGATGGGCTGTTTCACATCACCGTAATTGGAGATCTGAGCCTGGCCGGAGTATTTCGGCACCTTCCCAAGCTCTACAATGGCAAAATTAGTGAGATCAAGGAGGTATCCTGCCTGACCGGAAAGAAGGTGGAGGCCTATTCTCAACAGCCCGTGCTTCTTGATGTTGACGGAGAGCAACCGGGAAAATTGCCCATCACTATAGATATCATGCCCGCATCCCTTTGGATGATTATGAACCAGCCATCATCGGAAGGATGCGATGTCTGAAACTCATCACGGAGTTAGTTCACGGCCGGCCTTCTGGAACAACAGCAAGCGTTTCTACGACCTGAAGAGTTTCTGGCGGAATCGCTTCGGCTGCAAGGTCTACAAGCTGCCCATCGACGCCGGGTTCACCTGCCCCAACCGGGACGGAAAGGCGGCAACGGGGGGCTGCATCTATTGTGACGGCCGGGGATCGAAGCTTCGCCAGGCGGGTCCCCTGCCGTCGGTGACGGAGCAGGTCCGCAAAGGCATAGCCTACTATACTGTTCACCGCCAGGCGGGTAAATTCATCGCCTACTTTCAAACTTTTACGAACACTTACGATGATCTGGAACATTTAAAAAGACTCTATGACGAGGCCCTCACCCCACCCGACGTCCTGGGTTTGTCCATCGGGACTCGGCCGGATTGTGTACCCGTTGCCGTTCTCGACCTACTTGAAAATTACGCAAAAACACGTCATGTTTGGCTGGAGTTAGGCCTCCAGTCCATCCATGACCGGACCTTGACCCTTCTTAACCGGGGCCACGACAGGGCAAACTTTTTAGACGCCGTCGATCGGATTCAAGGACGGGGAATCCACCTTTGCGTCCACATCATCGTCGGCCTGCCCGATGAAACCCATGAAGATACCTTGGAGACGGCCCGGGTTCTGGCCGGGCTACCAATCCAAGGTATCAAAATCCACTCTCTTTTAGCCTTGCAAGGCACAGTGATGGGAAATCTTTACGAAAGCGGCGCTATCTCACTAATATCTAAAGAGGAATACGTGACCACCGTTTGCGATATTCTTGAAATTCTACCCCCCGAATTGGTCATCCAGAGGCTTACCGCCGACGGCTATAAAGACATCTTCCTCGGTCCCCCCTGGGCCGTCAACAAGATGGATGTTCTCAACAGCATCGACTGGGAACTCAAACGGAGACAAACCTGGCAGGGGATCCGCTACGGGATCTTTACATAACCGCAGAAAAATGGAGATTGATCTTCATGACGAATAAACATTTTAAATACAAGGAAAGATTAAGAAGTTTCCGGTACGCCTTCCGGGGGATAGGGATATTGATCCAGTCCCAGCACAACGCCTGGATTCACGCGTTCGCAACCATGGCGGTGATCATGGCCGGCATGCTTTGGGGTATATCAAAGGGAGAATGGATCGGGGTCATCCTGGCAATTGTCGTGGTGTGGGTAGCAGAAGCACTGAACACAGCATTTGAATTTTTGGCGGATGCGACAATTCCATCCTTCCATCCCCTGGTGAAAAATGCTAAG
>SESA01001874.1_pt1 | contig 10375 bp, 1 predicted proteins | sample 3171451 | NCBI WGS metagenome assembly SESA01 (sample SAMN06051862, study PRJNA518727) | freshwater metagenome | biome: subpolar coniferous forest; feature: holomictic lake; material: water; isolation source: holomictic Lake 227, 8 m depth | place: Canada: near Kenora, Ontario | collected 2013-06-25...
GAATAGGAGTGAACCGGGTTCTGCACAGTTGCGTTGACAAGTGATCCGTCACCAAACGACCAGTTCCACGATGTCGGGAAGTTGGTCGATGCATCAGTGAATATAACGGCAAGCGGTGCTGTGCCGGAGGTGGGGGTGCCGGTGAAACTGGCGACCGGAACCACAGCAGCTGCGGTGACATTGATGAACGTAACCTGTGTTGAGATATTATACCCGCCACTATTGCCGGCATTCATCGCGATAGAGAAGTTCCCCGCCCCAAATGTCTGCGTGGCATTTCGTACTGTACTCCACCATACCTGCGTGTTGTTTCCCGCCACGTTCTTGAACGACCAGTTCCAGCTAGTCGGGGTGTTTGTTGACGTATCGTTGAACTGCACGCTGAGCGGGGCGGTGCCGGACGTGACATTTGACGTAAAAGAGGCAACTGGAACCGGCGAATTCACTGTGATATACCCACTCATGATCGTGTTGTTATAACCGCCGGAATTGTATGACTGTAACGCCACTTGGTAGGTTCCGGGCGTTGTATAAGTATGCGACGCGTTCTGGGTTATGGATCCCATGGGGGCTAGCCGCCAGACGTCATTCCAGCCACTAGAACCAATCCCTCCTGTCAGGACAATGCTGCCATCAGGCGGGACGACACTGGTATGACCGTATCGAGCTGGCCACCCGGGACTGGAACTAACCTGCGTCCACGTGGTACCTTTATCAGTTGATCGCCACACGTCACCATATGTAGCACCTACTTTACTACCTCCGGTAATAATGATGCTACCGTCCGGCATCATCACGCTGCTCAGTTGGCCTCTTGGCCCCCATGGGGCGCTTGTATTCACCTGCATCCAGGTAGTGCCCATGTCAATCGACCTCCAGACATCACTTTTCCCACTTCCACCTATCACGACAATGCTGTTGTCCGGCAATGCAACGCTTGTAAATGTCTCTCGTGCCGACCATCCCGCACTTCCGGTCATTTGCGTCCATGTGACACCCTTGTCTGTCGACCTCCAGACATCATTCCCTTCGCACCCGCTGAGGCATGTCAAACCTCCCATCAGTACGATACTGTCGTCCGGCAGGACAACGCTGCTGTGATAGCCCCTTGCCGACCATCCTGCAGCGGACGTCATCTGCGTCCACGTGATACCCTTATCGGTCGACCTCCAGACATCATGGAACAGACCCCCCCAAACAATGCCACCCATGCAGACGATACTGCCATCTTTCAGTACAACGGCCGTGGGGCTCTCTCTTCCGGACCATCCGGTATTTGCGTTGATCTTTGTCCAGGTGGTGCCTTTATCGGTTGAACTCCAGACCTGTTCTCCGGCACTAGTACCGCTGGTGAGAACTAGGGTGCCATCCGGCAATGCAACGGTCACATGGTTGTATCGTGCCGACCATCCTGCGCCTCCGGTCATCTGCGTCCAAGAACTGGAATACATCTCGTCCCCAAAGTACCACGCCCAGCCGTTGGGGGTGTTGATGGATGTATCGTTGAACTGCACAGTTAGTGGTGCAGTGCCTGAGGTGATATTTGAGGTAAAGCGTGCGACTGGAGCGGGGACTGTGACGACAATATAATTCGATCGCGATGATATGTTGCTCCCAGCGCTGCTCCCTGCCGTCAGGTTCACAGTGTAGGTGCCAGCGCTCGAAAAGGTATGCGATACATTTGCAAGAGCGCTGCTGGTTGTGTTGAACCATGTGCCATCACCGAAACTCCAGTTCCATGCAGTCGGGGTGTTGGTGGAGGTATCATTGAACTGGATTGCGAGTGGGGCGGTTCCTGATGTGATGTTGGTAGTGAAACTGGCTACCGGTGCTAATCCCGTTACTGTAATATATCCGGTCTTCCGCGTGCTGTTGTATCCGCCGGTATTGAATGCCTGCAGCGTTACGTTATAGATCCCCGCTGCGGTATAGTTATGCGTCGGGTTCTGCGCCGATGATCCGGTGGGAATGAGCCGCCACACGTCATTTGTGGAGGCGCTGCCGGTATAACCTCCCATAAGCACGATGCTGCCGTTCGGCATCACCACACTCGTGAGACCGGATCTTGCTGACCACCCGGCACCTGAGGTCACCTGCGTCCACGTAGCACCGTTATCTGTCGATCTCCACACGTCATTCTTATACGTGGGGCTGGCACCATATCCGCCCATCAGTACGATGCTGCCGTCCGGCATCGGCACGCTACTGTGGTAGTCTCTTACCGACCAGCCGGGAGAACCTGAAGTTATCGTTTGATTTGTCCACGTTGCGCCCTTATCCGTCGACCTCCAGACATCATTCTTTAAGCTGCCTGTATCCCCTCCCATGAGAACGATGCTGCCGTCCGACATCACCACGCTGCTGTGCCTGTATCTTGCCGACCACCCGGCACTTGCGTTAATTTGTGTCCATGTTGCGCCATTATCGGTCGATCGCCATACGTCATTCATATACGGGGTGGTACTAAAACCGCCCATAAGCACGATGCTGCCGTCCGGCATCGCCACGCTGGTGTGACCGTATCTTGCCGACCATCCGGGACTCGCGTTCACCTGCGTCCATGTAGCGCCGTTATCCGTAGACCGCCACACATCATTCTTTCTATTGTAGCTGCTATCATAACCACCCATAAGCACGATGCTGCCATCCGGCATCGCTACGCTGCTGTGTTCAGCTCTCGCCGTCCACCCGGGAGAACCAGATGTTATTGTTTGGTTCGTCCATGTAGCGCCGTTATCAGTCGATCTCCACACGTCATTCTTTTTGTTGCCACCTTCATCACCACCCATAAGTATGATGCTGCCGTCCGGCATCGCCACACTACTATGAGAGTATCGTGACGACCAACCGTTGGCATCATGCGCCTTCATTTGCGTCCAGGCCATGGTGTAAGTTTCGTCACCAAAGAACCACCCCCAACCGGTGGTGTTCAATGATCCATCGGTGAATGAGACGGTCAGCGGGAGTACGCCGGTTGTAACATTAGCCGAGAAAATCGGGATAGGGTTTGGAGGGTTGACGATAATGTAGTTCGACCGCGATGACGTGTTGCTCCCAGCGCTGTTACTTACTGTAAGGTTCACGGTGTAGGTTCCGGCGCTCGAAAAGGTATGCGATACGTTTGCTAAAGTGGCGGTGGTTGTGTTGGACCATTGACCGTCACCGAAGCTCCAGTTCCATTTGGTTGGCGTGTTGGTGGATGTGTCATTGAACTGCACCGTCAAGGGAACGGTACCGGAGGTGATGTTGGCGGTGAAACCGGAAACCGGTGTCACAGCACCGGCAGAAACGTTGATGAACGTAACCTGTGTTGAGAGATTGAATCCTGCCACATTGGTGACGTTGAGTTTCACTGAGTAATTACCGGAAGTCGAATAGATCTTTAACGGGTTTTGGGCAGTTGAGAGTGTGCCATCCCCAAATGACCAGTTCCACGCGGTGGGATTGTTGAACGATTTGTCAGTAAACTTGACAACAACCGGGGCAGTTCCGGAGGTGTTGGATGCACTGAATACGGGTGTGGGGGCGATATCCGGGCCGAACCACGCGTATTTGAGCGGTGTCCCAGCGCTATAACTGATACGAGAAGATCCATCAGCAGTAAGTTTGAGGGATGGATATTGACCTACAGATCCCGCACTTTCAATCGTCTCCACATACCAACCGGATGCATTCTTCCATGCATACATCAGATCCCCCAGGTTGTTGTTTCTATAAGCAATACGGGGGGACTGCACAGAGTCCAGTGCAAGGGACGTATAGTCAAGAAAACCAGTCGCGCTTGTAACCGTTTCGTTGTGCCATCCCGATGCATTCCTCCATGCATACTTCAGGTCATTCGTAGAACCTATGCTGTAGCTGATATAAGGGAGCCCCATGCTGTCCCTGAAAAGCGAAGGCGAGTACTTATTGCTGGCGGAGGTGTCAACGGTTTCATTGTACCAGACAGATCCATCTATCCATGCATACTTTATCGTGTTTATACTCTGGATATACCCTATCGATGGGATTCCTGAATTGTCCAGAGCAAGGGAAGGGGATCCGATATAGCTGTCAACGATTTGGGTATGCCAGCCTGAACTATTTTTCCATGTATAATTCAAATCTAGTGTTGATGTACTACCTGCTGGGGAACTGATATGTGGGGCACCGGCACTGTCAAGTCCAAGAGAATTCAACATGACGTATTTGGAATGGACCGGAAGTGTCTCGTTCTGCCACCCGGATCCGTTGTTCCATGCATATTTCAGGATAAAATTTGTCCCATCGTACGTGGTATAACTCATGCGGGGATAACCGCCGCTGTCCAGTGCAAGCGAAGTATAGGATAAATGATTGCTTGTAGTCGTGAAATTGTCAACCACCTGCGAATGCCATCCTGAATCATCCCGCCAGGCATATTCTATGGTTACCGCATTGGTGTGGAGCGCGTAGGAATTGAAATAACTGATGTGCGGTTGGCCTGACGAATCAAGAGCAAGGGACGTCCACCCGATATCCGAATCGCCCTGCACCGCTGTCTCGTTGTGCCACGATCCGCTGCCTTGAGTTGTATCCGAGATGATTGTGGTTCCGGTAGCGGTGGTGTTGCTGCCCGCCGCATTACCTGCGATGAGCTGAACATTCCATGCACCCATCATGAAAGTGTGCGTAGTATTCCGCGATGACGCGTCGGTGGTGTTGAACCATGTGCCATCGCCAAAACTCCAGTTCCATGCCGTCGGCGAATTAGTGGAGGTGTCGTTGAACCTGACGGAGAGAGGGGCGGTGCCGGAAGTGATGTTGGAGGTGAAACTGGCTACGGTCGCTGGCAGTACCGTTACTGTGATATATCCGATCTTCCGTGTGCTGTTGTATCCACCGGTATTGTATGCCTGCAGAGTTACGTTATAGATCCCCGCTGCGGTGTATGTGTGGGATGGGCTTTGAGCCGTCGATCCAGATGTTGTGAGCCGATACACGTCATTCTTTTTGCCGCTGCCAGTATTACCCCCCATCAGCACGATGCTGCCGTCCGGCATCACAACGCTACTGTGGTAGTCTCTTCCCAGCCACCCGGCATTTGCGCTCGCCTGAGTCCAGTTTACACCGTTATCCGTTGACTTCCACACATCCGTCTTAAAGCTGCTGCCATCATTACCCCCCATTAAAACGATACTACCGTCCGGCATCGCCACGCTGCTATGACCGTATCTTGCCGACCATGTGGCATTCGGCAACTGCGTCCAGGTTAAACCCTTATCTATCGATCGATACACGTCATTATAGACAGGGCCGGCACCTGGGATCGTACCACCCATCAGTACAATACTGTCATCCGGCATCACTACACTGTCAAAATGGTATCTGTCACTCCACAGAGCATTCGAGGTCTGCTCTGTCCATGTAGCACCGCCATTGGTAGATCGCCAGACGTCATTATATGTAACGGCGCCCCAGCCGCCCATCAACACGATGCTGCCATCCGACATCACGACACTGCGATGATAGCCTCTTTCAGGCCATCCGGAACTCGCGTTAACCTGCGTCCATGTAACGCCACTATCTGCTGATCGCCACGTGTCATTATACCCACGACCCCCCATCAGCACAATGCTGCCGTCCGGCATGACAACACTGCTTTGACCTGATCTTCCCGACCACCAGGGCGACCCCGTCGGATGCTGGTGCCACGTCACACCTTTATCCAGCGAGTGCCACACGTCATTCTTGTCGCCACCGTCATTACCGCCCATCAGCACGATACTGCCATCCGGCATCGTAACGCTGGTTTGACCGTATCTTGCCGACCACCCGGCAACCGAAGTCTGGGTTGTCCACGTGTCCGTATACGTTTCGTCGCCAAAGAACCATGCCCAACTGGTTGCGTTCAATGATGAATCGGTAAACAAGACCGGCAAGGGTGCAGTGCCGGAGGTGACGTTAGCCGAAAATATCGGGATGGGTTTTGGAGGGTTGACAACAATGTAGTTCGACCGCGACGATGTATCACTCCCAGCGCTGTTACCCGCAGTAAGGTTCACGGTGTAGGTACCGGCGCTCGAAAAGGTATGCGTTGCGTTTGCGAGTTCGCTACTGGTTGTGTTGGACCATTGCCCGTCTCCGAAGCTCCAGTTCCAGATGGTTGGTGTGTTTGTTGAGGTATCATTGAACTGCACAGTCAGGGGAACGGTGCCGGAGGTGATGTTGGCGGTGAAGCTGGCTACGGGCACCGGATTCCATCTGTACTCAAGGCGCGCTCCGATATTCCACGCGGAATACGACGCAAGATTATTCGGAAACAGGGTCCCAACCCCCGCCTGATCGGCAAGATCCCAAACGCCGCCCGAAAGCAGAATAGTTGGAGCGGAAGTGTTTGTACTTGGCGGAAAATAATAATTATCCGATAAATAGGTAGTAGGTGAACCTCCATATGCAGCTGAGGGGAGGAATAACGGTCGAGCAACATCCGTATTTATTAAATTCGTTTGCCAACCGTTGGAGAGTACAAGTGCTCCAACTGATTGCACGTCGTTTGTATCCAATAGATCTTTAAAGGTTGTATTCTGACCGGTTAGTCCCATGCCAGTTGAATTGATTACATTAGTAGTTCCTTGTACAGCGTTGAACCCATCCTGGAACTGCCATACATTACCCCACAGGTTTTCAATACCTCTGTATGATACAGGGGTTTTACCATTGAGACTAGTTCCGTTACCCGTGGCATTATTTACGTAGATTGATGTGTCGATGCTATCTGCACCACTGATTGAGGCGGCGGTAGCATCCACAAATCCTCTCGATCCCATCCATGCTGTCTGACTGTTTAACGTAAGCATTTCGGTATAGAATAGTTGACGAAGCCCGGATAACGTCCAGACGTTTGTTATACCCCACCCGTCACCTTTGTTTTTAGCATAGGTTCGTGCGGTACTGATATTCATCCAAACAGCTGGCGCTTTTCCGGTTGCACTTTGTAATTTAGTGCCAACCAGATTTGCATCGTATCTTCCCACATAATAGTATGCCGCTGGTGTGCCCGCTGCGGTTCCGGTACCCCTCTGGTTAAACATCGGCGCTACGGTAAACCCGGTTGCGGGTAATGGCGAAATATAGTAAGAAAAGTTCCCGTTGGCGTATGTGCTGCAAGTATAAAATCGCGGGATCTCTACCATTACATCCCCGTATGCTCCGGATAAATCTAATCCGTCACCACGATTGTTTGTGCCGTATAATATTACTGAGCTGTTGGTTGCATTTACCACAACCGTTTTCATGTTGCCGGTAACATTCCAGTTATCCCAGAATGTCGCATCTTTATTAGCGATTATCGCCCCGGTCGAATCTATCTGGTACAACCGGGGGGATGAATCTGATGTGTTCCACCGGAATCCGATAATTGTATTGTCGCTGGCACCGGCAGCCACCGGAAGAATCATTATCGATAGCAGGGCTAAAAGGAAAAGAGACGTCCACAACACACTGCGCTGTATCTGCACCTGCTTCGCTACGATAAAAACAACTCCCGGTCAGTTCAGATACATCACTATAGGTTGAATTCATTTAATAGGTAAAAAAGGTTTTTATATTAATTTTAATTATTGGCGACAAACCGTCAATCATAGCTGGATCTTCTGCACTGGGAAATATCATGATCAAATCTTTTTTTTTTACGAGTAGAGTTGGTTGTTTCAGATGTGACATCCGTACGCATGTTAACGCTTACGCACCATCATGAAAACAACCAGCACCAGAAGGAAAAAGACCGCGGCTCCCGCAATCATTGTAATCAATGATATCCCCTGCTGCGCCGAAACGATCCGGGGACCGTCCGGATCAGACGGGTAGGTCTGTGAGAAAGAAGTGATCGCAGATGACAGATTGACAGACTTAATCAACCTGCCGGAAGCCCGGTCATGGAGTTCGAACTGCTCTTCTACTCCCGTATAGGGCAGAGTGAGAAGAAGATCTGCTTCGGGGGATTGTACCTTTGCACCACTTAACATTTCACCTCCATGCCCGTCATCAACCATCACATCTCCCAACTGCATACGGGGATCCCAGATGGCAAATTCCTTCACTGTCCCGCCATCAGCAGATAGCAGCCTGCCGGAAAAAGAGCCTGAACGCAGGCCGCTCTCTGGAGGGTGGCCGTAGCGGAGACCGATAAAATCCTCCCTCACGCCATTCGTACCAATATGTAGTTTAATGACCAGCACTTTGGAAAAATCTCCCTGCTCTCCCCCATAGAGAGCATAGAGCAGAACACCGGCTGCAAGAATCGCACAGACAATTAGGAGAATCCACCGGACTTTTCTCATCGAATCCTCCCTACTGCATCGAATATGTACTGGATCCGCTGAGTTGAACTCTCACCAAATGTTGCCGCGTTGCTGGTCGAGGCCATCAAATCCGGGTCCCGGTCGAACTTTAAGTAATCCTTTCCGCATGTGCTCTTGCTCCCTGAAACATCCTCATTAATAGGCCGGCATCCGGACCCCTCACCTCCGTTTTTCCGGGTATCGTAGGTGCAGTTTTTCGAAGACAGCCACACGTTGGGAAAGGGCATATTCTCTGCATAATAGGTGTTTCCACAGTACGTATCCATCAGGCCGAAGATCGCATGCCCGGACTCGTGGAGGAAGATCTGTCCATTATCTGCAGGCGCTTTAAACCAGGAACCGGTGCCCGGTCCGATCCCATTCGAACATCCTATCGGTTCGCAGGCATTTTGTTTATTCAGACCATAATACCGGGGATAGAGTATAATGACAACATCGGCAAAGGGAGCCTCATCCAAAATACCCTCTGGCAGAGTTCCGGCACACCCGTTAAACGCATCTGCGTACCGTTCACCGTCCCAGAAATAATAAATGTTCAGATGCTTCTGGTAATTATCCGATATTTTTTTTGGAACCGATGAGTACCTGCCAAGCTGGAATAATCTGAGTTCGGATAATTGCCGGACATCTTTTAAGAAAGTCTCCGGATTATTCATGTACTGGTCTGCAACAATTTTTTCATGCAGTCCGCAGTCATAAGATGTATTGGACGGAACAAAAACAATGTCGAGCGCTGTTTCAGGAGATGCGTCCCCGGCAATTCTCTGGATAGAGGAAGGCTGTAACCTCACGGTGAGGCTTGAACCGGTAGTGCTATCTGCCATAACTGTAGTCTCACGATAGCCGGGTTTTACTACCCGCACTGAATGAGAACCGGTACCAATATTTTCAATGCGATATATACCATCAGTCTCTGATGACCTGCCCACAATCTTCCCATCGTAATACACTTGGGCACCGGCAATACCGGCACCGCTTTTTCCATCCCTGACCCGGACCTCAACACCACTGTTTTTCCGGGCCGTGGATGCCAAACGGAGCAACTCGGGAGGTGGATTTCTGCCAGCAAGACCAAGGCTCGTGATAAACAGCGTGCGTCTATTAGTCTCTACTGGATCTGTAGCGTACCCGGTAAGAACCAGCGACCCATCAGCGGCGATGACTGCACCGGTAACGAACTCATAAGAGGATGTGCCAAAAGTTTTGGTCCACAGCTCTTTTCCAGTATCATCGATATACACGATATAAATATCCCGGTCCAGTGCCCCACGATCGGGAGAGTCTGAAGATCCTGCAATGGTGTATCCTCCCTCAGGAGATGCGAGCACCACAGCGGCATATTCACGACCGTTTCCCCCATATTTCCGATCCATAAGTGTTGTACCGGTTGCATCAATCCTGACCACATGGATATCGCAGTCCCCTGACCGCCCGCGCCAACAGGATGTTCCGGCAATCACATACCCGCCGTCTCCAGTAGAGGCAATACTTTGAGCTGTTTCATCATTCACTGTTCCAATCGATCTGATCCACTGTTCGGTACCCTTCCCATCGAGTTTTATTACGAGGATCTCTTGTCTGTTGGATTCGGAATTTATGGATGAACCGGCAATGACAAATCCCCCGTCCGGTGTCGCGACTACGGCTCTTGCGGTATCATTGAGCGAACCTGAAAACGATTTGGTCCAGAGAACGGCTCCTTTTGAATCGATCCGGTACATCATCACATCCCGGTCATTCCTCCCGGAAGCCCGGCTGTCTCCTTCTGCAAGGAAGAGATACCCGCCGTCACCGGTACTGATCAGTGCAGTACCGGTGGCATGCCCGCCCGCTTCATAATTCCAGTTCTGCCGGATGGTTCCTTTCGCATCTTCGATAACAGTTAGCGTGGCCACACCCGAACCGGTGTCACAGCCCCCTCCAAGTACTGTAGCATTACCAGCACCGCTTGCAACTACCGCGTAGCCTTCACAAGAGTTCCCGTTATTGGTTGTTCTCCACTGCTCGTTTCCCCCTGAATCGGTTTTAAAAAGCAAGAGTGCGTGCCGGTTCTT
>SESA01001876.1_pt1 | contig 10360 bp, 7 predicted proteins | sample 3171451 | NCBI WGS metagenome assembly SESA01 (sample SAMN06051862, study PRJNA518727) | freshwater metagenome | biome: subpolar coniferous forest; feature: holomictic lake; material: water; isolation source: holomictic Lake 227, 8 m depth | place: Canada: near Kenora, Ontario | collected 2013-06-25...
GTTTTCTACGCCTGGCCTGCCGGTGAAAACAGCCGCTTGTAAATCCCCCCGCTGAGCACGATTCCCACAGGCTGGCCATTATCGATGACCAGCGCGACGGGTGTGCGGGCGACGCGCAGTTTGCGCATCAAGCGGGGGGCGGGATCGTTGACGGGGACGGAAGTCAGGCTCCTCACATAGGAACTGACCCGCGACCGCGGACCGGCATCGAGCAGAACTTCGAAGACGTTCACCAGCCCGAGAATCTCTCCGCTCTCGCCGATAACCAGGAAGCGCTCCACACTCCCGCCGTTGCTGGCCGCGATGAGTTCCTCCAGGGTCCGGTCGTTGCGAATAGTCGGGACTTCGGCAATCGGCTCCATCAGGTCTCGGGCCGTAATGTTCCGGAAATCGACCACGTTGTGGATCAACTGCCGCTCCACGGTGGTGAGCGTGCCCGCCCGCTCGCTTTCGATGGTGAGATATTTGAAATCCTCACGCGCGGCGAACAGTTTGCGGGCGTCTGGCTCTTCGGATGAAGCCAGGCGCCGGGTGAAGCGTTCGGTAAGGCGCAGGCCCGGGGCGAGCAGGAGGTCGGCGATTCGCAGCGGCTGGGAAAGGAGCGCGAGGGCGCGGTAAGGAAACCGTCGAAAGAGCGATTTTGGGAAAAGCTCCAGGCCGAAAAGGTAAAGTGGAAGAAAGAGCAGCAGGGAAAGGAGATAGCCGACATGCCCCCAACGGCGAACCATCGCATAGGTCGTGAGGGTGATGGCCACGATATTCGCCATGCTCGTGACAATCACTACCGTCAGCAGGAGGCGCTCGGGGTTCCTCAGCAGACGCTGGAGCCGGAGCGCGGCACGATCCCGCAGCTTGGCCCGATGGCGCAGCCGGACACGGTTGACGCTGAGAATACCGGCCTCTATTCCCGAAAAAACGAACGAGACCAGCAGGCAAACGATGACCACAAGCCAGAGCATCATTCGGATAATCCGGAGCCGACCCGGTCCTCCTGTTCGTTTGAGGCATCCAATCGAGCGGTCTCTTTCACTTCGATGAGTACCTCTTGGATGCGTTTGCGCGAGGCCCGCCGGACCGTCAACTTAAGCCCGTCGAGATCCACGACCTCCCCCGGTTTGGGCAAATAGCCGAGCCGGTTGAAGATGAGCCCGCCGATCGTGTCGATCCCCTCCGCCTCCAGTTCGAGGCCGACCTGCTCGCCGAGGTCGTCGAGCCGCGCGCTGCCGGCCGCGAGCAGACGACCCGCCCCGAAGTTCTCAATATAGAGGTCCTGGCTCGCCGACGGCACCGCGTCGGAAATGACCTGCTCGACGACATCGGGCATCGCCACAATCCCTTCGGTGCCGCCGAATTCGTCCACCACGATGGCGAGCCGTTGCGGGTGGGTGAGGAAACTGCGAAGCAAATCGAGCGCCTTCATCGTCTCCGAGACATAGCTCGGCGGGGTGAGATGTTCGGTGTAATGGACCCCCGGATCGAGGAGAAGCCGCTTTACGTCGAGCACCCCGAGGATGTTGTCGGGGGTATCCGCATAGACCGGCACCCAGGGGAACCGCTTTCGGCACAACTGCGGCAGGGCCTCCTCGTTGGTCCAGTCGTCGGGAATGGCGAACACGTCGATGCGGGGGGTCATGCAGTCTCGCGCGGTTTTGTCCCCGAGCTTGATGATCTCCTGGATAATCTCGCTCTCGGTGACATGGAGCGCCCCCTCTTCCGCGCTCAGTTCGATCAGCGTCTCGAGTTCGTCCTCGGAGAGCGAATGGCGTGCGGTAAACGAGTCCGGCGTCACCGCGTCGGCTACTCGCTCGCTGACCTCCTGCAGAAGCCGGCACACCGGGTCGAGCACCGGCAGGAGGCGATTCATCACGCGTGTCCCGAAGATGGCGATGCGGAAGGGGACCCGGAGCGCCGTCATTTTCGGCAGCAAATCACAAAGCACCACGACCACTGCAAAGATCACCAGTGCGCTGGCCCAGAGCGGAATCCCAAATTCGGAGACATCGCGCATCACCCACAGGCAGAGAAGGATCAGCGGAAGATTCACGCAGGTGTCGGCCAGCAACAGCGCACTGAGAAGCCGGCGCGGATTGTCCAGCAAATCCTCAAGTCGGCCGCCCAGGATCGGCCGGGTTCGTTTCAGGTACCGGATCTGGGCCGGTCGCAGCGAAAAGAACGCTGTTTCCACGGCAGAAATAAGCGCCGAAGTAAAAATCAGGGCGCCAATGAGCGCGGCAATAACGACGAACTCCATTGCCGGTCAGCCGATCACAAAGGCGGCGAGCTTGCGTATCATTCTCCGATTCTAAAGGTCCGGGGCGGCGATGCTATGAAAAAAATCGGCGAGCTTACCGGGTCGTGGAATCCCCCGTGGCGCGGCGGGCTGTTTCCCGTTCGTTCTGAACCCGACTTCTCCCGACCATTGGCGGCTCGCTTGCAAACGGGGGCCGGCGCATGATGAAGGCCTTGGAACTATGAAAAACCTGCTCCTTGCCCTTTGCCCGGCCCTCCTCCTTTGTTCCTGTGCTACTTCGCGGGTGGTGCATACCGAAGTCGCCACCGCGGCGGTCAATCCCCGAGCGATTTATATCCGGCCGTTCCCGGTCGAATACGGGGAGTTCCGAGGTTGCCGCTGCGACGGGTCGCCGATCCGAAGAGCGCTCGCTTCGATCGAGTTCGCCAACGATCTTAAAGAAGAACTCTCCAAGCTGGCTCCAGCACGGGTGTTGAAGGAGGATGAATATCCCCGGCTCGGCTGGATGGTGGACGGGTATTTCGAACTGGTGGACGCCGTCGGCCATGTGAGGCACAAAGTCTGCGGCCACTCGGCCAACGACCTGAAGGACCGCTCGCGGGTAGCGCTGCATGTGCGGATCACCGACGTGGATGGCAAGACCGCGCCGAGCGGGCGGCCCGGGGTTGTCTATGAGTTTGACGTCGCCGGCGGGAGCCGGGTTGACGCGCTTTCCGGCTCCGCCTACTCACCGGGACTTGGCGATCCGATGCCGTTCGATTTCCGCAACGCGGCTGAACGCATCATGGTCACTCTAAGCACCGATCCGTTCCGCTACGGAGTGCGCGACTCCCCAATGATGCGCAATTAATCCTAAATCCGGGAGGGCGCAAAGGTTGAGTATCCGCGTTTTGCTCACCCTTCCGGCGCCAGTTGCAGGTCCGAGAGCCTGCGATAGATCCCATTCCGCTCGATCAACTCGGCGTGGGTGCCGCTCTCGGCGATCGCTCCGTTCTCGATGACGTAGATTCGATCCATCCTGCGCACGGTGGAGAGTCGGTGGGCGATGATGAACGCGGTGCGGCCTTCGAGCAGCGTGATAAGGGCTTGCTGGATGAGCTGTTCGCTTTCGCTGTCCAGGGAACTGGTCGCTTCGTCGAGAATGAGGATGGCGGGGTCTTTAAGCAGCGCCCGCGCGATGGCGATGCGCTGGCGCTGGCCGCCGGAGACTTGGACGCCGCGCTCGCCGACCAGCGTTTCGTATCCCTCCGGGAATTCGGTGATGAAATGGTGGCAATTCGCCCGGCGCGACGCTTCCAGAATTTCCGCTTCGGTGGCGCCGGGGCGTCCGTAGGCGATGTTCTCCCGAATGGTGCCTCCAAAAAGCAACACCTCCTGCGGCACCACGGCCATGTTGCCCCGGATCGTCGCGAGGTCGAATTCGCATGCATTGCGCCCCTCGAACAAAATCCGCCCCACTTGCGGTTCATAAAAGCGCAGCAGCAGCGACACGAGCGTCGATTTGCCCGCGCCGCTTGGCCCAACCAAGGCGATCTTCTCCCCCGCGTGCGCCGTCAGCGAGACGCCGCGAAGAACCGGGGTGTCGGGTCGGGAGGGATACCGGAACCAGACGTTTTCAAATTGCACGGCGCCGCTCAGTCGAAGCGGCGGAGTCTGGCCGGAGGGTTCCAGTCCCGGTTCGGGAGCCTGGACGAGCAACTCCCGGACGCGTTCCGTGGCGCCGAGCGTCCGCTGGAGCTGGCTGAAGACCTCCGCAAACGACGCCACCGATCCCCCCACAAACGTGGTGTAGAGAATGAACCGGGTCAGTTCGCCGTGCGTCAGTTGGCCCTCCTGCATCAGCCGTGCGCCGTACCAAAGCACCAGGATGATCGACCCGAAAATCCCGAGAATGATGAACGAGATGAGCGCCGCGCGAAACTTGGCGGCCCGGAGAACGGTCGCAAGGTAGGCCGACAAATTGATCCCGTAACGGTGGACCTCGAACCGCTCGTTGCCGAACGCTTTGACGTTGGCGATCCCCTGGAGGGTTTCTTCGACAATGGTGGCGCTTTCCGCCAGGCGATCCTGAGCAGTCCGGGAGAAGCGGCGAATGCTCCGGCCAAAAATCACGGCCAGAAGAATGAGCGCCGGAAACGAGGAAATCATCACCAACGAAAGCTTGATCGATGTGACCGCGATGAAGAGGACGCCGCCGGATAAGAGCGCCCCCTGCCGGATCGTTTGCGGCACCGTGGCTGCGAGGGTGTCCTCAATCACAGCCAGATCGCTGGAAAGCCGGCTGGCCAGTTCGCCCACCCGGTGTTCGCCGAAAAATTTCATGGGGAGCGAAATCAGGCGGCTGAAGAGATCGCGCCGGAGCGCGACGCCGCACGATTCACCGACTTGTTGGAACCAGTATTGGGTGAAGAACATGAGGACCGCCTGAATCGCGAGCGTGCCGACCAGCACGAGGGCGATCACGCCGATCGTCGGATTCCACGCGCTCGGCGGGAGCGGTTTGGCGGAAGGGATCGCGGCATCCAGCAGGTGGCCGACCAGAAACGGAAAAGCCAGGCCGAAGGACATGGAGACGGCGGAGGCCACCACTGCGGCCAGGAACCGAGTCCGGTAAGGCCGCAGATACTGGTAAATGGTCGTGGAATCCTGGAGAAAACGGGATGCGAACGATCGCCGCAGACTCGCTGGTTCAGTCAAGGGCACACCGAAACATAGCAGAAATGCGGGAGGGGGGAAAAGAAGAATGGGGCGGATGGGACTTATAGGACGGATATATCAGTCCCATCCGTCCCATCCGTCCCATTCCCCCTAATCCGAGCCGCCTTCGACCATGATCCGTTCCAGGCGGGCCCGCTCCTCCTCAAATTCCCCGCAGCCGTAATGAAAGGGCACGCCGAATGTCACGTTGACCCGCGAGAATGGCTTCGGAATACGAAAGCCGTCCCAGCTCCGCAGTTGCCAGTATTTCGTGTATTCAATATGAACCGGCACGACCGGCGATCCGGTGAGCTCCGCGAGTTTGATCACGCCGGGACTCAATTTGTACATCGGCCCGCGTGGCCCATCCGGGATGATCACGATATCATGGCCGGTTTCAATGGCGGTGGTCAGTTCGCGCAGGGCCGCGCCGCCGCGCCGGGAACTTGATCCCCGAACGCAGCCGACCCCAAACCGCTTCAGCACGCCGGCCACCATGGCGCCGTCTTTGCTGGCACTGGCCAGCGCAACCACCTTGCGATGGGCAAACACCCGCCGGTAAATGATCGGCATAATCAGCACGCGGTTGTGCCAAAAAGCCCATACAATCGGGCAGGGTAATAGGCCGGCCCAGGCTCCGCTTTGATCTTCAATGCGGACCCGTAGCGTCAGCGTGAGCGTTCGAACAATTAGCGCGACCAGGTGAGGAATCATCGGATTCATAGGGAAGTCGGGTTGGAGGATTTTTCGCCGAGAACCGCCGCAACTGCCTGCTGGAGGGCCGGGCGGATATGCGCGGCCAGCTTGGCGTTGGCATAAACGACCCAGGCCACCGGGCTCGTCGTGTCCATCGGGGCATCGAGGGGCGAGCCGTCGAGTTGCTCGATGATCACCCCGGCTTCCCGCAAAATCAGCGCGCTACAGGCGTCGTAAGGATGGCAAACCAGAGAGGTTTCATATCCCAGGGCCGAAAGAACGATGGGGCGCAGATCGCCCAGCATCCGGTCGTGGCCCATCAGGATTTCATAGAACTGACCCCCGGTGGAGATATATTGGTCATCGAAAACCAGGGGCGCGGGGCTGCTGCCGAGTCCGTAGAGCGCCCCCCAGAGCCGCTCCTCGATTTGCGCCGTTGCGACGCGCCCTTCGGGGAAGAACCGTGAAAGGCCCGCGAAGCCGTGCTTGCAATCCCCAGCCACCGACGGTTGCACCTGGAGCGGACTCCGCTCACCCGTGAAGACGTTCACCGCCTCCGCCGTCACGCCGCCGTCCACGATGGCACTCAGCTGATCGGCCCGCCATTGCTTGCTGGTGGGCAGTTCGGTCATCGCCGCCACCACGATATGCGAGAGCCGGGTGGCCGCTCCGTGCTGCGGGGCGATCCCGGCCAGCATCCAAGCGGGGCGCTTGTCGTACATGATCCCCCGGGTACCATCGATCGGATCGATGATGCACTTCCAGCGGGTGCCTTCAATCGGGGTTCCCCTGGGAAACGTCATCGCCTCTTCGTCCTCAAGTCCCTCCATCACGATCTGGACCGGCTGATCGTCCGGCCAGTGCCGCTCGAACCATTCCGCGAGCGCTTCCTCACTGATTTTATCGATGTGATAAATCGTGTCCGCGGTGGATTCGCGGGAAACCGCCGCGAAATCGCAGGCGTCATTTTGCGCGCGCACAGCGACCAGGGTGTCCCGAATGTGGTCGCCCAGCCGGCAGAGTAGCGTTCGAAGTTGTTGATGTACGTGCATGGAGAGAGGAATCAACAGATGAACACGGATTGACAGGGAAACAAGAATTTCCCTTTCGAGCCCCCCCTTTCAGCCCTCGTTATGCTACGTTGTGCGCCCAAATCAAGAATCGGGATTGATAAATCGTCGTTCCCCCTTCTTAATTCCCGGCAAGTTTTTCCGATGCCTAAGAACACCGACCTCAAAAAGATTCTCCTGATTGGCTCAGGTCCCATCATTATTGGACAGGGCTGCGAATTCGATTATTCCGGCGTGCAAGCGTGCAAAGCGCTTGCCGAAGAGGGATACGAAGTCGTGCTGGTGAATTCCAACCCGGCCACGATCATGACCGATCCGGAGTTCGCTTCGCGGACCTACATCGAGCCGATCACGGCGGAGGTGGTCGAAAAGATCATCGAGAAAGAGAAGCCCGACGCGCTGCTGCCCACGCTCGGAGGCCAGACGGCGTTGAACACTGCGATGGAACTGGTGCGCAACGGCGCGCTGGAACGCCACAACGTCAAGCTCATCGGCGCCAACGCCGAGGCGATCGAGAAGGGTGAGGACCGGCTGAAGTTCAAGGAGGCGATGATCAAGATCGGCTTGGACGTCCCCAAGTCGGGGGTCGCCCACACAATGGAAGAAGCCCGTCAGGTGGCGGCCACCATCGGCACTCTTCCGCTGATTATTCGCCCCGCTTACACCTTAGGCGGAGCCGGCGGCGGCATCGCTTACAACCGCGAGGAATTTGAGGAAATCATCGCCCGCGGGCTCGATCTTTCGCCCGTCAGCGAGGTGCTCGTCGAGGAATCGCTCCTCGGCTGGAAGGAATACGAGATGGAGGTGATGCGCGACCGCAAGGACAATTGCGTCATCATCTGCTCAATCGAAAACTTCGATCCGATGGGGGTCCATACCGGCGACTCCATCACCGTCGCGCCCGCGCAGACTCTTTCCGACAAGGAATACCAGCTCATGCGCGACGCCTCGTTCGCCGTGATCCGCGAGATCGGCGTCGAAACGGGCGGCTCGAACATCCAGTTCGCTGTGAACCCGGAGAACGGGCGGATGATCGTCATCGAGATGAACCCGCGCGTCTCCCGCAGCTCGGCTCTCGCCTCGAAGGCGACGGGATTCCCGATTGCAAAGATCGCCGCCAAGCTGGCGGTCGGGTACACGCTCGACGAAGTCAAAAACGACATCACCCGCGAGACTCCGGCGAGCTTTGAGCCGACGATCGACTATTGCGTGGTCAAGATCCCGCGCTTTGCGTTCGAAAAATTCCCGCAAGCCGATCCGACCCTGACAACCCAGATGAAGAGCGTGGGCGAGGCGATGTCCATCGGGCGGACGTTCAAGGAATCGCTCCAGAAATGCCTCCGCTCCCTGGAGATCGGGCGCTTCGGCTTGGGAGGCGACGGCAAGTCGCTGCCTTCGCTCAAGGCGGACGGCACTTGGGATATCGATCTGATCACCAGCAAGCTGGCCACGCCGAATTTCCTGCGAATCTTCTACATTCGCTACGCGCTGCTGGCTGGATTCGATATCGAGCAGATTTTCGATCTCACCAAGATCGACCGCTGGTTCTTGTTGCAGATCAAGCAACTCGTCAACGAGGAGGTCATTTACGACAATAACCCCGCGCAAATCCCGCTCTGGCGCGCGAAAAAACTCGGGTTCTCCGACCGCCAGCTCGCGCACTTCGCGAACACGACCGAGGCCGACATCCGCGCCCAACGCAAGGCCGTGGGGATTCTGCCCACTTACCGCCTCGTCGATACGTGCGCCGCGGAATTCGAAGCTTACACCCCTTACTATTACTCGACTTACGGCGATGAAAACGAGACCCGCCCGAGCGATGGCCGCAAGAAGGTCATGATTCTCGGCGGAGGCCCGAACCGCATCGGCCAGGGCATCGAGTTCGACTATTGCTGCGTGCATGCCTCGTTTGCGCTGAGGGCGGCGGGTTTTGAGACCATCATGGTCAATTCCAACCCGGAAACGGTCTCCACCGACTACGACACCAGCGACCGACTCTATTTCGAGCCGCTCACGCTCGAAGACGTGCTCAACATCTATGAGCGCGAAGAGTGCTGGGGCGCCATCGTTCAGTTTGGCGGCCAGACTCCGCTCAACCTCGCCAACGGCTTGAAAGAGAATGGCGTCAACATCCTCGGCACCCAGCCCGAGAGCATCGACACCGCCGAGGACCGCAAGAAGTTCTCGGCCATGATCGACAAGCTGGCGCTCCTCTGTCCGCCGAATGGGACCGCCACCAACGAGGAGGAAGCCGTCGCTGCCGCCACCCGCATCGGCTACCCGGTGGTCGTGCGGCCTTCGTTCGTGCTCGGCGGTCGCGCCATGGAGATCGTCTATAACGAAGCCGATCTGCGCCGCTACATCCGCACCGCCGTGGAGGCCAGCCCCGAGCGCCCCGTGCTGGTGGATCGCTTCCTGGAAGACGCGGTGGAAGTCGATGTCGATTGCATTTGCGACGGCGAAACGGCCGTCATCGGCGCCATCATGGAGCACATCGAATACGCTGGCATCCATAGCGGCGACAGCGCGTGCGTCATCCCGGCGTTCTCGCTCTCGCAGTTCGTCAAGGACAACATCACCGACGCCACCAAAGCCATGGCGAAGGAACTCGGCGTCAAGGGCCTCATGAACGTCCAGTTTGCGGTAAAGAACGAGGTGGTTTACATCCTGGAGGTCAATCCGCGAGCCTCCCGCACGGTGCCGTTCGTTTCCAAGGCGATCGGCGTGCCGCTGGCCAAGCTGGCCGCGCGGGTCATGGCCGGTGCGACCCTCAAGGAACTAGGCTTTACCAAGGAAATCATTCCGCCGCATTTTTCGGTGAAGGAAGCGGTGTTCCCGTTCATCAAATTCCCGAACGTCGATATCGCCCTCGGGCCAGAAATGAAATCGACCGGCGAGGTCATGGGCATCGACGAAGATCTCGGCATGGCTTACGCCAAGGCCCAGATGGCAGCCCAACCGGCGCTCCCAAGCGGCGGCAATCTCTTCATCAGCGTCCGGGATGCCGATAAGAAGGAGGCCACCACGCTGGCCGCCGAGTATGCGGCTCTCGGGTTCAAGGTGTTCGCCACCGGTGGCACCGCCGGCGCAATGAAGGCAGCGGGCGTCCCCGTGACGAAGCTGTTCAAGGTCAACGAAGGGCGTCCGAACGTCCTCGACATGATCAAGAACGGCGAGATCCAGTTCATCATCAACACCCCGAGCGGCAAAGTGCCCCGCGAGGACGAGGTGAAGATCCGGAGCGCCGCCGTGGCCAACCGGATCGCCATCATGACCACCCTCAGCGGAGCTAAAGCCAGCGTCCGCGGCATCGCCTCGGTTAAATCCAGGGGCATCAGCGTCAAGCCGATTCAAGATTACCACAAGAAGTAGAAGACGCGGAGACGCGGAGATTTGATTAACAAGATTTAAAGGATTGATTCCTGAAATGCCAACCGACCTGATAATCCTGGCTTGAGACCCGCGAGAGTCTCGCCGGGTAGTAGAAGCGGCATCCCTGCCGCTTCGTTCCAAGGGAAAGCGGCAGGAAGCCGCTTCTAGTGCCGTGTAACATGAGCCGCCCCTATCTCATCTACGGAGCCGAAAATTCGCCCGGTGCTCAGGTGTATAGTTTCCCCGACGAATGATCCGGCAAGGCACGCCGTCG
>SESA01001880.1_pt1 | contig 10344 bp, 6 predicted proteins | sample 3171451 | NCBI WGS metagenome assembly SESA01 (sample SAMN06051862, study PRJNA518727) | freshwater metagenome | biome: subpolar coniferous forest; feature: holomictic lake; material: water; isolation source: holomictic Lake 227, 8 m depth | place: Canada: near Kenora, Ontario | collected 2013-06-25...
CCTGCCGTTAGGCCAGGGCGAGTTTGACGCGCGGCTCTTGCAGGAGATTTGGGATAGCGGCTGGCGCGGGCCGGTAGGCATTCTCAATCATACCGACGAGGATGCCGAAACCCGCTTGCAACTTAACCTGCAAGGTTTGGAACGCCTGAAAGGGAAACTGAAAACGCACCCCTCCAGCGGCGGACAGTCCACCGATTACTGAAAGGTCAGGGGCTGGGCGACGTTTCAGCGGGATGCGCGTGATGGTGAGCGACGTGGTCCGTCTCGGGGTATTCCGGGAACCAACAGAACTCCTCGATTGCCGCCTGTAGCGCCGTGTCATCCAGGCTCTGGCCGAAGCCTTCATCGCGAGCAGTCTTGGCCACGTGGAAGGCGATCAGGCGGCTGACAGCGCGCAGTTCACGCAGGCTCGGATATAGACAATTATCGCTGGCGGCGTGAGTGGTCGTGAATTCCGCCAGGGCCCGCGCCGCGGCCAGGAACATGGAATCGGTGACACGGCTCGCCTCGCTGAGGAGGACCCCCAGGCCCACGCCCGGGAAAATGAAGGCGTTGTTGCACTGGCCAATGACATGCTTGCTCCCCTGGAACACGACCGGTTCAAAGGGCGAGCCGGTGGCAACCAAAGCGCGGCCGTCCGAGTGCTGCAGGGCCTCCGAGGGGGTGCACTCGGCTTTGCTGGTGGGGTTGCTGAGCGGGAAGATAATGGGGCGTTCGCAGTTGTCGGCCATGGCGCGAATGGCGCTCGGGGTAAAGTCGCCCGGTTGGCCGGTGGTGCCGATGAGGACCGTGGGCCGGATGGCTTTGATGATGCTTTCGAGCGACGCGGGCGGCGGGTCGGACAAGCCGACCGCGGCCAAGTCGTCTTTACGCAGCGCGAACTCGCGCTTGTGGTCTTCCAAACCCGAGCGGCCTTCCCAGACGACACCGCCTGAGTCGATGAAAATCTCATGTTGGCGGGCTTCAGCTTCGGTCAGGCCGTCGGCGATCAAGGCGGTGCGCAACAGGCGGCCGATCCCGACCCCAGCCGCGCCCGAGCCGACCAACAGGACGCGTTGTTCGCGCAAGGGCCGGCCGATGAGGCGCAGGCCGGTAAGGATGCCAGCCAGGGTCACGGCGGAGGTGCCCTGGATGTCGTCATTAAAGCTGGGGAGGCGCCCGGCATAGCGGCCGAGCAAGCGGAAGGCATTGGCTTTCTTGAAGTCCTCCCACTGCAGCAGCGCGCGGGGAAATACATGTTTGACCGCACGAACGAACTCCTCGACGAACGAGTCGTATTCCGGGCCGCGCAAACGGCGTCCGCGGTAGCCCAGGTAGAAAGGATCTGACGCCAGCGCGCTGTTATCAGTGCCGACGTCCAGGCTGATCGGAAGGGTGAGCGAGGGATGGATGCCGGCGCCCGCGGAGTACAGGATGAGCTTGCCGACGGGGATGGCCATGCCGCCGGCCCCTTGGTCGCCGAGGCCCAGGATGCGCTCGTTATCGGTGACGACGATAAGCCGAATGTCCCGCTGGCTGAAGTTGTGGAGGCGCTGGGCGATTTGCCCACGGTCGTCCGGACAGAGGAACAAGCCGCGCGGGCGGCGGTAGATATGGCTGTATTGCTGGCAGGCAAGCCCCACCGTGGGGGTGTAGATGATGGGGGTCAGCCGCTCAAGGTTCTCTACCAGCAGGCGGTAAAACAGCACCTCGTTACGATCCAGCAGCGCAATCAGGCCGATGTATTGTTCGAGGGGATCGCGCTTCTGGAAAATGTGCTCCAGCTCCATGGCCACCTGCTGCTCAATACTAAGCACTGCCGGCGGCAGCAGTCCCTCGATTCCGAGCTTTCGGCGCTCCGCGCGAGTGAAGGCGACGTCTTTGTTCTGCGAGGGGTCACGAAGCATCTGCTCGCCGCGCGACCAGCGGACGTTAACGGCTGGCTTTGATTCCATGGTTCAAGTGTTCGGCAATCTTTACTGGTTTATCTTCCGCCGGGTGGGATGGCGCTGTGCGAAAACTACCACCCCGCCAGACCGAACCCTTTATATCTGTCCAATGGGTCACCTTCAAGCCTGGATTCGCTTCGCCCGGATTGTCATTTAGTCCGCCATCATCGCTGGCCAGATCACCCGGGTTCGCCAGCAGTTCTCAATTTGGCTGGTCTGGGAGGTTTGGAGTCCACCCTTTAGGGTGTCCGAGGCCGCATGGGATCATCCGCCATTCGTCCCATAATGAGCTGCGAGTTCGCATTCCGCGATTGTGAAACTACCGGGCTAGTCTATATTGCCTCGCGTGCGGCTCTTGACCAGGCAGGAACAAATGGTTCTGTGTATCATTATAGGCTTGCTCCTAACCGGTTGGGCGGTCAAAACGTATCGAGTAGCGCATCCGCCGGCTCTACCGGCCGAAACCTCAGAACCGTAACATGCACGAAGTCAGTTTCGAAGAAGCCCTCGCGAAGATCGCGGTCAGAGACCTGCGGTACCAGCCGGAGGCCTACCTGTTTGTACGCGAAGCCCTGGACCACACGCAGAAAATCGTCGCCAAGGACGCCCGGGGCCGCATCCGTCACGTCACTGGCCAGGAACTGCTGGCTGGCATCCGCGATTTTGCGCTGCAGCAGTTCGGGCCCATGACCAAAATGGTCCTCGAGGAATGGGGCGTGCGTTGTTGCTCCGACTTTGGCGAGATCGTCTTCAACATGATCGAGGTCAAATGGCTGGCGAAAACCGACAAGGACACCCGGACTGACTTCCAGGCCGGGTACGACTTTGACGAGGCCTTCCGCCAGCCCTTCCTGCCGAAAGGCAAGCAAACCGTCCAGGCGCCCGAGGCCAAGCCGTAGCAACTCGTCTCGCAGGAACACGCCCCACACCCCACACCCATGCCCCTTGATCCCTCCAGTGCGCCCTCCCTCCCGGCCATCCCGCCGGGCGTGAAAGTTACCACGCTCGACAATGGGTTGATCATCATCGTGCGCGAAGATCACAGCGCGCCGGTCGTGTCGGCCCAGGCGTGGTGCATGGCCGGCAGCGTTCACGAGGGCAAATGGCTGGGCGCCGGGTTGTCCCACGTGCTGGAGCACATGCTCTTCAAAGGCACCACCACCCGGCCGGGCAGCCGGATCGATCAGGAAGTCCAGGAGGCCGGCGGCTACATGAACGCCTACACCTCCTTCGACCGCACCGTGTTTCATATCGACGTGCCAAACACCGGCGCGAAGGTCGCCCTCGACATCCTCTGCGACCTCATGCAGAACGCCTCCCTGCCGCCGGACGAGTTGGCGAAGGAGATGCAGGTCATCCTGCGCGAAATGGACATGAACGTGGACGATCCGGGCCGCCGCGCCAGCCGCCGGCTGTTCGAGACCGCCTACACTCGCAGCCCGTATCGCTTCACCGTCATTGGCTACCCGGACATCTTCAACGAGCTGAAGCCCGAGGACATTCTGGCTTACTACCGCGAAAAGTATGCCCCCAACAACGTCTTCTACGTCGTGGCTGGCGATGTGAAGCCGGAAGAGGTCGTGGCCCAAATCCGCGACGCCTACACAAAATCCAAGGCCCGCCCGCTGCTGTCCGTCGTGTTGCCCGTGGAACCGAAGCAGACGGCTCCGCGCGACATAATCGAGGAGGCACCCATCGAGTTGGGCTACTTCTACCTGGCCTGGCACATTCCCGACGTACGGCATCCGGACGTGCCCATCCTCGACGTGCTGGCCGCACTGCTGGGCGGCGGCCGCAGCTCGCGGCTCTACCAGGAAGTGCGCGAAATCAAGGGCCTGGTGAATTCGGTGGATGCCTGGACTTATAGCCCGGGCAACCCCGGCTTGTTCGGCCTGAGCGCCACCGTGGATGCCGACAAGTTCGTCGCCGCGCGGGATGCCCTGCTGGCTGAAATCGAAAAGATGAAGGCCACCCCGGTCACGGCACCCGAATTGAGCAAAGCGGTGAAGCAATTCATCTCCGCCACCTTGTCCTCGCGCAAAACCATGCAGGGCCAGGCGCAGGATCTGGGTGGCTGCTGGCTGGCGGCCAACGACCTGAATTTCTCGGAGCGCTACCTGGCGGCTGTCAAACGCGCCACGCCTGCCGACCTCCAGCGCGTCGCCCGCGAGTATCTCACGCCTGAGAACCGCACCCTTTACTCGCTCCTGCCCACAGGCGCGACACCCAAACCGGTGGTTGAGGCCGAGACCTCGCAACAGCATCCGGTGCAGAAGTTCGAACTCGCCAACGGCCTGCGTCTCCTCGTTAAAGAGGACCACCGCCTGCCGTTCGTCGAGTTTCGCACCGTGTTCAAAGGCGGAGTGCTGGCTGAAAACCCCGACAACAACGGCATCACTCAGTTGACCGGTAAGCTGCTGCTCAAAGGGACCGCGAGGCGCTCCGCGGAGGATATTGCCAGGGAAATCGAGTCCGTCGGCGGCAGCATTGACAGCTACGGAGGCAATAACAGCTTCGGGGTGAATGCCGAAGTCATGAGCGATGATTTCGCCCTCGGGCTGGACTTGCTGGCGGACGTGCTGCTCAACCCGACCTTCCCTGCCCCGGCGTTGGAACGTGAGCGCCAGATTCAGTTGGCCGGCATCCGCGCGCAAAAAGACCATCTGCTCCAGAGCGCCGCCCTGGCTATGCGCCGGGCGTTGTTCGGCGAGCAGGGCTACGGCTTGGACGCCCAGGGAACCGAGGCGAGCGTGCAGACCATCCAGGTCGCCGATGCAAGAGCGTTCCACGACCAGTTCACCCGCCCGAATAATTGTGTGCTGGCCATCTATGGCGACATCAATACCAGCCAAGTCAGAGCTGCCGTGGAAAACGCCTTCGGCGCGTGGAAACCCAACCCATCCTTGCCGGTCACCGTTCCGCATTCCGCACCCCCTGCTCCGCAATCAATTCAGCGGGTCACCGAGATCCGCGACAAGAAGCAGGCAGTGCTCGTCGTCGGCTACCGCGGCTTAACCGTCCACGACGCCGACCGATATGCCCTGGAGCTGGTTCAAGAAACCTGCAGTGACCTCGGCTCGCGCCTGTTCCTGCGCGTCCGCGAAAAGCTCGGCTTGGCCTATTACGTCGGCGCACAAAACGTCGTTGGCCTCGTGCCCGGGTATTTCGCCTTCTACGCCGGCACCGCCCCGGAAAAAGCCGCCCAGGTAGAGACGGAACTGCTGAACGAGGCCGAGTTGCTGCGAACTGAGGGCCTGACCGCGGAGGAACTCAAGCGCTCCAAAGCCAAGGTGATCGGCCAGCGGAAGATTGCCCGGCAGGACCTCGGCGGTTTCGCCATGGCTTCGGCCCTCGATGAGCTCTACGGGCTCGGTTATGCCCACACCGACCAGGAAGACGCCCTCTACGAGGCGGTCACGCTGGACCAGGTGAAGGCCGTTGCTGATAAGTATCTTAAGTCGGACGCTTTGGTAATAGCGGTGGTCAAACCCGAAGCCGGGCAGTCAGACCAGCAGCCAATATAAGCTACACTCATTTAAAATGCCCCCTTGGGAGGCGTCTATGGGTATAGCACGGTACCATGGTTGTACCATGGTGCTACCAGACCACCCCCGGTAGCCTTAAGGGGGGTAGATGTATTCGGTTCTCTTATGGCCCAGCGCCCTCGACCCTCGGCCCTCGGATTTCGGCCTTCCTTCGGATTTCGGGTTTCGGCCTTCGGATTTTCCGCCCCCCCCACTACTCCGTCTTCGGCTTCCGCCGGAAGACCTTATGTATCGCCGCCTGGTCCACCGATTTGACCAGCAGCTCGTCAATGTTCACATGCGGCGGACGGCTGGCGACCCACACGAGGATATCCGCGACGTCCTGGGCCAGGAGCGGCTGGGTGCCCTCATAAACCTTATGGGCGCGGTCGGCGTCGCCCTTGAAACGCACCAGGGAGAACTCGGTCTCCGCCATCCCGGGGTCAATTGTGCTGACGCGGACGCCGGTGCCGTTAAGTTCGAGGCGCAGCGCGCGGGTAATCATCAGCTCCCCTGCCTTAGCAGCGCAATACGCCGCGCCGCCTTCATAGGCAACCCGGCCCGCAACGGAGCCGATATTGAGGATCGAGCTGCCGGGGTTGTTCACCATGAGCGGCAGCGCAGCCCGCGTCATCCGCAGGACGCCCAGCACGTTGCTTTGCAGCATCCCTTCCCAGTCCTCATCCTTGCCCTGGGCGACCGTGTCCAGCCCGAGGGCGCCGCCGGCGTTGTTGATGAGCACGTCGAGGCGGGCGTCGGATGGCTGGCGCGGCGTGATGGTCTGGCGCGCCCAGGCGAGGAACGCATCCACGCTGGCGGTCTGGCAGACATCCAGCCCGCGGCAATGCGCTTCGGCTGCGCCGGCCTGGCGTGATTCAGCCGCGACTTGTTCCAGTCGATCCACGCGTCGAGCGCCGAGCAAAAGTCTCGCGCCTTCTGCGGCGAACGCACGGGCCGCAGCCGCGCCGAACCCACTCGACGCGCCGGTGATGAGGATCCATTTATTCTTCAGAGATGAGGTCATGCGATGTGTCTAGCGGGGATCATGCGGCTGCCGTTCAGTGAAGACTCATGTACAACGCCCACGCGGCGACCAGCAGCACCGGGATCACACCACCCACAGCGCCGCCGAGCATCTCCACGCGTTGGAAGTAATACTTCTCACCCAAGCGGGGGCCGATCTGGCCGCCCACCAGCCACCCGACAATCCCGCACACGAGCCAGCTCACCAAGCCGAGAATCGGCATCGCGAGCAGCAGGGCGATGTTTCGGCCAAGAATGGCGCGGACCACCCCGATGGCAAATAGCCCGCCGATAGAGCCGACAACGGCTCCGGCCAACGCGCCCATATTGTACTCGCCTAACGGAGGCTTAAGCATCTGTTTCCCGAGCTTTCCACAGCCGGAGATCAAAAGAAAGGCTAAAGGCTAAAGGCTAAAGGCTGAAGGCTGAAGTCAAACCCATGCTCGATCCGCAATTCAGCATTCAGCCTTTAGCCTTTCTTTGGATTTCTGCTTTCTGCTTTCCCAATTTCTGCTTTCCCCTTGTAGATTTCAGCATTTCAGCTTTTCAGCATTTCAGCTTTTCCCTTAATGTGCGGCTTGTGATGAAGTATTCGGGTTCCCTGGCTGCTCGCACGCGCTTCCTTTCGCTGGCTGTCCTGTTGTGCTGGACCGCGTGCAAGAGCCCGCCCTCGCCGTCCACCGCCGCGACGCCGTTCTATCCCGGCAAGCTGGCGGAAATGGACGACGCCATCTATCGCGCCACGGCGGAGAAGCAATGCCCCGGCGGTGTCTTGTGGTTGGAGCATCGCGGGCTCAGCTATCATAAGGCCTACGGCAACCGCGCGCTGGTTCCGGCGACGGAACCGATGACAGAAGATACCATCTTTGACGTCGCGTCGCTGACCAAGGTGCTCGCCTGCACCCCGGCCGTGATGCTCCTCTTCGACCGAGGCCAGCTAAGCCTGGATGAACAAGTCCAAACCTATATCCCCGAGTTCACGGGCGACGGCAAAGAGAAGATCACTGTCCGCCAACTATTGACGCACACCTCCGGTCTGCGCGGGGACATTGAAACCAAGAGCGATTGGCAGGGCCAGCAGACCGCGATTAAGAAGGCCTGCGCGGAAAAACTGCCGAGCCCCCCCGGCACCGCCTTCCGCTACAGCGACATCAACTTCTTCCTGCTCGGCGAGATCGTGCAGCGGATTAGCCATCAGCCGCTGCAGGAGTTTGTCGCGCGCGAAATCTATCAGCCCCTGAAAATGGACGATACCGGTTACCTGCCGCCCCCAGCCAAGCTGCCGCGTGTCGCCCCCACCGAGGTGGTGAACAGCAAGCCTTATCGCGGCGCGGTGCACGATCCCACCGCCCGGCACATGGGCGGCGTCGCGGGCCACGCGGGGGTGTTTACGACCGCGCCCGACCTGGCACGCTTTGCCCGGATGCTGCTGAACCGCGGCTCGCTGGATGGCATGCGCATCTTCAAGCCGGAAACTGTGGACCTCATGACTAGCGTCCAGACCCCCGCCTCGCTCACCGTTCGACGCGGGTTTGGCTGGGACATCGATTCGGGCTACAGCGGCCCCCGCGGGGACATCTTCCCTATCGGCTCCTACGGCCACACCGGCTGGACCGGAGCCTCACTTTGGGTGGATCCCTACTCACAGACCTTCGTGATCTTTCTTTCAAACCGCAATCACCCGGGTGAGAGCGGAAGCGTGAGCGCGTTGCGCGCGAAGCTCGGGACGCTGGCAGCCGAGGCGATCCGCGACTTCAATTTCGCCTCCGTGCCCGGTGCCCTGGCGGCGCCGCCGGAGTCGGAGAAGCCGGCCGCGCCCGCAAAGACCGAGCCGAGGCCTGCCCAGCTCGGAAGCCTCAATGGCATTGACGTGCTCGTCCGGGAGAAGTTTGCACCGCTCAAGGGCCTCCGTCTCGGCCTCATTACCAATCACTCCGGCCAGGACCGCGAGCGCAATACCACTATCGACCGGCTGAAGAACGCGCCCGGCGTCGAGCTGAAAGCGCTGTTCAGTCCGGAGCACGGCATCCGCGGCGGCGCCGACGAGCGGGTCGGCGACAGCGTGGACGAAAAGACCGGCCTGCCCGTGTACAGCCTGTATGGCGAAAGATCGAAACCGACCGCCGAACAGCTCAAGGACCTGGATGCGCTGGTCTTCGACATTCAAGACATCGGTTGCCGGTTCTACACTTACATTGCCACGATGGGCCTGACCTTGGAAGCCGCCGGCGAGCACGGCAAAAAGTACTTCGTGCTGGACCGAGTCAACCCCATCAACGCCCTGACGGTTGACGGCCCGGTGCGGATGGGCAAGCAGAGCTTTGTGGCCTTCCACCCGGTGCCGTTGCGCTATGGCATGACGATTGGCGAGCTGGCACGCATGTGTAATGCCGAACGCAACGGCAAAGCCGACCTGACCGTCATCCAGGTGGAAAACTGGCAGCGCAACGCGTGGTTCGACCAGACCGGCCTGCCCTGGTCCAACCCGTCTCCCAACATGCGCAGCCTCCCTGCGGCCATCCTTTATCCCGGCGTCGGCTTGCTGGAAAGCGCCCTATCCGTCGGGCGCGGAACCGACACGCCGTTCGAGATCGTTGGCGCGCCCTACATTGACGATGTGAAGCTGGCCGAGGCGCTGAACGGTGCCAGGCTGTCCGGCGTGAGCTTCGTCCCCATCCGCTTCACCCCCACCTTCAGCATCCACAAAGACCACCTCTGCAAGGGGGTTTCCATCCTCCTGACCGACCGTGACCGGTGCAACGTGGTGGACGTGGGCCTCCTGATCGCGAAGACGCTCTATCGCCTCTACCCAAAGGACTTTGACCTGGATAAAATGCGCCACTTGCTCCTGCACCCTCCTACGCTCGCGGCCGTCAAAGCCGACAAGCCGCTCCAGGAAATCCGTGCCCTCTGGCAGAAGGACCTCGATGAATTCATGCAACACCGGGCGAAGTATCTGATCTATTGAGGGGCGGTTTGAAGCACTGTGCTGCTCGTGCCGATACAGGAGCGACCGAGACCTTGAGCCGCAGGAGTGAGCCGCCCAGACCGCCAAGACGAGCGCCGCGTCAGCCAGGCTCCTTCTTACTCCTTCTTATTGCGTGATAGAACACCCCCGCCAAGGAGCAATCCGTCTGCAACCGACAAAGGCGCCTGCGCAAAAAAAGTCGAACGCCTCCAGCATTCTAGCCTTGCGGCCAGGCTGGCGTTCCGGTTAATCTCTGTCATTCTCACACGTTATGAATATAGTTTGTGCGACTGACCAACCTTCTCTGGGTAGCGGAGCTTTCAAAAGGCGAACTCAGATAGGTTTGCGTATTGGCTCGGCTGTGAAGGGGATTGTGGGTTGGAAGTCTCTTCGCCCCTTAGGTTTTGCCGCCGCGGCGGTCTTTGCCTTTTGTGGCATGGCCCAGTTTTCTTTTGGCGAGCCGTCGCCTTCCGCCAAGCCGGAAACCGCCGCAAAGGCGCAATCGACGACCAACAAGCCGCCGCAACCCGCGCTTGTTTGGGCGCAGCTTCCCACCACGCTGAAGTTCAGCCATGTCACCCATGCGGATGCGCTGGCATGTTCCGAATGCCACGTGCTGAAACGCAAGAACCCTTATCCGGGGATGGACAAATGCAATGAGTGCCACGACGAGGTCAAAGCCAAGGAAGGGTCGAAGGAATGCTTGATGTGCCACACCAGCAACGATGATTACACGGCAGTTTATCCCAAAGATGGCCGGAATCCTAACCCGTGCGAACCGGGATTCTGGGGAGTGAATTCGAAGCTTCCCGGGGTGATTCGGCAAAACTTCGATCATCTGAGGCATTTCGACCATCAAAAGCCTCTGCTCGAAAAAGCTTTGAAAGGGGAGAAAGACGCC
>SESA01001882.1_pt1 | contig 10341 bp, 10 predicted proteins | sample 3171451 | NCBI WGS metagenome assembly SESA01 (sample SAMN06051862, study PRJNA518727) | freshwater metagenome | biome: subpolar coniferous forest; feature: holomictic lake; material: water; isolation source: holomictic Lake 227, 8 m depth | place: Canada: near Kenora, Ontario | collected...
CGGCATATCAACGACGACCATGGCCCGGCCACTTTCGTCGTGCACACCTTTGACAACAGCCTTGGCATGGTAGATCATCTCTTCGATGGTAATCGGCAAGGTTGTGCTGTGTCCTGAAAAGACATTGCTTGCGGAATCGCCCACAAGAATAACATCAAGACCAGCCCGGTCAAGGATTCTCGCCATGGTGTAGTCATAAGCGGTCAGCATCGATATTTTCTCGCCGTTCTGCTTCATATCGAGCAATCTTCTGGTGGTAACATGACCCGTTTTCTGCTGGGCGCTTCTGTTCATAATGGTTACGGCTTAAGGGATTGAGTGTTCATGTTGCTGATAGAATGTCCTGCAAATCGCACAGAGAAAGCTTCACGGTTTCAACGCCATGCAGCTTCCCGGCGGCAGAGCGCATCAACACGCTGATATTTGCGTAGTCGGGGACATAACCGAGAATCTCTTCAAGAGAGGTTGTTTTTCGCTCCATTTCGTCGCATATCTCTTCGAAAGCGCTCTTTTCTGCAAGAAACATAAGGGCGCAGAGCTCTTTGTGCCGCGCAGAGAGAGGAAGTGATCCGTGCTGCAAAAGAACGTTGCGACTCCTGCGCTGCGCAGAACCAACCAGTTTTCGACCTTCAACCTGAAGTTCATAACGGGCCGATGCGGTAAAACAACTGACCGCTCTGGAGGCACCATCCCCCTGGCTGCGGGGAAGAGTGGATCGACAAAAGTCTGCGTGGATGCCAAGGCTTTCAAGAGCAAGCTGGATGACTTCATGCACCATACGGTAAAGCTCTGCATTCTGTGCCGGTGACTCTGCAAAAAAGCTGTAGGTAAATTCCTCTGCATGAAAGACCGCCCGACCACCGGTAGGCCTTCTGACCACATCAATACCTGCGGAGCAGCATTTCAGGGTATCAATACCGGAAATATCCTGATTATACCCTATCGTAACCGCATGAGGGTGCCAGGAGTAAAAGCGCCAAAGACAACTGTCGCTGCCATAGCGTTGCTGAAACCGTCCATCAAGAAATGCAGCCATCAACTGCCGGTCGAAGGCCATATTTTCTTCACCGGTATGGAAACCCGAGTCGAGACAATAGATCTTCGAAAAAAAAATGTTCTCCATTTACCACCCCTCCCGGGAACTCTACAAGACGCTCAGAAACCATGCAATTGCAAATCTGGGGCAAGATAATAATTATTTTTACCCTGTACATTGTTTGTCTCCTCGGAGACGGGTATTTTGCAGCAAAGTGCCATCACCTTACCAATTGTCATTATCATACTCATGCCACGTCTAACGGTTGCTCTCATTTTTGGAGGCAGATCAAGCGAACACGAAATATCAATCATCTCGGCAAAATCAATAGCAGCCAATATCAGCACCGAACGCTACAAGGTTGTGCCTTTCTATATCACCCGTGAGGGACACTGGCTCTGTGACGGTATTGCGCAGGATATTCTGGACCTCGACCTTGCAGCCCTCCTGAGAAACACTTCAGTTGAAGAAGCGGCCTCAACTCTCCGCGATATGGTAACAGAGGCTGCTCAGGCGCCCTTTTCCTTTGATTTCAGGAGTGCTGGCATCGATGTGGCATTTCTTGCGCTTCATGGAACCTATGGTGAAGATGGTCGCATTCAGGGATTTCTCGATACCTGTGCCGTTCCCTATACCGGGTGCGGCGTTCTCGCTTCGGCACTCACCATGGACAAGGCGCTGACCAAACTATGCGTTGCCGATGCGGGTCTTGCTGTTGCGCCCTCCCTTACCCTCTTCAGCGCCGATTACCATGCCGACCCGAAAGGTGTTTGCACCATGATTGAGCAGCAGTTTGCCTGCCCGTTTTTTGTCAAACCGGCAAATCTCGGATCTTCGATAGGCATCTCAAAGGTGCATCATGGCGACGATCTCCCTTCGGCCCTTGAAAGCGCCTGCTCACTCGACACAAAGGTGCTGGTCGAAAAAGCAATCGAGGGCAGGGAAATTGAGGTCGCTGTGCTGGGCAATGAGCAGCCGGAGGTTTCGGTATGCGGAGAAATCGAGCCCGGCAGCGATTTCTATGACTACCAGGATAAATATATTCACAACACGGCAAAGCTGTTTATCCCGGCTCGCATTCCCGTCGCAATGCAGGATGGGGTAAGAAGCGCTGCTCTGAAGGCTTACAAGGCGCTTGGATGCCGGGGTATGTCGAGAGTAGATTTTTTTGTGGACGAAAAAACGGGAAGCATTGTCTTCAACGAGGTTAATACGATTCCGGGTTTCACCGACATCAGCATGTATCCACAGCTCATGGATGCCAGTGGCATACCTTTTCCGGAACTTGCAGAGCGCCTGCTGCAGCTTGCACTGGAAACCACACGACCATGATCAGTGAACCATATCTTTTTTTTGCAGAAGTTTCGCTTGACCTGTCGAGAGGAAGATTTCAGTCGGGCATCAATAAACTCGATCCCTTTGCCGAGCTGTTTGCAGACTCCTATCTTTTTCACCTGCTCTATGCAAAAGCGCTCAAAGGACTCAGGAAGAACACTCTTGCCGGAGAATATTTTCGAAAGTGCTGCACCATAGCGCCGGCAAACCAGATTGCCTGGCAAGAACTTATCGAGCTTCAGGCTTTTGCAGGTAACGAGGAGGTGGTCGTTCAACAACCGGCATTCGACCCCGTCACCGATGAGCTTGAAAAACTGACGGCGGCATTGATGAAATTTGAACCGGCAAAAACAACGGAAAACGCTGATCCGACCTCCATTCTTGAGCAAAGACAACCCTTTTCTGATGACACAACCATTGCGGTACCGACTGAAAGCCTTGCCAACCTCTTCACCCAACAGGGTGCCTATAAAAAAGCGATAAAAATTTACACGCATCTTATCCAGTTGAAACCGCAAAATGCCGAGATCTACCAGCAGGAAATCGACTCACTCCTTGAGCAGCTCTGAGCGCACCATTGGACACTGCTCCTGTAGAGAAAACGATTTCACTGGAAAATATAGGGTAAACCGGAGTATATTGAAGCTGGAGTGGTATGGAGAGAAACACTAAACGGTTAAGATAGAGTATTTTGGTTTCCAGAATTTTTTCATGTTTCTGCATTGCTGCGCTTTTTCTCGCTTCACCCTCGACTGCCAGGAGCAGCGAACGGGCGGAAAGAAGCCTTTCTCTGGCCAATTGTATCGACATTGCGCTCAAGAACGCTACTTCAGTAAAGAAGGCCGACTACAACCTGAAACTCCGCGGTGTCGATCTCTTGAGGCGTTACGGCAGCTTTCTTCCCCACCTCTCCTCCTCCGCAGGTTATGCGCCCTATACGCTCAGAAGAAGCTATACCCCCGGGGCGACGGAGAGAAACGAAACCGCAACAAAATCGGTTGACGTAACCCTGACCACTTCGCTCAATCTCTTTAACGGCTTCAGTGACTACGCCGCACTGCAATCGTCGCTCAAACTGGAGCACGCCGCCCAATACACTCTTCACAGAGTACTCGAAAGTGTCGTTTACGATGTTACCCAGGCCTATTATCAGCTACTCCTCAATCAGGAGCTTTTTGCCATTGCCAGGGAAAACCTCCTTCTGGCCCAGGATCAATTGACCCTCACCGATCGGCAATTTCAGCTTGGCCTGAAATCGATGATTGATCGCTACCAGCAGCAGGCTGATGCTTCTGAAAGTGCTCTGGCTGTCATCAAGGCAGAGACCCGTATGCATCGCAGTACCTTTGAGCTGCTTCGCCGCCTTCAGATCGACCCGCAAACGAAAATCACCATTGTACCTTCTGCTGATGCAATGAAAGCACCTCTGCCCACGAACCTTGCTCTCGACAGCCTTGCCACGATAGCCCTTGAACGGCGCAACGACATGAAAAGCAAGGTACTCGAAACTGATGCGGCTAAATGGCAGGTCAGGGAGATGCGGGCACCCTGGTATCCAAGAGTTGACCTTGATTTCAGCGTCAGCACAGGCGGAACCGCCTACCTGCACCATGAATACACCTCGCTCCCCCTCTCTGAGCAGTTGAGCAAGACGATCGGATACTCGGTTGGAGTGAACTTCAGTTGGGCACTTTTTGACGGATTTCAGACCCGCTACAATGTTGAATCGGCCAAAATTAACCAGTTGAACCAGCAACTCGATTATGACGATCTGAAGAGGAGTATTGTTCTTGACCTGCAGCAGGCTGCCGCAGAATACCATTCGGCGTTCATGCAGATTGAAACAGCAAAAGTCTCCCTGACAGCCGCTCAATCGGCTTATGAAGGCATCAAGAGAAAATATGAACTCGGTGCTGCGGGTTTTGTGGAACTCAGCACCGCACGAACCACACTGTTCAATGCCCGATCGAACCTCTCACAGGCCACCTTTAATCTTGCACTGCAGAAAAGTGTGCTCGATTTTACAACGGGGAATATAGTCATACCATAGCAACCAGAATTTTCTCTCCTGATGTCAAATGAGTAAACAAAAAATTTTGTTGAAACGAAAAACAATCCTTATCGCACTCGCAACACTGTTGATTGCAGGCGGGTTGATCTATACCTTTTTGAGGATCCGCGAAAAACCCGTTGAGGTGACAACCGAAAAAGCTTTTATCAAAGAGGTTGTCCATGTTGTCACGGCTACAGGCAAAATTCAGCCGGCACTGGTTGTTGCCATGTCGCCCGATGTCTCGGGAGAGATCATCGAATTACCCATCAAGGATGGTCAAAGCGTTCAGAAAGGAGATCTTCTGTTCAAAATTCAACCCGACATCTACATCAACCAGGTGGAACAAAGTCTCGCCCAGCTCAATGCTGCCAAATCGCAAAGCATGGAAACAGAGGCCCGAAAGCTCAAGGCTGAAGATGATTTTCGCAAGGCATCACTGCTTTACAAGGAGAAGTTGATCTCGCAGTCCGATTACCTGGCATCAAAAACCAATGCGGAGGCTGCACTGGCAAGCTACCATGCCTCAATCTACACCATAAAACAGAACAAAAGCCTGCTCGACCAGAATCAGGAGAGGATGAAAAAAACCGTTGTCCGTGCACCAATCAACGGTACCATTATTGCCCTGAACAGCAAGCCTGGCGAACGGGTTGTCGGTACCGGGCAGTTTCCTGGCACTGAGGTACTGCGCCTTGCAAACCTCGACAGTATGCAGGTTCAGGTAGAGGTCAATGAAAACGACATCGTGAATGTAAAACCGGGCAACCCTGTTTCTATCACCGTCGATGCCTATGGCGAACGCCTGTTCAAGGGCATCGTGCAGGAAATTTCCAATTCAGCCATCTCAAAGGCTGCCGGAACGCAGGAGGAGGTGACCAACTTTTCAGTCAAAATACGCATCTTTAACCATGACCGCCTGCTGAAACCCGGTATGAGCGCAACAGCGGATATTGAGTCGCAGCGGGTAAAAAATGCTCTTGTTGTCCCCATTCAAAGTGTCACGGTACGGGGCGCAACAGCCGCCGCAGAGGTCGAAAAAGCCGATAAAAACGCTGTAAGCATTGCACCAGCAGGAAAAGTACCTGAAAGTGAGCAGGGTGTGTTTGTTGTCAAATCGGGAAAAGCCTGGTTCCGGCCAGTCAAAACCGGAACAACGGACAATACCCATATCATTGTCACCGCAGGACTCAAAAAAGGAGAAGAGGTTGTTTCAGGAAGTTATACCGCCATCACCAGCAAGCTCAAGAGTGGCTGCATGGTCAAACAGCCCCAACAGTAGCGCCAATATGAGCTCAAATGTCATCATCATGCAGGCGCTCTGCAAATTTTATGAAATGGGCGATCAGGTTGTCAGGGCGCTCGATTCCATCAACCTTGAGTTCAAACTGAACGACTATGCGGCAATCATGGGCCCTTCCGGCAGCGGAAAATCAACACTCATGAATATTATCGGTTGCCTTGATACGCCATCCTCCGGCAGCTATGAACTCAATGGCCAGAATGTGGCTGAAATGGATGACGATGAACTGGCCCGTATCAGAAACCGCGAAATCGGCTTTGTATTTCAAACCTTCAACCTCCTGCCCCGCCTTAATTGCCTGCGCAATGTTGAACTGCCGCTGATCTATGCCGGTGTCTCTCCCGAAGAGCGGGAAGAGCGTGCGGCAGAAGCGCTCGTGAAGGTGGGACTTGGTGAGCGAATCTTGCATAAACCCTCCGAACTTTCCGGCGGCCAGATTCAACGGGTTGCCATAGCAAGGGCGCTTATCAACAACCCCTCCATCATCCTTGCCGACGAGCCTACCGGTAACCTCGATACCGCAACCAGTCGTGACATCATGCATATTTTCGGAACGCTTTCCGAAGCTGGCAACACCATAATCCTCATTACCCACGAAGAGGATATTGCCCGCTATACACGCCGTCTCATCCGCCTCCGGGATGGAAAAATAGAAAGCGACACCAGCAAATGAACAGTACCTGGCAACAATTCCGTTATGAAACCCTGGAAAGCCTGAAAATGGCACTCTTCCAGATCCGGGCAAACAAGATACGCTCGTTTCTGACCGCTCTGGGCGTCATTATCGGCATTGTCGCCATTACCATGATGGGCACGGCAATTAACGGCATCGACCGGGGGTTCGACAAAAGCCTTGCCATGCTTGGCTATGACGTTATCTATGTCCAGAAATCATCGTGGAGCACCATGGGACAATGGTGGCGCTACCGGAACCGTCCTGATCTCAAAACAGAGTATGCCGCCCAGCTCAACCGAATTATTGTCGACAATCCGCATTCAGAGCTGCTCATCGCTGTTCCCCAGATGTCAACCTACCAGGCATCGGCAAAATACAGGGAGCGGAACCTTGAACAGGTCTTTTCCCTCGGCACCAACCATGACTACCTGCAGACGGCATCAGGAAACCTCACCGCCGGTCGCTTTTTTACTCCTGGAGAGTCTTCCGGCAGCGCAATGGTCTGTGCCATCGGAGACGATATTGCTGTCGGGCTCTTTCCCAATGAACCTGCACTTGGAAAGTCCATCCAGATCAAAAACCGCAAGTTCCGTGTTATCGGCATATTCCGAAAACAGGGAAAGTTTCTTGGCCTTTTCAGCTTTGACAACCAGATCATCATGCCTCTCGGAGCCTTTGAAAAGATCTATGGTAAAAATATGTTCATCACCATGCGGGTAAAAATCAGGCAACAGGAGCGGGTTGCAGAGGCCAAGGAGGAGTTGCTCGGACTGATGAGGAGAATCCGGCGGCTTGCCCCGGGAAAAGAGGAGGACTTCTCCATCAACGAACAGCAAGCGTTCAAAAGCCAGCTTGACCCCATCAAAAACGGCATTGCCGTCGCGGGCATCTTTATTACCGGCATGTCGCTTTTTGTCGGTGCCATCGGCATCATGAATATCACCTTTGTGAGCGTGAAAGAGCGCACCAGGGAGATCGGGCTCCGCAAGGCACTTGGGGCAAGACGCCGCACCATTCTCCTTCAATTTCTCATAGAATCGGTCATGATATGCCTTATTGGAGGTGGAGTCGGGCTCGCTACCGCCCTTTTCATCACGGTTACCATCGAAAAAATCATGCCTGATTTCCCGGTGCAATTCTCCCCTGATCTTGTTCTTGCAAGTCTTGCCGTTTCTGTCATTACAGGAATCATCTCCGGCCTTGCTCCGGCGGTTACGGCCTCAAAGCTCGATCCGGCCGACTCACTGCGTTATGAATAGGGGAACTTATGCTGCTGCGTGAAACCATCACCCAGGCGATCTACTCCCTGGCTGTCAACAAGCTTCGTTCATGGCTCACCATCATGGGTGTGGCCGTAGGCGTCTTCTCCATCATTGCGGTCATGACAGCCATTGATGCCATCGACAAAAGCGTCGAATCGGGCCTGACAAGCCTCGGAGCCAACACCTTCCAGATACAAAAAAACCCTGCAACGGTGTTCGGCAGCGGACACAGCAGGAACCTCTATGCAAACCGCAAGGATATCAGCTACAAGCAGGCGCTTTTTTTCCGAAAAAGCATGGAATCAAGGGCTCGCACCATCGGCTTTATCATTACAAGCATGGCCAATCAGGCCAAATACGCCAACCTCACCACAAATCCCGATGTGACGATGACCGGTGGTGACGAGAACTTTGCCGCATCAAACGGCTACACCATCGCGCTCGGTCGCAACCTCGCAGAGACCGACATCCGCTCTGCAAGAAACAGCGCCGTCCTTGGCGGAGAGGTGGCCACAACACTTTTTCCGACGGGCGAAAACCCGCAGAACAAGTTTATCAAGGTCAACGGCGAAATCTATTCGGTAGCCGGTGTTTTTGAAAAAAAGGGTGCCGCCTTTGGTCAGAGTCAAGACAACTTTATCCTCATTCCCATTACCCGCTACCTTGACCATATCAACGAAAAAAGCAGCATAGCCATCACCGTTGAAGCGCTCTCCCGCAAGGAGTATCCGCAGGCGATCGACCGGGCAATCGGTGCCATGAGACTGGCGAGGGGACTGACTGTCAGGGAGCCCAACGATTTTGAGATCAGGACAAATGAATCACTCATAGACTCATTCAAGGATATTCAGCGTGCCATCGGTATCGGTGCCTTCATCATCAGCTTCATGGCACTGCTGACCGCAGGCGTGGGTATTATGAACATCATGCTGGTCAGCGTCACCGAAAGAACCCGTGAGATTGGTATCAGAAAGTCAATAGGGGCACCCCGCCGAACGATTCTTCGCCAGTTCCTCTTTGAATCATTTTTTCTCTCCGTTGCCGGAGGGGTCATCGGTATTCTGGCAGGCATTGTAACGGGAAACATCATCGCGCTGAAATTCAACCTCCCGCCGATATTCCCCTGGGTCTGGATAATCGTCTCCATGATGGTCTGTTCCGCTATCGGCATAACCTTTGGGCTTTTCCCCGCATGGAAAGCCGCCAACCTCAACCCTGTGGAAGCCCTCCGGCCAAAGTAACATGATAGCGGGAGTACGTTGGGCAAACCAGCCGCTCCCTTCCTGCAGTTCATGGAATATGGAAAAGGTTTGCCGCATACTGTTTGACCTGATGCATCATGGTTGATTCACCGGCAACAAATGCTTCGAGCTGCTTTTTCAGGCCGGAGCCCTCAGCGTAGGTAGAGTCCACGCGCTCCCATGCAGGAAGCACATCGTTTTCGATCCATAGCCAGCGATGCTCCCTGTCCGTGACGCTTCTCATACCGGTCAGCGTTTCGAAATAACCTGAAAAGGATGAAAAAGAGGCTTTGACGTTGTCAACCGCTCCTGAAAAATCAAGCTCACTTCCGAACGACACAACAATCCTGCCCTGCTGACTGATCGCATCAAAAATCGGCTGCAGGGTATGGAGCTGTTCATGACGAAGCAACAGTACATTACCATCCCATATCATCCTGCGGGCCTCCTCTTCCTTTCCCTCGTGTTCCAATATGCGTGCCCCTTCATCAATCATCCTGAACCCTGCCAGCAGATAGTCATCTTCCTCTCCGGAGCAGTTTTTCTCAATTTCGCCTATGCCGCTCTCCTGATAAGCCTCATGTGCCCATGCGATATCGGCAAAAATTGCATTATTGCCGCGACGGATTTCATCAAGATCGGCAAGAAAAAGCTGCCGTGCAGCAACCGAGTGCATAAACGACGGAACAGAAAAGAGATTATTGAGAGCAGAACGGAACAACCGGCCCGGATCAAAGGAAAAACCCTCATCCGGCAGCTCTTCCTGAAGAACCATCTGATCGGGAGCATGCATCATTTCAGAGAAAGCCAGCGCAATACCAACCTGCCGCGAAGCAAACGCCGCCATCCCTGCCCACTTGAAAATCTTCGGTTTCTGCAAATACCACGCCGCATACCGGGCAGTAATGGCAGTGTTTCGCTCGACAATCCTCTCTTCTGGAGGCAGGCAGGATGCAAGACGATCAATCCACTCTTCTTTCGGGCGGCTCATAACGATAGGGTCTCTTAAAGGGTTACAGTTTTCCAACAGATGTAAACAAAATAATCAGCTTATAAATTTTCGTCTCCCTCAAATCAGCAAAAAGAGGGTTACAACCACAAGGCATTATCCGCCAGCCACCCGAGCCATTGGGCGAATGGGGCGTTTCTGCCTCAACGGTACAAGTTTTTTTATTGATGCAGAGGAGGAGAAAAAAACAAAAAATGGTTACATTCCCTCCATCAAAACCACCCGGATCAATATGGATGATTATGCCCATACTCTCTCCCTTGTAAACATAACACACCGACCATGATCTATTTCAAAACTGCCGAAGAGGTTCTCTTTCAATGGGTTACGCGAATTTGCAGCGGAAATGCCGACGACATTGCTGCGCTGTATCATGAATCGGCTGTTCTTATTCCTACCTTTTCTCCCCATACCGTCATAACGCCCGAG
>SESA01001883.1_pt1 | contig 10338 bp, 11 predicted proteins | sample 3171451 | NCBI WGS metagenome assembly SESA01 (sample SAMN06051862, study PRJNA518727) | freshwater metagenome | biome: subpolar coniferous forest; feature: holomictic lake; material: water; isolation source: holomictic Lake 227, 8 m depth | place: Canada: near Kenora, Ontario | collected...
ATTGTTCGCGTAAATGCTCAACAATACTGTCGGCAACAGGGCTTTCGATCGCTTCATAATCGTGGCGACAATAAATGTCCCTGCCGAATTTTTGCCAGTGTTCATGGACAATATCAGCAACAGACTGGCGTTTTATGGCAATTAAATTTAACCAGAATAGTATCGCCCATAAACCGTCTTTTTCACGCACATGATCGGAGCCTGTACCAAAACTTTCTTCACCACAAATGGTTATTTTTCCGGCATCCAGTAAATTGCCGAAAAATTTCCAGCCAGTGGGAGTTTCGTAACAGGGTATGTTGTACTTGGCTGCAACGCGATCAACCGCTTGACTGGTAGGCATGGAGCGGGCAACACCGCTTATGCCTTTAGCATAAGCCGGAATTAAATGGGCATTAGCCGCCATAATGGCCAAACTGTCACTGGGAGTTACAAAAATGTTGCTGCCGGTAATCATGTTGCGATCACCGTCGCCGTCAGAAGCTGCGCCAAAAGTCGGTGCATCGGCACTGAACATGCGCTCGGCAAGTTCGTGTGCATGCGCCAAATTCGGATCAGGGTGATGACCGCCAAAATCTTCCAGTGGTTCTGCATTAATTACTGATTCGGGTGAGGCACCCAGAATATCTACCAGTATTCTTTTCCCATAAGGCCCTGTTATGGCGCTCATGGCATCAAATAGCAGGGTGATATAGCCAGAGCTAATACTTTGTTTAAGCAAGTTAAAATCGAAAATAGATTGCATGAGTTCGGCATAATCAGCAACCGGATCAATAATGGTTATTTTTAGCTCATCGATTTGTTGAGAGCCGATGCTGTCCAAATCCACATCTTTGATGTTAGTGGTTTTGTAGCTGTCGATAACTTGACTTCGTTGAAAAAATGCGTTAGTGTATTTTTCCGGTGCAGGGCCGCCATTGCTGACATTGTATTTGATGCCAAAATCTTCATCAGGGCCACCGGGGTTATGGCTGGCGGAAAGAATCAGTCCTCCAAAAGCCGCATATTTTCGGATGAGATGTGATGCAGCCGGCGTAGACAGTAAACCACCCTGACCAATAATAAGCTCGCCAAAACCATTGGCGGCTGCAATTTTAATGATGGTTTGAATAGCGACTCTGTTAAAATAACGCCCGTCTCCACCTAATACGAGGGTTTTTCCGGTAAAGTCTTCTAAAGAATCGAAAATTGCTTGAACAAAATTCTCAAGATATCCGGGCTGTTGAAATACTTTAACTTTTTTCCGAAGTCCTGATGTACCAGGGTTCTGATCATTGTAAGGCTGAGTTGCGATGATTTCTATTTGCATGTTTGCTCCTTGGTTCGATAATTAATGTGGTTTATAAAGTACACTAAAATCCTTTTCTAAGGTAAATTTTTATATGTTGCGAGTTTATTTATTACTGTGTAGTAGTTTAGTTTCTTTTACGGTCTCTGCCGAGCCGGATGTGTGGCTGTTGATAGATACCACGGCACGAAAAATTGAAGTAAAAAAAGGTGAGCAAACGCTTGAAACCTTGAGTGAAATTGCGATCGGTCGGGGCGGGGCTGGTTTAAAAAGTCATCGGGGCGACAACATCACGCCGTTTGGAAGCTACCGGATAGGTTGGGTTGGCGAAAAAAGTAGCTTTCGGAAATTTTTTGGGTTAACTTATCCTTCCGCAGAAGATGCGGAACAAGCTTTACGGAAGGGCGTTATTGACAGGTTAACTTATGAACGGATTGTCACCGCTCACCAGTACCATCAAATACCGCCACAAAACACGCCGTTAGGCGGACAAATTGGTATTCACGGTCTCGGAAACGCGGATGCAAGAATTCATAAAGTGTTTGATTGGACTCATGGTTGCATCGCATTGACTAATACTCAGATTGATCATTTAAGTCAATTGGTCGACACGGGAACAGTGGTTAAGATAAAATAAAGCTGGAAAATATATCTAACAGTGTTAGAATTCATTCCAGCTATAATGTTTTTTTGTTGTAATAACTTTGACTGAGGAAAATAATATGAAAAAAGTAATGAAATTATCAATGATCGCAATGGTTGCCAGCTTGGTTGTTGGTTGCGCAACTAATTCTGATATCGAAGGCCTGCAATCACAAATTGACGGCTTAAAAACTTCTGTAGCTCAAGCATCTTCTGATGCACAAAGCGCACAAAGTGCAGCAGCAGATGCATCTGCCAAAGCGTCAGCAGCAGAATCTGCCGCTAACCGTGCAGCTCAATATGCTCAAGACACAAACAGCAAATTGGACAGCATGTTCAAAAAATCAATGATGAAATAAATCATTGTTGCTTTAGAGCAGAAAAAAGCCCGGCGGTTTTTTTACCGCCGGGCTTTTTTTATACCTTGTTTTCTCCGCCAAACAATTCTATCAGGCGAGGCAGGAAGTTAGCCAATTCTGCCGACATAATTGAAAAGTCCACATCAAACCGGGCAGCTTCATCGTCTGTTTCAATATCAGCCACTTGATCCTGAATTAACTCAAGAAAGCGCAGTCGTTTAACCGACAAATTTTCATCAATAATGAAGGAAATCCGGTCAGCCCAACTGACGGCCAGTTTAATAACTTCTTTACCGGTATCCAGATGATTTTTAATTTCAGGAAGCGCCAAATCATGGCGTTTACAACGGATAATGCCGCCAGCCTCTTCGGGAGAGCGCAGTTCACATTCATCTTCGATGGTAATGTCGTCAGGTGCTTTATTATTAAGCAGCCATTGGGTCATGGTTGTGCTTGGTTTCTCGAGTGTGTTGAGAGGTACGGCAGGTAATGAACCCAGTGATTTACGCAATAAACTGAGCAAGTCCTCGGCACTTTTTGCCGAAGCCGCATCAACACAAACCCAGCCGCCTTTAGGGTCGATATAAGCATATATTTTGCGGGAAAAGGTAAAGGCTTTAGGTAAAAGATCAAAGATAAGCTCATCTTTGACTTCAGTGCGCTCTTTTTTGGATAATTTACGTCCTTGCTGCTCTTCTTTTTCAGAAATTTTTTCCTGAACCAATTCATTAACCACAGCAGACGGCAGGACTCTTTCTTCTTTTTTTACACACAGCATCATATAGCCGTTAGTGTTATGCACCAGTTGCTGTCCTGTTTTACCTAAGGGCGGTGTCCAGCCAAAAGTAAACTCCTCATGAAGTCCGCAAGGACGAAAAGAGAGGGCTTCAAGTTTTTGCTCCAGCTCTTCAGGAGTTAAGGTGAAAGTTTCGGTAAGACGAAAAAGGCTAAGATTTTTAAACCACATGGTTAACTGATATCCTGTATAAATTATGATTGAGCATTATCGCAAATTTAAGGACACTACTCAGTAATAAAAATAAAATGCCACAGATTAACAGGTTAAACGTAATGAGTTATTCAAAAAATAAATTGCCTGCTACCCCATGAAGACTATCAACTTATGGGTCATACTTTATGATGTTATATGATGTTATTCGGTGAATCAGTGGCATTACAACTCAAGTTAAACAGTTACAAGTTAATGCCAAGCAAAATTAAATAGAATGACAAACAGGTCAGATATAGATGGGTTTGCCCCCATTGTTTTGGGTAATGCCAGTATTCTGATACTGGGAACCATGCCCGGTGAGGCTTCATTGCGCAGGCAACAGTACTATGGACATTCCCGGAATGCTTTTTGGCCGATTATGAGCGCGTTGTACGGGTTTAATCCAGAGCTTAACTATCAGGGTCGTAAAGAGATGCTGATGGAAAATGGAGTGGCTGTTTGGGATGTGTTGCAAAGTTGTAATCGCTTGGGAAGTCTGGATGCCAATATAAAGCAATCAACCATGGTAACCAATAACTTTGCCGGTTTTTTTACTGAGCATGGCCTTATTAAACACGTCTTTTTTAATGGCAGAATGGCTGAAAAGCTCTACCAAAAGCGGATTTTGCCCGCTTTAAATCAGCGTTTCTCTTACCTTGAATATCGGTGTCTACCGTCAACAAGTCCAGCTTATGCCACATTAAAATTTGAGCAAAAGATAGAAGCATGGAAAGTGATTAAAGAGCCTGTGGTAAAATGAACGAGTTTTGTTACTGAGTGACAATAAGGGAACGATTTTTAACAGGGAAAAGTTACCGGGTGCCAAGGTATTGTTGATACTCCGGATGTGGTCTGGAGTTAATGTAACAATAAAAAAAGCTGAAATGCAAAATCGGATTGGCTGAGTTTAAAGATGTCGTTGGGTTTTGTGGTGTTATTTTTTGTGTGGTGGTTTGATATAAAATGAGTAGAGAACAAGAGCAAGAGCAAGATCAAGAGCAGGAATACGAATATGAGTACAATGATAAGGGTGAACTGGTTTATTACGCTGTCAGGCCGAATAAAACCCAAATAAAAAAAGAGTTGGCCGTACTTTTTGACTTAAGCGAAGAGTTGTCCGAATTGTCTGCGACGCAGGTAAAATATCTTGACCTTCCTGATAATATCCATAAAGCGGTCATTGAAGCTTCAGGAATGCCGCACAAAGGGGCAAGAAAACGGCTCCTGAAATTTATTACCGGGCAACTGAATAAAATCGATTTAGAGCCCGTTTTAGAAAAACTGTCGCGCATGAAAAATAAAAGCGCTCATGCGGTAAGAGAGCATCATAACGTTGAGCGTTGGAGAGACAGGCTAATTGCCGGCGGTAATAATGCCCTGACAGAATTTCTCAACGAGCAGCCTGATGCAGATCGGCAGCAGTTAAGACAGCTGTTGCGTAATGTTAAAAAAGAAACCGAAGCCGGTACGCCGCCTAAATCTTCCCGCTTGTTATATCGATACCTTAAAAATGTATTCAAGGTTGAAGGCGAACCCGATTTTGGTGATGAAGCTGACTTTGAAGAGGGTGTCGATAGCGAAGATGAGGCCGATTTTGAAGATGATGTCGGCTTTGACGAGGGTGTCGAGATTGATGATGACGCCGGGTTTGAAGATGACGACGATTTAGAAAACGGTTAAAGGAACAAGGTACAAGGTTCAAGACACAAGGTGAAAACAGCAAAACAGTTGCCTTTCACCTTGTGCCTTTCACCTTAATCCTGTTTTTCAGGCAGCTGAAGTTCTGCAGTCAGATTCCATGCAGAAAAAGGGAAAGGCAGGGTTTCAGTGTTGAAAGTCAGAAACAGTAATATATGGTAAGTGTAGACTGACAAGCTCCTGCCAAAACTCAGAATATTCTGGTTGGCTTTTCCGGTCAACAGGGTAGAGCCAACCTGCAATATAATAACGGCCCACAGTATCAATCTGACCAATGAGCCGATAGCTGCAAAAACCAGCATAAAGAAAATTCGTTTCCAGGTACTGAGTTGTTTCAGGTTATAGTTGATTTGTTCATCCATAGTATTAATTAACCTCGGTTCATAATGTCACGCAAATCAAGAGCTGCGGCATTTGCCCTTGCTATATAATTTGCCATTGACAGAGAGTAGTTGGCAAAAAGACCGTAGCCGCTACCGTTTAAAATCATTGGGCTTAAAATAGGTGTCAAGGCATTTTCCATCGCCTTGATCATAATATCAACGGTACGCATTGCCCGTTTATCCAGCAGAATGTCGGCAAAGTCATGTTTTATGGCTCTTAGAATATGTAACAAAGCCCAGCTTGCGCCGCGAGCTTCATAGAAAACATCATCAATCTCCAGCCATGTTACTCTAACTACCGGTGTTCCTTTTTCATCGGCCGCCTGTTTTTCAAGCTCGGTTAGCCCGGGTCCGTAGTTGCCACCGGCACTGTTTGCGCTCAGACGAGTAGACAAACCTCCCAGACGTTTTATCACAACCTCGGTGTACTGCCAAAGATTGTCGGCTCTGGAATAAAATTGCGCTTTTTTTACCGGGCCGCCGTATTTTTGCAGGCGCGACATATATTTATGCAGGGCATCAATCCCTTTTTGGTATTCCGCTTCCGTTGATGGCAAAGCCCAAGAGTTGTGCTCATAATAGAAATAGGGTTCTGCTATCGCCAAATCAGGATCTTCGGCCGATTGAGACTGATCCCTGGCAAAGTGATTTCTTAACGCGGTGGTGGCATCACGCAACATAACCAAAGCGCCATATTCCCAGTTGGAAATATTGTCGAGGAGCACACCGGGAGGTGCCACATCGTTAGTGATGTAGCCGCCACTTTTATGGAGCAGGACTTCAGCGATATGAGCCAAGGTGTTGGTATAGGTATAACCAACGGGTATTTCCGAGGTGTTGGTTTCTTTTGCCCGCTTGAGCGCCTCATCTTGTATATTGAACTGATCGGGTTCACTTCCCCACCACGCGCCCAGGATGATCAGTATGACTGAGGTTGCGAGGATAAGAATGCCAAAGCCCCAGAGTATTCCTTTAGATTTTATATCGCCCAATGTATCGCTTGCTGCCATTTCCAGTATCCTGTAAAGAGGGTGTGTTTTTTAATAAAACAGATTGCTTTTTTATAAAAAATTTCTGGCATGTTAGCAGGTTTTGAAAATTTTTGCTTGGGAAGCCGGTCACTATTCGGATTTTTTTTTGGCTCGTGGATGCGCCTTATCATAAACAGCGGCCAGATGTTGAAAGTCAAGATGGGTATATATCTGTGTCGTACTAATATTACTGTGTCCAAGCAGCTCCTGAACGGCCCTCAAATCCTGACTGGATTCAAGTAAATGGCTGGCAAAAGAATGTCTTAGCATGTGCGGGTGGATAGGTTCGGGAATGCCTTTTTTTTTGCACCACTGTTCCAGTCTTAACTCGATACTACGTTTTCCGAGTCGTGTTCCCCGTGTTGATATAAATAAAGCAGGCTCCTCGGCAACAACGATTTTTAAACGCTGTTCCAACCAGTTGTTAATCGCCGTTACCGCTTTACTGCCGATAGGTAACAGCCTTGATTTACCGCCTTTACCTGAGCGTACCATCAGTGAGTTATCAGCCAGATCAATATCGTTTAAATTAAGTGCTGCCAGTTCGCCAAGGCGTAACCCCGAAGAATAGAATAATTCAAACATGGCGACGTCACGAATTTCCAGGATTGAGCTTGTACCCGCCTCCAGCAAGCCACTGACCTGGTCTACATCCAGCGTTTTAGGCAATTTTCTGGCTTGCTTGGGCGCTTTAATATACTGTGCAGGATTACTGTCAGCAAGGCGGTTTTTTAGCAGAAAGTTATAAAAGCTGCGAATGGCCGATAGTTCCCGTTGCAAACTGATACTGCCCAAGCCTTGCCGATGGCGGCCGACAATATGTGAGCGGATATCGCTTTGCGTTAGATCGGCCCAGTGGAGAATGGATTTGTCTGTGCAATAGCGGGTTAAGTGATTAATGTCCCGTTGATAACTTTTAACGGTATGTTCAGAGGCACGTTTCTCAACCGTCAGTTGCTCAAAAAAGTCAGTCAGCAGTCGCCCTGCATCAGCATGCATTGTGTGTTTGCCGTAACAAAGAAATCAAGCGGGTGCCGATGATTTCACTCATTTGAGTTAAAAACAGATTGCCCATGCTGTGATGAAAACGACCTTCTTCTCGGCTGCCTATCGCCAGAATACCGTCAAGTTCGGTGAAATTCATGGGGATAATGGCGCAAGACATTACGGCTATTGCCGAGTCACCGAAGAGTGCTTTGGCTTGTACCAAAGTCGGTCGTCCACATTTAGGCTGATTACTGGCAAGTACTTTAAGAAAAGGTTGTAGATCTTCGCTGCCGGGTTCAATAAACAAATTGGCGATAGCGGATTCAGTGCACTTTTTAATAATACGCACAGCGACAAAATCAGTTAAAAAATAATCAGCCAGAACGACATTAAGATTGGCCAGCACTTGTTCCAAGGTGGCGGCTTCAAGCAAGGCCAGTGTCAGTTTGTGCATACGAATAAAAGAAGTATCGTTGTCACGGGCAATTTCTATCAGCTCATTGAGCTGGCTTTCCATTTCATAATGTTTGCTTCTAAAAAGTTCAAGCTGTTTTGAAATCAGGGAGATGGCTGCGCCGCTGGGATGAGGAATACTCATAAGTTCCAGCAGGTTTAAATGTTCATGGAAGAAATCGGGATGGTGCTGTAGATAGTCTTCAACTTGAGAAACACTGGGATCCGGCTTTTGATTGCTCATAACGTAATTGCCCCATCAAAAACAGAAAGGGCGGGGCCCGTCATAAACACCGGCTCACCACGACCTGACCAGCTTATTGTTAATTCGCCACCCGGTAGCTCAACACTGACCTCATGATCCAGCCGGTTTTGCTCGATACCAATTACCACGGCAGCACACGCGCCGCTTCCGCAAGCCAGGGTTTCAGCCGCACCGCGTTCATAAACACGGAGCTTGATGTGCTGTCGGTCGATGACTTGCATAAAGCCGATATTGGCATGTTCAGGAAAAACAGCATGGCTTTCCAAAACTTGCCCCACTTCAGCTACCAGGGCAGTTTTAACATCATTAACCTCAATAACCGCATGTGGATTACCCATGGAAACGGCACCAAAAAGTGTCTCCTTTGCGTTAACAGCAAGGCTATAAATAAGAGCTTCCTGCTCGCCCAGCAAAGGAATATCGACGGGATTATGCTTGGGTATCCCCATATTAACCGTTATCAGATCATTATCATTAAAACGCAGCAACAATTGACCTGCGTTGGTATCGACGCATATTTCGTTTTTGTCAGACAGTTTTTTATCGCGCACAAAACGGGCAAAGCAGCGGGCACCATTTCCGCATTGTGCAACTTCACTGCCATCGGCATTAAAAATCCGGTATTTAAAATCCGCATTATCACTGACTGGTTTTTCGACCAGCAATAGCTGGTCAAAACCAATGCCAAAATGGCGATTGGACAACAACCGGATCTGTTCCGGCGTTAAGCTTATGTGCTGATTGATAGCGTCAATGACCACAAAATCATTGCCCAGTCCGTGCATTTTAGTAAAGTTAATCATGGATAGTCTTTCATGTTGCGTAATTTGTTGGTCGGGTTAGCGAGACCCAATGCACGTAATCAGGGTAACAAGTGCTCCCCCGCCAAAAGCTGCGCAATACTTTCTCGTTCCCTGACTAAATAAACCTGATCACCATCAACCATTAATTCAGCGACGCGCGGTCTGGAGTTGTAATTTGAACTCATCGAAAACCCATAAGCGCCCGATGAGCGTATCGCTAATAAATCACCTTGAGATAACTTAAGCGCACGGTCTTTACCCAAAAAATCACCGGTTTCACAGACGGGGCCGACAATATCCCAGACCTGTTCGGGGGCGTTGCTTTGCTGATTGACGGGAATGATTTCCTGCCAAGCGCTATACAACGATGGGCGCACCAAATCATTCATGGCAGCATCAACGATGGCAAAGTTTTTATGGGCGGTGGGTTTAAGATATTCAACCTGAGCCACCAGAATGCCGGCATTGCCAACGATGGCGCGCCCGGGCTCCAACAAAATTTCAAAATCAGTATTGCCAAGTCGCTCTAAAACCGCTTTTATATAATCAGCAGGTTCGGGTGGTTGTTCTTCGTTGTAACGAATGCCCAGTCCGCCACCTAAATCCAGGTGATGCAAATGAATGCCATCGGCTTTCAGAACGGAAACCAGATCAAGAATTTTATCCAGCGCATCCAGAAAAGGCCGTGTTTCAGTTAGTTGTGAGCCAATATGACAGTCTATGCCGATAACATTGATGTTTGGCATAGTTGCAGCGCGACGATATTCAGTCAATGCCTGTTCAATGTCTATGCCGAATTTGTTTTCTTTTAACCCCGTAGAAATATAAGGATGCGTGTTGGCATCGACATCAGGATTGACTCGAAAAGAAACGGGTGCAATAACCCCCAATTGTTCTGCAAGGCGGTTAATTCGATCCAGCTCATCACTGACTTCAATATTAAAGCAGCGTATGCCGATTTTTAGTGCTGCCAAAATTTCATCTTCACGTTTACCAACACCTGAAAAAACGATTTTTTTAGCATCACCACCTGCCGCAATAACGCGTTCAAGCTCACCTAACGAGACAATATCAAACCCGGAACCTAAACGAGCCAGCAGATTAAGCAAGGCAATATTGGAATTTGCTTTTACGGCATAGCAGATTAAATGGGCTTTATCGCCGAAGGCAAGATCAAAAGCCTTCCAGTGCCTTTCCAGGGTCGCTCTGGAATAAATATAACAAGGGCTGCCGTAGGTAGCGACAATGTCCTGCACAGCAACAGCTTCGGCGTAAAGCTCATTGTTTCGGTAATTAAAATAATCCATGGTTTACTTGTTTTTTTCGGTTTTAGGTTCAGATTTTGGTTCAGGTACCGGCTCAGGTGGCACATAAATAGGTGGAGCTGTGCCCGGAAGATAAAGAGGACCGAGTTGTCCGCAGCTCGATAAGGCCGAGC